>MKWU01006815.1_pt1 | contig 11326 bp, 3 predicted proteins | sample 809101 | NCBI WGS metagenome assembly MKWU01 (sample SAMN05860141, study PRJNA318959) | sponge metagenome | host: Aplysina aerophoba | place: Slovenia: Piran, Adriatic Sea, Gulf of Piran | collected 2013-05-07
TACACCGAGGGTCTTCTTGATGTGATCAAGAAGGAACATGCTGCTCTTGGTAAGGGCCGCAGTCAGCTGATGAGGAAGTGGCAGGACTGGGGTAAACTACTCGATGCCTGTATTGCTGCATGGGAGAAATGCAGTTCTACTAAGGACAAGCTGAGACAGCTAGAGGAACAGCATGCAAAGTGGGGTCCTCCTGCTGAGAATCAGGACATTCTGGATCAGTTTCATGCTCTGCAGGTGATGGTTGCAGGATTGTACCAACAGACGCTATCCTTCTACAACACCAACAAATACTTGCTAATAGCCTCTATACACATTGGTGTATACTGACACTGCGCGCCTGTACGAGTACATGCAGTTAGTTACCGCTTTCAACACAATGCACTGCAAAGAAGCTAACTATTGCCTGTGCAACATAGCCATTTTATACATACATTAATATGTTGCATCATCCCTCCTCTAATAATTTCCCTCATGCTCTCTAATTCCAGACCTTCCAGACCTCCCGTGTGGTCCCATTCAAGTCTGAAGTGTCTGCTATGACTGACCTAGAGGCCCACCTGAAGTCTTTAGGTGGACACCCTCCAGTAGTGGAGCTGTGTCGCTGTGTGACGGAGAGATACGACTGGCTGGTCTCCTCTGTAGACATGAAGCACACTGCCACGCAAGAGTGCTGCCGTATGGCAAGAGACTTTGAGCAAAGTGAGGGAGTGCTAGTCACATTATGAATAAGAAGGTCCTGCATACAATGTACATACAGTTACATACGTAGTTTTCAGGCTGCTGGAAGTGCTGCATTTGTATCCTGCATCTGTGTGCATGTACATGTAGACTTATACTTAGAAATGCCTGTACATACATGTACAAGTACATATGTATATATGTGTACTGTACAAATCAGGGGTGATTGAGTATGCTGAGCACAGTACTGCCTGCAGAGGCCTGTAACTTTGCAATTCTTTCATACCTGAGTGTGTGCATTCCTCGCTGCACACATATTCGTTATTGTAAAGATTTCGCAGGTAATAATGTAGCAGAATAAGCACATATATACTATATGTACAATGTATAGCCAGCTTGCCTTAGTGTCAAACAATGGTGCCCCTCTTGCACCTGGTTGTTAGTGTCACGACGGCTTCTCATGGGATTGTTGGAGAGAGTGACCCCTTAGGGGCTTGAATATTGTCTCTACAAATTAGTTGGAAGTAAAAGTTACCAAGAGAAAGAGTCAATGACCACCAAAGTAGTGCACACACGCACGTATGACATAGTGGACATTTTGGACTATATTTTGGCAGTGAAAGGTGTCTGCGAATGTTATATAGCAATTTCCATCGCTGTTCTTTACGTTCATGGTGCACTCTGTTAATTAATTGCTACGGTACACGTCACGAGTAACTTACACAAATCCCGACAAATTACGAGGAATTCCGATAAATTGCCGCGTATCAAGCCGCAGAACGTCTGTGCTGGGTCCGCGGAACTTCTGTACTCTGTCCGTGCTCTGTCCGCGCAACAGTGTATATTACCTGCTGCCTCCCCCCTCGCAAACTCGCCAATCGTAATCGCAAAGAAGACCACGTAGCGTTTCCCAAGTCGCTGATCGTAGTCGCAGAAAGGAAGAGTCCTAATGATTCCCAGACGCTACTCACTCGAATTCGCGACACTTGATCCGCAGATCCTTCGGCGATTCCGCGGTCTCTTTATGAGGTGTCCGCGGACTCTTCGTGAAGAGTCTGCGGGTGCTTCGTGAAGTGTCCGCGGACTCTTCGTGAGGTGTGTGCGGACTCTTCGTGTAGTTTCTGCGGACGCTTCCCGGATTCCCACTTCTCTGCGCTTTGCCCGCGAATCCGTGGATTGCCTATACGGGAATTCCGCAGACAAATTTAAGTTACTTGTGTCCTGTACTGTATATGTCGTTCACACAGTAATACCAGTCTTCCATTGCCCTCTACAGTTAAACAGCCTTTTGAGGCTTGGATAACAAAGGCAGAGTCTGATGTTAATGGACTACTGCAGCAAGCTTCTGATTCAAAGAGACTTCTAGATGCAAAAGAGAATCTGGAGGGCATTCAGAAAGCCGCAAAGACCAAAGAGAATGATGTGTCAGCCTTATCTGATCTGTCACTAAAGTTTGCACAAAGCAGGGAGGTCAGTATGGATGATTTAAGCTACTATTGCTTGTACATACACATTTTACAAGTCCATGACACAAACAGTCCAGATGTACGTACCTAGCCATTTTGTTGAACATCGTACAACCAAGAGTAGATTGAGCGAGGAAGTTAAAAGCTTACCAATTACAACCACTGTATCATAGCAATATAATATATATTATATGCCTGTTGAAATGCACACAGGTCCTCATTTTTAAAGCATGGTTACATGCATGCAAGCTATAACTAAAGGAATGTCAACATGTAAACTTCCATTTTTGGTCAAAAGAGGGATGCATGTTACATATGATATAATATTGAAAGGATCCTTTGCATTAGCTTGCACAGTATGCTCACATGTTTCTTCTCAGACATTTCCAGTGGCAGGAAGTGAGCTACAAACAGTCTCTTGCTCTCATTTTCTCCACAGCCCATCCTAGGGGAGATCTCCGAATACCACAGCAAGCTGCAATCCATCACTCCTTCCCCTGTATCAATGGCTGCCATAAGGGAAGGTACCACGAAGAAACACAGTGCCACTCCAAGTATAGCAGCCCAAGCCTCGGATTTGGAAAGGAAGTGGGAGTGGATCCTGGATCAATCCATAGCATTGCCTGCCTGCTATCCAGAGAAGGTAGTTGTGGAAGGAATTCCCCAGGGTACATTGAAAGTAGGTCAACAGTACCGGCTTCAGGCTGACATCAGCAATGCAGGAGATGGGGAGCTTATGGCTGAGCTGAGTGGCCCCACCAAGTCTCAGCCTTGCACTGTAGAGGAAACTCATAACAAGGGGTTTGATATCCTCTTCACTCCAGAGGAACCTGGGAAACACAAGGTTGACATCCTATTTGCAGATACTGCTATTCCTCTATCACCTCTTGTGTTTGATGTTGTAGACCCTGCCCTTGTTAAGGTAACCCCACCCTCTCCCAATGTGTGGGGTGTGTTTACCACCAATGAACCCTGCGCTTTTCACATCAAGTGTCCCACTAGAACTGAACAAATAACAGCTACAGCTCAGGGTAGGCGGAATGCAAAGGAATTTGGTATACCAGTACAAGACCTTGGGGGCGGAGAATATAATGCCATTTTGACCACTCCAACTCCTGACACGTATGATGTAAAGTTCTACTACAGTGGCCACCTTGTATCCAACTGTCCATTCCTGTTACCAGTGGAGGAAAAACCCAACCCAGATCGTGTCACTTGCATGTCGTATGTGTCACAGATAGATGGCAAGGTCTGTGTGGAGGCTGACACCAGCCGAGCTGGAACTGGAAAGCTTTCTGCCACAGCTCAAGGCGATATAGTTGGTGCAGTTGTTTGCAAAACTGAGAATGAAGGTGCTGGCAAGTGGGTGGTCACTTTCAACCCACCCTTGCCCGATGTTTACACTGTGCATGTGTACTGGAATGACATAGATGTACCTTGCTCTCCATTCACCATCAGTAACATCCAAGTCGATGCAAGCAAGGTAAAGGTTGAAGGTCCTCACTCAAACAAGACACCGGTTTCAGCCATCTGTGACACCTCAGAGGCCGGGGAAGGGACACTGTCAGCAAAGTGCACTAGCACCAGGTTTGGAGATGTCCTCGTGCAAGTGGATTCTGCAGAGAACCACAAGCAGAGTGTTCTTTTCACTCCTCCTGGAAAGGACCAATACAGCCTCTCTATCTTATGGGATGGGATGCACGTTCCTGATTCACCCTTTCACATCAATCTCAACCAGCCGGATGCATCCATGGTTAAAGTAGATGGTCCACACCCATGTGCAGAGGGGACTGGTCCAGTGCGCACTTTGATTGACACCTCAGAGGCAGGGGATGGCGTGCTGTCTGCAAAATGCACTAGCACCAGGTTTGGAGATGTTCCTATTGATGTGTCCGCTCCAGAGAACCACAAGCAGAGTGTTCTTTTCACTCCTCCTGGAAAGGACCATTACAGCCTCTCAATCTTATGGGATGGGATGCACGCTCCTGATTCGCCCTTTCACATCAATCTCAACCAGCCGGATGCATCAGTGGTTAAAGTAGATGGTCCACACCCATGTGCAGAGGGGACTGGTCAAGTGCGCACTTTGATTGACACCTCAGAGGCAGGGGATGGCGTGCTATCTGCTAAATGCACTAGCACCAGGTTCGGAGATGTCCCTATTGATGTGTCACCTGCAGAGAACCACAAGCAGAGTGTTGTTTTCTCTCCTCCTGGAAAGGACCATTACAGCCTTTCAATCTTATGGGATGGGATGCACGTTCCTGATTCGCCCTTTCACATCAATCTCAACCAGCCAGATGCATCAATGGTTAAAGTAGATGGTCCACACCCATGTGCTGAGGGGACTGGTCAAGTGCGCACTTTGATTGACACTTCAGAGGCAGGGGATGGCTTGCTGTCTGCTAAATGCACTAGCACCAGGTTCGGAGATGTCCCCGTGCAAGTGGATTCTGCAGAGAACCACCAGCAGAGTGTTCTTTTCTCTCCTCCTGGAAAGGACCATTACAGCCTTTCAATCTTATGGGATGGGATGCACGTTCCTGATTCTCCCTTTCACATCAATCTCAACCAGCCGGATGCATCCATGGTTAAAGTAGATGGTCCACATCCATGTGCTGAGGGGGCTGGTAGAGTGAGCGCTTTGATTGACACCTCAGAGGCAGGGAATGGCGTGCTGTCTGCTAAATGCACTAGCACCAGGTTCGGAGATGTCCCTATTGATGTGTCACCTGCAGAGAACCACAAGCAGAGTGTTCTTTTCACTCCTCCTGGAAAGGACCAATACAGCCTTTCAATCTTATGGGATGGGATGCACATTCCTGATTCGCCTTTTCACATCAATCTCAACCAGCCAGATGCATCAATGGTTAAAGTAGATGGTCCACACCCATGTGCTGGGGAGACCAGTCTAGTGCGCACTTTGATTGACACCTCAGAGGCAGGAGATAGTGACCTACAAGTGGCTTGTGAGGAAGGTGGTGCTCCTGTAGAAGTTACCTTGTCTGAGGATCAACCAGGTCACTATACTGCAATGTTTGAGGCTACCACGCAAGGCACTTACATAGTGGCTGTAACATTCGGTGATGAACCCGTTCCATACTCACCTTTCAGTGTACTCATTACAAGAAGTCAAGATGAAGTTGCTGCTGCAGTAGTTGAAAAACAGGAGGTAGAGGAGGTATATGAGGTGGAGCCAATGGAAGTGGTTGAAGCTTCATACATACCAGAAGGATTTGTTGCACTTGGTTTTGAAGAAGAGGGCAGCATTGAAAAGTTAGAAGCCTCACCAGAACCTTATCCTGTCTTTGGTCCTGGAACTCCACTGTGCATTTCAGTTGAAAATGAAGATAAGGACGACATGCACACTTCCATAAAAGCCAAATGTACAGGAGAAAGAGTTGGCAAGATCCCTGCAAAAGTGACAACGAGTTCTGATGGAGAGCGTTCAGTGTCAATCAGTCCTCGACACCCAGACCTCTACACTCTTGAGATAAAGGTGGGTAAGGAACACATTCCAGGGTCACCGTTCATTGTTCGCTATGCTTATCCTCCACCAGTGGCCTCAAAATGCAAAGTTAATGCACCACCTGAAGATGACAAATGGCTTACTCGCGAAGAAATAGTGTACTACGTGGATGCCACTGAGGCAGGATATGGGGAGTTGACCATTGAGAATGAAGGTCCATCAGTGGCCACTCGACCATCCAAGGTGACGATCACCCCTCCAGCAGAGAGTGAAGCCAGGTATAAGGTTGTCTACGTACCCACTGCTCCTGGTATGCACAAGCACAACATCCTTTGGAGTGGAGAGTCAGTACCAGGGTCCCCTCTCACCTTTGTAGTGGAACAGCATAGTCGTCCATTGTATGCTTGGGGCCCAGTGTCTCTCAGTTACACTTCAGCCAGTTCAACTCCTAAGAATATCAGTGGGTATGTGGAGCACCAGGCAACTAAGAAGAGACTACGCTTGAGGGTGAAGGAGGACCCAGTATTCAACGGGACCTATCATTGTACCTTTGTTCCGAAGAATGCAGGTGTACATGAGGTGTACATAAACAGCCAAAAGAAGCCAGTCCAAGGCAGTCCGTTTGAGGTGATTGTGCTGGAGCCACCACGAGTTGATAAAGTGGTGGTGAGAGGCTTGGACAAGGTTCGCTGTGCTGTAGGTAAGCCCTTGAGGTTCACCGTGGATTGCACAGAAGCTGGGTCTGGTAATTTGCTGGTAAGGAGTGAAGGCCCTTCAGATCCAAGCAAGAATGCTCAGCTGGAACTTGTGGATAACAAGGACAACACTTTTGCTTGCACATTCATACCAACAGCTATTGGCACTCATCAGATTTACATGCAGTGGGGAGGAGAACCTGTTCGCCAAACACCATTTACATTAGAAGCAGTTTCTAGTCAAAGATTGGAGCTTGGGGATGTGGAGCTTGGCAATCCAATACAGGTGGGAGTGTTTGATGACCCAAGAGACAGCCTCTCTGCTCTTGCTGTTGGTGAGCGCACTGGGGATGCTCCAGTAACAATTATTCAAGATGAATTTAATACGCAATCCGTTCTCTTCACGCCACTTTTTGAAGATGACTACACTTTGTCCATTTTCCTCAATGGCAGCCATGTGGACGGATCTCCCTATCACATTCGAGTGCCATCTGCTGTGTTAGAGCCTGTATACACAAAGGAACCAACTCCTGAAGATGTGGTTGTTAAGGAAGAGAAGTACATTCTCCCTGAGCTAGAAACCTCAGCTTTACTTCAAATGACAAGCACAGATGAAGAGGGATTGGGAATGCTGAGCTTCCATCAGACGTCCACACCAAAGGAGCCCGATGGTGATCACAGCAAGGTGTACATTGTTCCAGATGACCTCGATGCTTTGTCAAAGCCCTTTGAGATGAGCCAGCTATGCACATTTCATGTGAACACCTATGGAGCAGGGTCTGGTACTCTTGACGTGGTTGCACAAGGTCCTGCAAAGGCAACTATCTCAATTGAAGACAGTGAGAAGTACGGAGTACAACAAATACAGTGCGTACCTAGCAAGCCAGGAGAGTACCGCCTTGATATTCACTGGAATGACACCCCACTAGAAGAGAGTCCATTGATTGTAAATTTTCACCATGAATTGGTAAAGACTGGTCTGGATTTGTCAGTGGTACCCTTTTACATTGGTAGGCCATACAAGTTCAAGACACTTTGTGACGAAGTAGGGGAGGGGGAGCTCGTTGTTGATGTAAACCCCCCCTCGGCTGCAACAGTGAATGTTCGTGACGTGGGCACGAATGCATATATGACAACTATCTCTCCACTTCTAGAGGGCCAACACAAGATATCAGTTACACATGGTGGACAACATTTGCATGGGAGTCCCTTCTCTGTTTTGTTCAGGCATTGTAGTGATGCATCCAAGTGCTGTCTAGTTGAAGAGGACCAGACAATGGAAGGTGGCAAGATATGCTTCATGGTGGATACCACAGGTGCGGGGGCAGGTGAACTGACTGCTGAAGTGTTAAGCGTGCAGGAAAAGGTGCACATCCCTTGTGAAGTAGAAGCTGCTAGAGGCAATAGCTACTGGATCTGCTTTATGGCCAAGCAGGATGTTGCAGAGTATCTAGTGAGCATCAAATACGATGGGGCTCACATTCCCAGGTCTCCCTTCCAGCTGGTACTCTCTGACCAGGCAGCTGCCTCTGCCTGCCGAGTTGAAGGACAAGGACTGCGATATGCAGAGGTGAACAAGGAGAGTCAATTTGTAGTGTTCACAGACTGCACAGATGCAGATGTAAAGGTTAAGATAGAAGGGACATCTGAGACGGTGTTTCCATCTCTACGACAGCTTGAAGGTGGAGTTCAGGAATTTACATACACAGCCCAGTTTGAGGGGGAATACCAGATTGATGTACTCTACAATGGAGACCACATCCCAGGATCGCCCTTCATAGCTAAAGCACATCACCCGTCTAACCTACCCAAGATTGGTGTTGACAGAAATAGTATCCAACATGCTGTGTCTGGCTGTCCTATCACCTGTGACATTCGATCCTTGGATGTGCCTTGTGATGCAGATCTGACGTTGACTGCCTACAGAGGTCACGAAGCTGTAAATGGGAAGATCAATTTTGAAAAGGAGGGCTTGTTCAGAGGCACATTTACTCCTCCAAAATCAGGCAACTACATAGTACACTCTTGTTGGGAAGGCAAAGATGTCCTCGGCAGTCCTTTTCATGTTCGCGTTTCTGATCCACCAGTTCCTGATAATGTGAAGGCAAGTGGCCCTGGCCTACTGGAAGGGGTAGTAGGGAACACCTGTGAGTTCAGAGTGAACACCACAGATGCAGGAGCTGCTACACTAGTGGTGGAGGTGATGGGGCCCAAGGGGCCAGTGAAGGCCAATATCAAGAGGAATCCTAAAGAGAAGAGATCAGTTGATGCTAGCTTCGTCCCTCTCCGCCCTGGGGAGTACACAATATCGGTACTGTGGGCAGGCACAAACATCCTCGGCTCACCTTTTAAGATGCATGTGAGTCCACCTAGAAGAGAGCAAAGTGTTTAACTAACACATTTATAGTGTAGTGCGCTCCTCATTTCAATGTAGTAATGTTATGTCTAGTTGATATACACTTTCTTAGCAATGTTGAGAAACGATAGTTTTTCTTTTAACAATGCACACGTAGTATGTAGCTGCAAATTTCTATTTGAATTGCTTCACTTGTAGTGTCATTGGTGCTCATCATGTTGTGGTATTTAGCTGTAAAAGTATAGCTAATATTATGCTGAATGTAGATGCATACATTCCCAGTCAGTGTGCTGGGCTAGTGCATTTGGTGCAGCCGACTGCCAATGAAATAACTCAAGAAAGTGGAGTTATTACGTACTCTGTTCCTTGTTAAATGTGAGTATGTCATGCACACACAATTCACGCATTCAAGTTGTGTGTGATCCCCTAATCATGGCTTCCCTGGCTTCCTGATATATTGCTCTCCTTCCTGCCCATAATCAGGTACGGAATGTGAAGCCTATTATATATCTGCCAGCAAAGTCAGGCACCAGTGCATGCTACTGTCCGCCATTATCAACCGTGCATATCAGTCTCATGCGCATACATGCAGTCGCCAGGCAGGCTTGAAGCTTAATTTAATGAAGGGGACCAGATGTGCAGCGATTGCTGCTGTATAGGAGTTTACCATGATATCGGTTGGACACCTAATGTTTTGCAAAGTATACATCATAATGTAGTACACACAGATAGCCAAAGCTGATCACTCATCATTAGCATTTGCAATAACAATAATTATTGTTGCCATGCATGCAACTGAAGCTCTATGAAGTATATATAGACATATATTAAGCCAGAGTTTGGTCCGTAGATTCTGGGGAAAGTTTTGGTTTTGATGGAGTCCTTTTACCTTTGATTCTCTTTTGAAAGCAGCAATGTAGCAGTAATGCCTTAATGTCCTTTGTCATAGAGTCAATGTACACCAGCATGAGTATGGGAGTGGGATACAGAGAGAGGTTGAAGAAGACCAATGCTACATAGACCAAATCGATTGACGTTGCTTCCATTGCAATGACTATCACTGGAGGAATGGCTTGTCCAAGAAAGTTTAAGGAGTTGCCTAACACCAAGAAAACTGCCAGTTTGGTCATGGCCTTTAGAAACATTCTGTTACTAGTTGTCTCAGTACTGATTCTGTGCTTGTTGATGTAGAACAATATTGCGAGAGGCATGATGATGGTAATGAGTAAAGGTAATGCACCAAAGATGATTGTCCACAATGCGATATATGTTCTATTAACATCTGCAATGGTCTCTTCTTGCAGTGTAGGAAAGCATGCTGCCCCACCAATATAGGCAGTCCCCACAACTGTCTGTGACAATACTGGGGCAGCAAGCACTGCTATCACCACCCATAAAGCAATGGTTGCCACAAGTAGCCCTTTCCTGTGCACAGCCTTTACTCCCTTGACTACCATGACAAACACAACAACAGAGAAGGTAGCTGTAAACACAAACCTCAATACCCGTCCAACTGATAATAGCCAGAAAGTAAAGGAGCAGACTTCTCTAGGTGGTGCCGGAAGATCAGTAGTTACCAAAACAACTGCTGTGATATGCTCTATTAAAAGTGCTATGATGACAACGAAGCAGCTGAGAAGAATACTCTGAAGTGTTTCACGAATCTGGACAGGAATCTTCTTGTTCTGACCCAAAGCAATTAGAACAAGGACGTCTCCAAGTGTCACTGGTAAAAGCACCAAGAACAGCATTACCAGGTTGTACACGATAAAAGGAACAGTTGAAATTGCTGAGGGAGCTTCAGTATCATTCCCAACCCCAGGAGAGTAGTCAGTGCAATTCTCCATGTTGTGCTGTTGAAGCTGGACCACATCTACTGACAACTAAAACTTTATACAAAAGCTAGGCCTATATAGGAAAAAACACATCCGACTGTTAGTGTTAAGCCATACAGAAGTATATATTATATTATCTGTATTCTGTAACATACCTGAGTATATGACTCTTCACTCATATGACTTCATTGTGTGAATAAGGTACTCATAGAAGGGGCTGTAACCTTGTATAGTAAATTATATAGTGGTATATACTAGGCAACTATTATGGCATCACTGTGTACAACTCAAGCTGCCAGCTACTAATGCTATCACTTCCCAAGGTATGCACTGATTGAGCTTCACCAATGTATCGTGTGAATATGTATCCGGCTGGGTCATGCAGTGCAAACCTGTCAAATGCCTTTTGTGGCAAATCCACCAATCTTTATGTCTGCCAATATTTCCCACTAGCTATACTCTATATACATAGAGAATTAGAAACGGCACCTTTCTATTTTAGCTTGGTAGCTGTGGCCTCTGTCATATGCATAGTATACCTTTTGCACTCCTGTCCAAAACTGTTACCCACTTGTAGCTACCATTTGGCCTGTGTAATGAAGCTGGATATGGATGCAGCATAATTTGAACGTCCAGCTGCTGTCTTAGGTTTATATACGAAGTTGTGAATAGCCATGTACGAAAACTAATATATATAATACTGTCTGATATAATATTATATTATATGACACAAAGATATAATCTATTATGTGTGTGTATATGCCATGAGTGCACAGAACGAGACAAGGATAAAATGGCCGATGCGATTGTGGGGTAGCTAAAGGGTG
>MKWU01006817.1_pt1 | contig 11325 bp, 10 predicted proteins | sample 809101 | NCBI WGS metagenome assembly MKWU01 (sample SAMN05860141, study PRJNA318959) | sponge metagenome | host: Aplysina aerophoba | place: Slovenia: Piran, Adriatic Sea, Gulf of Piran | collected 2013-05-07
CGAGCGCGACCCGCGCGATCTCGCGGCGCACCGGCTCGAAGCCGACCACGGTCACCACCTCGGGCGTGTCGTCGATGAGCAGGTCGCAGCCGGTCGCGGCCTCGAAGGCGCGGATGTTGCGGCCCTCGCGGCCGATGATGCGGCCCTTGAGGTCGTCGGAGGGGATGGGCACGACGGAGACGGTCGCCTCGGCCGTGATCTCGGACGTCATGCGCTGCATCACCGTGGCGAGGATCTTGCGCGAGCGCATGTCCGCCTCCGCGCGGGTGGCGGCTTCCATCGTCCGGACGCGTCGCGCCGACTCCTCGCGCAGCTCGTCGTCGAGGCGGACGAGCAGCAGGTCGCGTGCCTCCTCGGCACTCATGCCGGCGATGCGCTCGAGCTCTTCGCGCAGGCGTCCGCGCTCGGTCTGGAAGTCCTCGGTCTCGCGCCGGTGCGTTTCCTCGCGGCGGTCCAGGTCACCGGCGCGGTCACGGAGCGACTGTTCGCTGCGTTCGAGTCCTTCGGCACGCCGCTCCAGCGACTCCTCGCGCTGCTCGAGGCGGCGCTCGACGCGCGTCGCCTCCTGGCGCTGCTCGCGCAGTTCGTCGTCGATCTCCTCGCGGTAGCGGATGGCGCTCTGCTGGGCGTCGAGTTCGATCTCGCGCGCGCGGCTCTCGGCCTGCTCGCGGACGAGGTCGGCGGCCTCACTCGCGCGGCGGCGCATGTCGCGTGCGGCGATACCGAGCACCGCGTAGCCGAGGACCGCGCCCACGACGAGCGCGATCACGCCCACGAGGGCGCTGAGCGCAATTGCCTCCATTACGGGGCCTCGATTCGAGCCCGCGCCGCCGCCGCCGCGGGTCGCGGGTCTAAGTCATTGTGTGCCGACGACCTAAGGTCGTCGATCCAGTGGTTCGTTCAGAGCGTAACACTGTGCGGCGAGCGCACGCGACCCGACGCCCGGGCGGGCGCCGATGGCCGCTGCTGCATCGGTTGCCGTCGGGAGACTCACGCCCTCGTGGCCGCAGCCTCTTCCTGGAGCCGCGACAGCGCCCGCTCGATGGTGTCCCGGGCGAACCCGCGGCGGGCCAGGGCAGCGTGGAGTCGCCGGTCGCGCGCGTCCGGCGGGCGGGCCCCGCGGGTCCGCGCCCGGCCCCGCGCCGCGGGGGCGGGCGCCCCTGCGCGGCGGCGAGCGCCGCCGCGTCGTCGTCGTGCACGAGGAGCGCTTCGGCGGCGGTCTCCGCCTCGACGCCGTGCTCGCGCAGCTCGGTGCGCAGCATGCGTGCGCTGCGCTCGGTGGAGCGGGTGCGCGCGACGTAGCCGGCGGCCCAGGCGGCGTCATCGACATAACCGAGCTCGGCCAGTCGCGCGACGGCGGCCTCGACCGCGGCTTCGTCGAACCGATCGGCGAGGCGGTCGCGCAGGTCGGCGTCGGTGCGTGGGCGCTGCGCGATGAGGGCGAGGCCCCGCTGCACGGCCAGCGAGGCGTCCGTTTCGAGGACCCTCGCCGGCTCGGACGGGCGCAGGCGACGGAAGCGCGGCATGCGCTAGGCGTCGAGCGGGAGTTCGCCGGAGGCGGACGGCTCGTCGCCGGACGGGCTGGAGCCGGTGGCGAGCGCCTCGGCCTCCGCGACCGCCTGGCTGGCGTCGCCCGGGTCGGGGACGCCGGCGGCGGCACGGACCGCGGCTTCGATGTCCGCGGCGACGGCGACGTGCTCGCGCAGGTACGCCTTGGCGGCCTCGCGGCCCTGGCCGAGGCGCTGGTCGCCGAGGGAGTAGTAGGCGCCGAGCTTCTTGACGATCTCGTGCTCGACGGCGAGGTCGAGGATGTTGCCGGTGCGGCTGATGCCGTGCTCCTCGGGCGTGAACATGATCTCGAACTCGGCCTGGCGGAACGGCGGGGCGGTCTTGTTCTTGACCACCTTGCAGCGCACGCGGTTCCCGATCACATTCGGGCCCTGCTTCAGCGACTCGATGCGACGGATGTCGATGCGTACCGAGGAGTAGAACTTGAGCGCGCGCCCACCGGGGGTCGTCTCGGGGTTGCCGAAGACCACGCCGACCTTCTCGCGCAACTGGTTGATGAAGACGAGCGCGGTGTTGGAGCGGGCGACGGCGCCGGTGAGCTTGCGCAACGCCTGCGACATGAGCCGCGCCTGCAGGCCGGGCAGCGAGTCGCCCATGTCGCCCTCGATCTCCGCGCGCGGCACGAGGGCGGCGACCGAGTCGATGATGACGATGTCGAGGGCGTTGGAGCGGATCAGCGCTTCGCAGATCTCGAGTGCCTGCTCGCCGGTGTCGGGCTGTGAGATGAGCAGCTCATCGACGTTGATGCCGCACTGTGCGGCGTACTCGGGCTCCAGGGCGTGCTCGACGTCGATGTAGGCGGTGGTGCCGCCGAGGCGTTGGCTCTCGGCGATGATGTGCTGGGCGAGGGTCGACTTGCCGGCCGACTCGGGGCCGAAGATCTCGGTCACGCGCCCGCGCGGGATGCCGCCGATGCCGAGCGCGATGTCGAGCGCGAGTGCGCCGGTGGGGATGGCGGAGACGTTGGCGATCGCCCCGTCGTCGCCGAGGCGCATGATGGCGCCCTTGCCGAAGTCCTTCGTGATCTGGTCGAGCGCGCGGGTGAGGTCGTCGGTGCGGCGCTGCTCGGGGTCCCTGGACTGCTTGCGGCTGGGCTGCTTGGCCACGGTGTCGGTCCCTTCATGCGGGGGGCGATGCGGGAACGATAGAACAAGCGTTCGTATAGGTCAACCCCGGCCTTGCGGTTGGAGCGATGCCGAGCTTGACAGCCGTCATCCATTGTACCCGTAGATGACCTCGTCGATGTCGTCGATCGGGTCGATGTCGACTGAACCGACCAACTCGTCGAGTGGGTCGAGCGTGTCAACGGTATGCCGAGCGAGGGAAGTTCGAAGCGCATCTCGCACGATGGACGCACGCGATGTGCCGAGTCGTGCAGCCTCGGCCGACAGCGCCTCGTACAGGTCATTGTCCAGGTAGAACTGAGCGCGTCGCATCTCGTCCAGCCGTCGCCGCTAGATCCAGCTTGCAACAGCAGCGCGCTGCGTGCCTACTCCGCCGTAGACGCCGCGCCCACACCGTTGATCTCGTCCACCACCGCCAGCAGGTCCCCGACGCGGTAGAAGTTCACGGCGACGAGGTTCGGGAGCTGGCCGCGCTCCGCCTCGCAGGCGCGGAGGCGCGGCAGCAGCACGTCGCGCGCGTTCAGAAGCTCTGCGTCCGAGGGCGAAGGCGAGATGTCCTCGATCCAGTGGTTCACGAGGAACAGCGCGGCGTCGGCGGGCCCTCGGTTCAGCTCGCAGCTGAGGTCGTCGACGGAGTGGAAGCGGAACGGCGTCTCCTGCGCGACCTCGAACCCTCGATGCATCCAGGGCACGGGCGCGTCGGGGGCGTTTTCGGTCATCACGATCAGGCGCTCGTTGCGCTCGATGAGCTCGCCGAGGGTCGGCCAAGGTGCCTCGGCACGGGGGTGCGCGTAGGCGTAGCGGTCGAGGCCGGCGTCGGCGAACGCGGCGGCGATGTCGGCGGCGGGCGCCTCGTCCTGGATGAACACGAGCAGCACCTCCGCCGGGTTGGTTACGAGGAAGCGGCGGATGGCGTCGAGGCCGTCGCTGAACGGCGTCGCACCGAGCTCGCAGAAGCCGTGGCAGAGGTACAGTTCGCGTCCGGCTGTCGGCCCGAGTCGAGCCGCGATCCGCTCGCGTGTCTCGACAGCCTCGAGGCCGTAGCGCTCGACCAGCACGTCACGGTCGCCACCGAGCAGCTCGGTCGAGACGCCGTTGGGCGCGGGCGCGCCGTACCAGACGTCGATTAGCAGCCCGCGGATGCCGTGGTCGAGCTGCTCGGCGATGCCGTCGCGATGGGTGGCGAAGAACCAGCCCTCGGATGCCGCGGACATCGAGTTGTGGGTGGCTGCGAAGGCGACCTCGTTGAGCGGCCGGTCGCAGAGTTCGGCATGGCCGTTGCACGCAGCAGGCGCCCCGGCGTCGCGCGGGCCCGCACCGCCGAGGACGCCGATGCCGGAGAGCAGGACGGCCACGGTCGCGACGCCGACGACGACCAGTGCGGCGAAGGCGGTGACGCGTACCGCCGGCGAGAGCCGCGGCCTCGGTGCGGCCGAGGCTGCAGCGCGGGCGAGGTCCTCGGCGGTCGTGGCGCGCTCGACCCAGAGCAGGCGGACGAGTTCCGCCAGCCCGAGGTAGATGGCCGCAAGGCCGAGGAGCGTGACGGTGACCTCGACCAGGTCCTGCGGGTTCACCAGTGCAACCCAGCCAACGGCGACGGCGACGATGGCGCGCAGGAGCCGCCCGGCGTTGGAGCTCGGCGCGGTCGCGAGACGCCATACCCGCTCGGGAGCCTGCGAGGGACGGAATCCGGCGAACCACGGACTCGCCGCCGCGGCGAGCACGGCGCCGCCCGCGCCGAGCGTGATGTTCCACGACCGCAGGTCGCCCAGGAATGCGTCCCAGACGCCCTCGACGGCCGCGCCGGGTCGGTCGCCGCCGGCGAGTGCCGCAAGCCCCGCCCTCGTGACATCGAGGAGGACGATCATCAGTAGCGCGACGACGACCAGCACGATGCCGATCCGCATCGCCATGCGCCGCCGTCCCCGCGCGATAGCCCAGGAGGCAGCGAACGCGGCGAGCGCAAGCAGTGGCAACACGGCCGCGAGGACGCGCACGCGCTCGGAGACCGTGAGCGCCGCGTGGAGGTACTCGGAGTCCGCGACCTCGAGCACCTCGGTGTCGAGGTCCGGGATCGACTCGGCGAGTTCCGGGTTGAAGTTCGCGAGCGTCGGCTTCACGACGACCGACGCGTCGACGATCTGCAGGACGATCGGCTCTCTTGAGAACAGCGTGCGATGCGTCTCGCGCAGCGCGGTCTCGTAGAGCTGCTCGAAGGCCGAACTACCGATGACGGCCTGCACGGCCGCCTCGATGAGCGGCCGGGCGGCGATCAGGTCCGGCGAGCCCTCCTCGATCAGCCCGTCGACGATGACCGTCGAGACGTACGCCTGTACGTCCTCGTCGTCGAGCGCGCGCACGGCGCGCTCGCTGAAGCCGTCGGCGTCGAACAGCACCTCGTCGGCCCACAGCACCCACTCGGCCGCGAGGAGCAGGACTGCGCCGGCGACGAGCAGCACCCACGACGCCACGGGGCGTGGCGCCGCTCGTGCGAGCCGGAGCGCGTGGCCGGCGCGGCTCATCGCTTCGTGTCGTCGGTCACGAGCATCAGATCTCCCGGCGGTACGCCTCGGCGAACGCCGTCATCGCGTCGATGTGCTCACGCGGTGTGTGGAGTCCGGCGCTCATCCCGTTGAAGGTCACGTGGGTCGCGCCGAGTTCCTCCCAGCCGCGCGCCTCCGCCACTTGGGCGTCGAGTGGCCCGGCTGCGGCCCCGGCGCGGCCGATGAGGGCGATCGCGTCGGCGTCGCGGCCGGCTTCGCGGGCGACCTCGCGGATCCGTTCGAGGCGCGGCAGTACGTCGGCCCGTAACTGCTCGGGCGAGCCGCCGACGTTCGTCAGCCAGCCGTCGCCGTACCGGCCGATGCGCCGCAGCACGCTGTCGGCGCCGCCGCCGAACCAGATCGGGATGCGGCGGTCCGGGCGCGGGAGGATACCCGCGTCGCGGACGGTGTCGAACTCGCCCTCGAAGGTGACGAGGGGCTCCTCCCACAGGCGGCGGATGAGTTGCACCTGCTCCTCGGAGCGGCGGCCGCGCGTCCGGAAGTCCTGCCCCAGCCCCTCGTACTCGACCTGGTTCCAGCCAATGCCGACGCCGAGCGTGAGCCGCCCGCCCGACAGGACGTCGACTTCGGCGGCCTGCTTCGCGACGAGGGCTGTCTGGCGCTGCGGCAGGATGATGATCGCCGTCACCAGCCCGATGCGCTCAGTCAGCCCGGCGAGGTAGCCGAAGAGCACGAACGGCTCGTGGAACATCGACTCATGCGTGTACGGCCCGCCGAGCTCGTGCTTCGTGGGGTCCCCGCCGAGCACGTGGTCGTAGGCGACGAGGTAGTCGAACCCGGCGCCCTCGGCGGCCTGCGCGAAGTCGCGGATGGCGGCGGGGTCGGCGCCGAACTCAAGCTGCGGATACGTCACGCCAATCTGCATGCTGGCTCCTCCGAGGTGGTGGTCGAGGCGGGCACCGATCATGCTATCCCCGCAACACGCGCGGAGATAGCATCGGCGCCACCGAGGGGGAGCCGTGAGCGCGCTGCTCGAGGTCGAGGGACTGGTCAAGCGCTTTGGCGGCCACTACGCCGTCGACGGCGCCACGTTCGACGTCGAGCGCGGCTCGATCACCGGGATGATCGGGCCGAACGGCGCGGGCAAGACCACTTGCTTCAACTGCATCGCCGGCTCGCTCGCGTCCGACGGTGGGCGCGTGGTCTTCGACGGCGAGGACATCACCGGGCTGCCGTCGTACCAGGTCTTCCGGCGCGGGCTGACGCGCACGTTCCAGATTCCCCAGGAACTGAGCGCGATGACCGTGCTCGAGAACCTGATGGTCGTGCCGGCCGGGCAGTCCGGCGAGCGCGTCGTGGACAGCTGGCTGCGGCCGTGGCGCGTCGCCGCGCAGGAGCGCGCGATCGCGGAGCGCGCGCACGAGGTGCTTGCCGAGGTCGACCTCACGCACGAGGCACAGAACTACGCGGGCAACCTGTCCGGCGGCCAGCGCAAGCTGCTGGAGCTGGCGCGCGCCCTGATGTCGGACCCGGGCATGATCCTGCTCGACGAGCCGAGCGCGGGCGTGAACCCGACGCTCACGCGTCGCCTCGTCGATCACATTCGAGGGCTCCGCGAGCGGTTCGGCATCACCTTCTTCGTGATCGCCCACGACATGGACCTCATGATGCGCCTCTGCGAGCGGCTGATCGTGATGGCCGACGGCCGCGTGCTCGTCGAAGGTGAGCCGCTGGCCGTGCTCGAGGACGAGAACGTGCAGGCGGCGTACCTCGGGACGGTCACGAGGTGAGCCCGCTGCTGGAGGCGGAGCACGTCACGGCCGGCTACGGCAGCGTGATGATCGTCCACGAAGTCTCGATCCAGCTCGAAGCCGGCGAGCTGGTCACGATCATCGGGCCGAACGGGGCAGGCAAGTCTACGCTGCTCAAGGCGATCTTCGGCCTGCTGCCGGTCAGGGACGGCGTCGTGCGGCTCGGTGGAGACCTCGTCACGGACGAGGCGCCCTCGCGGATGGTGCGGCTCGGCGCGTCGTTCGTGCCGCAGACGGACAACGTGTTCCCGTCGCTCACCATCCGCGAGAACCTCGAGATGGGCGCCTACCAGCGCAGCCACGGCGTGGCCGAGCGCGTCGACGAGGTGCTCGAGCTGTTCCCGGAGCTGAATGAGCGGACGGGCGAGCAGGCCGCGCGGCTCTCGGGCGGGCAGCGCCAGGCGCTGGCCATCGCCCGCGCGCTGATGCTCGACCCGAAGGTACTGCTCCTCGACGAGCCGACGGCGGCGCTGTCGCCGGTGCGGCGTCAGGAGATCTTCGGGCGGCTGATGGCGATCCGCGAGCGCGGGGTCGCGCTCTTGATGGTGGAGCAGAACGCCCGCGAGGCGCTCGCCATCTCCGACCGCGCGTATGTGCTCGTCGATGGGCGCAACGCGCACGAGCAGCCCGGCCCGGAGATGCTCGCCAACCCCGAGGTCGGGCGGCTTTTCCTCGGCCTCGACAGCATCGAGGACGGGGACGGCCCAGACGCGGTCGACGACGCATGACGGAGATCCTGCAGCTCGTCATCATCGGCATGGTCGTCGGCTCGATCATCGGGCTCGGGGCGATGGGGCTGACGCTGACCTTCGGGGTGTTGAAGTTCGCGAACTTCGCGCACGCGGACCTGATGACGCTGGGGATGTACCTCGCGTTCTTCGTGATCGGCGACCTCGGCATCGTGGGCGGGCACATCGCGCCGTTCTCGTTCGGCTGGGGGATGATCCCGGCGGTGCTCTTCGCGTGGGCCGGGGTTGCGGGCGTCTCGGTGGTCGCGGACCGGTTCGTCTTCCGCCGGCTGCGAAGGCGCGGCACGGACTTCCTGAGCATCGGGATCGCCTCGCTCGGCATCGCCATCGCGCTGCAGGCGGTGGTGCAGGCGATCTGGGGGTCGTCGCCGCTGCGCTATCACAGCGAGATCCATCAGGCGTGGACGTTCGGCGGCGGGCTCAAGATCAAGCCCGACCAGGTCCTGATCATCGGGCTCACGCTCGCCATGGCAGTCGGGCTCTACGTGCTGCTCCACCGCACGCGCCTCGGCACCGCGATGCGTGCGACATCCGACAACGCCCCGCTGGCCGAGGCGAGCGGTATCGACACGGAGCGCGTCCGCATCACGACGTGGATCATCGCGGGCGCGATGACGGCCGTGGCCGGCGTGATGTTCGCGCTGCAGTCGCAGTTGCGCTTCGACGCAGGCTTCGAGTTCCTGCTGTTGCCGATGTTCGCGGCAGTCCTCCTCGGCGGGATCGGCAACCCGTGGGGCGCGCTCGCCGGCGGCCTCATCGTGGGCATCTCACAGGAGCTGTCGACCGAGTGGATCAACACCGGCTTCAAGCCCGGGGTGCCGTTCGCGCTGCTGATCCTCATCCTCATCGTGCGCCCGCGCGGGCTCTTCGGGTCCGAGACCCAGTGGTCGACGTGATGCTGCCGCTCGACGTGCTGACGCCGCTCGCCGGGGACGTGCCCGGCATGCTGCCGCCGCTGATCACGTTCAGCGGGGGCGTGAACTGGACGGTCGGCTTCCTCACGACGGCGGCGATCTTCGCGCTCGTCGCCCTCGGTCTCAACGTGCAGTGGGGCTACACCGGCACGATCAACTTCGGCGTGGTCGCCTTCTTCGGCGTCGGCGCATACGCCAGCGCGCTGCTCACGCTCGACGCTCCCGGCGATTTCGAGAGCTACCTCGGCGGCTGGGAGCTGCCGATCCCGGTCGGCTGGATCGGCGGGATGGTGGCCGGGGGCGTCCTCGCGCTGCTCGTCGGCCTGCCCACGCTGCGGCTGCGCGACGACTTCCTCGCGATCGCCACGATCGGCATCGCGACGATCCTGCGCAGCATCGCCAACACGCAGGAGGGCCTGGTCAACCGCGCGCGCGGCCTCAACGGCATCCCACGCCCGTTCGAGGATCTGTCGAGGGACCTCGGCGTCGACTACGACTGGCTGCTGCTGGTGCTCATCAGCGTGGTGCTGCTCGTCGTGTTCCTCGTGGTCCGCGGCGCGACGGCGTCGCCGTGGGGCCGCGTGCTGCGCGCGATCCGGGAGAACGAGGCGACCGCGCAGTCGGTCGGCAAGATGACGACGAGCTACCGCATGCAGAGCTTCGTGCTCGGCGGAGCGCTGATGGGCCTCGCCGGCGCGATCTGGGCGCACCGCATCGGCACGATCGCGCCCGACTCGTTCGACAACCTCACGACGTTCTTGGTGTGGACGATGGTGATCGTGGGCGGCAGCGGCAACAACCGCGGCGTGGTGCTCGGCGCACTCGTCGTCGGGTTCGTGTGGTTCGGGCTGCCGCTCATCCAGGAGCAGCTGCCGGACTTCCTCGGCACGCGTGTGTTCATGCTCAGGCGGATCGCGATCGGGCTGCTCATCATCGGCTTCGTGCTGTCGCGGCCGCAGGGCCTGCTGGCCGAGGAGGCACGCGTGAGCCGCTTCGCGCCCCGGGGGGACGGGGGTGGCGGCTTATGGCCCGGCGGGCTGTGGTCGCGCATCCGCGGTCAACCAGGCGGCGGCGCGGCCTGAGCCGACCCCGGAACAGACGCAATGCGGGCGGCCGTTCGGCCGCCCGCTACTGCTGACCTCTCAGGTGAGTCAGCGCTACTCGAGATTGAAGGGGCGCACCTCGATGGTGACGAGTGCGCCGTCGCGGTAGCCCCAGATCTCCATGAAGCCGGAGGTCACGTCGCCCGCGTCGTTCCAGTCGATGGGCGTCGCCGCGCCCTCGAAGTTGATGTCGTCGCCGTTGCGGGCGGCGGCGAGCGCTGCGGCCACGCCCTCGGGGCCGGCGATGTACGTGTCACCCGGCGGGCCGGAGATGGCTGCGAGCTGGTCGCGAATGGCCGCGCGGTGGATCTCGCGCAGATGCGAGCCCTCGATGAAGCCTGCCGCCTCGGCGGCGAGCGCGATCGCGATCACGGCGTCATACGCCTCGCGCACGAACGGGAGCGACGGCAGCCGGCCGTACTCCGCCTCGTACGCCGCGTCCCACGCCTGTGTCGAGGCGTTCTCGGGGTCGCTGCTCGGCGCGGTGCCGACGGCGCCGTCGAGGTACTCCGCGCCGATCTGCGCGATCAGGTCCTCGCTCTTGTTGCCGTCGGTGAAGATGAAGCTCGTGAAGATGTCGTTCTCGATCGACTCGCGGATGAAGACCTCGGTCTCCGCGAAGCCCATCGCCACCAGCACCTCGGCGCCGCCGCTGGCCGCCTGTTGCAGCTCGGCCAGGTAGCTGGCCTGGCCGTCGGCCGCGTACGACGCGAGCGTGGCGGTGCCGCTGAAGTTCTCGGTGAAGACATCGGAGAGGCCCTGGCCCCACGCGTCGTCGCGGTAGATCACACCGACGTTGGTGTGGCCCTCGCTCTCCACGAGCGCGGCGAGCACCACGCCCTGGACGGCGTCCGAACCGGTCGTCCGGAACAGGTAGCCGTTGTCCGAGGCGTCGGTGAGCGCGGGCGAGGTGGCTGACGGCGAGATCTGCGGGATGCCGCTCGGCCCCGTCACACTGTCGGCCACGGCCAGCGTCGCGGTGCTCGCCAGCGGCCCGACGATCGCGTGTACGCCCTCAACGTCGACAAGGCGGCGCGCCTCTTCGACCGACTGCGTCGGGTCGACGCGGGTGTCGCCGGTCACGAAGGTGACATCCTGGCCGTTCACACCGCCGGCGTCGTTGATGTGCTTGATGGCGAGCTCGATGCCGGTCTGGATGTCGGCGCCATACTCGGCGAGCGGGCCCGAGAAGTCGGCGAGGAAGCCGATCTTGAGCGCTTCTCCCGGCTCAGGAGCGGGCGCCGCGGCGGCCTGCGTGGCAGTCGCCGCTGGATCCGCGTCGTCATCATCGTCGTCGCCGCAGGCGGCGATAGCCATGCTGGTTGCTGCGATCGCCGCGAGTAGCAGTACCATCCGGGATCGCACTACCGACCAGACCGTGCTCATCGTGTCCTCCACCCATTCGAATCAAGTGTCCTGATCACTAGCAGGCTGCTGAAGAAGCGCCTTCCGCAGTCTCGGAGTGGCGAGAGGCGGATTCAAGCCGCCTCCGGGTTCGCGATCGTGGTCTCCTGACCTGCCCCCGGACGCCTCTGAGGGCTCCCTGGCGGG
>MKWU01006818.1_pt1 | contig 11324 bp, 9 predicted proteins | sample 809101 | NCBI WGS metagenome assembly MKWU01 (sample SAMN05860141, study PRJNA318959) | sponge metagenome | host: Aplysina aerophoba | place: Slovenia: Piran, Adriatic Sea, Gulf of Piran | collected 2013-05-07
TCGCCTCGCCTGTCGGAGGCGGTCCTCGCTTCGGCGAGGGTCGCCTCCACATTTTTCGCCGTGCCCCCCCACCGCGCATCGCGGCTCCCCCGCCCCCCGCCCCCGCCCGCCCCCGCTCGGCCCGCCACCCCCCCCCGCCGCGGCCTCGGCATCGCGTCCGCCTCGGAGCTTCGCACCGTCAACCGCCGCTCGCCTCGCAGCAGCCTGGCCACCGCAGCCCCTTCCATGAGGCCTGCCCGCAATCCACCGACGCCGACTGCGGGCAGCGTCGTCGGTGGCGATGACGATAGCGCGCCCGCGAGTGTGATCGCCGACACCGTGCTGAACTTCATCTCCGCGAGACGAACTTCGAGACCCCCGTGCAGGCTCCGCGTCAGCGCCGTCGCCGTTGGCGACGAGCTCCGCGACACCTTGCCCGGCAACGATGCCGCCGTGACTGCATGGCCCGGCGTCACCCCGTCCGACACATGCGATGACGCCGGTGATGACGGTGATGACGAGCTCGCTGCCCCAACCTCGGTCGCGAGCCTCTGCACTTCGATCCCGCTTGCCGTTCGGCAGTCCGTCGCCGGATCGTCGTGCTCGAATGCCGTCGCCATCCGTGAGCCGACCCTCGGCCCAGCCGCACACGGCCGTCACCGAGTGCTGCAACGGTCCGCGCATCCGCTGCGCGCGCTCCCGCTGCCCAGGATGACGATCACCGTTGCGGTGCCGATGGCGAGAGGTGCGCCTGCGAGTGCGACCGCCTCTGCCGCGCTGAACTTCCCCTCCGCGAGACTAACTGCGAGACCTCTGTGCAGGCTCCACGTCAGCGCCGCCGCCGCTGGCGACGATCGCTGCGACACCTTGCCCGCCTCCGGTGACGCCGCACCTGAATGGCTCGGCGTCACATCGCCCCGCGTTCGCGATGACCATGGTGATCGGTCAACTGCGCTGATCATCATCGCGAGCCTTTGTGCTTCGTCCCGGTTGCCGTCCGGCCAACCGTCGCCTGCCCGCCGCGGTCGCACGACCGCCTGCCGCAGACAACCCTCCCTGCGATCCATGAAGGCTGGGCCCTGAACGTTCTCCTCGCCGTCCCCAAGTCCCGGCTCTACGGCGGAGCCGCTTTCACCGTCACACCCCACGCACCGCTGGTGCCGGACCCGATTGCTGCCGCCACGGGCCGTCAGGGCTGCGCAGGAGACGACAGGAGTACGACGAGTTGCGGGAAAACGGCGTTGAATCGAGTGAATGTCGCACGACATTCGATACTATCCTATTGAACTGAAACAACCTCCGCCATCGCGACATTCCCGCGACATTCGGCCCATTTTCGGGCTGCATCCTGCGGACGCTCTAAGAATTGCCGAGGGTTGAACGCCTCGACAACCGTATATTGATCCGATCCGGCCGGTGATCCGACCGTCCGGAGCGATATCCACGACCGAAAGCACGGAGCCATGACCGAAAAGACCACCGACTGCAGCAGCGTCGATGCCCATCCTGGCAAGAAACACACGGACACTCGCGCCTCTCGCACCATCAGATTCTCCGATCGCGAATGGGAACAGGTCACAGACGCTGCCGTCAGACACGACATCGGCTCGCCAGCGGAGTTCGTGCGTAACGCCGCGCTGACCATGGCAGAAGACGAATCGCTGATTAAACGCGGCACCCTCTCACCCGGGCTCGTCCAGATGGTCGAGCATACCTTTCGCGGCGTCCTCTTTCTTTCCACGCTCAAGCGCGACGAAATGATCCGCCAAGGGCGCCAGGATGAGGTCGAGAATCTGATCCAGGAGGGCCGGGAAGTCCAATCGGAACTGCTTTCCTCCGACTGAGCGATCACTAGCTGCCGTGATTGCTTGATACACATTTCACAATGGACTCGTATCGAGCGAGACAGGAAACATCAATGCTGTGAGGGACCTCCCGGAATTCAGGCGGCACGGCCCACTCACGTGATGCGTCTTTTGTTCTCGTCCATGCAAGACCGCAACCCAACTTACTCTGGTCTTGTATCGTGACGTCGTATCACAATAGTCTTGCCATCGGATTTCTGACAGATTGAGTTGAGGATACGAAGCATGCGTGGCCTTTCTCGTCGCATCATGCAGCATGCTGAGGCCCTTCCGGAGGCGACGCCGCTTTGCCCGGCAGCCTTGCTTCACCTCAGCAACCGGGCCGCGGTCGATCAGGCGTTGTCGCGCCTTGCGCGCTCGGGCCATCTGATGCGGATCTGCCAAGGGGTATACATGCGCCCCATCCAGACCCGCTTTGGCCTTCGGGCGCCGCGTGTCGCCAAGGTGCTCGCCGCGCTATCCAAGATGTGGGGTGAAATCATCGTGACGTGCGGCGGCGCGGCAGCAAATTGCCTGGGCTTGACCACCCAGAATCCGGTACGCGCCGTCTATCTCACCTCCGGTCCCAACCGCAGGCTGTACTTTGGCTCGTCCATTGTAGAACTGCGTCATTCTCCCCGCTGGCAACTGGTGGCCCCGCACCGTAAGGCGGGAGATGTCATCCGCGCGCTGGCATGGCTCGGTCCTGAAGAGGTTGAGGGCGGCCTCGAAGCGATTCTACCGACCCTCTCGGAGGATGATCGAGAGGAGCTTTCAGCCGCACGAGCGGTGATGCCCATCTGGATGGCGGAGCCGGTAAGCGTCCGCCTCGCGCATGCCTGAGGCACAATTCCAAGACCTCTCGCCGGACGACAGGCGCGACGCTCTGGAGGTGGCGGAACGAAGAGGCAGCCAGAAGGCGCACCTTCTCGAGAAGGACGTTTGGGTGGTCGCGACACTCGGCGCTCTGTTCGATTCACCATTCGCCAGCCACTTGATTTTCAAAGGGGGCACATCGCTGTCGAAAGGGTGGCGTGTGATACGGCGTTTCTCGGAAGACATCGACATCACCTACGACATCCGCGCCTTCGCGCCGGACTTGGTTGCCGGCGCTGGAGACGAAGCGCTTCCGCTCACTCGCAGTCAGGAGAAGCGCTGGACGCGAGCCATCCGAGCCCGGCTCGCCGAATGGACCCGCGAGCAGGCTCGCCCGCTCGTCGAAGAGGAACTCTCCCGCGCGGGGTTCTCGGCACGGGTCCGAGCCGATGCGGATCGTCTCTATATTGGTTACGAACCGTTGTTTGAGGAAACCGGTTTCGTGCGCCCGGAAGTCACGGTCGAGTTCGGCGCTCGATCAACGGGTGAGCCTCACTCGAACCAGCCAGTCGTGTGCGACGCGGCAGATTCTCTTCCCGATCTGGTGTTCCCAGAGGCGCAAGCGACCGTCATGCTCGCGAAGCGGACGTTCTGGGAGAAGGCAACCGCCATCCATGTCTTCTGCCTCCAGGAACGCCGCCGCGGCGAACGATTATCGAGGCTCTGGCACGATCTTGCACGCCTCGACGAGGCTGGAATCGCGGCCGCCGCGCTCACCGACCGTGCCGTTGCCCTGTCGGTTGCCCACCACAAGGCCATGTTCTTCCGGGAAAACGATGCCCGCGGAAAGCCTATTGACTATGAAGCGGCGGTTTCGGGTTACCTTCAACTCATTCCCGAAGGAGCCGGACATGCGGTACTTGCCGATGACTACGCAAGAATGCTGGCGGATGGCATGCTGCTCGACGACAGCGAGTCATTCGATTTGCTGATGAAAAAGTGCACGCTGATTGAGGGTCGCGCCAACGAGGCAAAGACATGACCGCACTCTGCTCCGAACCCGGACGCATCACGCTGCTTCCCCAGCGCCGTTACCTCGTCGCAAGCGTGACGCCGCCTCCGTCGCCCGATGAAGCAACGCATGTTGACCTGCAGTGCCTCGACGACGACGCCTAGGGCGAGCCGCTGTCGATGCTGCAGCACGAGAAAAATGAAGCTTCTCTCGGTTCAGGAGGTCGTCGAGACAATGAAGGTCTCTGAGAAGACTCATCAAGCGCAGTGCTATCGCTGCGTACAGGGTGGGAGAGCGTGGTCAACTGCGCATCAAGGAGGGGGAGATTGAACGGTATTTGGAAGCGCAGCGAGTAAAGATCGAGAAGACGGCCGCACCGAACCCGGAGTCAGAAGAATGAGCAAGACAGGAGATCAGGAATTCTCGATCGTTGCAGTCGACAAGTTCATCCAGGCGACCCGAGACTCCGGCTACAAGGGAACTTCGAGCGCCGTTGCCGAACTCATCGACAACGCGCTACAGGCGGGGGCGACCTCTATTACAGTGTCACTGACGGCGGACGAGGAAGAGAAAGAGCGCCCGATCGTTCTCGCCGTGATTGACAACGGGTCTGGCATGGACTCCAAGACCTTGCGGACAGCGCTCCGATTCGGCGGCAGTACTCGCTTCGATGACCGAAAGGGCCTCGGGCGCTATGGCATGGGTCTCCCGAACAGTTCGCTGAGCCAGGCGAAACGGGTGACCGTCTACACCTGGAGTTCAAAGTGCGGTCGGGTATTGACCTCATATCTCGACTTGGAGGAGATCGCGGCAGGGGACCTCACCGAAGTGCCGAAGCCGACTAGGGTGAAGCGGCCAGAGTTCGTCAACGGATTCGACTCCGGTACTGCGGTGACATGGTCACGGTGCGATCGGCTCGACAATAAGCGCATTTCTACCATCACGCGGAAACTTCTTGGAGCGCTGGGGAGGCAGTTCCGGCATTTCCTATGGAACGGCGTATCCATAAGGGTGAACGGTGACACGGTCCAGCCGATCGACCCGCTCTTTCTTAGTGACTCCGCCCTTTACAACGGCGCGACTCAGTTCACCGAGGAGATGGTCTATGAAGTTGCCGCCAAACCCGACGACCCCAGTGTGACTGGGATCGTCAGGGTACGGTTCTCGGAACTGCCAGTGGCTCACTGGTCGAGGCTCAGCAATGAGGAGAAGCGAGCTCGCGGGATCACGAAGTGTGCGGGGGTGTCAGTAGTCCGTGCAGGTCGAGAGGTGGATTACGGATGGTTCTTTCTGGGAGGGAAGCGTCGCGAGAATTACGACGACTGGTGGCGCTGTGAGATCAGTTTCGATCCAGTCTTGGATGAGGCGTTTGGGATTACGCATACAAAGCAACAGATCCGGCCACAGGCTCACCTTGTTGAGGCGCTGAGCGGAGATATGGAAGCGGCCGCCCGCGCGCTCAACAGCCGTGCGAGAAAAGCCCACGTGAACGCAAAGATTGCGGAGCGTTTCACCAGGTCTGAGGTTCGCGCCAGCGAGAAGGACAACATGCTTGTGCCGTTACCGCCGCATCCACGGCCCCGAGATAGCATAATCCTTAGGGCGCTCGGCACTAAGTTGAACGCTGCTGGAGGAAGAGGAGATGATAGCGGAAGTTCGACAGAGTACCGAATTGTTCCAACGGCACTGAGTGAGACATTGTTCTTCAACTATGCGAGGGACGAGGGCAGGCTGATTCTCGTGTTGAACCCTGATCATCCGTTCTTCAGGCTTGTGTACAAGCCGCTACTTGAGGGCGACAATTTCAGCGACGAAACCATACGGTCGCAGATCGATCTGTTGTTGCTTGCGATGGCGCGGGCAGAGGCACTACTCGACGACAAAGAGGCTCTCAAGGTTGCGGAGCAATTGAGGGCCGGCTGGAGTGACACACTTGCCACATTCCTGAACGGGTGAGGGATGGGTCGTCGAGCGCAAACGGGTTGGGTGGTGCTTTCTCCACCATTCCCTGAAGGCAGCGTCGCGAAGGAGGTCTTCCAAGCCCACGGAAGGAGGTTGTCGCAACTGTCAGTTGAGGATGAAGACGGAGAAAAGTTCAACAATGTGATACAGGAATCACTGGCCTGCGTAGGCGTGCACGGGTGCGGTATGGACTTGCACGCGGCGCTGTACGTCTTGACTGACCTCGCTCGTCAGCGGTGGTCTATTCGGGTCAACGAGGACGGTGATCTGGAGGTGAAGCGGCCTGGGGAAGAACTCCTTGATCCCATGAGCCAGAAGGCGCGAATTCGAGAACAAGAACTGGTCAAGCGCGACGAACAACTCCGAGAACCTGCGGCGAGACGGTTTATCCAGGGGATGGAGAAGAGGTCCCTGCACAATGGGCGTCTCGTGTCGATCTATTCAGTCATTCGGGAGGGGCGAGAGCTTGCAGCGTCGCTCCGCTTCGCGCGCTCGTTGCAGGGTGATGAGCGTATCCGCGCGCTAAGGGATGTGATTGATCCTTATCTTCAGTTTGTTGACGAGGCTGCGCGCTGCGAACACACAGGGCTCCGGCTGCAAGACGTGTGGCGATACTTCCGCCACACTTGGACGAACCAATACACGGCCACTCCTGGGCGTTCAATGGCCTTCATAGTGAGAGACCGCGCGCGGGAGCACCATCCCGTGATCGGGATCGGGTCTCTCGGCAGCCCAATCGTGCAAATTCGCGAGCGGGATTCCTGGATCGGCTGGCAACCAGAGGTATTCATCGAGTTTGCTATCGAGTCACCGTCTGCAGAACTAGGGATATGGCTGTACAAAATAGTGGAGACGGCGATTGATGAAATCTATGTGGACGACTTCTTTGAGGAAAATCTTCTGTCCCCGATAGAACTCCGCTCTCCAACGCCTGAGGTTCTGCAACGTCTCGTCGCCCACGGAGAAATGCAGCGGATGCTGCACCATCGGCTTGCCAATTCGAAAGACTTGAAGCGCTCGCTAAGGAGTGCCAATACAGGCAGCAGTGAAACGCACTGGCGGGCGCGCGCGCAGACACACCTCTATCGCAGTAAGCGCGCGCTCTCTCTGGCGAATATGCTCCGGTCGCGCATCGTCCTCCAGCAGCACTTGTCACTGCCGCCTACTCGGGAAGAAGTGCGCACGCTCCTCGACACCGGAGATGGGCGCAGGATCGTAAGGAAGATCCTGCGGAAGGCTAAAGCAGACCATATCGGTGTCGCGATGGCCGACATTACGGTCTGCGGCGCCGTGGCTCCGTACAATCTGGTGCTCGGTGGGAAACTCGTCTCGATGCTTGCAGTAAGCCCGGAGGTCGTATTTGCCTACCGCGAAAAATACGCCGCGCAAGAAAGCGAGATTGCTTCCTCTATGGCTGGTCGTCCCATCGTCCGTCGATCAGACCTCGTGTTCTTGGGCACAACCTCGCTCTACGGCGTAGGATCTAGCCAATATAATAGGCTGCGGATGAATGCCGAACGCATCGGTGCCAACCAGGGAGAACATCTGGAGTTCCTCGAACTTGGCAAGTCCGAGGCTTACGGTACTTCGCAATTCGGCTCGGATACAGTGAGAGCCCTGGTTTCTCTGGTCCAGCAGTCAAGGAACGGCCAACGCGTCAACAGCATTTTCGGGGAGGGCGTGAGTCCGAAACTTCGCAAGATCAGAGACGGTCTCGACGCGCTCAATCTGCCGGCGGATGTTCTTCTTAAACACGGCCGGCAGCGCATAGTGTATGGGATTCCAGTGGCAAGAAATGCTCGTGAATTCCTTCTCGGGATGGACGACGAGCCCGAGTACGTCTTCGACTTAGATGAACCGGAACGCAGCACCAGGGAGATAGGCCGCTGGTGGGCTGAGCGCTGGTTGGGAAGGCGTATCGAGTCCGACGACATCCTGGCGCGAGTCGAGCAGCAAATGTTGGTCCGACCCATTCGCCACGGGGCACGGGTTGTTCTCCCTCGTATCGACAGCGGGGAACCGGGGCTTTTCGACGACCTCGCACATTAGCAAGGGACGAAGCATGATCTACGAATGCTCTCGAGCTACTAACGCTTACGCCATCGTCAATTCACCATTGAGCAATCTCTGTTCATCGAGGGGCCGGACCGGTAGCCAGAACACTCCGTTACTTTCGCGACAGGGCCGACGCTGTGCGGAGGTGGGCGCTCATGACTATGTCTCAGGCGCTAATTCACCGAGCCTGGTGAAGTCCTGGGCGTCGGAAACCAATTGGCAGTCTCGCGAGGATGCAGGCATGCCTTCTTTGTGCTACCGCGAGCGTCTCGCGGGGTACTCCGGTGTTGGGGTCGCCTCTCGGGTACAAAGGTGAAAAGATGGGGTCCCACATGGTTGCTGAGGCTGAGCAACCGGGAAGGCAGCGGCGTCGCAACGGCGGCGTCGACGATTGCCCAAGAACGCTCCCCCTTTGCTTTCCAAGCCTAAGTGCCTGACGCGCGCGGCGCTGCATGCGTGAATTGCACCGTGAGCTCGGCGAGAGGTACCGCACGCTCCGGGAGTCGAGGAGGGGACCGGTCTTCTTCGTCGAGCACGGACTGAGCGACGGGGAGGTCGCTGACCTATTCGCCGACGTCCGTCAGCATCTAGTCGCACACCCGCTTGAAAGCGGGTGGTGGAACTTGAACAGCCTCCCACTGCTCGTCGCGTCCACAGAGGTCGGGTATCGGTATCGTGGATCCGGAACGGACTTTTGGCCCGTTCTTGAGACAGAGCTTGGGGTAAAGGTCAGCGCGACCGACCGACAGTGGATCCGGGACCTCTTCAGTAACGCCTCGAAGAGCTACCGAGGAGCGGAACCGCCAAATACTCCCTGGGCCAGGGCATTCCGCCTGATCGCCTGGCCGATCACACATGCTCTCGTACCGCTCGAGTTCCATAGACCGCTTGCTCTGACGCTCGCGAATCTGCGCGTGAAAGTGGGCGAACTCAGTGACGCCGACCTTCACCGTGCCGTCAGGACCGCTGCATCCAGCACGTCAGCGCGATTTTTAACGTTGCTCGAGAACTCAACGTTGGTTGTAGCTGTGACGAGAAGGTTACTGGGTGACGCCACGGGCGAACTCTGTCCCGATACGATGAGGCGCATCGCAGAAGACCTTGCCGCAGATCAAGTTACGCGCCGCGCTGTCGCTGTCGCTCGCCGAGTCCAGCGCACAGTTGTTCCCAAGCCATCCAAGGCGCTGCTCCCGTCGATCGTAGGCTCGCTCCATCTTCGCCGTCGCGACAGCGCGATGAACCTCGAAGCGGTCTTCCCTCCCACGGCAGAGGACGTACAGGCAAGGCTCCGGAGAGCGCTGCGTCGTCGGCGATATGCCGCCCGCCTGTGGGGAGTGTCGACGCCGGTACCCAGCGTGCAGTTGCTCTCCTGCCTGCCTTTCACAGTCAAACTGACGACAGTCCCGCCCGAGGATTCGGATCTGTTGCCTAACCTCGACCAGGTCGACATTGACCCGGAACTTCGCGATGTCCTCGCCGCCCTCGAGTTGGATATCGCGCATCCTCTGCTGTTCGCCGTCTCGCCCGATGAGGCTCATGGGCGGCAGATTCGGGGGTCGAGCATCTCTGGTGACCGCAAGTATTGGCTACTCTCCCGCTCGGGCGAGGGCCCTCGGGGTTGCCCAGCGCTGGGAGAGGTCGGGCCGTACGATTGTCATCTGCTGGATCCTGCGGAGGAAAGCGTGCGGGAGGCTCTGCACGGCCTGGGATTCCAGGTGCGCTTCGGTGTTTCGGTTGAATTCGCAGGCAGCCCCCCACTCGATCGTGATGCGCCCGTTCCGGAGTTCGCCGTCGATGACCGGCGGATCGTGGTACCTCGGCGCCCGCCGCCCGAGGGCCTAAGCGTCCAGTTGGGCGATGAACAAGTCCGTCTGACGAACGACGATGTTGCCACCGTCGTCATTGAGCGAGGTGATCACACGCTGCGGGTGTCGAACGGCGAAAACGACCGCGATTACTCGTTCCGCGGAACGCCGTCATCGCAGTCCGTGCCGCCTGTGGCCTGTTCCATAGAAGCGCGTTCCACTGAGCTGACGGTCCAGGCGTTGTTGGGCGGCGTGCTCGACTTTGCGGTGGAGTGCTCTGCCTCGCTCGAAGGCTTGGAACTCACGGTCGAGATCGACGCTAACGGTCGGAAACTCTTTGCGACTGCTCCGCTTGGGCCTCTGCCGTGTACCGTCTCCTCGGATCAAGAGCCATTCTCGACGCTCCTAAATGATGAGACCCGTGGACTGCTGGCGCAGGCTCCGTCGCCCACTCTGCGGCTGAGTGTGGGACGCCTCTGCTCGCGCATTATTGTTTTGGAGCAAAGGGTTCGGCCCTGTTGGTGGAAGTGGGCTGATGACGATTCGGTCGCGCTCATGAGCGAGATCGGGGCGCTCCCCTTCGGTTTGATACCGGCGACCGCTCCAGCGGCGCGGCCAGTACCGGGGCCAGACAACTTGCTCGAAGAGACGCGATTGCTCGTGCCGTTGGAGCTTGATGTCTCGGAGTACGGCGATGCTGCCCAGTTCACGACGCTCTGCATCGCGCCATCCCGGGTACAACTCGAAGTTCCTGCCATAAAGAAGCCGCATTTGGCCAGACGCCGTCGTGCTGGGCAAGGCGCTCTCGGCATCGAAGACTTGATCGAAAGCTATCTCAGATGGTCCCTCGCCGAGAGCCCTACGATCATCGCCGAGATACGGCGGCGGCAGGTCGTTGATGTCCTCGACGGATGGATCGCGGAGATTTGTTGCGGCGAGGAGTGGGTACGTCGCGAGGCTCAAATGGGGGGAATAGACCCATGGGAGGAACTGGCCCGACTCTGTGACGTGACAGGTCTCGGACGCGACTCGTATATCCAACTCTCGCGCGAGGACGAATTTAAGGTTGCGCGCATCGCCGTCCGAGAAATCCGGCTGGAACTGCCCGACGTGTGGGCACGAGTTGGCTCGTCATGCGATCTGAGACCGGAAGATTACGAGGCACTCGATCTGGCCTGTGGCCGCGCCTACACCAAGCTTGCCGGCGCGTATCGAGAGCAAGGTAGGGCGGAGATGGCCGATGAGATCGCAGAAGGCGACCCAGGCGCAGCATCAGAAGAGTGGGACTCCGTCCTGGAACGTGTGAAGTCCGCGGCTGAGCTTCAGCCGCTCGCTGAATTGCTTCTTCCGTCCGGCATGGCACACAGGCTCATGACTCTCGAGCCGTCGATGATGACACTGGACGAACTGACAGAGGAACTCACTTGGTGGGCCCGCGATGCGCGGAGAGCTCTGGCCGGGAGCGTGCCAACAGCCGAAACCCTCAAAGTGATCCTCGCGCTGTGGATCGAGCCGGAGGCCGCAGTGCGCCTCGACTGGCGCGGTGCGCTTAATGCGTTGCTCGCTGAGCGGCCCGTCGCTCGCGCCGAGCGGTACCTGGCCCTGCGAAGCCGGCGGACAGCCCGGCGAGATAGCACCCAATGAGAAATGGCTATGTAGATCTCTGTCTACAGGTTCAAGCTGTCCGGCGAGCCTTCGAAGGCATCCGTACGCCGCTGGCTCCCGCGGTCGGGGTCGCCGCGTCTCTCTTCACGCATCAACTCGCGAACGTGCGGCAGGTGCTGACCGATGTGCGAGTTAGACACCTGCTCGCCGACGAGGTTGGACTCGGCAAGACGGTTCAGGCCCTGA
>MKWU01006819.1_pt1 | contig 11322 bp, 18 predicted proteins | sample 809101 | NCBI WGS metagenome assembly MKWU01 (sample SAMN05860141, study PRJNA318959) | sponge metagenome | host: Aplysina aerophoba | place: Slovenia: Piran, Adriatic Sea, Gulf of Piran | collected 2013-05-07
TCCTCACGGACGTGCTGTGGGCGCAAGCTTGTCGGCCAGCCAGCTCAGCTGATCGGCAGTCCCGTTGCATGGGGCAAAACGGTGTTCAGGGACGATCAGAAAAAACCTCGGCCGCTGCGACTGACCTGCCCTAGGTTGAGACCCTCGTACACTTTCGTGCCGTAGGACTGCGTACCGAGGAGGTGTGTCCGAATGAGCGAGAACTACGACGATGTCAAGGTCATCCACTACACCGACGACGACATCCGCGAAGGCAATCAGCACATGCTCGATGACGTCGGCTGCACTTGGGAGCAGTTGCAGGCGCAGGCGGAGGAAGGGCGTTTCGAGAGCGAACAGGCCCGCGACGTCTGGCTCGTCATCTCGTCCTTTGAACCAGCTACAGCGTGATCTGGAGCGCCGAGCGAAGCAGTTCGCCGGCGAGATCGCGGACCTGCTCAATGGCACCGTCACTGATGGCATCCGATTGGACTGCGGGCTCTACACGCACGGATCGCACGGGCAGGCGATTGTCACCTACGACCTGGATCGCGTGAATCGTCGGGGCGAACCCATCCCGCTGACGGTTTCACGTTCGCCGGCAAAGCTCTTCCTGCGCGTGTTCCATGCGCTGCGAATGGATGATGAGAACCGTCATCTGGCCAACGTCAAAAGCACGTTCGGGCTCTACGTCCGCAGCAAGAGCGCCTTCGCATACCACTACGAGCGCGATCCCAACAACAAGTATCCGGTCGCGCACCTGCACATCGACGGCAAGGCCGAGCGCTTGCAGAGGGTTCTTGATGTCGCCGGTCGCGACGAGGACACGCCGACGGCTCTGCACTTACCCGTCGGAGGACCCAGGTACCGGCCGAGCCTCGAGGACATCATCGAGTTCTGCATTGTTGAGAGACTTGTGGATGCCCGAGACGACTGGCAACAGCACCTCAGCGAGTCGCGAGAGAGATTTCACGGGCAACAACTCAAAGCAGCCGTGCGAAATGACCCCGCGATCGCCGCCGAGGCACTGATCAGTCTCGGTTGGACGGCTCACACCTGAGCGCTCAGCACCATGGACAACGACGCTGGCGCCAGAGTGCGTGAAACAGTGCCTCGAGACGACTTCGAAGTCGATGGCTTTGGTACCACGCGTCCACGGGGGCCGAAGCAGCATTGTCGGCAGGCCCGAGGGACCGGGGTCACCCATCGGTAGTCGGGGCATCAGCCCGGGGTTTCTCACCTCGTCGCTCCTCGTGCGCGTGCGCGGGCAGGCGGCGCGATTGCCACAACCTCGATTCCGCGGGACCGGACTGCGCGAACCGCTGGCAGCAGATCTGTGTCGCCGGTGACGAGCAGATGGACTTCAGCCCTGTGCCCCTCAGGCTTCGCGGCCTCCAGCATCATCTCGACAGCGAGATTCACATCGGTTTGCTTCTCGGTTTGAAACCCGACGCGGGCACCGCAGCGAGCACACTGGCGCGTTTTCTCTTCGTATGTTCCGCGTCGGATCTCGACACGGGAGCAATGCTGCTGCAGCGCTTGGAGGTAGATGTCCTGGCGACGGGCAGCCCGTGGTAGAGGTTCAAGCCGTCGACGAGTGCCGCCGCTCGTGCGATCATGCTCACCTGCCTCCGGGGATGCTGAACCGAGTGCCGCAGGCCGGTCAACACATGCCCGCTGTATGATGTCAGCCAGAGCTGTCCTGCGCGGGTGACCGCCAGGAGCGAGAGATGCCCCCCTCATCAACGGGGGGCATTTCTGCATCCCGCAAGCGCAGTGTCGAGGCCGACTTGGGGTCGGCGCGAGCGACAGCCATGTCGCGATGCAGAAGTCGTCAGCGGGCGACACGCTGACAGTGCCTGTGCCCGATCACTGGGAACTGCGGATTGGGACTCTTCAGACTTCAGCGGGGTGTGATGGTGTCGAGCAGTTTCCAGTCGGGTATGCCGCCGCAGAGGAGTGATCGGATCCGGTAGTGCCAGCTGAGCTCAGTCCTGAGCTTCGAGAGAGACCCGTGAGGAAGCTGGGCGGTAGGATTGAGACCACTATTGAGGCCTCGGGCCCGGGGGCAGCGCCGTGTACTCGTCAATTGAGATCAGCGGCTTCCGGAGTCTCGAAGAGGTGCGGCTCGACGGCCTGAGCCGCGTGAACCTGCTGGTGGGGTCGAACAATTCGGGCAAGACCTCGGTGCTCGAAAGCGTCGGGCTGCTGCACTCGGCTGGTGACTACCGGGTGTTGCGCTCGTTGCTCGAATTGCGCGGCGAATGGCTGCCCGATGAGGATCACGGCCGCGTGTATGACATTGCCCAGTTGTTCTCGTGCCGCGACATGTCAGGGCGTATCCGCGTGACGGGGCAACGTTTCGGCTCCAGTTCGCAGCTCGGGGCAGTCACGGCGGAACTCTCGGTGCAAATGGGACCAGTGCAGATGGGGCTGCCGCTGCATGGCGACGCTGGCGAGGCGGCGGACGAATCGCCGGGGCGCTTTGTTTGGGCGTCCAGCGAACGAAATCGCGAGTTTGAGGCGGCTTTGACGGCCGATGGGATGCTGCCGGTTCGTCAGCAGAGGTGGCACGGTTGGAGCGCCGACGACGACTTTCCGCGGGTCCAGTTCGTGGGCACCGGCGGCTTGGTTCCGGGCGATGTCGGCGACATCTTCGACGATGTGGTGCTGACCGACGCCGAGGACAGGGCCGTGGAGGCCATGCGCCTCATCGAGCCGCGCGTGGAGCGGCTTGCGGTGCTCGCGTCGAAGCGTGCGCCGCTCGGCGGCAGCGCGCGGGGCGGGATACTCCTGCGGATGCAGGGCGTCGACGGTCGCGTTCCCATCGGCAGTGTCGGCGATGGCATGTGGCGGTTGCTGGGATTGGCACTGGCCGTAGCGCGAGCACGAGGCGGGGTGCTGCTGGTGGACGAGATCGACACGGGCCTGCACTACACCGTGATGCAGAAGATGTGGACGATGCTCGCCGAGCGCTCCAAATCCTTGGACGTGCAGGTGTTTGCCACCACCCACAGCCGTGACTGCTACGAGAGCCTCGGCTCAGTCGCCGACTCCGACGCCGTCCCGCCCGGTGATCTGACGATTCACCGGATCGAATCCGGCAACGGCAAGGGCAGTGTCGATCTCAGCGAGCATGAGGTTGCGGCGGTCGAAGAGCGCGGCCTCGAGGTTCGCTAGGTGGCATACCAACCGCGGACCCCGGCGATGAAGCTGCTCGTCGAGGGATCAAGCGAACTGCGGGTGATTCCAGAGCTGGTTGAGGCGCAGGGAATCTCGTGGCCAGAGTCCGAAATCGGAAGCCAAGTGCCATACATCGACGACTCCGGCGGTGTCGCGAACATCCTCAAAGCGGGCACGCTTTCCGGTGAATTCAAGGCCAGTGGCCTCCAGCGGCTCGGTGTGATCGTCGATGCCAACGGCAATCCCTCGGGGCGCTGGGATTCAATCCGGCAACGATGCGGGTCCGAACTGCCCGACATGGCCGATCTGCCTGAGCAAGTGCCCGAAGACGGGTTCGTTCAACAGCGAGAAGACGGTTCGTGGTTCGGCGTCTGGATCATGCCTGACAATCGCCACCAAGGAGCCTTGGAAGAGTTCCTGCTCGGTCTCGTCCCCGATGACGCCGACGAACTCGTGGACTACGCCCGACACTGTGTCGACGGAGCACGGGAACGAGGAGCAACCTTGCGGGACGCTGACGTCACGAAATCGGTGGTCCACACCTGGCTCGCATGGCAGGAGCAGCCTGGGCCCCAATTGCACGAAGCTGTCATGAGACGACTTCTGGATCCGCGGCATCCTCAGTCGCAGCAATTCATCTCCTGGTTCACACGACTGTTCCCGCTCGCGTAGCCGACAGTTGTCGTCGTGGGTGCGTTCGAGCCAGGAGCTGCGATGTCAGAGGCCAGTGACTTTCCGGCGGTACGTGACGACGCGTCGCCAGCGATCCTGTTTCGCCTCAGCTACCGGGCGAACGAGGACCACCGCAGCGGGTATCGGCCAAGCGATCCACCCGATCGCGTCGTCGATTCGATGCGTGGCTGGTGGGAGCTGGACCCTGACGGGGTCAAGAGCCTAAACATCAAGTACGCCGTCACGTTCCATCGTGGAGTGACGCGTGCTGTGGTCGAGATCGACGGCTGGAAACGGGACATCGCGTGCTCCGCGACCGTCGCATCGGCCTGCTCACGCATCCAATCGTAAGCACGGACCCGAACAGCTTCAGAGGCGGCGGCCTCCTGGACGACGCAGGCTGTGGGGGTCCCTGGGGAATCTCAGCGAGCGGCGTCACCTTGAGACCGCCGGGCCCTCGAAGCGGACGAGGATGTCGACATCGCTCGCTGCGCCCGCAGCAGCGCCAACGTCTCTGCGCTGGTTCTCATGGTCGTGGCCACGCAGCCCCGCGGTCGCCAAGAATTCTCCTGGTCAATTCTCGACTTCGTCGGCAGGCAGGTAGCGACGTGCGCGCGTCTTGCCAACCGGCCGAACCCTGCCGGCTGCAACAAGTTCGTTGAGGACGTTGCGGGCTGCTGCCGGCTCGATGTCGAGCAGCTTCGCCGCCTCGGCAGTGGACAGGCTGCCGAGGCGGCGAAGTTCTTGCAGCAAGCTGCTGCTGCGTTCGTGCGGCTCGGCGCCTGCCGGCATCCCAGCACGCCTGATGACACTGTCAGAAAGCTGATACTGCGTGCCGCCGGCACGCCCCACGCGTTTTACGAGACCCCGCAAGCGCATCTCATCGAGCAGATAGTCCAGGTCGACGCCTGGGAGAACGTCACTGAGATGTCGCTTGGCGGCTTCACCGCGGCGTCGAAGCTCAACCAGCACCCGGCGCTCCCCGGCCGAAGCGGGCCATGGATCGAGCGCAAGAAGCCACGCCTGCTCGTCGAGATCGACCAAGAACTGATTGCGCAGAGTGACAGTCACCGAGTCAGCAGTGGCGGTGAACTCCGGAGGCAGCATCAGCCGTGCCTCCATCTCGTGATACATGCGGTCGACTCCCTCTCCGAACTCCTCCACAAGTCCCATGCTGCGCAGAGTCCTCATCAAGCGGCGATTGCGACTGAAGTGCTCGTTGCGCATGTTGTCGACCGTGATGTGGCCAGCGAGCGGGCCAGGGCTGTGAATCTCGATGCGGTCGTCCCACACAGTCACGTCGACGGTGGTCCCGACGAGGCCGTAGTCGCGATGCGCGAGAGCGTTCAGCAGTGCCTCTCGCACCACAGCACGCGGGTACTCCGGAATGGGTTCGCGAAGCAGGCCGGACACCATTTCGTACGTGCGGGTGTGCTTGTCGATGAACTCGACACAGCACTCGACTACGACTTGCAGCGGCCCCCAACATTCGGAGCGGTCCGAGGTGGCACCGGCAATTGGGCCGATTCCTAAGCGGCGCACGAGCTGCACGGCAGCGCCGGCAACGAATTGGCGCGGGTCATGTGCGAACAGAATCGCTGCGGCGGTCGCCACCTCGACATCGCTGCTGGTTGCGGCGCTGGGGGCTCGCTCTGCGAGGTGCAAATCGACGAATGCGTCGCTGAGGCTTGTCGCGGCAACAGGAGGACGTCGGTCGCCGGCCAGTGTGGAGTTGACGAGTTCGAGGTCGAAATCGGCGGGATCGAACCGGCGAATCAACTGTTCTTCTTCCGCCGAACGTCGAGACCGGTCCCGGACGAACGCAGCGAGCGCATCGCCCACTAGCGGCTGTGAGTCGCCGCCTACGCGGCGAAGCAGCCGTCCGTCGGGCGTAGTGACGATCCGGCCGCTGATCTGGGGGATCTCGACCGCGATCAGCTCGAACCCGTCGACGCGGAACGGCTTGAGCTCGACTGGGACGTTGCATTGGTTCGCGTAGCGGGTGATGCGGTTCTGAGTTCTCTGTCCCAACGGGCAACCGACGATCTGGCGCATGTCGTCGGTGTCACTCACACCCAAGATCGCGAGACCGCCGTCGGTCATCGCCATCGCGGGCAGCAATTCCTTGAAGCTGTCCCCGGGTCCGCCTTTGAAATCAAGCGTTGCGTGTTCGACCTCGCCGAACAGTTCCCAGAACTGGTCGGCCGTGAGATCTTCGGGGATGTCGGCGAGCTGAAGCTGTGGCCGAGCCATGTTCACCACTCTAGCCAGCGAGGAGAAAATCGTGCAATCTTCTCCGAACAATCACCGATTAACAGATCCCTATAAGAAGATTGTGAAATCTTCCTCCCGGAATCGCTGAAATGTGGGTTTCTGAGAGAAACTTTTGCAATCTTCCTTCCAGTGGGTGCCTCACACGGAGCGTCAGCGGCGGCGTCTCGGTGCAATGAAGTCGGCCCGCCCGGCGCAATCCGCGCTGCAATTCCTTGCGGTCCGCCTCGGTTGTCGGCTACGGCGGCTATGTGGACGGCCCGATCCTGCTGACCCGTCCGGGCAGCCTGCACGGCGGCGTGAAGGACCTCATCGAGGACTACGACGTCAAGATGGTTCTGCGCCGACAAGTCGTCGATCCTCACATACAGTGCAGCCGCGAGGGTGTCCAAGTCCGGGCCCATGCTGAGAACCTCCAAGATCGAAGCGTGAATACACCCCGAGCTTGGACACCCTCACCCCACCAGCGGTGGGCCCCACCCCTTGGAACTAACCATCTAGGAGGGCCGGGCCGACCTCAGCTCATCCGCGCTGTAGGTGGTCACACTCACGCCTGAGCCCCGCAGGCACTCGCGCCAGGCATCGGTGAAGTTGCGCTCAGCGATATGCATGTCGCCACTGGAGCGGCGCTGCCGCGCTGAGCGCAACCCGCGCCAAGTGGTCATCGACGAGGAGCACTCGAATACGCCCGCTGAGCGGGGTTCAGCGCTCGGCGGCGCCGCTGGGAAAGCGGGCTTCAAATGCCGGGTCCCCTTCGGACAGACGCGCTGCAAGGTCATCGTATTCGGCACCGAGGCGAGCGAAGGCGTCTGCGATCTCGGGGTCGTAATGTGCTGCGTCTGACTTCGCGCGACAGGTGTTGAGTTTTTTCAAGCAGCATCGGGCAGGGTTGGCGGTCTCGGCACTCGCGCATGCGATCAGCCCCACCTGCCTGTTCCGTCTACGCGAAGCACACGGAACAGGGCCAGTGCAACGGCCATCGCCGCCGCGTCATAGGGCGAATTTCGCCAGGTTCGCAAGGTGCCGCGACTGCTCAGCCGCGCGCTGTTGGAGATCGGCCTCGCGCAGCTCGACGAGCCGGTCGAACTTCTCGTCCACCCGCACAGCGAGCGCGTCGACCTTGCCCTCGACGCGCCTGAAACAGGCCGCGAGAGGGACTACATCGGATAGTGCCATGTCGTAGGTCACGGCTGGTTCTCGGGTCACACTCCCGTGCCAGCATGGGGCATGGCGGGATCGCTGCTGTCAGGTGCTGTTGGCGGCTGGCTTGCTTCTGCTGCCCGTATGGCAGCGGAACGCGCCGACTGGGCAGCAGCGCTTGCTTGTTCCAGCGCTTTCCTGCTGCCGGGACTGCCTGGATGATCCGGGCAGGCCTTGAATCGCAATCTGCGCCTGCAGTGGTCGTTTCCGGCGAGCGGCTGTCCACATCGGACCGCCCGGATCGAAGCGTCGGCTGTCCGTTGCGGTGACCGTGCTGGGGAGCCGTCCGCTTCCTTGCTCATGCTGGTGCAGGTTCGCTTGCGGTGAATCAAGCGCCTCCGCAAGTCGGTCACAGTCCGCGATTCCCGGAACTCGACTGGCAGCGTTGACGCTGCCAGATCGAATGCCTCCGGTGCGGCGGCAGCTATCTGCTGGGCGCGTTCGACGGTTTCTGCTCTGTCGAGGCCCAGCGCGTCGGCTGTGGATTCCCACGCTGATCTGCGGTCGCTCTTGCGCAGTGTGTAGTTCTTCCCGATGCGCTGAGCGAGAGCGATTCTCGGCACGTTGTCGTCTTCGACGTACGGCAGGCCGCTGGCCAAGTCATAGAGCGGCGCCAGCCGAACATCGCCATCAGCGCCGATCAGCACGCTGTAGTTCTTCGCGTGCGCGTCCGTTCCGCCGATCACCCAGTTGAAGATGAGCGCATCCCGATACGCAGCGATGTCCTCAGATGGGCACGACGACACGGATCGCAGCAGCTTCGCAACCTGCGCGACGGACGGCCCGCCCTTGACCTGATACTTGCGACGAGGTTCGATGCCGAGTGCTTGGCAGAGGTCTTCTTGATGCAGCCGCACCACAGCTCCATCACGCTGCAGACGGTCGTATCGCTTGATCACGACTGTCTGAATGCCACCGATCTGCTGCACGTCTGTTTCCGCTGTCGGCAGTCCGAGGTGGCGGGCTGCTGTTTGGCACAGGTGCTCATTGACTGGCAGGTCGTCGTAGTCGTGCTTTCTCAGCTGCGGCTTGAGAATGTGCGTAGAGGGCACTGTGCCGGTCGGCCTGCCCCACCGATCCCCGTCATGATGCAAAGACGTCTTGGTCTCGCCTCCGCTCAAGCTGAACTGCAACCACGCAGGGTCCCCGAGCCACGCAGTGCCGTCCTCATGGAGGCCGCGCACGACCTGATCCAGTTCTCGCTGGCTCAACCACTGGACGCTGCCGCCGCGACGAAGCAGGTCGTCGATCCCGTCAGGATCGCAGAACTGCACCGCGCCGGCACAGTCATGGCCCACAGCTGTCCCGAGCAGGGAGAAAGAGGTCGAGTCCGGCAGGTCGAAGTCGTCAGCCCAGCGTCGAATCACCCGAGGATCATCAGGCAGCAGGCCGCGTAACCACGGCTCCACCGCAGCAGTTCGATGTTCTTTGCGGCTCAGAGGGAGCGACAGTGACAGGGGGCGGGTTGCATCGTCGCGGTACAGCAAACGCGCCCCGAGCCTGCCGCGACCCCTGACGAGATCAGCGACATGGATGCCGTCGAGCAGTACCGCTAGCGCGTCGCTGGGCATCGTGGCACCAACGGTGTCGCAGAAACCGCACCCGACAAGACCGAGAGATGCGCTTCGTCTTCACGGTGGGCTCCGATGCGCAGCGCGCACCCGTAGGCGTCAAGCAAGCTCAGCAGGGTGCGCACCGACAGCCCCCCTTGCCCGCGTTCGACTGAACTGATCGTCGGCCGAGTCGTGCTGGCCAATGCCGCAGCGTCGTGCTGGCTCAGGCCAGCGACACGACGCGCTTCGCGCAAGGCTATGCCGAGGCCTTCGCAAGTGAGAATGTCACGACGCTCATACACAGGCGCAAGATTACAAATGAATGATTTATTTGTCAATCTCGATGCAGCGTTCAAGGCATGTGCGCTGCCATCGAAAGGCTCGCTGTCGAGGACTTGCGCATCGCGAACACAGTGCGCAACCGTCGGCTGGTCGACAAGATCGCACAGCAAGCCCAGTGTAACGGTCATCGCCGCCGCGTCATAGGGCGAATTTCGCCAGGTTCGCAAGGCGCCGCGACTGGCGTGCCGAACGGTGTCGAACCAGTGAGTTGGCTCAGCCGCGCAGCCATTCCGTAACGGCGACGACGGCCGCCAGGGCGCCCAGAACTTCGAAGGGCAACCAGAACGTCAGGCGGCTGATTCTCTTGGCGAGCACAGCGTGGTCTGCTTGATGCCCCTTGCGGTCGGCCTCCCGTTGCGCGAAGTACTGATCGCGATCGGCTTTGCGCTGCGCGAGATACTGATCGCGATCGGCCTCGCGCTGCGCGAAGTACTGATCGCGGTCGGCCTCACGCTGGGCAACGAGGATGTCGAGCTTGCCGTCGAGCTTGTCGAGCTTGTCGTCGAGCTTGTCGATGTCGGCCCTGAGCACCCGCACGTCAGCCTTGGTGGCGAGCTCGGGCAGCGGCACTGTGCTCAAGCACGACATGACGTACTCCGCCAGAGGCTCGTCGGTCTGCTCACACAGCCAATCGTAGAGGCGAGAGCGATCTGCTTCAGACATGGAATTCTCCGAGGGGTCAGCGAGGTTGACAAGTCGCTGACCCTAGACATCGGCACTATCCGATCAAAGCTATTTTCAAGCTGTTTCATATTCTTTGAGATGGAAGCAGAGACCATTGACAAGGTGTCCACGGCCACGACGCGGGTCGGGCGCGGCAGCCCTGCGGCGGTCTCGAGGCGGGCAGTGTGATCGAGCAGCACCGCGGTGATCTCGGCGAACCCTGTCTGCATCTCCGTGCGCAGGTCTCCGATCTCGCCACGCAGGTCGCTTCCCTGCTGAGCCATCTCGGCACGCAACTCGGTTCCGAGATTGCCGATGCGGTCGCTGAGCAAGTTGAACTGCCACATCATCAGGCCGATGAGCGCGCCCGCGCAGCATCACTCCATCCTCGTATCCAAGATCAGGAGTCTGCAACCAACCCAGAGCGCTTCGTTCTCGCGGAACAATCAGGGCGGATTGAGTGCGCGGGACAGCCCTCTCACCGCCAGCGCAGCGATTTCACCTGCGCGGTGTGATGCCGACAGTCGGCCGAGCTCGTCGGTCTCCAGTCCTGTCGCCCCGGGATCCCACCCCGACCCAGCAGCTGCCTCTTCAAGCTCGGCCACCGCTCGGTCGACTCGGTCGTCGTCGGCCCGTTGCGGGAAATCGCCGGGTGCCCAGCCGAGGTCGTCTGTCCCGAGATGGCGCGCCGCCAACGCAGCTGCGCCGCCGAAGCCCGCTGATGCGAACAAGGGCTGCTTGCGGGCCACAGCGATGATCGCTTCCTCGAGGATCCCCGGGATCGATCCCGCGAACGTGGACAAGTTGCCGCCCAGCAGCACACGCGCATCGGTGATGGTCCCCATGTGGCGCCGAAGCGCGCTGTATGCGGGGGGCTTGGCGGCTTCGTCGGTGTCCTGTGGCTCGGGTGGCTTGAACTTCAGGATGTCGGGAATTGGGTTGCCCCGCTCATCCAGGCAGATCACCTGGCCCTTCGAGCCCAGTTGTCGATCGATGCCGTCGAGTTCGCTTCGAGAGAGCTTCCGATGCTCGGGCGCTGCCAGGCACAGCGTCAAGGCATTGCTGCGACCGTACCGATCTACTTCGTGCAACAGGCATCGCGTGAATCCGGAAGGCCGGATCCTGCCTCCGTAGACCAGCGTGCCCCCGGCGACGAGTACGGCGCGAGCGATCTCCGCGATGGCAAGTTCTGCGTGAGCCTCCGCCAGCCCAAGGCGAGGCAGATCGTCGCTGTCGGAGACTGAAATACCGACCGAGAAGGCCGAACTGGCCGACGTACCAATGTCGGGGACACCCGACGGCAGCGAGTTCCCCTGTGTCTTCACATGCTCCAGATGCGGTCTGCCGGGATCACGCGGATCCGATCCTCGAGGCGGTACGACATCTCGCCGGTGCTGATCACGAAGCCTGCGAGAAAGCCGTCGCTGAGTGTCTCGCGCAGTGCGCGCAGGCCGCGGGC
>MKWU01006820.1_pt1 | contig 11320 bp, 5 predicted proteins | sample 809101 | NCBI WGS metagenome assembly MKWU01 (sample SAMN05860141, study PRJNA318959) | sponge metagenome | host: Aplysina aerophoba | place: Slovenia: Piran, Adriatic Sea, Gulf of Piran | collected 2013-05-07
CGGCCAAGCCAGCGTATCTGCGGAACAGGTGCGGCAGGATTTCAGGCGGCACGCCCATGCCTTCGTCGGAGACCGAGATCGCAACGTTTACGCCGTCCTGCGCCGCGGCGACCCGGATGGGTGACGTATCGGGAGAATGACTCGCAGCATTGGACAACAGGTTGTTGAGGACCTGGACGATGCGCCTCCAGTCGGCCAGCACCCGGGGCAGGTCCGTGGGCAGGTCGATGATCACCGTGTGCCGGCTGCCGCCGCTCAGGAAGGTGTTCTTGGCATGGTCCACCAGGCCGGCCCCCTCGGCCGGCTCGGGTGAGACCGACAGCGTGCCCGCCTCGAGGCGCCCCGCATCCAGCAGGTCGCCGATCAGCCTGCGCATGTGATCGGCTTGCTCGTCGATGACCCGGAAGAACTGCAGCATCTCGGACGGATCCAGGACGGTCGAGGCGCCCAGCACGGTGGCTGTCGAGCCCTTGATCGAAATCAGCGGCGTCCGCAGTTCATGGCTCACCAGGCTCAGGAACTCGGCCCGCATGCGCTCCAGCTCCTCGAGCGGCTCCAGGTCCTGCAAGGTGACGATGAGCGACTCGACCTCGCCGCACTCCGACCGGTTCGGTGTGGAGTTGACCAGCAAGGTGACGCTCCGGCCGTCGGGAATCGAGAGCACGACCTCCTCGGCGCGCACCGCCACGGCGTTGCTCAGCTCCTGCGAAAGCGAGACGTGGTTGAGGTCGACCTCCCGCCCATCGCCCCGCCGGAACGTGATCACCTCCAGCAACTCCTCCAGGCTGCGGTCTGGCATGCGCAGCCTCTCGGCAATCCGCCTCGCCTCCCGATTGAGCGACACGGAATTGGCGTTCTTGACATCGATGACGACGACGCCCACCGGAGAGGTTTCGATCAGGGCCTCCAGGTCGGCCCGCGCTCTCTGCTCGTATTGGTAAGTGCGGGCATTGACGATCGAGGCCGCCGCTTGCGAGGCGAACAACACCATGATCTCCTCGTCCTCGCTGGTGAACTCGGGGCTGCCTTCCTTCTCGGCGAGAAAAAAGGTGCCGATGTGCTCGTCCCGGTGCCGTATCGGCGTTAGCTGCATGGTTTTCGACTTCATCAAGCTCGCGGAGAAGTCGAGTGACCGAACGTAGGCGGGCAGATCCCGCAGCCTCAGCGGTTCCGGAAGGTTCCGGAAGTGCTCCAAGAGCCGCGGACCGTCGGGCCATGCGGCCATCTCCATGTGCTCTTCGGTCGTGAAGCCGGAGGAGACGAACTCCTGGACCTTTCCCGAGTCGTCGAAGATCGTGATCACTCCGCAGCCGGCGCCGGTCAGTATGCGCGCGCTGTCGATGACTTCGTGCAGAACGGTGTTGATGTCGAGGCTCGTGCTGATCTTCAGCATGGACGCGCATAGACGCGAGATGCGGTCCCGCGGCGGCTCCTCTTCGCGCCGCAGTTCGTCGGGGCTCTTCAATGGCATACCCTCGTCGAATCCGGCGCGAACGCCATGTTGGCCCCACCCCGCCCCGGTTCGATGGATGAGGCGGGTTCGGACTGCGCCGCTTCTCCGATGTCCATGATAACCATTTGTAAATTTTTTGGTTTCACGAAAAAGTCACCAAACGACGCTGTTTGTTTGCGTAGAAGTCACGAGTGTCAGCCTATCATATACGTAGCTGTTTTGCGTCATGACCAGCACGTGAGTGAACGCCCGATGTGGCGCATCGCTGATGCCGGCCTGCAAAGGGTCGCACTTCGAGAGCAGAAGAGAAGCTGCTGGTCATGACCGTTCGGGAATCCTGAAAGGACTGCCATGTGGGGACAGAAAGAAAAAGAGTCGTCAACGGAAACCGATATGCCCGGAACCGGCCAAGCGCTTTCCCCAGCCGGTTCAGCTCCCCTTCCAGCTTCGAGCGCCGTCGTTCATCCGGCAGCCGAACGTGATCCCTGGGAGCAAGTCCGGACAAGGTTCGGAAAGAACTTCAGGTTCAATGGTGAAATGACCGGCAGCGAGGACGTTTACGTCGCAGGAGAGATCGAAGGATCCATCGAGTTGAGCGACAACGAACTGATCGTCGGTTCGAGCGGCGACGTTCGCGGGCAAGTCAAGGCTCGAGCGATCACCGTATCGGGCCACCTGAAAGGGGAAGTGCGGGCCGAAGAAAGGATTGAGATTCAAAAGACTGGATCACTGGAAGGCGACTTGGAGACGGCTCAAATCGTCATCGAAGACGGCGCCATGTTTCGGGGCAGTATCGATCTCCTGGAGCCCGAACAAAGCGAGAACGCACTGCTGCGAGGGAGCGAGCCTCCGCTCAGCCAGCCTCCGGCGGCAGCGGAATCCGATCCGCCTATCGTCTCCCTGGAAGACTCGACAGACGGCTGAGTTCCTGGCCGGAATGTCGGTCATACGCAGGCCTGGGCTAGGCGTCGGGGCCGGACAGCACACACGGAATCAACGGCGCTCAGTAGGCCCCATCTCCTCTAATCTGACCTGGAACATCCTGCTATTCAAGCAGCGTTGACACCGGTACGGATGTTTCCCGTTTGAACGATCCGCACGCGGGCGGAGGAAAAACTGACCTGACCATGGCCGCTAACGGCGAAGACGGATGGCTCCCTTGGGCGGCGTTCATTGCGATGATCGCGGCGGTGGTTCCGGCGGCCTGAACTTCTCCTGGTGAGCGGTACTCTCGTTTCATGCCTTGCGGCAGCGTCTTCGGCGACGGCGAGAATCGTGAACAGGACGGCAAGGCTTCCGAGGCCGAAGCACGGGCTCCGGGTCAGAGGCGATCATGCAGTTACGCGATGAGGACGCAAAGCAATTCGCCCCGGCGCCGATCGCTCGGATATCGTACTGCGTCGAAATCGGCAACCGGGTCCACGCCTGCCAGCGCAAACACCCGTGAACGAGAAAAAAGGCGCTGCGCCGCTGCTCCGACCGGCGTCCGTTCAAAACCGATACTTCAGGCTGAGGCTCACGCCCCACAACTGGTTGTCGGGAGTCATGACCTCATAGAGAATCGCTTCGCCGCGGCCGACGCTGGATTCGTGGCTGCGGAGCTGATCCCACTCTGTCGGTTCGCCCCTGAAGGTGCGCGCCGGCAGCCATCGGAACTTCACACCCAGCGTCAGCGGGTCGCGGACCCGGTAGTCCAGGCCGGCGAGCACCTGATAGCGGAAAATGACGCCTGTCGGACGCGAGCGCCCGATGGTCGTGGTGCCGGCGAGTTTGGCGCGCAGTTGCGGATCGGAGAATGTCGTGATCCGCGCGGGGTCATCGTTGCGCTTCCAGTGTGAGAAGTAGGCGAGCGACGCCCGTTCGACGCCCACTCCCGCTCCGGCGTACGGAGTCCATGCCGAGGATGCCGCAAGGAAGTCGTAGTATGCATTGGCGAACACGCCGTGCGACTGCAGGTCGTCGACACCGCCGACCGCCAGCTCGATCTCCTGCTCGCGCTTGTCCAGGGTCACCTCGTCGAAGATGCCGGTGTCCGCTTGATCGTTGTAGGACGTGACCCGGTGGAGATACTCGCCTTCGAGCCTGAATCCGCCCCAGTCGTAGCCGGCGGCGAAACCGGCTGTGATCCCGCTGCCGCCGCCGAGCGCGTTCGTCCAGGATGTTCTTGGCGGGGCCGCGTCGCATTCGCCGGCGGTCTCGAGTCCATGCGGATTGATGATCAGGTCGCACTTCGTGCCCCAATCGTTGTCCGAGCCGTGGACGGTGAGCGGCGGAGCAACGGCGATCCCCAGGTCCGTCTGCAGGTACAGTCCGGTCTGCGCCGGGGCGAAGTCGATTCCCCCAGGCAGCATGAAGGCGGTGATCATTCCGAATAATGCTCTCGCGCGCATGCGTCGGCCTTCTCGACTAACCGGCTTCTCCCCACTACGAAGGTTACACGCCATCGGAACTCTCCATCGAGTCCAGCCTCGACAGCCTCGACACGGGCGCCGTTCGACTCGCCGCTTCCGGCTGTGACGGGTCACGCTCCTTGCGGACGCTGCGAACGGTTCAGTATCGCCCATTCTCGGTCATTCCCAACGGAAAAGCAGACTTTACGGCATGATCCACAGAAATGTCACGTAGATGGACTGTATATTCACAGTAATATCACGCTGACCTTGTATGCTGGCGATCTCAGGGACTGCTGTCCGATGTAACGAACGCTGGGTCTACTTGCGGTAGTCGATCTTCGTCACTGTCAAGCCAGGGGGACCCAGGATGAGAACAAAGAGCTACGGGCCGCTACTGACGTGGTGCGCTCTTGTGCTCCTCTTGGGGGGCGGGGTCATGAAATACGTTGCCGCGACGAAGGGCGGAGGGTCCTTGGTTCGCTACCCTACGGACGGCCCACAGGCCCCGCCCGAGCTTGCGGAAGAGCAGTGCGGAACGCATCTCATGTGCCTTGCGCAGAGACACAGGACGCTTGCGGCGAAGTCCTGCGAGCTTCGCGTCACCGAGAACGCAAAAAAAGACATCAGGCAACAATTCGTAGATGCATGCAGGGACGTGGAAGATGACGAGGCCGGGATCCTTTTCCCTTACGAAGGCGAGCCCGGAATAGGAAGCTTCACCGTTTCGAGCACGAACAACCGGGTCATCACCTACAAAGGCAAAGCGCTCATGGTGAAGGACCTCACCACCAAGGGGAAATGGCAACGGAAGAAATACAAGTGCGTCTACGACTTGGAAACAAGAGAGGTTGTGGAGGTTTCGATCAGGAAAAAATAGGGACTGGCCCGGCGAGCTGCCAGAAGCCCGCGCTCCGCTCCTGCGAAGACCGGCCCTGCCCGGCTCGAAGAGTGGGTCCGCAGCCCCTCTTACCCCTCAGGCGCGTCGGATGGACGCGCGAACCCCCCCGGACCGGACGGCAGGCGGCGCGAGGCTTCCGGCTGTGACGAGTCACGCGCTATACGGGCCCCCGAACGGAGCCGGGACAGACGATCTCGGCGACAAACCAGACTTTCTGCAAGGATTCACAAAAATAGCACAAAAACAGTCATATAATTCATGCAAATATCACATGCATAATGTAATCTGTGATCTGATATCGATGAGTGTCATCGCTTGATGGACCGAACTCCGCCACACCCCCAGGGCGGGGTTACGGTTGTTCATCCCGATCGACCGGAGAAACTCCCAAGGAACTGTATCTGAGCTTGGTCATGGTCAACTGAGGCGCGCGCCAAGCCGGGACAGTCCGGGAGTGGCCGGGAAGCGCCGTTGATGCCGCCCGCGCTTCCCGCGGGCCGGGTTCTCCCATCTCAACCGGAAGGAATGCTTCTTCGGCGAGCGGCCCCAGGGATGTCCTCGGTGAAGGCGCTCTCGACAGCGTGCTCGACGGGCCTTGCGGGTGGAGAGGCGCGGCGGAGGGAAATGCTTCTTGTTCGTTTCGATGGGCAGAAGGGAAACAGGATGCGGGACACGACAAGTAAGGGGAGTGCGAGCCGGGCCACAGCGCTGACGCGAAGCGGCGGCGGAGTTCGCGCTGTCAGGCTCGCCTCATGCGCCGTGCTTCCCGCCGAAGTCGCAGGGGCGCATTGGTTCAGCCCCTATGGCCTGGCTGCGGACACCGCCGGGGGCCTCTGCATCGTCGATCGAGACAGCCGCCCCACCCGCAAGGCGGACTCCTCCAGGGTCATCACCTCCATCTCGGGAACAGGAGAGCAGCGGTTCGGCGTGGGCTGCGGCCCGTCCCATGCCGCTCGGTGCGGAGCTGATCAATGAATCGACAGTCGACACAATCAACGGACTTGCGAACGCGGAATCTGAAGCAGCCCCTCCTGGCCATCTGCATCATGGGCTTTTTCATCCTGGCCGGTTTCTCGATCTTCAACTACACCTTGGGCAAGATGACACACATGTGGATCAATACCGCCATGTTGCTGCTTGCCGCCGGGACCATTCTCGCAGTTCTGTGCAATATCAAGGGCGTCGGGGTCTATCGCATCATCTGTATCGGAACCGGTGTCGGCCTATACAGTCTCATGTCGCTTGGCCCTCACGCTCCCTACTTCCAGCTCGTGCTGCCGCTGGTGATGTTCTTTTTTCTCGGGTCCCGCGAAGGCCTGATCTGGTCTACGTGCTTCCTCTTCGGCGTGACCGCGCTGCTGTTTGCGCCGGAGTTCATCGGCAGCCACGCCTATCCGACAGAACAAGGTGCGAGGCTTCTCTCCTGCCATCTCTTTGTCATGTTCTTCGGATGGAATCAGGCAAGGTCGCATGAACGATTCGGTTCGACCTTGACGGCCAACAACGAACAACTCCAGGACGAACAGAAACAACTGAAGGACGCCTTGAACCGGGTCGAAGCGACGGAGAGCCGATTTGAACGAATCAACCTCGAACTGCGAGAGAAGAGCCGGCTCATGGAAACCGTTTTCGACATCATGGGCGAGGGCATCGTTGTCGTCAATGCAACGGGCCAGCAGTTGTTCCACAACCCCAGCGCGGAACGGATCAGCGGCAAGGGGATGACGACTTCACAAACCAGTCAATGGGCTGAAGTATACGGCATTTTTTATCCCGATCGGGAAACCCCCGTTCCAGCGGATCAGAATCCCCTCGTGCGCGCCATGCGGGGCGAATCGGTAGACGACTTTGAAGCATTCGTGCGCAACGAGAAGCGGCCGGAGGGTGTTCATGTCAGCGGCGGCGCACGACCCATCCGGGATGATGAAACCGGCGAGGTCGAAGCCGCCGTGCTCATTTTCCGGGACATCACCAAGCAGCAACAAACAGAGCAGCAGTTGGAACAAACCATCTCCGAACTGCGCGATCGAACCCGACTCATGGAAACGGTTTTCGACAACATGGATGAGGGTGTGGCCGTCTTCGATGCGGAAGGCGGAATGCTTTTCTTCAATCCCGGCGCGGAGCGCATTATCGGCTTGGGGGCGATGGAATCAGGACCGGATGAATGGTCTGATCTATATGGCGCTTTTTATCCCGATCGGAAAACACGCGTTCCGACGGATCAACTTCCCCTCGTGCGCGCCCTCCGGGGCGAAACGACAGACGGCCTGGAAATATTCGTGCGGAATGACAGGAACCGGGAAGGTTCTTATGTCAGCGCGAAGGGGCGATTCATAACGAGCGATGAGGGCGCCGGCGGTACGGTCAAGGCCGGCGTGGTCGTGTTCAGCGACATTACCGAGCATAAAAAGCAAGAAGTCCGGTTGCAGGAAACCATCGACCAACTGAGAAAGCAGGCCCAACTCATGGAGACGGTCTTCAAGAGCGTCAGCGACGGCCTGGTGGTGACCAACAAGGACGGGAAATTCCTGTTCGTCAATCCCCGCGCGGAACAGATGGTCGGCATGGGGCCAACGGATGCCCCGTCCGATCAATGGGCTGAGACCTACGGCACATTTTATCCGGACCAAAAGACACCCGTTCCCTCCGATGATCTTCCCCTCGTGCGCGCCATGCGCGGCGAGAGGACGGACGATGTCGAGTTGTTCATACGCAATCAGGAAAGGCCGGAGGGAATTTTCATCAGCGTCAGCGGCAGACCGCTGCAGGATGATACCGGCACGATCGAAGGCGGCGTCATCGTGCTCCGTGACGTCACCCGGCTGAAGGTGACGGAGACCGAGCTGAATCAAACGGTCCAGCGCTTGCAAGAACAATCCCAACTCATGGAAACGGTTTTCGACAGCATGGATGAGGGCATCATCGTCGGTGACCTGAGAGGCCGTCAGATATTCCGCAACCACAGTGCGGACCGTATCAGCGGAACGAGGACGGAGAAGGCGGGACCCGATGAATGGGCCAAGATATACGGCCTTTTCAAGCTCGACAAGAAAACCTATCTTTCCTTGGACGAGAACCCCCTCGTGCGCGCCATGCGGGGGAAGTCGACAGACGACGTGGAAGTATTCGTACGCAACGAGAACAAGCCGGACGGCGTTTATGTCAGCGTCACCGGCCGCCCGATGCGGGACAGGAAAACCAAAAAGGTCACAGCCGGCGTGATCGTATTTCGCGACATCACCAAGGCGAAAGAGGATGAGGCCCAGTTGGAACGGACCATCGCCGAACTGCGCAGTCAGGCTCATGCCATGGAGACCGTTTTCAACAGTATCAGCGACGGCGTGGTCGTCGCCGATGAGAACGGAAACTTCACCATCTTCAATCCCAGCGCGGAACGCATTGTCGGTATCGGACTGACGGAGTCGGACCCCGATGAATGGACGGACCGATACGGCATTTTCTTTCCCGATCGGGTAACTCCCGTGCCGACCGAGGAGCTTCCGCTCGTGCGCGCCATCCGGGGTGAGGCGTCGGATGAAATGGAGCTGTTCATTCGCAATGCGAGAGTGCGGGAAGGGGTTTACATCAGCGTCAGCGGGAGGCCGTTGCAGGATGATTCCGGCATGACGAAAGGAGGCGTGATCGTTCTCCGAGACGTGACCGAGCGAATGCTCGCGGATGAAGCGCTGGCGCAGGCATTCGCCCAGGGGAAGTTGGAGATCGTCGATACGATCCTCCACAACATCGGCAATGCCATCAGCAGCGTCACCATAGGAGTGGGAACCATTCGCGAGCAGGTGACGGGGAATGAGTTGGTGCTCCGCCTGGGCGCCCTTGCGAAGGCCGTTGAAGCGCATCGGGACGATTTGATCCCGTACCTGCAAACGGACCCGAAAGGCCGACAGGTGATACCGTTCCTTCTTGCGCTCTCCCAGGACTTCGCCCAACAGAATGAGCAGTTGCAAAAGACCGTCGAGCGCGTGGAGAAAAGGGTGGAACACATCGTCGACATCATCCGAACCCAGAGGTCGTTCACAAGTGAGGCCATGGAGCGCAAAGACATCAACCTTCAGAGGGCTGTCGCCGACGCCGTCAAGCTGCTGCAGGATTCGATCGCGAAAAGAGAGATCCGGATTTCAATCGACTCCCAAAATGCGCCGAAAGAAATTCGGGTCCAGGAGAGCCAGTTCCAGCAGATGCTGATCAATCTCATCAAGAACTCCATTGAAGCCATTGACGGTCTTGCGGAATCGAACGGACTCGAGGCGGAGCCCCGCATACAAGTCCGATCCTACGTCGAGGAGGATTTCCTCGTCCTTGACGTGATCGACAACGGCATCGGTATCGAAGAGAAAAGCTCCAAAATCATCTTCACCGCCGGTTACACCACGAAAAAAAGGGGGAGCGGACTCGGGCTTCACTCGACGGCGAACTTCATTATTGGATCCGGCGGGCAGATTATCCCCTTGAGCGACGGCATCGGTAAAGGGGCCACCATGCGAGTCAAGCTGAGACTTTCCTCGGTGGCGGTGGGAAATCAATCCGAAGCCGGGCGGGAAGATCCCGATTCAAGCAGCTAGCAGTCCCTGGTGAAATCCCGCGTAGCACCGAGAGAGGCGAGGCGCCCGGCTGACAAGGCGCGACGAGGAAGCATATTGGACATATTCGACCGAGGAGCAACGCAGTTCAGCCGGGATGCATCGCCGCTTGAATGCAGCGGGGCTTTTACTACGGGCTGCTGGGCCGCAAGGCCTACCCTGCCGCATGCGCCGCCGGCCGCTGCATTTCACCTGAACCTGACTAGATGCAAGGCACGAAAGAGGATGTTTGATGGCCACTAAAGCTTACGGAAATCTCCGCGTTCTGATCGTCGATGACCAGCAGGAAATCCACGACGACTTTGTGGAAATGCTGACGCCGGATTTAGGGAAGGCGTCATCGGATCATCTGGCGGGTGCATTCCTTGCCACTAAAGACAAGTCCTTCCTGCCGGAGTTCGAGCTCTTGCACGCCAGCAGCGGGGCGGAAGCCTACGAAATCATCAAGGCGGAAAAGGAATCGAACCGTCCCATTACCGTCGCCTACATCGACATCAGAATGCCACCGGGCATCGACGGGATTGAAACGGTCCGTCGGGTCAGAAAAATCGATCGCGACCTCGAGATCGTCATCATGACCGCCTACACGGACAAGTCTCTGCCGGAGATCATCCACGACATGGAGTTGCTGCACAAGTTGCTCTATATCAGAAAGCCCTTTGGGCGCGAGGAGATTCAGCAGATCACGTTTTCCCTGGTCGGGAAATGGAACGTCGAGCAGGAGTTGGCCGAGAAACGGCGGCAACTGACCATCAGCCATCGAAGACTGGAAGCGGTGCTCGACGCCACCGGAGACGCCATGGCCATGTATGACTCCGACGAGCGGCTGGTGTTCGCCAATCGGGGGTACGAGCGGATGCTCGCCCTGTCGAAAGACGAACTCGAGAATATGTCGACCGAAGCGTTCACAACGCGCTTCAGGCAGCGGTTCCGGGAACCCGACCTGCCTGATGTGGAGAGAGGGTTCTTCCTCGAGGGCAGCGGCAGCGTGGTGGAGGAATCCAACGCAGGCAAGGTGCCCCGACAGCGGCTGTTCTATCGATCCACGGCCCCGGTGCATGACAGTCGGGGAGACGTCGTCGGCGATCTGTACGTGTACCGCGATGTGTCCAAGGAAATCGAGGTCGAGCAGATGAAAGCCGAAGTGATGCGCCTGCGCACCGCGTTGGAGAAGACCTACTCCTTCTCCGGCATGGTGGGCAGCAGCGACCAGATGAAGCAGGTCTACGCGCAGGTGAAGCAGGCTGCCGAAAGCGACATTACGGTGCTCATCCGCGGCGAGAGCGGAACCGGCAAGGAACTGGTTGCGAAGTCCTTCCACTTCAACAGCTTGAGAAAACAGGGGCCGTTTCTGGCCATCAACTGCGCCGCCATCCCCGAGGCGCTCATTGAAAGCGAACTTTTCGGCCACGAAAAGGGAGCTTTCACCGGGGCGGCGAAGCAAAGAATCGGCGCATTCGAGCGCGCCAAGGGAGGAACGGTCTTTCTCGACGAGGTCGGCGACATGCCGCTGCTTCTGCAAGCCAAGCTGTTGCGCGTCCTGCAAGAGCGGGAGATCCAGCGGGTCGGCGGTTCGATCTCCGTACCGGTCGACGTGCGGGTGATTGCGGCGACCAACAAAGACCTGGAGTCCAGGGTGAAATCAGGCGAGTTTCGCGAAGATCTGTACTTTCGCATTGCCGTTTCCCCCATCGTAGTCCCGCCGTTGCGAGAACGCCGGGAAGATATCCCTCTCCTGGCGAAACATTTTCTGGAGAAGCACTCCGAACGCATCGAGAAAACCATGAGCGGCATTTCCAACGCCGCCCTGCGGCTGTTGCTGCAGTACGATTGGCCCGGCAACGTCCGCGAGCTGGAGAACGCCATCGAGCGCGCTGTCTTGCTGGAGACGACGGACGTGGTGCAACTGGACAGCCTCCCGCCGCGGCTCTCGCCGATCGTGTCTTCCCGAAGAGACCCCACGGCGCCGGAGGCG
>MKWU01006821.1_pt1 | contig 11320 bp, 14 predicted proteins | sample 809101 | NCBI WGS metagenome assembly MKWU01 (sample SAMN05860141, study PRJNA318959) | sponge metagenome | host: Aplysina aerophoba | place: Slovenia: Piran, Adriatic Sea, Gulf of Piran | collected 2013-05-07
CGGGTCATGGCGGCGCTGCCCGTCGCCGGACGGGACGGGACGCTGCGAGGGCGGCTGGTCGGAACCGCGGCCGAGGGAATCGCCCGCGCCAAGACCGGCTCGCTGAGCCCCGGGGGGGGGGGGGCGGGGGGCGGTGAGGGGGCCGGCGGGGGGGGCGGGTGGAACCCGCGGCGGGGGGAATCGCCCGCGCAAAGACCGGCTGGATGAGCCGCGTGCGCGCGTTGGCGGGATACGTCGAGAGCGCCGGCGGCGAGCCGCTGGCCTTCGCGATCCTGGCCAACAACTTCAGCGCACCGGCCGCCGAGGTGACCCGCGTCATCGACCAGGCGGTGGCCGTGCTCGCGTCGTTCTCACGCCGGTAATCATCCCGGCGACCCGGCCCACATGGTCGCCGATCAGCGGAGGTCCAGCGGGTCGACGAGACCCGCGTCGGCGAAGCCGCGGGCACGCAGCCGGCAACTGTCGCAACGGCGGCACGGGGCGCCGGCCGGCGCCGGGTCGTAGCAACTGAGGGTGATGCCGTAGTCGAGACCCACAGCCTGCCCCCGGCGGATGATATCGGCCTTCGTCATGGCGAGAAGCGGGGCGTGGATTCGGAACCGGCCGCCTTCGACCCCGGCCTTCGTGGCCAACGCCGCGAGCCGCTCGAAGGCGGCGATGTACTCCGGCCGGCAGTCGGGGTAGCCCGAGTAGTCCACGGCGTTGACGCCGATGACGAGGGCGCCCGCACCCAGCACCTCGGCCCATGCGAGCGCGAGCGACAGCAGGACGGTGTTGCGGGCCGGCACGTAGGTCGGCGGAATCCCGTCCCCGTCCAGTTCCCGGTCCTTGGGTACGGCGCCGTCCCCGGTCAGCGCCGACCCGCCCAGCGCGGCGAGGTCGACCGACAACTCCTGATGGCGCTCGACTCCGAGGGCGGCGGCGACCCGCCGCGCAGCGGCCATCTCCTGCGCGTGGACCTGCCCGTAGCGCACGGTGAGCGCGAAGAGGGCATGCCCCTCCGCCCGGACGAGGGCAGCGGCCGTGTAGGAGTCGAGCCCGCCGCTCAGCAGAACGACGGCGCGCTCGGCCGGGTGCGATGCGTCAGCCATCGGTCGGCGCGAGGGAGAACGGCGTGAAGGAGGTCTCGCGGTCGTACACGTCGACCTCCTCGGCCGCCTTCAGCCGGTTCACCAGCAGATAGGTCAGCGGCGTGGCGGCCACTTCGTAGAAGACCTTGAACAGGTAGCCGGACCAGATCGCGGTGAAGAGCACGGAGGCGGGCAGGATGCCGCCGAAGGCGGTGACGGTGAAGAGCACGGTGTCCACACCCTGGCCCACCACCGTCGAGCCGATGGTGCGCATCCACAGACGCTTCCCGTCGGTGGCGACCTTGAGCTTGGCCAGGACGAAGGAGTTGGCGAACTCGCCGGCCCAGTAGCCGAGGATGGAGGCCACGACCACGCGGGGCACGAGGCCGAGCGCGGATGCGAAGGCCTCCTGCAGCTCCCACCCAGGAGCCGGCGGCAGGGCGACCACGAGGCCGAGGAACGCCGCCATCAGCGCGTTGGCGCCGAACCCCACCCAGATGATTTGCCGCGTCCGCGCGTAGCCGTAGACCTCGGTCAGCACGTCGCCGAAGACGTAGGTGACCGGGAACAGCAGAATGCCCCCGGCGAAGACGAACGGGCCCAGCAGGATCAGCTTCTGCGCGGCGATGTTCGAGATCAGCAGCGTCGCCACGAACGCCGAGCCGACGAACGCGAAGTACCGGTGCCCGGGAGGTGTGCCGCGCCCAGCCATGGTGTCTAGTGACCGTGCGACTGGCAGTAGCCACAGCCGGTGCATTCGACGGACGGCTCGATCACGCAACGGCCATCCGGAGGATCGTCCGGCAGCGCCGCACGAACGAAACGACCATGAGCGGGATCATCCGCCAGGACCGCCGAGTCCGGCCGCGGTTCGGCCGCCCGAGGCGGGGAACGGCGCTCGTCCAGATGCCGGCGGATGGCGGCCTCGACCGCGCCACGCACGTCCGGCCGCGTCATGGCGTCCCCCCGGATGGCGCGGCATCCACCCGCGCGGCCAACGGCTCGTCGTCGAAGCAGTCCACCCGGTCGACGATCCCTACTATCGCCATATCGGCGGGGGGGGGGGAGGGGGGGGGGGGGGGGGGGGGGGGGGGGGCGGGGGCGCGGCGGGGGCGGGCCGGGCCGCCGACCCCTACTACCGCCATCTCGGCGGGCGCGGCGGGCCGGCGAATGGCGGCCACGGCGGCGCGCCCCTCCTGAACCACCAGCACGTGCTCGCCGACGCCGGCCTGCGCCGCGTCCACGGCCAGCAGCGGCGCCCCGCTCGCTCTACCCTCAGCATCGACCGGCTGGACGAGCAACAGCTTCGCCCCGAGCAGCTTCTCGTGCTTCTGGGTCGCCACGACGGTCCCGGTCACGCGCGCCAACTGCATGAATACGGCTGCGGTCAGGGTGACGTCTCGGGCTCCACCGTCCAGTGATCGACGATGCCGACCACGTTGGCGTCGGTCGCCACCAAGTCCGGCAGGAACGGAAACGACGCCTCGCGTCCGCGTACGAAGAACACCGTCTCCCCGGCGCCGGCGCCGGCCGAGTCGACCGCCACGAGCGGCCGGCCGACCGCCGCACCCGCCGGCGTCATCGGCTGCAGGACGAGCAGCTTCTGGCCCTGCAGGCTGCGGTCCTTCATCGTCGAGACGACGTCTCCGATGACCCGGGCCAGTTGCATGGTCGACAGATTCCCCGCCGCCGGTGGCGTCGACGGACTCAGCTCCCGCCCGCGCTCACGTCGACGGAGTCGACTATACCGACGATGGCTGCGTCGACCGGCGTGTCCTTCAGGTCCCCGGCCATCCTGGCGGAGCTGCCGCTGACGACGAGCACGGTCTCACCCGCGCCCGAATCGACCGTGTCCACCGCCACGATATGGTTGCCGCGCGGGGCGCCGTCGGGCTCCATCGGCTGCACCAGCAGCAGCTTGTTACTGACGAGACGCTCGTCCTTGCGCGTCGCCACCACCGTCCCGACGACCTTGGCCAGGATCAAGACTTACACGCCTGCCTTGCCGATCGGGAGGGCGTCCTCCAGATTGGCATGCGGTCTCGGGATCACGTGCACGGACACGAGCTCGCCGACCCGGCGCGCGGCTGCGGCGCCGGCGTCCGTCGCGGCCTTGACCGCCGCCACGTCGCCGCGAACGATCGCCGTCACGTAGCCGGCGCCGATCTTCTCCCAGCCTACCAGCGTGACCTTGGCGGCCTTGACCATCGCATCGGCCGCCTCGATCATCGCCACGAGACCCTTGGTCTCGACCAGTCCCAACGCTTCACCCATGTTGTCCTCCGCGCCTGCCCGGGAGTCTGCCGCCGTTCTACGGCGCAGGCTCCCGGTCGCGCAGACGGTTGACGGCGTCTTCGACGATGGCCGTCAGTTCGCGGTATGTTAAACGAATCTCCGTTTCCCCGTGCGCCGGCGGCGCCGCGGCTCCGGGAACGGCCGGCACATCGTCCACGAGCCTGGCGCCCGGTGCGGACGGCGCCTCGAGCGTCTGGCACGCGGCGTCGCCGCCGGCGACGATGCCGTCGCTCCCTTCGGGGCAGATCGGGGCGGGGGCGGCGATACCGTACGTGCCCCGCAACTCCTGCAGGCGGTTGACCTCCTCGCGCGACAGCAGACGCTCGCGGCCCAGGATGCGGGCCACCACGCTGATGCGCGCGAAGTGCTCGATGGTCTCCATCTTGTAATAGGCGGGCAGCAACCCGTCGGCCACCGTGATGGCGCCGTGGTTGGCCAGCAGGAGACCGTCGTGAGCCGCGATGTGCCTGTCCACCGCGTCGGCCAGCTCCTGCGTCGACGGGGTCCCGTACTCGGCGATGGGGATGCTGCCCAGCGTGGTCACGACCTCGGCCAGCACGGCGCGATCGAGCGGGATGCCGGCCACCGCGAAGCCCGTGGCGACGGGAGGATGGGCGTGAACGACGGCCGTGACGTCGGCCCGGCGGCGGTACACGGCCAGGTGCATCGGCAGTTCCGAAGACGGATCCCGCTCGCCGGCCAGCTTGCGCCCTGCGTAGTCCGTGATCACCAGCATGTCGGGGGTCATGAAGCCCTTCGACACGCTCTTCGGGGTGGTCAGCAGGCGCTCGGCGTCGAGGCGTACGCTGATATTGCCGTCGTTCGAGGCGACGTAGGCACGCTGGTGCAGGCGGCGGCCGATCTCGACGATGTCGGCGCGCCTGGTTTCTTCCGCGGTCATGGAATCCGTTCAGCGTCGTCTCGCGTCAAGCCGTCTTCACGAACGACCGCTGACATTCCTTCGAACAGAAATAGTGCGTCATCCCGCCCGCACGAGTCCTGATGGCGCGCGACGGCTCGACGTAGGTGCCGCACACCGGATCCCGCACGAGGGCCACTCCGCGCTTCGCGCCGCGCGGCGGTGGAGCAGTTGCCCCGGAGACCGCACCCGCGACGAACTTCCAGATCAGGCGGATGATCAGCGCCGCGAACAGCAGTCGGAGCAGGATCCACCCCATGACTCGACCGGAATCCCGGCGATGATACCCCCGGGCCGGCTCACGCGAGCTCCCGCCGCGCGCAGGCGGCGACGCCCTCCGCCAGCCTCTGCACGACACCCCGTTCCCGGCCCTCGATCATCACACGCAGCACGGGCTCGGTTCCCGAATAGCGTACCAGCACGCGACCGGCGCCGGCGAGTCGCGCCTCTGCGGATCGGATGGCCTTCCCGATCGCAGGCACCTCCCCGAGATTCGGCTTGCGCGCCACGGGTACGCTCAGCAGCGCCTGGGGCAGGATGCACAGGTCGCTCATCAGATCCGCGAGGTCGCACCCGGTCTCGGCAACGATCCGCAGCACGGACAGCGCCGTGCCGAGCCCGTCTCCGGTCGGCAGCAGATCCGAGAAGATGACATGCCCCGACTGCTCGCCTCCGAGACAGACGCCGCGCCGCTCCATTTCCGCGCGTACGTGGGCATCGCCTACCGGGCACCGGTGGAGCGCGATCCCGTACTCGCCCAGCGCCGCCTCCAGCCCGAAGTTGCTCATGACCGTCGCCACGACGCCGCCGGCCGCCAGGCGCCCCGCGCGATGCAGATGCCGGGCCGCCACGAAGAGCACGCCGTCGCCGTCCACGATACGGCCGCGGCCGTCCACCAGGATGACCCGATCGCCGTCGCCATCGAACGCAAAGCCGAGCCGGCACCGGTGCTCGAGCACGGCCGCACGCAGCCTCTCCGGATGCGTCGAACCGCTGTTCTCGTTGATGTTCCGGCCATCCGGCGACGCGTGCAACTCGACGACGGGAACGCCCAGCCGTTCCAGCACGCGGGACGCGACGCCGCTGGTCGCGCCGTGGGCGCAGTCGATGGCGATCGGCAGGCCCGCGACGTCCGCACCCTCCACGATGCCGAGCAGGTGATCGAGGTAGGCTTGCAGCAGATTCGCCGTGTCGAGAGGGGGCCCGGGATCGGCCGGCGCCGTGCCCGCCGCCCGGGCGCTCGCGACTCGTGCCTCGATGCGGCCCTCCAGCTCGACCGAGGCCTTCGCGCCGCTGGCCAGCAGGATCTTGATCCCGTTGTCCGGATGCCGATTGTGGGATGCGGAGACGGCGACGCCGGCATCGAACCCGTGACGCGCCGTGATGACCGCGACCCCCGGCGTGGGCACGACCCCGATGCCTACCGGCAGCCCGCCGCGCGCCCGCACCCCGGAAGCGAACCAGCGCTCGACCCAGGTACCCGAGTCCCTGGTGTCGCGCCCGCAGGCGATGCGGGGCGCACCGCCCAGCTCCTCCGCCAGAGCCGCGCCGAGACAGGCGATGGTGACTCCGTCGAGTGGAGGCGTACCCGGTACGCCGCGCACGCCATCGGTGCCGAAGAGGACGCTCGACATGAGATCCGCAACGTTCGGGAAGGTCACCCGCGGCCCGGCCACGGGCAGTCAGCGCACGCTGACGGTCACCCGCGACGGGTCGATACGCGTCACGCCGACAGCGGGGCTCGACTCCACGGTGACGGGGAGATTGTAGCGGCCGGGCTGGAGCCCCGCAACGTCGACGAACGCCTCGACCGCCGCGTCGTCGAGGGCCTGCACCCGGTCTCGCGGACCCAGCACGTCGACCCGCACCACCGCGGGCTCGATCGAGACCGTCCGACGGCTCTCTCCCGTGCGCACCTGCACCGCGGGCAGCGTCCGCTCGAGCGGCGCGGGCACGATCTCCACCGTCACCACGGCCGTCCCCGGCGTCCGGAGCCTGACCACGGGATCCGCTACGCCAACGGTGACCGTCGCCTGTACCCGGCCGGAGGCCCCTTCGATCGAAACGGGCTCGGTCAGCGCCTCGGTCACACCGGCCAGCCGGCCCGCCGGCCCCACCACCTCGAAGGTGGCCGGCAACGCGTTGAGGCCTCCGATGGCGAATCCTTCGGCCGGGCGGCCCTCGATATCCGGCACCACCCTGACCACTCGCGGTGCGCCGGCAGGCTCGAGCGACACCGCGATCGTGGCCGGCACGACCTGCACGACCTCGACACCGAACGGAACGCGGACACGACCCGCGAACATGTCGAACAGGCGCCGACCGGAACGCTCCCCGGCCAGGTCGATCGCGGCGACGACGTCGCCGCGCTGCAAACCGCTCACGATTCTGGACGCGCCACGCACACGCACACTGACCGTATCCGGCGGATCGCCTCCCACATGCAGGAGCGGAGGCACGTTCTCGAAACCGAGCGGCACGTCGATGCCGCGCTCGACGACCGGCTGTCCCGCCACCTGGAGCCAGAACGCAACGGCAAGAGCGAACGCCAGCAGCTTGAGACCGAGATCTCGCACGCTTGCCTGCCGCAGCATCAGAATTCGCCCGCCGCCGGACGGCCCCGGCGAGCCGGCCGCACGAGCGCCTCGAGTCTGGCCGTCAGGCGGCCGGCGTCGAGGTCGCGCTCGATCTGGCCATCGACCGCCAGAGACACCGCGCCGGTCTCCTCGGACACCACGAGCGCGACGGCGTCCGATTCCTCCGTCAACCCGATCGCGGCGCGGTGGCGCGTTCCGAGCTCCGTGCTCTGGGGGCTGACGGTCAGGGGCAGAAAGCAGGCAGCGGCCGCGATTCGCTCGTCCTGAATGACGACGGCGCCGTCGTGCAGCGGTGATTCCGTCTGGAAAATGCTGACCAGCAGATCGTAGGTCACCCGCGAGTCCAGCGGAATGCCGCTGTCGACGTAGTTCCGAAGGCCGATCGCCCGTTCGATGGCGATGAGCGCCCCGACCTTGCGGCTGGCCAGCAGTCCTGCCGCGGTGACGACCTCCTCGACGGTTTCGTCCGTGGTCGCGCGACGCGTCAGGTAGCGAAACGCGGGAGCGCGGCCGAGCCTCGACAACCCCCGGCGTATATCGGCCTGAAACAGCACGATGGCCGCGAACACGATGTACCCGAACATGTCCCCGATGATCCAGTGCACCGTCCGGAGCATGGCGAGCTCGGACGCGTAGTAGAGCCCGACGAGAAGGACGCCGCCGAAGACCACCTGCGCCGCGCGAGTGTGCCGGATCAGCGTGAGGAGCTCATAGAAGAGGAACGTGACCACGGCGATGTCCAGCACGTCGCGCCAACCGACGCGAATGCCCAGCCCGCCGCCGATGGCATCGAACACCATCCTTCAGTTTTCCTGCCTCGGCGCATGCGGCGCGGCTCGCTCCGAATGATCGCCCGCCGCGGTGAGGGCGGCCATGCGTATCGCGTCCGCCACCCGGATCACGTCGCCGTGCGCGTCCACGCGGTGCGCGCGGACGATGTGCGCGCCGAGCCACACCGCGGCGGCAACGGCGGCCGCGGTCCCCCATTCCCGATCCCCCGGCGGGCGTTTCCCGAGTGCCGCAGTCAGGAACGACTTGCGGGACGGCCCGACGAGGATCGGGCGGTCCAGGCACCGCAGCGATGGCAACGCCGCGAGCGCGGCCCACGTCGCGTCCGCCCTCTTCGCGAATCCGAGGCCCGGGTCGACCACGATCTGCTCGCGCGGCAACCCGGCCGAGACCGCCCGGTCGACGAGCGCGCCCAGCTCGGCGGCGACCTCGCGGCCGACGTCGCGATAACGGGCGTGCCGGTACATCTCACGTGAACCGCCGCGATTGTGCATGAGCACCAGCGGTGCGCCGGCGGCGGCCGCCACGCTCGCCAGCACCGTCCCCGAAGCGAGTCCGGAGACATCGTTGATCATCGCCGCGCCATGATCGAGCGCGGCTTCGGCAACCTCGACCTTGTACGTGTCGACGGAAATCGGCGCGCGCACCCGCCCGGCGAGCCGATCCAGCACCGGCAGGACCCGCCGCATCTCTTCCTGAACGGGCACCGGCTCCGCGCCCGGCCGGGTCGATTCACCGCCGATGTCGAGCAGGTCCGCCCCGGCATCGTCGAGCGCCATGGCCCGCTCCGCCGCATGCGCGGGGTCCAGAAACTCCCCGCCGTCCGCGAACGAGTCCGGCGTGACGTTGACGATGCCCATCACCAGCGTGCGCGCCCCCATCGCCAGAGTGCGGCCCCCCGGCAGCGAGAGCGTGTGCGGCGTCCGTGGGGTCATGCTCGTTCCGAAGCAACCGACAACTCCGGCCCGGCCCGCCAACGGCGCCGGGCGTGACGGCCGGACGGGATTCGAACCCCTATTCCTGCGGGACGGCCTTGTCGAACGAAGGCACCGGCGGCACGATCGAAGCGGGTTCCGACTCGTCGGGGGACGTCGACACGGTGCCGGCGGGAGGCGCCGAACCAGGCGCCGGATCGGGTATCGGGTCTTCGATGGACAGCCCTTTGGCGAGCCGCTTGACCTGTTCGGCGTCGAGCACCTCGCGGATGAGCAGCTCCTCGGCGATGCTAATCAGCTCTTCCTTGTGCGTGCTGAGCAGGTTGCGCGCGCGATCGTAGTTGTCCGTCACGATCCGCTTGATCTCCTGGTCGATGCGAATCGCGGTGCCTTCGCTGTAGTCCTGCGACTGCGCGAAATCCCGCCCCAGGAATACCTGCTCTTCCTTCTTGCCGTAGGTCAACGGGCCGATCGACTCGCTCATGCCCCACTCGCACACCATCCGCCGCGCCATCTCGGTGGCGCGGTCGAGGTCGTTGCCGGCGCCGGTGGTGATGTTGCCGTTCGTCAACTCCTCGGCCAGACGCCCGCCGAGCAGGATCGCGATCTGATCGTTGAGGTAGTCGCGGGAATAGTTGTGCTTGTCGTCCACCGGAAGCTGCTGGGTGACACCAAGCGCCATGCCGCGCGGAATGATGGTCACCTTGTGGATCGGATCCGCGTGCGGCAGCAGCACCGCCAACAACGCGTGCCCACCCTCGTGCACCGCCGTCACCTGCTTCTCTTCGTCGCTGATGATCATCGAGCGGCGCTCCGAGCCCATCAGGACCTTGTCCTTGGCGAACTCGAAGTCCTGCATCTGGACGACCTTCTGGTTGTAGCGTGCCGCGTTCAACGCGGCCTCGTTCACCAGGTTGGCCAGATCGGCGCCGGAGAACCCGGACGTGCCGCGGGCGAGAATGTGAACATCGACGTTGTCGGAGAGCGGGATCTTCCGAGTGTGGACACCGAGGATGCCCTCTCGGCCCTGGACGTCGGGACGGTTGACGACGATGCGGCGATCGAAGCGGCCGGGCCGCAGCAACGCGGGATCGAGAACGTCCGGGCGGTTGGTGGCGGCCACCAGGATGACGCCCTCGTTCGACTCGAACCCGTCCATTTCGACGAGCAACTGGTTCAGGGTCTGCTCGCGCTCGTCATGGCCTCCGCCGAGTCCGGCGCCCCGGTGCCGGCCAACCGCGTCGATCTCGTCGATGAACACGATGCACGGCGCGTTCTTCTTGCCCTGCTCGAACAGATCGCGAACGCGGGAGGCGCCCACGCCCACGAACATCTCCACGAAATCGGAGCCGCTGATCGAGAAGAACGGCACGTTGGCCTCACCGGCCACGGCCCGGGCCAGCAGCGTCTTGCCGGTTCCGGGCGGGCCCATCAGCAGCACGCCCTTCGGGATCCGGCCGCCCAGCTTCTGGAACTTCTGCGGCTCCTTGAGGAACTCGATGATCTCCTGCAGCTCCTCTTTCGGCTCCTCGACGCCGGCCACGTCCTTGAACGTGACCTTCTTCTGCGAGCTCGACGAGAGCTTGGCGCGGCTCTTGCCGAACGAGAGCGCCTTGTTGCCCCCGGTCTGCATCTGCCGCATGAAGAAGATCCAGAAGCCCAGGATGAGGAGGAGCGGAGCCCAACTGTAGAGCAGCGTCGTCCACGGACTGCCCGCCGCCTCGCGCGCGCTCACCGCCACGTCGCGCTCGACGAGCCGGTTGACCAGCCCCTCGTACTGCGGCGGCGCGAACGAGCGGAACGACTCGCCGGAGGTCGTCGACCCGGTGACCTCGTTGCCGCTGAGCGTGACGCTCTCCACCTGGCCGCTGTCGACCATCCGGATGAACTCGCTGAACGAGACGGACTCGTCGCGGGACTGGAAGTCCGTGGAGAAATTCCAGATCAGCACCACGACGACGACGAGCACCATCCAGAAAGCGAAGCTTCTGACAGACGGACTCAAACGGAACCTCCCGTCTTCACGATCTTCAAGATTATCACGCCTTCGTCCGAGCCGATCATTCTCGCTCCCTCCCCCAACCCGTGCTCCGCGACCCACACGATCCCGAGCCGGTCGTCCACCACCAGTGGAACGGTTGCGCGCCGGTCGCGGGGGACCTTGCGATCCACGAAGAAGTCCTGCAGCTTCTTCCTGCGCCCGCCGAGCCCGAGCGGCCGGAACACGTCGCCGGGACGCCAGCTCCGGACGGTCAGCGGCGACGTGATCCGCGCCGCCGGCAGCGCTGCGACGTCACCGCGGGCGGCGAGTCGCGCGGGCCGTTCGCCCCGCTCGGCCACGATGCGCACACCGGCGGCCGCGATCTCCACCTCGCCGGGCACCGCCAGCGGGTACTCGTAGCGCTCGGCGCCGGCAGCGGGCGCCGGCCGCCCCCACCGGCGCGTGAAGCCCAGCAACGCTCCTCGCCGCTCGACCCGGCAGCCGGGGAAATCCGCCGCAACGGGCGCCGTCCCATCCGCTTCCGCCAGCCGCCGCAGGCGCTCCACGTGATCGAAACCGACCCGCCCCCCCCCCCCCCCCCCCCCCCCCCCCGCGGCGGCCCCCCCAGGGGACCAACCCCGCCCCGCCGGCCGCCGCCCCGCTCCAGGCCCGGCGGGGCGCCCCGCCGAGCCAGCGCCGGGTGGGCCGCCGCCAGCCGCGCCGCGTCGATCTCG
>MKWU01006822.1_pt1 | contig 11319 bp, 5 predicted proteins | sample 809101 | NCBI WGS metagenome assembly MKWU01 (sample SAMN05860141, study PRJNA318959) | sponge metagenome | host: Aplysina aerophoba | place: Slovenia: Piran, Adriatic Sea, Gulf of Piran | collected 2013-05-07
CAGGCGCAGGCGCTGGCTCGGAAGCGGGTCGCCGTTCTCGGCCGCCGCCGACCAGTCGCGAATGCACGTCTTCACCTCGTTGGCGAAGCCGGCGCCGAGATAGTGGTCGGAATAGAACTCGTTGCCGTTGACTATGCCCGTGAAGTCAATCGCCACTCGCTCATGCCCGCATAACCGCCACAAGACGCACAAAGGGCTGGACCTCGTCCGGCATTTGCTGCGTCATTTCGTTCCAATTCCACTCTGCGTCGAAACTGGCCCTGACCTCCTTGAGCTCCTGCTCGCGTCGGCTCGCCGCAATCGACGCAATGCCGCCATTTGCTGCATAGCGTTTCCTGATGGCCTCTTCGTGGCGGTTCTTTTGACTTTCATGCTCATCCCATACTTTCAGGAATTCAGTGTCCAGCTTCTCCTGCACCTCGGCGCTCAACTTCTCCACATATCGAATGGCATAATCGACTGCGTCGTCGCTCAGTTGCCGCAGGTCACCAACCTCGATGTCTCCGGGATTCGGAACCGTCCCTTGCAGATCGTGCGGTTTGAAGAATGTTTCCAGCTCGGTCACGCTCACGAACCTGAACGGCAGCCCTCGCAGATCCCTGCTCATGCCCCTTTCAAAGAGCACGCATGGCCAGGAGTCGATCAGAGGCTGCCCCTTCTTGTTGGGCACAATGCCATTCAGAACAAAAAGCACTTCACCACTTTTGAGCCCCCCTGCAACGCGCATGACCGGAACCTGCCGACCGGGAAAGAACTCCGCCGTCTTGTTGCATAGCCATTCCACAACAGGATGAATTTCCCACAGATACTGAATGTCGGGCCAAGACTTTTCGTCATTCTGCCTGGCAAGCACTATGCTCCGCTCCATCTGCTCGCGATTTTTCGTCAGCCTGATCCTTTGCCTTTGAGGAATTGCCTCCCGAGGCATCCAGCGAGTGTCGATCTTCCTGGACCGTCCAGTTCCAAGGAAACCTCTCTCAAGGAAGTCCTCGGGCACATCCAGTTCCATGACCTCGTCATCGGTCACCAAATTGGTGACCACGCCTTTGGATTGCAGCAACTCCAATGCGGACTTGCAGTAGCTGAACACGTCTTCGTAGACTGACGGGCGGGCCTGCGGAGCCTCGGGCTCTTCCGTGACTGCGATTTCGCCTTCTTCCTCTTCCGTGTCTGCGTTGTCGTCATCTCCAAAAGCATCAATGAGCATTTGTTCGAGGGTATCCTTGGTTTCGGCGTTCCGGTCGAGTTCATCGGAGAATATCTCCGGCTCGTCGCCACGCTGAATTGCCTCTTCGACGACTTTTTCCTGCTTGTTGCGATCCTTGGATTCGAAAAACGCGGGCGGATCCCCAAGGCTGTCGTGGACTGCCTGATCCTTTTCGATCAACACCTCGAGAATGCGCAGATCTCCCTGAATTCTAGGCTCCTTGCTCTCCGTGCACAGGTACCAGATCAAGGGCTGTTCCTTTTGTCCGTATCGGTCAATTCGCCCGTTTCTCTGCTGATAGACCATCAGGGACCAAGGCAAATCGAAATGGATCAGCTTGTGTGCCTGGAAGTGAAGATTGATGCCTTCCGAGGCCAGGTCCGAGGCCACCAAGATGCGGACAGGCTTGGTCTCCTGACCGAAGTCGTCGACGATCGACTGAGTTTCGATGTCGGACATTTGCCCATGCAGCTCGACTACCTGCTTCTCGTTTAGATTCAGGTCGCTGCGCAGCTCCCGAGCCAGCCACTTCAAGGTGGCAATCCGCTCGGTGAAGATTACCAGGCGGTCCCTGCGATTCCTCTTGTTCCAGTTGATGTCCTTCAGCAACTTCAGCAGCCTGTGATACCGGCCAAATGCATCCTTGCCGATGTTTTCCACTCGTTCCAGCAAGAGGTCCAGTTCGCCGTCTGCGCCAAACAGATGGGCGAATTTGTCCCTGCTGGTTCTCTTGATGCGATTGCGCAAGGTCTCTGCACAGGCGGCTGGACTGGAGAACAGCGCCTTTTCGAGCGTGAGCGCAAACAATCCGCTCGAAGCGCCGGCGTTGCTCATGATCTCCTTGATCTTCACGAGCTCGCTGAAGGCCTCTTCCTCCAATGGAGATGCAGCCACCCGCAACTTTTCAATCCTGCGTGAGGGAATGTTCTCGCGAATGTCTCTTTGAACCATCGGCGAGGTTCGGAAGCGCCGCACAAACAATCCCCTGATGTCTTCCGGGCCGTATGTCTCCGGATCGACTATCGAGGTCGAGTCCAGCATCGTCATCAGGCTTGCAAAGCTTCTGCGCCTCCCGTCATGAGGCGTCGCCGAAAGAAGAATCATCGCGTCGGAACGCTTCGACAGGAGTTCGGCAAGCTTGTTGCGCTGGCTGCGTCCGCCACCGGAGTGCATCCTGGCAGCGACATTGTGGGCTTCGTCGATGATGATCAGGTCCCACCAGGCAGACTCGATTGAGGTGCGGTACTGAATGTCGTTCTTCAGGGTGTCGATGGAGATTATCGAGCGGTCGATATAGTGAAATGGATTGTGGTTGCTGGGAATGCGGTTCCGCAGCCGTCGTATGCCTATGCTGTCGATGCGTGTAAGCGGAATGCTGAACCTGCACCAGAATTCCTTCTGAAACTGCGTCAACATGCTCTTGGTCGCCACGACCAGGATGCGCTTGGCTCGATTCCTGCGGATCAGTTCCGCGGTCAGCATGCCTGCTTCCAGCGTCTTTCCCAGCCCAACATCGTCGGCAATGAGCAGTCTTGCCCGGAGCGATTCAAGCGCCATCGTTGTCGGCACCAACTGAAACTCGTGCTTGTTGATCGCAGCCTTTGTGGCGACCACCGGCTTCTTCGTTGTTGGAGTGGCTCTGAGCAGCTGCCCTTCCAGAAACAGGCGGGACCTTTCGAACCTTGAAGATTCGTCCGCCACAAACTCAACATCCCGCGGGTCCACAACCTCGATGTCTCTCTCGAGCGATTCAATGTAGGTGGCTTCGGTGTCGCGGACGATTTCCGACAGTCCCACGCATTCGATGATCTGGCCCGACCTGCTGTTGATTTCGGAGCGCTTGACAAACCACTCGGCATCTCTGGCACGGATGCGGGTACCTGGAACAATGTGCTGTAGTCCTGACATGGATCTAAAGTCCCTCCACTAACGCGGTCGAATGGCGCATTTGCGCCTTTTGTTGATGTCGTCCTTCGCCTGCCGGGAGACCGGAGGCGGATTGGCAGCTGCGGGTCGACGGGAATGCATGGTTGCCACAAAGGCCATGCTGGAACTGCCCAGGCAACTGCCGAGTTGCGGCTGTCGCTCGCAGAGCGAGGTCGAAACTGGAATGGGGCTGGTCGAGATGCATGGCTGTACGGGCTGATGTCGGGGAGTCTCCATTATATCGAAAGCGCACGGTTCCGCAAACCATGAATTGGCGTGCCGCTTCGGCACGTTCGGCATGCCCCAAAGCCTGTCTGCTCAATCCTTCCATCTTGGCGGAACAATCGCGCGAGCCGCTCAGATCGGCGTCGGCGTTCCGAGCAGGTCCGGTATGATCCGCAACTGATCGACAGCCCATTCGAGCTGCTGCCGTCCAAATGCATCCAGCTCCCCCGGCGCCACCCTGTTTGAAGGCGCCAGACCGTTTTCGATGTCGCGCAACTGCTGCTGGAGTATCAGCCCAAGCAGCATTCCATGCGCCGCAACCACGTCCTCCACCTTGCGGGCCGGCGAAATGTTCAGGTTCCTGTAGGCAAACAGGCGATGGGCTGTTGAACGCGACTTGAGGCCATGCTTGAGAGCCAGCACCCGCGCAGCAGACAGGATTGGCATTATGCCGCCCATCTTGAGATCAATCCGTCTCCTCTCCAGCTTCCACCGGCCCAGAAACCCGCGGGGCGCATTGAAGTCCGCCGCCTGCACGGACAGCAGGCTCAGAAACGTTCGCGAGCCCTTCGCCGCTGCCATGGCGCTGCTGCGCACTTCGTTGGCAAGCCGAATGTTGCCATGCACCGGCATGGCGTCAAAAAAGATGTCTGCCGAAAGCAGGTCCTTGGGACTGCTCCTGGACACCCAATGCCTTACGGTCCGCCTCCATTCGGCGGCATCCTTTCGCCATTCCCGATTGCACGCCATGACGCCGCCGTCGCACAGCTTCACGCCGACTTCATCCAGCATTGTCGCAACCTCCCGGCCGAGGTCGGCCAGAAACCTGTCCTTGACGTTGTCCTCGTCGTTCTCGACATGAACGATGGCATTGTCCTGGTCCATGGCCAGCAAGCTCTCGCCACGTCCGCCCGATCCCAGAACCAGCATCGCATAGCCTGTGTCGGGAACATACCTGCCTTCGGCCCGCATTTTGCGTTCCGCGAGAACGCAGGCCCGCTCGGTCAACGCCCGAAGCTCCCGGGAAACGACCGCCGTAATGGTCCGGGCATCGACGTTTCCGGAGGAAAGGGACCTGACGACAGTGGTCAGTCCAAGCCAGACCCTTCCAAGTTCGGCGGTCGAATTCGCAGCGACTATCTCCTGCCCGAAACCGGCCGCGTCGTCGGAATAACTGGCAAACACATCTCTGGCGCTGACAACTCCGACCACTCGGTCGTCGTCAACGACTGCAAGATGGCGAACTTTGTGACGCCGCATCGAGACGATCGCTCGGTACACAAAGTCCTTTCGGTGAATGTTCAACAGCGGTCGACTGTAGTATTCCTCAATGGGCCGGGACAGGGCCTTGGCCTTGTCGGAACTGAACGCCTGCACCAAGTCCTTTTCGGTTAGTATGCCCTGGCAGCACGTGGTGTCGCGACCGACCAGCACCGAACCGGCCTTGCTGGAAACCAGCCTGTCAATCGTCTCTGAAACAGTCGCGGTGGGTTCCACGATCAGAACATGTCGCGACATGACATCCTGGACGCGCTGCCGATAGATGAAATTGTCGACCGATTCGACCGATGCGGCGACCGGTTGCGGGTCGCGCCGTTCGGCGACTGCAAGATGGCGGGCGCGTCGGCACGCCCTTTCAGCCTGCGCAACGCTGGCAATTCCGGCCATCCGCAGCTTTGGAATCAGCTGAAGAAACACCCTCGCCGTCATGCTGGCATCGCCGAGCGCTCTGTGCCGGTCAGTTGTTTCGATCCCCAGCCAGCTCGTCACGGTGCCAAGCGAAGTGTTTGGCAGCATTGGATTCAACGCCCGGACCAGTTCTTCAACATCGAGACTGCGTGGCTTCTGCCAAATCAGATTGGAGCGGGAACACTCGGCCTGAAGCATCCCCAGATCGAACCAGAAAGAGTATCCCAAGTACAGTCGCGGTCCGGCCCACGCGCCGAACTCCTCAAACACGACCCGGAACTCGGCTGCGCCAGCAACGTCGTCGTCGGAAATCCCGTGAATCTCCCTGGAGGATTCAGGTATCGGCCGGTTGGGGTTTACAAATCGGGAGTAGCTGCTGTCCGGCTTCAACTGCCCGGACGCAATTTGCACCGCGCCAACTTCAATCACTCGATCCGACTCGACATTGAGCCCTGTGGTTTCCAGATCAAGCGCCACCGCATCAATCGATGCAAGCGGCAACCCTGCTACATCGTCTGGTGGAAGCAAGACAGGCATCGCATTTGTCCCTGGAATCAGTCGTCGTGGGAAGTGACGTTTTCACTGTAGCGCATATCATGCGCAGATGTGCAGGCAACAGCAACCCGGACGGGTCGGCAGGAATTTCTCGTGCTCCGCGACAGACCGGAATTGCCGTGCGAACGATGCCCGCCCGGGTGGACAGCCGCCAAATGCCGCTGATTGGGAATTCCTGACAGGCAGGGCAGCGACAGGCGTCGGTGGACTTGACCGTTCAACGTTCCGGAATGACCCTGAGGCGGCGCCTCGCCCTGGAGAATCCCTGCAAGCTCATGCCTCCTTGAGGCGCGGGAAATAGTCTTCGCACTGTCCCTCCCGGAAGACGTCGGCCGTGCAGCAATGCAGCCCGCCTCCAAAGGCATAGGCGTCGCGCAGTTCGACCTCGACAACTTCAAAGCCGAGCTTGTCCAGCTGGTCCGCTTGATAGACCTCCGATTTCTCGACGCAAACCGTCTTGGAGTCAAGCGCCAGCACGTTCATCGACAGCCACACCGAAGAGTAGCACAGCGGCGGCGGGCTGTTGTGCGCAGGCGGGGCGGCGTCAATGATCTCCCAATCGTTTTCCTCGAACAGCTTCCTTTGTTCGTTCGGCAGCCTTCGCTGCGGGTTGTTGATCAACAAGCCCGGCCTGAGCGGCGTGAAGGTTGCATCGATGTGTATCGGATAGGGATCTCCGGGGAAGTTGACGGCATGAACTCGGTGACTTGGAAAGTGCCTGCGCAACCATTCTATGCCCTTGAGATTTGTCGTGAAGCCGTGCTGCACCACCAGGTCGCGTCCCATCCTCAACACGTCGGCGGCATCGAACAGGGGTTCATGCTCGGTGGTCACGAAGAACTTCCGACTTGTCCACTCCAGTCGCCTTTGAACGCCGACATCCGCGCTCAGATAGTCCGCCCGATAGTCGGCGTCCGTCAGGCGAGGCTTGGGAGCGGCCTCGTGCCGGAAATTTCGGTCTTCCTCCCAGTAGCGCTGCAACAATGGCCGATAGCAGAGATACTCAAACCAGCGACAGCGATAGGACATCGTTGCCTCGAGAATTTCGCTTCCGACAGTCAGCAGCACGTCTCTCGGCGGCATGCAGCCGAACTGGGAATCTGTGTGAAAGTCCGGGGTCGTGACCGGCTGCGAGAAATCGATGGGAGTTGGCCGGTCGACGACGATTCCGCGTCTTTCCAGAGTCTCCGCAAACCGGTCAAGGAGCTCGTTCCCCCGATCGATTGTGTCCTGGGGACGCTTCCCCCAGGCGCCGCGCATGTCGGAGTCCTCGGGAACCTTGGCTTCGATTGCCGGTTCAGGAGGCGGTATGTGGCAGTCCGTGGCGCGCCCGACAATTACATGCCTGAGTGGGTCCCACTCATTCCAGCTGTTGACAACAGTCTTGTGGACCCGCGCGTCTCTTGATTGTGATTTGTTCAATTCTGCCATGTCCGGAAACTCCAGAATGCGCCGAGCAAGGCGCTGACGAGCGTTGTTTGTGCCCGTATGACAGGATTGAATTCTCTGCAAGTTGGAGTTCAACTCGGGGGAGCCGGTCACCCTGCGCTTCAAGCGGGACGCAGCCTTGAATCCTTCGCTGGGTGTGCGAGCGGTCGACTTGCCGCCAGCCAACGGGCCAGTTCGTCAAGCCGCCCTCGAATGCGACAAGGGAGTTGGGAGAGAGCTTGACCGCCAGGAGACTGGGCTGCTCCATTTCCGTGGCAAGGCGAACTGCCGGGCCAATCCTCGGCCAAGCGACCCTGGTTTCAGATTGCGGCTCATGCTGCGCGCAGTGAATGGCCAGCGCCTTCAAGAGCATTCGCACCTTCGTCGTCCCAAAGGAGCAACCAACTTTGCAAGTCCGGATCCGCTTGAATTGGCATGGAGAGATTTGGGCGATTGGGTGTATAGACAAATCCGATTGCACCGGGCCATTGCTGGAGCTTTGCCACGAATTTGAACAGGATTTCCGGTGCGGTCTTCTGTACAGGTCAGGGATCGCGGAAGTGGATCAGAACGCGCGAAGCCGGTTGGCTGTTTGCTGCGCTGCTCTCGCAGCCTCGTCGTTTTCGATGGGCGACGCAATCGTTCGAATGCTCAGCGACACGCTTCCCCTCCACCAAATCGTCCTCATGCGGTCGCTTGTCTCCATACCTCTGACCTTGACCATTCTTGTTCCGCTTGAAGGCGGACTGCGGATGCTTCGCACGAAACGGCCAATGTGGCACCTGTGGAGAGCGGTTGCGCTGACCGTTGCCAGCATCTCGTTCTTCAGCGCCATTGCTTCGGTCCCGCTCGCCCAAGCCACCGCAGTGTTCTTCACGGCGCCGCTGATGATAACTGCGCTTTCGGCCTTCCTGCTGAAGGAACGCGTGAACTGCCGCAGGTGGATGGCCCTGGCCGCTGGACTTGTCGGGGTTGTGCTCGTGGTTCGCCCGGGCGCCAGCGAATTCCAGTGGACGCTGCTCCTGCCATTGGTGGCAGCTGCAGCATACGCCGTCCTGAACACCATGACCCGCAGCGTTGGAACGGACGAACCCGCCTGCGCAATGACATTCTACATCCAGCTGACGTTTCTGGCGACGGGATGCGTGATCGGGCTGGCAATCGGCGACGGCCGACTTGCCGGCAGCGACAACCCTTCGATCGAATTCCTGCTGCGAGCCTGGGTCTGGCCAGGTCAAGGCGACCTGCTGCTCATCGCGGCAACGGGCGCGTGCAATTTTTCGGGCGCCTACCTGATCTCGCAAGCCTACAGATTCGGCGAATCCGGTCTGGTTGCGCCGTTCGAGTACATTGCCGTGGTTACCGCCGGACTGTATGGCTACCTTTTCTGGAAGGAAGTCCCGGATGTTCTGGCGTTGACGGGAACCTTCCTGATCGTTGGCGCCGGGATTTTCATTGCAACCCGGGAAGCGCGGCTGGATTTCGGCGAGACCATTCGACGAATCCTGTGCGGCCCAAGGCAACCATAGGCCCAAAGCTTCGACGGTCGAAGCAACGCCTTCATTCTCCGCAACTTGCGCTGCCGGCACTCCGACGCAGCTCCTCGGTTGCCGCCAAGTCCACCTCTCCCTCGCTGTTGAACTCAACGCCATAGTCCCGGCGGGCGCTTTCAACGGCGACAAGCCCGTCGAGAACGTCCTCCCGGACAGTTTCAGGCTGCCTCTGCATCGGCGGGCCGTAACCGCCGCCGCCGGGCATTTCCAGCACCAGACGCTCACCATGGCCAATGGTCTGGCGTCCCTTGCTCTTGAGAACGCGACCCGATGCCGTGCGCACGATTCCGGCCTTGCCGTCCAGCCCGCCGTGCCGGCCCTCCGCAGCCCGCCATGTCCGATCGAACATCGCCGCCACCGAAAAGGGCGCGTCGGAAGCGCCGCCGATTTCGAGCACCTGTCCAAGACCGCCGCGATGCAGACCGGCCCCGCCGGAATCCTCGCGAAACTCCTTCCGCCATATGATCACCGGAAAGGTCGCCTCCACGGCTTCGACGGGAGGAGTCCGAACGCCGCTCGGAAAGGCCGTTGCGGTCATGCCGTCCATGGTGGGCCGCCCGCCAGTGCCGCCGGTGTTGAAAAGAATCACGTCATAGTCGGGACCCAGCTCTCCAGCCGCAGCCGCGACTTCGGGATCCACGGCTGACCGGCCGCCTCTCAGCATCGGATTCCACATCGCTCCGGCTCCCTCGGCTGGAACCCTGTCAGGCATGGCCTGCGCCAAACACCCAAACACGACATCCGGGAGCATCTGACCGATTACATGACGCGCCGACACCGGCATCGGTCGCTGAGCATTGAGTATGCACCCCTCCGGCGCCGAAACACTGACGACGCCGATCGAGCCTGCGTTGCAGGGAACCTTCGGGGCAATCACGCAGTTGACGCCAAACACCGTGTAGGCGAGGCAAAAGTTGCTGACGACATTGATGCCGAAAGGGCTGGCATCCGAAGACCCGCTGTAGTCAATCTCCATGCTTGAACCGGAAACCGTGAGCTTGCACTGGATTCGTATCGGCTCGTCGAAGCCATCCAGCTCGCTGACATGCTCGTAGACTCCGTCGGGAATGGCGGCGATGGCCGTCTCGATGCTCTTTCGGGACTGCGACATGATGTAGCGACCGATCTCCTCGATGTCCTCCAGCCCGAATTCAGCCAGCATCGCCGCCAGCCGGCGGGCGCCGTCGTCGTTGCAGTTCATCATGGCATAGAAGTCGCCCTCCATGTCGCCGGCATTGCGCACATTTGTGCGCAGTATCGACATCAGGTCCTCATTGACCTTCCCTTCACGGGCAAGATGCATGATCGGTATGTTGATGCCTTCCTCGTAGCACTGGCGAGCGTCCGGCCCGAGGCCGCGGCCGCCCATGTCAACGATGTGGCAGGTGTTGGCGAGCAGGCCGACGGCGCGGCCCTTGTGGAATGCCGGCGTCACCACGGTCACGTCGTGGTAGTGGCCCACCGAGAGCCAGGGGTCGTTCGTGCAAAACACGTCGCCCGGGCGCATCGTGTCTATGGGAAACCTGTCGATGAAATGCTTCACGCAAATGGCCATGGCGTTCACGTGACCGGGCGTTCCGGTAACTGCCTGGGCGATCATTTCACCCTGGCGATTGAACACGCCCGCCGAAAGGTCTCCGCATTCCCGCACCGACTGGCTGAAGGCCGTGCGAATAACCGTCTGCGCCTGTTCCTCAATGGCTGAAATCAGCCGATTCCAGATCAACTGCCGCTGAATGAGGTCAAATTCCTGCATTGTCCCTGCCGTCCTGTGTCGACTTTCGTGCCAGTTCGATGTCGCCATTCTCCAGAACCGTTGCCGCAAAGGCCGGCGCCACGACGATCGATGTTTCATCCTCGAACATGATTGCCGGCCCGTCAATCACTGTGCCTGGACGCAGCGTGTTGCGGCCAACCACCGCGAACTGGATCCGCGCCTGGCAAGCGGGGTCAAACACGGAACGCGTCGACCGGACCGGAGGATCCAGCTGAATGTCGCCCTGCGATGGCTCCGCAAACGGTTCGGAGGCAACCTCGACGCTCCACGACACGATCTCGCCTGACGCAACGCCGCCAACATTGCGGCCGAAAACCCGGCGATATTCCCTGTCGAACAACTCCTGCAGCCATCGCGCGGCGTCGGGACCAAAGGGCTCGGCCGGCACTTCCACCGGAATCTCGTGACCTTGGCCACGGTAGCGCATGTATGCCTTTCGGCGCACCGTCAGGCTGGCATTCCCGCCAACGCCGATTTCGACATGGCGGCGCGCGGCGGCTTCCATCCTCGTGCATATGCCGTTGGCTCTTTCGCTGTCGAACCCGTCAAGCGGCTCGTACACCGTCTGGACCATTTCATAGGAAATCGGCGCGCGCAGAAACCCGACGGCCGAACCGACGCCTGCGTTTCGTGGAACGATGATTCGATCGACGTTCAGCTTGTCTGCCATCTGGCACACATGCAGCGGCGCAGCCCCGCCAAACGCGATCAGGGCTCGATCGTTTGCGTTCTTTCCGCTTTCGATGGCGTGCACCCTGGTTGCTCCGGCCATGTTTTCGCACACGACCTCCGTGACCCCATATGCCGACACCAGCTCATCGAGGCCGAGAGAGGCGCCGACGCCTTCGGCAGCGGCTTGAACGGCATTTTCGGAGTGCAGCCGGATCGAGCCGCCGGCAAACCCCCGGGGGTCCATCCGCCCCATGATCAGATTGGCGTCCGTTACGGTGAAGCCTGTG
>MKWU01006823.1_pt1 | contig 11319 bp, 10 predicted proteins | sample 809101 | NCBI WGS metagenome assembly MKWU01 (sample SAMN05860141, study PRJNA318959) | sponge metagenome | host: Aplysina aerophoba | place: Slovenia: Piran, Adriatic Sea, Gulf of Piran | collected 2013-05-07
TCTCCATGCGTTGTTCGTCGCTGATCCTCATTGCGATATATGGTAACATTGCCAATACTATAAGGAATGTGTTACGAAGAAAGGTTCAAACTAAACCCCGAAGCAATGCGAGGGCGCACTTACCTGTTTCTCTTCGAGAAACGTGCGCTAATTCGTCGTTAAACCATTGGCCATCTACCACTTACATGCCAGTACCGGTTCACGCCAAGGCGGGCAATCGGCCAGCGCCAAGGCCGACTACATCCAGCGCGAAGGAAAGTACGATCGCGGGGATGACGAAGTTGCCCACACCGAATCCGGCCACATGCCGGAGTGGGCCGCTGACAAGCCTGCCGACTACTGGCAGGCCGCCGACGCCGGCGAGCGGGCCAACGGACGGCTCTTCCGCGAGGTCGAGTTCGCGCTGCCGCTCGAGTTGGACGAGGGGCAGCAGGTGGAACTAGCACGGGAGTTCGCTCAGGAGATCACGAAGGATGAACAGTTTCCCTACACGCTGGCCATCCATCGCGGCGAGTCCCAGGACCCCGGCAAGCCCGACAACCCGCACTGCCATTTGATGATTTCGGAGCGCGCCAACGACGGGATCGAGCGATCCGCTGAGACCTGGTTCAAGCGCTACAACGCGAAGGAACCGGAGAAGGGCGGGGCGAGGAAGAGCACCGCCACGAAGCCGAAGGAGTGGCTGGAGAACACCCGCGAAGCCTGGGGGGAACGTGCGAACCTGGCGCTGGAGCGGGAGGGGCGAGAAGAGCGGATTCACGAAGGCAGCTTGGAGCAGCAGTACTGGGACGCAGTCGAGTCCGGAAACGAGCGTGAGGCCGAGCGACTTCAGGACCGCGAGCCCGGCGTGCACCAAGGTCCGGTCCTGCACATGGAAGAGCGGGGGATCAAAACCGAGCGGGGCAGCCTCCACGCCGAGATCGCGGAAGACAACGCAGTAGCAGCCCAAATAGCTGACTACCGCAACGAAGAGCACATTCTGCAGTACGACATAGACAGGACCAAGGCCATCGTGACCCCTGCCCTGCCTTCCCTCGGGGAGTCGAAGGTTCGCAGCGGTCCGGTGAAACCCAAGATGGAAGAAGAAGCCGAGCGGCAGCGTCAGCAAGGCTATGAGCCCAGCAGGTAGAGCATGCCCCCTGACCGCCTACTCGAAGCCCGCAAGACCTACGCCGAGATCGCAGAGGCCAGCCGGTCGCTCAGCGAGAGCGCGGCGGAGGTGGAGAGGTCCATCGCCTCCCTGCGCAGGGAGGTGTCGCGATTACACGACGAGGTTGACGAGGAGCGCCGCCGGATACGAGACGCGGTGGATGAGAGGGCGGGGGCCATTGCGGATTTCAGGAGAGTGCTGCTGGGGGAGTGGGGATGGATGTTGTTGTTGATGGTGTGCGGCGGATTTTGGGGCGCGTTTCTCTTCCATGCGGCGGCGGACGGCTGGGAATGGCTGAAGGCCGCGTTTTTGAGTTGGTTGGCTGGGTGAGTCGTTCTCACGCCGCGATTGCGCGGCGCTGCGTGGGGCACATCCTGCACAACGTCACCACCGCCCACACCATAAGCAAGCTACCGCAGATGGCCAGGGCAAAGGCGGCGCGGCGGTCACGAATTGGCCCCGATTGAGCATGACAAGACCGGGGATCATTCATCCCTGCGCCAAGGCTCGCTCGAAGACGGAATAGCGAATTTGGAGCAGCGCTTCGTCGGTGGCGTCGTCAACCGGCTTGCCGAGGGCAACATGCAAGGCGTCATCTTGCTCAGATGGTCCAAATTCAACCTGACATTTGCTCCACCTGGGGCATCGTAGCTTCAGAGTCTCCTTAAAGACAACCTTGTTGAAAACAAGCGGGTCTTCGCAACGGTGCTTCTTCCTATCGTTGTGCAGCAGAATCACGCGGTGGAGCCTTTTAGAGATAACACCACCATCAATCGCGTTCCAGTAGCGCGAGAAATTTGAGATCCAACCATAGCTTTGCCCTATGGCGTCCGCATAGTCCATGTCACGTTCTTTGGGCCAACGTTTCATATGTTCCTTGTACGCAAGGAGGTCTTCGGTGATCGTGGTTTCCGGACGCTGCATGGTTTCCTCCTCTTGCCCCCGAATCTCTCTTTTCTTGCATGCTTCCACGGCCAGGGGCAATACCTCCGCTATCAAATCCAGAGCCTCTTCCGGCTTCGCGGCAATGTAGCTCTTGAGCCAGGGTGAGCGGCCGTGTTACTCAGGTACTCCCTGCTTGTATTCGATCCGATTAGTGATTTGCCCTCCTATCCAAATAGTCCACTGGCCGTGCCGCTTGCCGTTCACATAGGGGCCTTCGGCTACGATCCCGTCCGGAGAACGCATGGTCCAGCGACCGTGCTGCTTGCCATCTAAGTAGGGACCTTCTGCAACACCCCCGTTCGCCAAACGCATGGTCCACCGGCCCTGCCGCTTGCCGTCCACGTAGGGGCCTTCTTCTACGTCACCTTTCACAAAACGTACGGTCCACCGGCCGTGCCGCTTGTCGTCCACGTAGGGCCCTTCTGATACGTCCCCGTTCGCAGTACGCTCGGTCCACCGGCCCTGCCGCTTGTTGTCCACGTAGGGGCCTTCGTATACGTTCCCGTTCGCGTAGCGCATGGTCCACCGGCCCTGCCACTTGCCGTCCACGTAGGGGCCTTCGTGTACGTCCCCGTTCGCCAAACGCATGGTCCACCGGCCCTGCCGCTTGCCGTCCACGTAGGGGCCTTCGTGTACGTCCCCGTTCGCGTAGCGCATGGTCCACCGGCCCTGCCACTCGCCGTCCACATAGGGGCCTTCGTGTACGTCCCCGTTCGCAGAACGTATCGTCGACTGGCCGCGCTGCTTGCCGTCCACGTAGGGGACTTCTAGGAACCCGTCTGGAGAACGTGCGGTCCAGCGACCGTGCCGCTTGCCATCTACGAAGGGACCTTCTAAAACACCCCCGTTCGCAAGGCGCACGGTCCATCGGCCCTGCCGCTTGCCGTCTACCAGGTAGCCGGTCGTTTCCGTTTTCACACCGCCCGCTTCCTCCGTGAGCGTTCCCTCTCCCTGCGCCAATCCGTCCTGGCATTCGCCGGACCACGAAACGTTTTCTCCTTCCTGTGGGTAGGATTTCCAGACGTGACAGGAGGGCTGGCTGCTCAGTTCCAGCCAGCACGCGGAGCCCTCCGCCTTGCCTTCACACATACGGTCGGAGCGGAACGTTTCCGCCTGGGCTGCCGCCAGCAGCTCGAGAGCTTCGCTGTAATGCTCCCCTTCGCGCCCGGCCGTTTCCAGGTATCGCGTTGCGAATTGGGCCGCGCGCGTTTGATAGCCTGCCCGCCGCGCCAACTGAGCAATTTGGAAGTAGTAAGCTTCCGGTTGCGTCAGACTGGGCATCGTCCCAAGCGAGTAAAGGCGCTCCAGCGCCTTTCGTGCTTCATCGAAGTCCTGCTGTTCAACTGCCTTTCTCGCTTCCAGCAGGTAGAGGTCCATCTGAACCTCGGGAGGGAGCTGGGCAGTCAGCCGGACTGCCAAGACCAGCGCTAGAGCGATTCCTCCTGCGAAGCTCATGAACGCTAAGTAGTCTAGCTAAGGCCGGTGCGATGTGTTGGCCGGCGTGCACCCACTACCTGCGTGCTATTCATAGTGTGGGTGCCGAGTGCTCCGGGCCGGGCGGTGACGCTGTCTGCCATTGATCAATCGGACAACTCCTCACTGGCGACCTGCCCAGCTTTTCACCGCAAGAAACCGAAACGCAGATTTACACCACTACGCAACGTCGAGCTCCTCTCGTAGCTCTGGGGGATGATCTCGAACAATAATTTCCGAGCGACCACCATATGACGGGGACTAAGCGTTTGTTCCTGACAGGACCATACTGGTCTCCGACCCCGACGTCTCTCACCCCCGTCTGATTCGCGATGCCAGCTTTCTCGAAGCCGACGGACGCGAGATCGCCCTGCGGCGGGCCGCCACAATGCCAACCGCGAGTTCTGCCGCACGCCGTCTATTACAGCAGCGCGGCCGCAGCAGTGCTCGCGAGGTCTACGACCAGGTGAACGCGTGCTCGTGTCTGACCCTGATCCTCGCCTGCATCGTCTACTGACAGGCCAGCGAGATCTCACGCATTGCCGCTGCTCCGGACTTCCCGTTCGATCCCGACTTGCTGCGTCATGTCAGCCCGAATCGAGTGGAAGAACTTCATCGTCTTCGGCGAGATCAAGGCAGCGGCCGAACGGCGCAACGTTGCTACCGCCGAGTTCGTCCGCGCAACATGTCTCGCTGCCGCGCGCGCCCCGACGGACGCTGGTGCGGAAGACGATTCGCCTTGACAAAGACCGCTCCCCCAACGATACTGTTGCCATCAACTTTGTTGGGAAGTAGTCGATGGCACTCAGGAAAGCCGGAGGAAACTGGGTCGAGGCGAATCGGTTCTTCGACCGTGAGGTCGAGCTTGAGGCGCTCAGGGAGCGCGTTCGGGACGGAACCCACACGCTGCTGACGGCTCAGCGGCGAATGGGCAAAACGAGCCTGGTACGGGAGTTGCTGCGCCGCCTAAGGGAAGAAGACAGCTTCGATACGATCTTCGTCGATCTGGAGGGTGCCGCCAACGCCGCGGACGCCATTGCCGAGCTCGGCGCCCGGTCGCGTCCGGTTGGGGTGGCGTGGCGCCGCGTCGGGGACGTGTTCGGCAACGCACTACGCGAGGTCGGGGATCGGGTGGCTACGGTGGCCATTTCGGAGTTGCAGGTGAAGCTGCGCGCCGGCGTCGACTCGGGAAACTGGGCGCAAAAGGGGGACGGAGTCTTCGCGGCCCTAGCGGAGAACAGCCGTCCCGTCGTGCTGGCGATCGACGAGCTGCCGATTCTCGTCAACCGTTTGCTCAAGGGCCATGACAATCGCATGACACCGGGAAGGAAGCAGGCTGCGGACGAGTTCCTGAGCTGGCTGCGCAAGAACGGGCAGGCGCATCGCGGCCGGATCGTCCTGATCCTCACGGGCAGCGTGAGCCTCGAGCCCATCCTGAGGCAAGCCGGATTGAGCGCCCAGGCGAACATCTACCCCGCTTTCGATCTGAACCCGTGGGATGAGAACACCGCCGACGCCTGCCTCCATGAATTGGCGAACGGGTACGATCTCGATCTCCCGCCCGAAGTTCGTCGGGAGATGTGCCGCAGGCTGCGTTGCCGGATCCCGCATCATGTCCAGCAGTTTTTCGACCACTTGCATGAGCACCTGCGGCGCGCCGGACGGAGCGCGGCCTCTCTGGAAGACGTGGGTCGCGTGTACTCGGGCGCGATGCTGTCAGTCAGGGGACAGGTCGATCTGGAGCACTACGAGAGCCGGCTGAGAGAAGTACTTGGGCCGAAGGGCTATGAAGTTGCCCTCGAGCTCTTGACGCAGGCGGCAGTTGCGGGTGGTTGGTTGCGCGCCGAAGCCATCGGCCGATACCGCGAGTGGTTCAAGCCCGCAATACCTGGCGCGAGCGCATCCGGCTTCGCCGCCGTGGTTACGGTCGATGATGTCCTCAATCTGCTTCAGCACGACGGCTACCTGGAGAGCCGGGATGGCGACTATCGTTTCGTCTCCGGACTGCTGGAGGACTGGTGGCGCGCCCGGCACGGCCGGAACTTCCGTGTCATCGAACGCCGAGCACCATGAGCGGACGATGGTGAAATCATGACCGTGGTGCGCAAGTACAACCCGGGCTTCCTTACCGACGACGAGCTGGTGGCGTCGTTTTGCGTGCGAACGGAAGAGTTCGAGTCGGTGGTCGAGACGCTGCGCGACAGCGACGGATCGGCGAACCCGCATCAGATCGTGATCGGACCCAGAGGCAGCGGCAAGACCACTCTATTGCTTCGGGTGGCGGTATCAATTCGCAGAGATGACGAACTGTCGGCGCGCTTCTTCCCCATCGTCTTTGCGGAGGAGAGCTACGAAGTCTCGACAGCCGGGGAATTCTGGCTCGAGTGCCTGTCCCGTCTGGCGGACCAGGCGCCGCAGCGGGAAGACGGCCCCGATCTGCGCCGCACCGTGGAGGATCTGCGTCAGGCTCAGGACGACGTGACGCTTGGCGCGCGGTGTGTCGGAGCCTTGCAGGATTTCTCGGACGGGGCGGGCCGCCGTCTCGTGCTGATCGTCGAGAATCTGAACATGATGTTTCGGGACATGGCCGACCCGCGAGAATCGGGCTGGCGGTTGCGACAGATTCTCCAGACAGAGCCCCGGCTCGTCCTGCTGGCCAGCGCGACCAGCCGTTTCGACGATATCGACGCCCCGGACCGCGCCTTCTACGACCTTTTGCGGGTGCTTACGCTGCGACCTCTGGACACGAAGCAATGCGCCGTCTTGTGGAACACGGTGTCCGGTCGGCCGCGCCCGCCGGGAACGATCCGGGCGTTGCAGATTCTCACCGGCGGCAGCCCGCGCTGTCTCGCCATCGTGGCCCGCTTCGGAGCAGAGCTTTCGTTTCGCCGGTTGATGGCCGATCTCCTCGATCTGGTCGACGATCATACCGAGTATTTCAAGAGCCACCTCGAGGCGCTCCCGGCGCAGGAGCGGCGCGTATACCTAGCGCTGGCGGATCTCTGGAAACCCGCGAGCGCCCGCGAGATCGCGTACCGGGCCAGACTCGACATCAGCAAGTGCAGCGCCCAGCTCGCGCGCCTCGTGGACCGCGGCGCCGTCGAAGCTGTGGGCGGTGGCCCCCGACGCAAGCTCTACTACCTTTCCGAACGGCTGTACAACATCTACTACCTGATGCGGCGCTCACGCGGGCCCGCACCGTTGATCGAGGCGCTGGTCAACTTCATGGAGTCCTACTATTCGCCGGCCGAACTGAGGAATGTCGCGACCGGCATCGCTCGCGACCTGCGAGTTGTCGATGCGCACTCGGAACCGCTTTATCGGGGCGTATTCATGCGGCTCAGCGGATTCCCCGCTGCCGCAGAAGACCCAGGTCGCCGTTCACTGGACACGGTCGGAAGCGGACAGGTCCGCCGCCACCTGGAGTGGTCGTGGGGAGATTGCCGTCGCGGCATCACGAACGGTTCAGGAAAGAAGGCGCGGGAGATGCTTCTAGAACACCTTGGATTCCTCGCCCGGTATGGCCGGGGGGAAGACGCGCTGGCCTTCTGTGAGGAAGCCGTCCACTCCGGCGAGGCGAGCAAAGCGGCGTCGGCTGACGAGGAAGTGGTCGTGGCGCTGGCCGGCAAGGCGAAGCTGCTGGGCGACCTGAATCGCCGTGACGAGGAGCTGGCCGTCCTTGACGAGATCGCGGGTCGTTTCGTCGACTGCGATGCGCCTGGGGTTCTCGAGCATGTTGCGGCGGCCCTCCGCCATAAGGCGAACGTGCTCGATTACCTGAACCGGCAGGAAGAGCAACTCGCCGTTCTCGACGAGATCGCGCGCCGTTTCGGGGACAGCGATGCGCGAGGCATGCACGAGCATGTCGCGGAGGCGCTCCTTGAGAAGGCAAGACTGCTCCATGGTCTGTATCGGAGGGAGGAGGCAATAGCCACCTACGACGAGGTGGTGGGACGTTTCGGGTCGTTTGATGATGTGGAGCATTGGCATTGGGCACATGTGGCCCTCGTCGACAAGGCGCTTGTGCTCGAGCGTCTGGACCGGCGGGACGAGGAACTGGCCGCCTACGATGAGGCCGCGCGTCGTCTCGGGTGGTTCGACGCGCCGGATCGTCCTGCGCGGGCCGCGAGAGCCCTGCTCACCAAGGGATTCATGCTTGGTCGTTTGACGGATGCCGAAGGGGCATTGGCCGCTCATCGAGAGGTGGTGCGGCGTTTCGGGAAGGACGACGCACGCGCAATCAGGGAGATGACGGAGGCCGCGCTCTTCGAGATTGCGGAAATCGAAGGGCGGCGCGGGCGGCACGAGTCGGCCATCGAGGCGGTCAGTCGGGCGCTCGAACGGGAGGGCGCGGAAGCTTCGGGAAGTCGCTGGCGGGGACTTCTCATTCGAGCGATAGAATGTGCAAGGCAGGGTGACTCGGCCGCTGGCGTGCGCGACGTCGAATCGGCGCTCGCAATCCTAGCGGCGTTGGGCTCTCTCCCGGAGGGCGCGCTTTCGTACTTGACGGGTCTGGCGGTCGATCTCGGCGCTGCACGGATGCGCGAGCTTGTCCTGGAATCGCCAGCTGCTGGCCTCTTGTTGCCGTACACGACAGCGTTAGCTCGGGAACTCGGAATAGAAACCCAGATAGCGCTGGAAGTGGAGGAAGTTGCCAAGGACATCCGAAGGGACCTGTCGAGGTTCCGCGCCGGCAGCCAGTCCGGTTGAGGCGCAATCGCTTATCCGGAGACGCCGTCAGTGTGCGCCCATGTCGGGAGGCGCCGGTGACAAACGATGGCGACCCCTGAGCAGCATCCGGAGTGAGAGTACGCTTTCGACCTCGAATCGCCGAAATGGACGGGCCGTTGTGGCGTAGGCGGTCACTGGCAATGGGAAACCAGTGCTTTCCGCAGTCACATCTTGCACGACGGGCAAATTGGACGAACGAACAAAAAGCTGGCGCTTGTCGCTCGTTCGGAATGCACTAAGCGGTAGCTGTCCCCGGGGAAAGGGCTCTCACGGGTCGCCGGGCTTGGCCATGCGGTAGCCGACGCCGCGCTGGGTGAAGATGTAGGTAGGGTTCGCCGCGTCGTCGGCGGGCTGACGGTCGGGACGGATCTGGGGTCTGAGTAGCAACGGAACAGGAATGTACGCTAAGGGCTGCCGACCGGGAGCAGCCACTCCTCCTCAAGTCGGGGTTTGAGCCGCAACGGTGTGAAAAATTACTCTAAGGTCCGTGTGTGACCTTCCTGGAGTAACTCCCGGCACCGCTTCCGCTGCTATGAAGCGCCCGTTCTTCGGGGCTTGGACCTCGGGAACGACTGCCCAATCATGGCCAAAAGGTATAGATTATGGCCATGCCGGAATCGACCCCGAGAAGGCCCGGAAAACCTGGCCAAAATAGAGACTCGCGCAATGAGGTTTTTGGCCACCCCGAAAGCCAAGCCAGTCCACTCCCTCGCGTCGGCCTCGACGCCCGATTTCGGGACCAGCGACCTCGCTTAGAGTAATTTTTAACACCACTGCGGCTCATGCCCCATATCGCCTGTACGCTGGCCGGCACGAAGATGAACCGCGAGATCCGCCAGTTCATCGACCGCCGCTGTGCGGAGCTGGAAGCCGCAACGAAGTGATGGCTCGATTCGTCGATTCCGCCAAAAGGGAACCATGAAAATCTCAATGATTGCTGTGAGTGTCGTGCTGTGTCTTGCTGACGGGTGTGCGGTCCCCCGTCACGACCTCGCCGATGGTGGGGCGCACAAAGCGGTGCATCCCGCCGAGGAAATCGTTGAAGACCAACCCGCCATTGCCGAAGACTATAAGCTGAGCCAAGCGGATGGCGGCTCGGTTCGCACAGACCCAGGTTTAGGCCACAGGTCCATCGTCAACAAGGATTCCTCGTTGCGCAGGGTGTGGGTCACCGTCCATGACAACCTGCCGCTAATGATCGATGGAACGCCCGGAGTGACGACGTTCTACCTGAGACGAGAACCATTTGGCTACAGATACACCGCCTCCGCGATTTTGATCGTGAACCCGGATCAAGATGTCACGGCTTTCACCATGAAGTTCGTGCTAATCGACGTGTTCGGCGAACTCATGACGACGCTCTACGCTAGGGTGATCCAAGACATCGGTGCTGGCGAGAAAGAAACATTCAATTGGGAGTGGCGAGCAGGCCGGGAAGAGAACAATGTCGAAAGATACTTCGCGTCGGTCGCCTTCATCGATAAGGTGCGGACCGCCGACGGGCAGGTTCATCAGGCCAACTACGGCGCCGTACTCGACACGGTGCGGCAGTTCTCCGAAGAAGCCACCGAAGCCGACCTCGAACCGCCATCGGACACGCCTCGACGCTCAGGTTGGTGAGTTCATCGTGGGCCTCGTTCAAAGGGCGTCTTCGTTCTTGAAGATCATCTCATTAAGGTGCTCGCGAGCTAGCTTGCGGACATCTTCGACGCCATACTTGAAGTTTTCCCTCTCTTTCTCCCCGCGACTGATTTTTTCCTCATCCTTCACGGTGCGTTCCAGATCGTCAATAGACTTCCGGAGTTCGATCAAAGCGGCCTCTCTGCCTTTCCGCCTCGCTCTTTCATGGCTTGTTTCTCGTGACATTTCAGTTCTCCTTCCTAAGGGTTCGGGGGCTCGTCGGGGCGGGGTTGCAGGCGGCTTCGTTGACGCGCAGGTACCCGGCCAGGAACTCGTCTAGCGTCCGCGAGAGGGATGAGACGATGTAGCCCGCATCCCCGGAGTGTGTGCCGGTGGATCCTCCCACGGCCCCCCAGGTCGACGCGGGGGCTGTCACCCCGAACTCATCAGTGACTATCTTGTGATAAAGGACCTTGATGCTGAATGCCCGGCCGACCAAGTGGACGTTCACGTACAGCCAAGAACCGTTCGCCTTTGCGTAGTCCTCCGTGTAGAGGCGAGCCGCTCTCAGGCGGCTCTCCACTGCCGCCTGCAGGGCCTCTTTGGTGAGGCCGATCGCCTCTGCGTCGTCGTCCAGACCTTCGATCATAAGCTTCATGGGCCGGCAGGCGTTGAAGAGTTGGAAGCGCTCTAGCCGTACCCGGTACTCAGAATCTTGGCCGGCTGCCGCCGACACTAACAGCGCCGCAAGGGAGAAGGGAAGCAGGACCCGGCGCGGGAGGAAGCATGAGCGGAGAGATCATCGCCATTGTGACGGTGGGAATTGCCCTTGCCAGGCTGCTGGTCGGGTTGCGGGAAGCCATCACCGGACGGGCAGCCACCTGAGCGACGACGCGCCGGCGCGGCCTTGACGCGCTGCGGAGCGAAAACCGCGAAGTGGGTCAAGACCGCCTATTCAGCACGATGCCGCCAGCTTCGCGGCGAATCTCGAAGGGGCGGATCTAGCCGAGGCGGACTTGCCCTCAAACGGCACGTGCTAAGGTGGGGGAGCCGTGCGCCTCACCCTGCAAGACTTCGCGGCCATCGCCGTCATCGTGGGCGGCTGCGTCAGCTTCTCATGGTTCACGCTGGACAGCCGCATCGTATCGCTGGAGCAGCGCCTCGTCGCGGTAGAGCAGCGCCTTCTCGCCGTAGAGCAGCGCGTCAGCGAGAACAGCCAGAGTCTCGCCCGCATCGAGGAACGCTTCACCCGCATCGAGCAGGTCGCCAACAGCAACAGCCAGAGCCTCGCCCGCATCGAGCGGCGCCTCAGCGCCCCGAAGCACTGCAGCAACCCACCCTGCCACTCCGCGAGACGGCTCCGGCATGAGCCTGCTGGTGCTGAAGACGAAGGCCGGGAA
>MKWU01006824.1_pt1 | contig 11317 bp, 9 predicted proteins | sample 809101 | NCBI WGS metagenome assembly MKWU01 (sample SAMN05860141, study PRJNA318959) | sponge metagenome | host: Aplysina aerophoba | place: Slovenia: Piran, Adriatic Sea, Gulf of Piran | collected 2013-05-07
AGATGCAAGGCGCCGATTCCACTCTATATTTCCCGCAAAATCACCTATTGGGAACGTAAAACCTGTTGTTCCGGTCAAACCTGAGTTTACAGATTCCCCTTGGAACGTTAGGTGCATATCAAGCCGTTTTGGTAGAATTTGCGGTATGTTATTGCTTTTGACATTGATGACACCCCCCAACGTACTTGAGCCGTAAATGAGCGATGCAGGACCCCGCGTAATTTCAACACCTTCAGCGGTCGTCGGATCAATCGATACAGCATGATCGGCACTGGAGGCGGATTTATCACCTGTCCGTTCGCCGTTTTCCAGAATGAGCAGTCTGTCACCACCCAATCCACGAATAACAGGACGAGCGATTGCCCGTCCCATCGTTCGTTGTGAAATGCCGGTCTCATTTGCCAATGTGTTCGCCAAGGTCATACCTAACCGTCTTTGGAGTTCCGCCTCATCCAATGCTAAGTCGGTAGTTTCCTCAAACTGTGAAAGATAGCGATTTGAACCGTAGACTTTGATGGTGTTCAGTTGAAACGGCAATGCCTCCAGCTCAATTTTGAGATAGGGAGTGGAGGCATTGACATCAACTACCTGTTCAAACCGTTGATAACCGACTTTCAGCAACTGAAGCGTCTGCTGTCCTTCGGGTACTGCGTCAAACTTAAACCGACCATTTGCATCCGTCAGGACGCTTTCCTCAAGCCCGCTAATGCGGATTGCCACTCCATCAAGTCGGGTATGACTAAGCTTTTCGGCAACTTCACCTTCTAAGGGATGCAGTGGGTTTTGAGCACTTTGTCCCTCTCCATAACAGTAGGGCAGACTTACCGTTCCGAACACCAACATACATAGACAGACACCCTTAAAAAGTGTCCCTATCCGATAAGGCCTCGGCAAACCACTATAACAGGACTTACGCGAAATCGCAGACTTCCGCATACCCCCACGCGGTAGGTGCGGTTTTGAACGACACCAAATGCCCAACATGGACATCCCCCTTTATTGGACGGTGACCGGTATCAGAAGTGCCGCTGTGAAATCTGGATGACCCCCGTGAAGCAGTTGGAGTTTGATTTTCGTTGTTCCAGCTTTCAGACCAACGAGTCCAAACCCTAACTCTTCTTCGGCGTGTTCTTCGTCTCCGTGTTCATCTTCAGCGTGCTCGTCTTCTTCCTCTTCCAGATGGATATCAATAATGGAGGAATCGTAATCCGACAAGCCTAAGCTGAAGGCTTCCTCTTCCTCATGACCATGTTCGTCTTCCTCTTCCTCTTCCTCACCGACATGGAATTCGGCACCGGTGGCATCAAGAAATACGACATGGACCTCAATCTCTGCGCCAACGCCAACGGTGAGACCGCCGCTATCGGTGCCTTGAAACTGACGATAGACCTCTGCCCCATCGACTTCTAAAGCAAAGCCGTCGGCATCGGCATGAAGCTGCACCTCTTCTTCTTCGTGATCGAGATCATCAACAATCGGGTTATCATCTTCACCACACCCGCCCATAAAAGGAAGGGTCGCAACAAAACTCAGTAACATTAATCGAGAGATAGCGGCAGAAAAGCCGTATCCAAAAACGTGCGTCAACATTGTATTCTCCTATTTATTTGTAGGATAGCACACGGCAGAAAAAGCCGCGCGCGGACTCTTTAAAGCCCGTATTACTTTGTAAAGTAAATTGCTCTTAACAGATGGCATGCACGCGAACGGTGTAAAACACGCGTTAGCATGCCATGGTAGCTCATGTATTTTTAGGCAATAGGGATCCCATAGGTTCCCGAAAGAGATACCGTTCATACAGAGCCATTTTTGCAAAGCAGGAGCGTGCAAAGGGAAGACGAGTGTAGGTGTTCCCGAACCCTTTGGACAAGATAGGAATATAAATTAGTTATCCGTTGTCAGTTATCGGCTGTCGGTTACAAGGGGGTTTTGTTAAACGAAAACCTTAACTACTGAAAACTGAAAACCAATCGAGAATACAGGTGGGGCACGACTGCGCGTGTTTGTGGTAAGTCTTAAGGGAAGAAAAACGGTTTCATAAAGCGGAAGTGTCGCACACGGAAAGAACGGAGAGATGAGTGGAAAGAACTCGATTTCCTCTCCAACGTGTTGACTGATGTAGAAACAGGCTGTACAGGTTTCCGCTGAATGATCGTGCTCGGTATGATCGTGCTCGGTATGATCGTGCGTGAGTGCGATGACACCCAGCAGCGCGACATAACAACATAAACTTATTAAAATGCAGGTCTTTAAACCACGCCGAAATATTAATGTGTTGAGGAAAACCATGCCGTTTCTCATAATCTATGTCTGCGTTATTATTGAAAGTAAAATTGCCAAAAAACTTGCGATAAATTATATCATACGATTCTGTCAATGTCAAATAAACTTGAAAAAACACGGGTCATTCGATCGTGATGTGCCACTATGGTAGATTTTAGAATTAATTAGACACTTTAATAATAGGATGGACGGCACGATGGAGCGTGCCTACTACTCTGCAAGGTCTATTTATTTTTCTGGTTTACCAGAAATCATCGGGATTTTGTGTGAAAAAATATTTTTTGACAAAATTTTGTATTATCGCGATATAAGCGTGGCAGGTGAAACAGAACAAGGTTAGAATCGGAACCGGAGACACTTCTACAGTTGTAAATTATCGTCTGACAAAATATTTCTTCACGCGATGTAACCTTTTGCCTAAAAATTGTGTCTTTATATATTATCGTCACATAATTGTGTGGACTGTATTGTATTGCACACAGTTCGAGACTTCGTGCTTTATTAGATGTTTCAGTGGATGTCAATGCAGTCGAATCTGTTCATGAGGAGGGAACTCCTATTGAATTCTATTCAAAAAGGGAAAAAAATTGATGAAAAAAATTTGTCTTTCAAGCTGTATCTTGTTATTTATTTTTATGCTGTTTCTGACGAGCAGCTTTGCCCAAGACACACCACAATGGCAGCTGCCTGAAGGTGTCAAAGCACGGATCGGTAAAGGTGTGGCGAGGGATATTGCGTTGTCACCCGATAACGCGCAGCTCGCTGTTGCAACAGGTATCGGGGTGTGGCTCTATAACGCTCAGACGGGTGCCGAGATTGCCCTTCTCACCGGACATACAGATGAGGTCTATTCCGTTGCATATTCGCCGGATGGTCAGACGTTAGCAAGTGGGAGTAACAGGGAGATTCGTTTATGGGATCCGAGTAACCAAGAACACAAAACAACCTTTGTGCGTCAAGACACCACTTCACTCGCGTATTCGCCATATGTATATGGTCGAACGCTCGCGTATTCGCCAGATGGTCGAACGCTGGCAGTTGTCCGACAGAGCGGCGTTGACTTATTGAATGCTCAGACCGGCGAACGCAAATTATCCGTTTCTGGGCATACATACTCTGTTAACTCTATCGCGTTTTCACCCGATGGTGAAAAATTGGCGAGTTCTGGAGTACGGAACGAGGACGCCGCAGTTCATCTGTGGAATGCCCGCACGGGTAAACTCCTACGGACGCTGACTGGACATGCCCATGGCCTTCACTCCTTGGTGTTCTCACCCAACGGTAACACACTCGTCGGCGGGGCTTGGGACGGAACCCTTCGCGTATGGGATACGAACACCGGGCAAAACACAAGGACCCTTCAGGAGTGGAGTGAGTCGGTCACATATTCTCCTGATGGCAGGAAAATCGCGATTGCCCAGGGAAACGACATCCTTCTGTTGAACGCGAACACGGGTGTCCTTCAACAGCGGCTTTCTGGCCATACGAATGATTCGGGTTCCCTCGTATTTTCATCCGACAGCAACACCTTAGTGAGTTCAAGTTGGGACGGAACGATCCGTTTCTGGAATGTCGGAACGAGTTCGCTCCGGTTAACCATTGACGGACATTTCAATTTTAGCGCGACCGCACTTTCACCCAATGGCAACCTCATAGCGACTGCCAGTGAGAGTAGCGTCTTTTTGTGGAACACGCGGGACGGGCGATTCAACAAGGTTCTTGATGGAGAGCAGAGAATCCGTGCGCTCGCATATTCTCCAGATGGTAAAACGCTGGCACTTGCGATGGGCGGTCGTCAGATTCAGTTGTTGAATGCTCACACAGGTCAGTCCAGGAGAACCCTTCGTTGGGAGGAAAACGATGCCAGTGCTATCGTATTTTCACCGAACAGTAAACAAATAGCGAGTGCGAGTTGGGACGGAATCATTCGCGTGTGGAACGCCAATAATGGCAAACTTCAGCGGACGCTTACTGCACATACAGACGGTATCAACAGTATCGTGTTTTCTCCAGATGGTAACACCTTAGCGAGTGCAAGTTGGGACAGAACCGTTCGTGTGTGGAATCCTCATACAGGGCAACTCCAACGGACGCTTGTAGGACATAGAGATGGCATTCATGCGCTTGCTTTCTCGCCGAATGGCAACACATTGGTGAGTGGAAGCTGGAACCGGATTCTATTCTGGAATCCTCGGAACGGTGAACTCCAAGAATCCCTTGAGGATGTTCAGGGTTATGCTCTGGCGTTCTCCCGAGATGGGAAGACGTTAGTGGCTGGCAACCGGTGGGCGATTCACTTACGAAACGCCCGCACCGGTGAATTCCAGCGGGTAATTCCTACCTCGAGTGGTATGAATTGGTTAGCGTTTACACCCGACAATAATACACTGATAAGTGGTTCGTGGTCTTCAATCATTCTGCTGTGGAATATGAACGCATTACCCAAACCTATACCCGAGGACGTTAATCTTGATGGCGTTATTAATGTCGAAGATCTGATAACCGTTGCACGCTACTTCGGTCAATCCGTCACTGATGACCTGTCTCTAAATGCAGATCTCAATGGGGATGGTGTGGTGAATCGTCAAGACGTGCTAAAGATTATGACCGCACTTGAGGCAGCAGCAGGGGCTCCCCCGGTATCTTCAGAGACATCTATGATGCTTACAGCTGAAAGGCTTCGACACTATATTCATACCGCGAAACAACTCGGAAACCACACAGATGAAGGCTTTCAAAGGGGCATTCAGGTGTTGGAAGAACTCTTGGCAACGTTGCGAACGGACATCACAGCAACGCCAGTGAAAACGACTCTGTTGCCAAACTACCCAAATCCGTTCAACCCGGAGACGTGGATCCCGTATGCGTTAGCAACGCCAGCGGATGTGAAAATCACCATCTACGATGCGACCGGTAGTGTCGTGCGCACCTTGGTGCTTGGGCATCAGGCGGCAGGTCATTACACGGACCACGACCGGGCTGCGTATTGGGATGGTCGTAATACGTTGGGCGAGCGTGTCGCCAGCGGTGTCTATTTCTATCAACTCCACGCAGACACAGTGTCATTGATGCGAAAGATGTTAATTTTGAAATAGTATCATATGACCATAGGATACGAAAGTGTCAATAGCGTCCGTTTGTGGGTGTGTTTTCCAAGCACATCTGCGATCAGAAACTCCGAGAAGCGCGGTGATACACCGCGTTTTTCTTTTTCTGGGCGGGCTGGAGGGTCTCAAAGCAGAAACACTAAAACTGAATAGTCCTAATACTTATGCAAAGATGCGCTTGCACTTATCGGCGTGATGCTTTATGATATTGGATATGAGATTATGCAAAGGAGACAAAATTAAATGCTAAGTGTTGAAGAAGCCCGCCAACAGATGCTAAATACCATTCCGGTTTTACCGACGGAAAAGCGGGAAATTCTAAGTTCCGCGGGCTACGTTCTCGCAGAGGCACTACATGCCGAAGAAAACATTCCTCCGTTCGACAATTCAGCAATGGATGGGTATGCGGTTCGCGCAGCGGATGTTCAGAACGCTTCTGAAACTGAACCTGCGGTTCTCACAATCATTGAGACAATTGCCGCTGGATACGCGCCAACAAAACAGGTTGAAACCGGGCAAGCGTCCCGTATCATGACCGGTGCTATGATGCCTGAGGGTGCCGATGCCGTTGTGATGCAAGAAGTTACCCAGCGAGAGGGGGATACAGTCAAGATTTTTGAGGGTATTGACAAAACTGGAAACGTCCGTTTCACGGGTGAGAGTGTTGCGGAGGGACAGCAGGTCATGGGAAAAGGGAAATACCTACGTCCGCCGGAAGTTTCAATGCTCGCCTCTCTTAATCGCCCAGAGGCTACAGTCTATCGTAAGCCCACTGTTGCGATTGTTTCAACAGGTGATGAACTCCTGCTACTCGGCGAACCACTTGAACCGGGAAAAATTCGAGAAAGTAACCGTTACGGTCTCTATGCACAGGTCGAGGAAGCGGGAGGCATACCGATTGATATGGGTATTGCTCCTGACGATGAAGCAGAAATAGAGCGCATCTTTCGGGCGGCACTCGCGAAGGCTGATGCCCTCATTACAAGTGGCGGTGTTTCGGTAGGGGAGCACGACTTTGTGAAAAGTGTATTGGAGAGATTAGGTGAAGTTAACTTTTGGCGCGTCGCGATGAAACCCGGAAAACCGCAGGCTTACGGTATTTCGGACGGGAAACCTATTTTTGGATTGCCCGGCAATCCAGTCTCTTCACTCGTCGTATTTGAACTTTTCGTGCGACCTGCGCTCCTCAAAATGGCGGGACATACTGAACTATTGCGTCCGACCTTCAAAGCCACTTTGGCAGAACCTGTTACCAATAGAGATGGACGCGTTAATTATATGCGCGCAATTCTTAAAGAATCTAACGGACTTTACACCGCCGAAACAACCGGACCACAAGGTTCAGGTATTCTGCATTCGCTTGTCTTGGCAAACGGTTTAATCACAATTCCAGCCGGTGTGACGTTAGGTGCAGGCGAAACAGTAGATGCCCAGTTTCTGTTCTAAACGTAGTATCTTAAGGAGTGTCCCATGGAGGAAGCAGCGTTTCAACCCATCGTGGAACTCGCACGTTACGACAATGTCTACTTGAAACTGTCGGATGTCGCCGGACGTTCTCACCAAGCGTTTCCTTACGCAGATGTGCATCCGTTTAGTCAATGTACCCAAGCCTAAAGACTGGGACCTGTAGCAAAAAGCAATAACTGTTTTGCGTTTTGTAGGTTTCCCGTGTCTCGTGCTTCGTTCTTGTTTCTCGCTTCAGTGAGGTCGGTAACCCAACGCTCTCCACGACGGGCGCAGGTTTCCGCCCTTAAAAGTATGTTTACTGCAGCGTTATGGTCTCGGTCTAACGAAGTGCCACAAAACTGGCAGTTAAAGGTTCGTATCGCAAGAGAGAGTTTCTTTTGCGACTTCTGACCACAAGCAGAGCAGGTTTGCGAGGTATTCTTGGGGTCAACTTTGTGGAAATGGAAACCGTCTCTTTCGGCTATGTTCCCACACCACTGAAAGAAGGTGCTCCAAGACGCATCGGAAATGCTCTTGCTGAGGTGTTTGTTCTGAACCATGTTAGATACGCTTAACACCTCTGCGACTAAAACGTTGTTTTCGTAATGGTGATAGAGTTTATAGACGAGTTTGCCGATAAAGTCTTTGCGTTTGTTGGCAGTTCGCTCATGGTGTAAAGCGAGTTTCTGTTGTTGTTTTTTTCTACGGTGGCTACCTTTTTTCTTACGAGAAAGGTCTTTCGAGTGTTTTCGGAGCAAACCTTCTGCTTGACGATACCAGCGCGGGTTGTCCTCTTTTTCGCCTTCAGAGGTCGTCAGGTAGTGTGTCGTGCCAACGTCAACAGCGATTGCGTCAGTCGGTTCAACTTTCGGTGTATCAGGCAATTCACACGTAATGTGTGCATACCAGCCACTTGCTTTCTTGACGAGTGTGACTTCTTTCGGGTCGCCTTGAAGGGGACGGTGCATGCCTATCTTGACTTCGCCTAACTTCGGCACTTTCAAGCGATTGTGTCTAAAATCGGTTTCTATGATTGGGTTCTCACGAACGCGTATCGTCTGTTTTTCAGTGTCTTTCGTCTTTTTACCAACGACTTTGGTATATTTGCGCAGACTCCACGTCAGAGAACGCACACGCTTTTTATAGCGAGGATACCCTTTTTTCGCAGCGTTTTCTTTACAACGTTTACGGAAGGCAGTAAACGCTTTATCGTTTCTACGGAGCGCATGGTTTTGAAAATCTTGGGGAACTTCACGGAAATCGTCATACGTCTCACGGGCCGTCTTGAGAAGCGACTGCTGGTCAGAAAGCGACACAAAAGCACCTTCCGTCTCATACGCAACCAGTCTATCGTGGCGAGCCGAGTTCTGAAGGTCGCAAAGGTGTGCCAACCACTTTTCTAATATTCTTTCTTCTTCCTGTGTCGGATACACAGGATACTTAAAGGTTAATCTCATGGTGTATCGTGTATCGTGCTTTTATCCGCTTTCCAGTGGGAGGCAGACACGTTACCAAGCGGTAACGCTGGAAATGTCTGCCAACACGATACATCTATTAAACCATAATTTGCTAAAAATGTCAAGTGTTTTTTCAAAAAAAACGCTATGGACTCACATACGAGAGCGGTTTTTCCTTCCAAAGCTAAAGCATTGGGATTCCAAAACCGACTATTCCCTTGAGAAATTGCTATCGGTTTTCGGTGCAGAGCGGACGGTGTGGGGGACAGGCTATCCCGGTCATCACAGACAAAAACACAACTGGCCCTCTTTAGCACTGGAACTCCAACTCATTCGGGAAGGGCTTCCATTCTTGACAGATGATGATCGGGAACGAATCTTGGGTGGGACTGCCGCTCAAATCTGGAATTTAGCAACGTAGGACCCCGTTGTGTAGGAGCCATTTCCTACTGAGATCACACTGCTATGACAACAATCGCAACATGTTGGGGAGAGATGGCTTACCATGACTCAGGAGGATCGGGACATCCACTGATCTTCTTACACGGCACTGGGTGTGACGCATCGGACTGGACACCAGTGATTGAAAGATTACCATGTGAGCAGCGTTGCATTGCTCTCGATTTTCGTGGGCATGGACGGAGTACTGTTCCTACAAGACCGTTCACGTTAGGTAGCCTTGCTGATGATGTGTTGTACCTTGCAGACCATTTAGGAATTCAAAACGTAGAGATCGTTGGGCATAGCCTTGGTGGCATGGTAGGAATGGAGGTTGCTCGACGTTCGTCGTGTATTGTTGGACTTGTGCTGCTGGAAGGATGGACGAGTCTTTCATCTGCGGGGAGTGCTTTCGATGCCGGGCGGTTTTACGGTTCACTTTCCCAAACTGCTGTTACACAGATTCAGCAGAAAGCAAAAGAAACGCGAAACCGCTTTAACTCCGAAGTCTGGCACGATTTCTGGGGGGCTGTCGAAAATTTCAATGCCTACGCCTACCTGGAGCAGGCACGCATCCCTATCTGTGAAGTTTTTGGGAGTCTGGGACGGAATGATTTAACTGAGCAGAGGTTGTGCATTCCGTCCAATCCGAATATTCAGTGGGTATGGATACCCAGTGCCGGGCATTATCTACCGCATGAATGCCCGGTTGAAGTCGCTAAAGTGATAAACACGCGCCGCGCGTTGTAAACACTAAGCTTGAGGAATTTCGACCGGCAGATCCAGCCGGTCACCCCACTCTTTCCACGAGCCTATGTAGTTGCTCACTTTTGGATAACCCAAGAGCCGCAACGCCAAATAGGCTTGGGAAGAGCGGTAGCCGCCCTGTCAGTAGCACATAACCTGCTTGTCTGGTGTAATACCGACGGCTTCATACATCTCCCGGAGTTCGTCAGCAGGTTTGAACGCACCCGCTTCGTCAAGATTATTGAGCCATTCAATGTGAGTAGAACCAGGGATAGCACCTGCACGCTCAGCGCGAGCAACTCTACCATGGTGTTCGTCGTCAGTGCGCGTATCGAGAGGGATAAAGTCGCTTCGATTTAACAGTACCCGAATTACATCGGCATCCATGTGTATATCGTGTTGCGCATTTATGGGAAAAGGCGGAACTTCCGGTGGTTCAGCACCTGCTGTACTTATAGGTCCATCTGCCGATAGCCACGCCTTGAAACCACCATCTAATAGACGGGTTTCAGGATGCCCTAAGTACTCACAAAACCAAAACCCGCGCGAGGCGCGCGTTCCCGATATGTCCTCATACCATACAATTGGTTTACTTGGATCAAGACCGCGTTGCTGAAAGAGGTATGCTATCATCCACATAAAGGCATCGAACGTTTCTTTCCGAGTGTCAATAAGGCTTAACCCGAACAAATCTAAGTGAAGCGCACCGGGGATGTGTCCTCGAATATATTCATAAGTTGGTCGTGTATCGACGATGCAAAACGTTTGATCGTCGAGTGTGCCTTTCAACTCCTCAGCAGAGATAACCAGTTGTGGATTTTCGTAACCTTTGTAGGTTTCCATCATTAGCCAACTCCTTTTGAATTTTTTGTAGGATACATTGCTGTGCTGTGTCCTACGCTATTTTTGGTTTCTTTTTAACAATTTTTATTGCCTTCCATCTACCCGTACTGTACCAAAGCCACATCGCGATCCCTTGCACAACGTTTGAGAGTGCAATCCCTAACCAAACGCCATTCAGGCCGATGAAGTGCGAAAGTAGAATCACGAGTCCCAGACCGATGACGACCTGTGCTGCAAGTGTAATCACCATTGGAGAGAAGGTGTCTCCGGCACCGTTGAGAGCTCTTCCTAAGATGAGCGAGAAGGCGATGAATCCGAATGTCGGAGACAGAAACTGTAGATAGACGGTACCGATCTTGATAACATCCGTTTCCGGTGTGAAAATCCGTATGAATGTCTGTGGTAAAAGGAAAAAAACTGCGCCGATGACTGCCATGATCGCAGCCCCTAAAAGGTTCGCCACTCGTGTTGATTTTTCAGCGCGTTCTATCTGATTCGCTCCTAAATTCTGTCCGACTAACGGAACAACTGCGTTTGCAATACCAAAACCGGGATTCATTACCATAATCCGTAGCCGCATACAAATTGTATATGCCGCAACGACGGTTTTACCGTAAGGTCCGATGACCCACAGGAAACCGAGTCGCGAAATATGCCGCCAAAATCCTTGCATAGAACTGTAAACACCGAGCCTTAAAATGTCAAGCATTTCCACGAGGTCTATCTGATACCGGACGCGCCGCAATGAAACGGGGGCGCGTCCACTCCAACAGAGATAAAGTAGAATAATTACACTTGCCCCGCGCCCGATAAGCGTCGCATACGCTGAGCCTGCAACTCCTAATTTTGGGAATCCCCATAAACCGAAGATTAATAAAGGATCAAGTGTGATGTTAATCAGCGTTGCGAAAATCAGTACCACCATTGGGGTGATTGTGTCGCCCCCTGCGCGAAAGACAGAACCGAGCGTCATTGACACGAACATTGTACTAATAC
>MKWU01006826.1_pt1 | contig 11314 bp, 8 predicted proteins | sample 809101 | NCBI WGS metagenome assembly MKWU01 (sample SAMN05860141, study PRJNA318959) | sponge metagenome | host: Aplysina aerophoba | place: Slovenia: Piran, Adriatic Sea, Gulf of Piran | collected 2013-05-07
GGATGAAGAACGAAGTGATCATGGCGCGCAGTCATCGGAACTTCTACGACCACGCGGTGCGCTCGGTGGGGATTGAGTTGGTGGAAGTGGGGATTGCCGACCGCTTTTCCGGGGCGGGAATACGCGATGCGGAAGGGTGGGAGATCGAGGCGGCGATTACCGAGCGGACGGCGGCGATCGTGTATGTGGCATACGCGCACACGCAGCCGTCGCTGGAAGAGGTGGTGGTTGCGGCGCGCAAGGGCGGGGTGCCGGTGATTGTGGATGCGGCTGGCCAACTACCGCCAGCAAGCAACTTGCAGCGCTTCATTGCCGCCGGAGCTGATTTGGTCGCCTTTAGCGGCGGCAAGGCCATCGGCGGGCCGCAGGCTTCGGGGATTTTGTGCGGGCGGCGGAATTTGATCGCCGCGGCCGCGTTGCAACACCAGGACCTCGACGTGATGCCCGAGCTGTGGGAGCCGCCAGCGAGTTTGATCGACAAGTCGCAACTACCCGGTGCCCCGCAGCATGGCATTGGGCGGCCCTGCAAGGTCGGCAAGGAAGAAATTGCGGGATTGGTGAAGGCGCTGCGTCTTTTTGTGGCTGAGGATCCGGCGGTGCGGCGGCAGCGCTGGTTTGCGCTGATGGAGGAATTGGTCGTCGCGTGTGGAGCGCTGCGACACGCCGAAATCGCGGTGGTAGCCGACCGCAAGCGCGTCGAGATTCCGACAGCGCGGCTGGTGCTCGACGAGGACGCCGCGGGTATGACGGCGTTGGAACTGGTCAGGGCGCTACAGGAAGGTCGGCCGTCGATTGCCGCTAACCCGACCTATGTGTACGAGGGTGCGGTGATTTTTGGGCCGATGTGTCTCAAGGAGGGCGAGCCGGAGCAGATTGGCCGACGGCTCAGGGAATTGCTTGGCTAAAACTGCGCTCCGTGCGCGATCTGAAGTAATGCAACAAGCCCTGCCGAGACCCTTTGCTCGGCAGGGCTTGTTGATAAAGAGGACGACGCGGATTTTCTTCGGCTCAGCGTCAGGTCCGGGAACGAATCAGTCCGACGGTTGGCGCGAAATGTTGCGAGCGACTTATCCAGCCGCCAGCCACCTGCATTGCCGCCTTACTTACAGCTTCCTAGGAGATCCATCACGTAAATGTTATAATCACCGTCGCGATAAGACACAAAGGCGATTTGTGTTCCGTCGGGTGACCAAGCGGGTGAGCTGTCGGATACTTTGTTGTTGGTCAGTGTGTAATCATTAGAGCCGTCCGCATCCATTATGTGAATATCAGGAGCGCCGCCGGCGGTCCCGAAGCAAAAAGGCGAATCCGCAAAGGCGATTTGTGTTCCGTCGGGTGACCAAGCGGGACTTTCTCCACAGAAGTTTAGCTCGCGCACGTTAGATCCATCGGCATCCATCACGTGAATGCCTCTCTGACTAAAGGCGATTTGTGTTCCGTTGGGTGACCAAGCGGGAGCCAGTGCCCCGCGCTCCCAAGAGGGTATATCGGTCAACCGATGCAGATATTCGTCTTCGCCATCGGCATCCATCACGTAAATGTCCCAATTGCCACTGCGATCAGACACAAAGGCGATCTGCGTTCCGTTGGGTGACCAAGCGGGAGCCCAGTCGGATTCACTGTTGTTGGTCAACCGGCGCTCCGTCTCCGTCTCCAAATCCCACAAATAAATATCGCGATTGCCGTCGCGCTCAGAGTCGAAAGCCACATACCTTCCGTCGGGCGACCAGACGAGATTTGCGTTGTGTTTGGCCACCTGATATACGTCGTAATAGCCGTACCAGTCCGCCTCCGTTGCCACGTAGAGAATAGCAGGATCTCCGTCAATCTCAGCATTGAAATAGATATACCGTCCGCTGGGCGACCAAACGGGATTTGCGTAGTATGCAACTCCAACATCGTCGGTCAGGCGACGGATCGGCCCAGCTACCCAGTTCACTCTCGTTGCTGCTTGCCCGATCCCCGTCGGCAGGGACGCATTCGTCGGATTGGTGATATACGTCATAATCGCCAGTAAGTCGGCCAAATTGACCTGTCCATCGTTGGTGACGTCGCCCAAGCCGATATTGCCGTTGGTCGGAGCCGTGATAGACGGATCGAGATTGAACACCACCACCAGTAGTGCGTCGGCCAAGTCAACCTGTCCATCGTTGTTCACATCGCCCAAAATACCGCAGGTCAACGCCTTGCCCCTCGGCAGCTTCTCCACCGAGTCAACCACGAACTCTACCGGAGCCATGCCCGCCCGCACCTCAAAGGCCGCATCCACGTAGGGCACCATACCCGCGCCCGAAACGACGATACCATAGGTCCGCTCCGCCGGCTCAGAGGTCGCACCGACCGCCGATCCGAGAGCCTCGCCGACCGAGACCGGGAAAGTGGTCGCCGCTGTCCCGGCCTGCCCGTCAATGAGTACCATCCGCCGCGTCAATTCCACCCCCGCACCGCGCAGCCGGTAGATATACACGCCTGCCGCCACGGCCTGACCTGCCGCATCGGTTGCATCCCATACCGCCGTGTGAATACCGGCCGGTCGCTCTTCGTTCACCAGCGTCGCTATCTGCTGCCCCAACACATTGAACACCTCCAGTCGCACATGTGCTGCCGTGGACAACTGATACGGAATGACGGTGGAAGGATTGAACGGATTGGGATAATTCTGTCCCAGCGCAAATCCCTGCGGCAGCGCATGACCGCCCAACGGCAGCGCGAAGTATCCTGCCTCATCGGTCGTCGCCTGTGCCACCGGGCCGCGCTGCAGATCCGTCAAATCGAAGACCATCACCTGTGCAGCGACCACCGCTTCACCCGAAGAAAGGCGCACCTGCCCTTCCACCAGCGGCTCGGCGACCGCATGGGACACCAACACTAGCCCGATGAACGCGACGATGGATGCTTTTTTCATCAATAAAACTCCTTGAGATGTAGGGAAAAGTTGGACCGTAACGGCCTTATTTTACGGCGATTTTAGACTGCGAACAAAAAGTAGATTTTTTATTGACGCTGCTCTACCTTGTCCTATATGTTCACAGTACACCCCAAACCCGAACGAAAGGAGAGCAACGACGACTATGGCTACCGTGCCCCCAACTGTTGAAGAACGGCTAGCAAGGCTTGAAGGCGTGTACGAGCATCTTGCTTCTAAAGCAGACCTTGCTGAGTTGAGATCGGTCTTAAAGGACGATATTGCTCGGATTGAGACGGATCTTAAAGCGGATATTGCGCAAGTTGAGATCGGTCTTAGAGCGGATATTGCGCGCGTAGAAAGTGATCTTAGAGCCGATATTGCCGAACTCAAGGGTAGCGTCAAGATTTTGCTTGTAGCGATGACTTCCGGTCTAGCTCTGCTCAATATCGTTTTGCGATTCTGGCCTTCGTAAGCCTATGCCTAAGCTGAAAGGGTAACTTCACTACGCGGCGATCTCCCCGACAAAACACTACTTCGACGATAGCCAAATCCGCGCTGTCTCCTCATTCGCAAAACTCGCTCCATCACGTAAATCTCACTATTGCCTTTGGATGATTCTAAAACTGCGCCCCCCAATAGGCGGCACCCAGCAGCGCGGTCTTGTCGTTGAGCACGACGTGGACGGGAATGGCCGCGAGCGGCTCGTCCATGCGGCCTTTGTCCACAAAGCCCTCCATAAAGCGGCCGTCGCGCAGCTTGGCGAGGATCTTGGGCGCAATGCCGCCGCCGACGAAAACCCCACCCGAAGACATCAGCTTGAGCGCCAAGTTTCCCGCTTCGCGGCCGTAGAGGAGCGCGAAGAGGTCGAGGGCCGTTACAGCTAGCGCGGAGTGCCCTCCGAGGCTGGCGCGAGCGATGGCGTCGGCGCGGTCGGACTGCTCTGCCTCGGGGGCCAGAGAGGCGTCGGCGCGGTCGGGATGCCGTTCGCACAGAAAGTCGTAGATCGCAGCCAAGCCGTGGCCCGATATCACCCGTTCCCAGCTAACGTGGCCGTAGCGCTCGTTGAGGAAATGCCAAAGCTCGGCTTCGAGCGGGGAACTTGGCCCAAAGGTCGCGTGTCCTCCCTCAGAGGCGATTGCTGCGTAGCGGCCCTCACTCCAGCACAAGCCTCCCTCGCCCAGTCCGGTGCCAGCGGCAATGACGGCGATGTTGCCCTTTGGGTCGCGCTGTCCTTCGTTGAGCTGACACAGGTCGTCTGGCTCCAACACCAAGGTGCCGTAGGAAGTCGCTTGCAGGTCGTTGAGCAGGTAGACGTCGGTGTTGTTGAGTACTGCTGAAATTTCGCTGGGGTCGATGAGCCAGGGCAGGTTGACGGCGCGGACGGGAAGCTGATGGACGGGGCCGGGTACGCCTAAGACCGTGCGGCTGGGGGCTATCTGCGTCTCGTCGGCAAAGGCTTTGAGCAGCGCACCGGCGCTAGGGTAGGACGCAGTTTGGTAGCGTTGCTCGACGAGAGGGTCAAAGCCTTGGGCGGCTGGGTCGAAGGCGGCGAGATACGTTTTGGTGCCGCCGACATCACCAGCGATGATCACAGGGGTGCCCACTTTCTCCAAGCCTCCCCGAGCAGGTCGCTGGCTTCCTCGGGCCCGGCGGCACCGACCGGATAGGAGGGCACCTCGCCCGATGAAGGTGCTTGCCAAGCGTCGAGGATGGGCGTTAGAAGCGCCCACGACTGCTCGATCCAATCGCTGTCTGAGTAGAGCGTCCCGTCGCCGAGCAGGCAGTCGAGGATTAGGGTCTCATAGGCTTCGGGCGTGCGACCGCCAAACGAATCAGCGTAACTGAAGTCCATGTTGACAGTGTCCAAGTGGACGTCGGGACCGGGAATTTTGCCGTTAAAAGAAAGCGAGATGCCCTCTTCGGGCTGGATGCGGATGGTGAGCGTGCTAGGGGATAAGGCGTCGGCTTGGGCGAAAATTAGGTGTGGGGGCTGGTGGAATTGCAGGGTGACCGTGCTGGTGCGCTTGGCCATGCGCTTGCCCGTGCGCACGTAGAACGGCACCCCTTGCCAGCGCCAGTTATCTACGGTGAATTCGAGGGCGGCGAAAGTCTCGGTGCGCGAGTTTGGGGGCACGTCTTCTTCCTGTAAGTAGCCCAGTGCATTCTCACCGGGTTCGTACTGGCCGCGCACCGCATAGCGGTCAACTTGGCCGATGCGGATGGGGCGGATCGCCTTGAGCACCTTGAGTTTTTCGAGGCGCACGCTCTCGGCGTCAAACGAGGAAGGCGGCTCCATGGCAATGACGCAGAGAACCTGCAAGAGGTGATTTTGGATCATGTCGCGCAAGGCACCTGATTGGTCGTAGTAGCCGGCGCGGTGTTCCACGCCGACGCTCTCGGCTGAGGTGATCTGCACGTGATCGACGTAGCGCCTGTTCCACAGCGGCTCAAAAATTGAATTGCCGAGGCGAAAGACGAGGATGTTCTGCACGGTCTCCTTGCCGAGGTAGTGGTCGATGCGGTAAATCTGCTCTTCGGCAAAGACCGAATGCAGCGCTTGGTTGAGTTCGCGGGCCGAGTCGTAGTTGTGGCCGAAGGGCTTTTCGACGATGATGCGGCACCAGCCGTGGCAGTCGCGGTGTTGGCAATTGAGGTCGGCGCGCCCTAGCTGCTCGACGATGTCGCGGTATATCTGCGGCGGCACTGAGCAGTAAAAGCAGCGATTGCCCCCGGTGCCGCATTCGCTGTCGAGAGCTTCGAGCCGTGCTTTGAGCGCGGCGTAGGTCGCCGGGTCGCCTGGGTCGCCGCGCACGTAGTGGAACTTGGCGAGGAAGGCATCCCGCGCGCTGTCGTCGAGCGGGCCGACGAATTCGGCCAAGGACTCCCGCATCTTTTGGCGAAAGAGGTCGTCGTCCCAGGCGCGGCGGGCTACGCCTACTAGGTGAAAGGCTTGGGGCAGGCGACCTTGGTGCTGCAAGTGCCAGATGGCCGGCACTAGTTTGCGCCGGGTCAGGTCGCCTGAGGCACCAAAAATGACGAGGGCACAGGGGTCGGGGATGCGTTGTTGGATCATCATAAACGTATAGCCAATAAAAAAGGCCACAGCGCACGCCATGGCCCCCCACACCGCCTCGTGTGAGCTTTGCAAATATACAAGCGCAGGCGCAAATCAACAAGTCGATTGCGCTGCTAAAGGCGTTGTGCGCGGTCTCCTTGGCGTTGCTATATTAGCGCAGCTAACTTTGATGCGAGGAAATATGAGTCGGTATTTGGTTACGGGTGGGGCGGGGTTTATTGGTTCCCACCTCTGTCAGCGCTTGTGTGCAGAAGGGCACGCAGTGCGGGTCCTAGACGATTTGAGTACGGGGCGGCGCGAAAACTTGGCCGAAATTCTAGGCGAGATAGAGTTCGTCGAAGGCGATATCCGCGACGCGGCCTTGCTCGCCGAGGTGATGCAGCAGGTCGATTGCGTCCTGCACCACGCAGCCATCGTCTCGGTGCCCGCTTCGGTCGAGCAGCCCCTCGCCGATCAGGAAGTCAACGCCGTGGGAACGCTGCGGCTGTTGGAAGCGGCGCGGCAGGCCGGGGTCCGCCGCGTGGTTTTCCCCAGTTCGGCCTCGGTGTATGGCAACAATCCGCAAATGCCCAAGCGCGAGGACATGCTGCCCGAACCCGAGTCGCCCTACGCGGTTTCCAAGGTCATGGCCGAGCACTACGCCCGAGTATATAGCCAGATCTACGGCTTGGAGGTGGTTGGCTTGCGCTACTTCAATGTCTTTGGCCCTCGGCAGATACCGTCTTCTCCATACTCGGGCGTCATCTCGATTTTTGCCGCACGGATGCGGGCCGGCGAGCCGCCAACCGTTTGCGGCGACGGTCACCAATCGCGCGATTTTGTCTATGTCGGCGATGTGGTAGAGGCCAATGTGAGGGCCTCTACTACTCCGGGAGTCGCCGGGCGGATGTACAATATCGGCTGCGGCCGCAGCGCGTCGCTGCTGGAGTTGATCGCCGCGCTCAACCAGATTCTGGGGACCGAGTTGGAGCCGATGTTCGCCCCGCCTCGGGCGGGTGATATCCGCTTTTCGTCAGCCGATATATCGCGCGCCCGGACCGAGTTGGGTTACGAGCCGAGGGTTGGGTTTGTCGAGGGATTGGAGCAGACGATTGCGGCGTGGGAAGACTCCAACGTTGCGAGGCAATAAAAGGGAGCGCTATTGTGGCAACCATAGTCGATGGCAAAAAGCGCATCCCCTTTATGCGCGGGATGCTGGTGCACTACCTAATTGAGCGCGGTTTCAGCTACGAAGACGCTCGCGCTGTGGCCAATGCGGTGCGCGCGTCTTTGGGCAAGGTAGAATTCGTGCGCAAGAAGGATATGGTGCAACTCGTAAACAATGCCATTCGCAAGGGATTCGGCACGTACGAGGTTGGCGACCTGATTTTCTGGGAGCGCCAGCCTACTACCATCATCGTCGAGCGCAAGAGCGGGTCGCGGCCTTTCTCCAAGGAATTGTTGTCGGATTCCATTCAGGCGTCTGGGCTAGCTCCAGACCAGAGCTACGAGATTGCGCGGACGATTGAAGCCCGCTTGATCGACCAGCGCCGCCAGCACATCGCGCACTGGGAGTTGGAGGATTTGGCGGCCGAACTGATCGAAAAGTCCTTTGACAAGTCTTTTGCTGAGCGCTACCGCTTGTGGCGAGCTTGGGGTGATGTAGATAAACCCCTGATCATTCTCATCGGCGGTGCCAGCGGAGTCGGCAAGACCACGTTGGCGATCGCGCTGGCCAATTTGCTCGACATTCCCCGGGTGGTAGCTACCGACGATTTGCGCCAAGTTATGCGCCTGACGCTTGCACAGGAGCTGGTGCCGGCCCTGCACACCTCCTCGTACACCGCCTGGAAGGCCGTTCCTGCGACTGGTCATCTCGACGTAGTAGTCGCCGGGTTTCGCGAGCAGGCGCGCAGCGTCTGCGTTGGGGTTAAGGCTATCATCAGCCGCTGCATTGAGGAAAACACCAGCGTCATCATCGACGGCGTGCACCTAATCATCGACATGCTGGACTTAGATGGGTATGCTGGCGATGCTTTTATCACGCCCGTCTGTTTGGAACTTCCCGGCCGCGATGCCTTTGAGGATCGCTTTGCCCAGCGTGCCAGTGAGGCCCCGTCTCGTTCGGCCCATCGCTATATGGAGCACTTAGAGGATATTCTCAAAATTCAGGACTATCTCATTGAAACGAGTGCCGCTTACGGCATTCCGGTGATTACCACGACCTCGGTCGAGGGTCTGACGAGCGAGGTTGCCATGGTGGTCAGCGAGCAACTGCAGGAGCAGGAGGAAATCCGCAAGGCCCTGCGTGCCGCGCGCAAGAAGCGTGCGGTCAATTGACGCGCCGCTTGTCGATTCGCCCAACGCTCGATTGTATTGTATATTCCAAAAATCACGGCTAAGAGGCGGTAAAAACGCGCAATCAAGTTAGGATAGAGATGCTGAGCAACAAAAAGAAGGGTACTTCCGCTAGCAATGGCCAAGCGCTCAATACAATTATCGGCCGCGGCAGCCACTTTGAAGGCAAGCTGACGGTGGATAATAGCGTCAGAATCGACGGGGTATTCAAGGGAGAACTGGCCTGCACAGGGGAGCTAACGATCAGCCAGTCGGGCGAGGCCGATGCTACGTTGCAGTGCAAAGACGCGTACATCGACGGCGTCGTAAGTGGCACCGTGCACGCCGATAAGGTGCGGTTGGACACGCAGTCGCGCTTTACTGGCGATGTGTACACCGACTCGTTCACGGTCTCTGAAGGCGCGATTTTTCACGGTTCTTGTTCGATGGAAAATCACCAGAAAAAGAGCGAGTCGCCGGCAACGGGTGCCCCAGGCGGCGAAGCTGCAAAGCCCGACCCGTTTGGGCCTAGACCACAAGTCCAAAAGAAATAGCGTTCCCCACTTCGTTTTTGCGTGAAAAATCCATCTGCACTGTGCGCTGCCGATGGATTTTTTCTTATTGCTGATGAGCCAACGCGACCATACTGCGTCCAAACGCCGCCGCCGCTCGGCCCCAATGGAGGAGATTGCAGTACCGTCTCCGCGTACTCGGCATCGGTCGCCGCGAGGCGCGTCGTCTATAGGTGGTTGGCGACGCTGGCGGCGCGGTGTCCTAGCCAGCTTGGGTGCGTCGCCGGTTTTCCGTGCGTACATCTTTCTCGGCAGCATTGCCGCTATCTTGGCCTTCCTGCTCTACAACGAATCGATCATCGCCGAATTGCGCGAACACGAAAAGACCCGAGTCGATCTCTATGCGCACCTGATATCGTTCGCGCCGCAGGCATCTGAAGGCCAAATCCCCACCCTCTTCACCGAGGTGATCACTAAAGTCGATTTCCCGCGCATCATCACCAATCACCGCGGCGAGATCATCCAGGCCGAGGACATCGATACTTCGAGCTTATTGGGGGACTGGGCCTTCTGGCGCAGCAAAGCAGAGGACGCGCCCGCTGCTTCGCCCGCTCAGTTGCACTGGCTGATCGAGGAAATGGATATTCAGAATCCGCCTATTCCCTTTTATTGGTCGCCGGAGACCCTAGGGCGACTCTATTGCGAGGGGGAGCGCACCGTCATTACGGATACGCAGGGGGCCATTGCAGCTTGGCAGGGGGCGGGCCTGCCCGTGAGTGGCGACACTTCGGCAGTTGCCCTCGCCGAGGTGCAACGAGCATTGCAGGAGATGAAGGCCGAAGAACCGCTGTCCTTCAGCGTGCCGGCCGCTAGCTTCAGCTATCTGCATTGGGACGAGACCAATGCGATCATCGAAGACGCCGAGGGTCAATTTAGGGCTTGGGTGGGGGCTGGGCTGCCGCTAGTCAGCGACGATCCCACCCAAGCGGTCCAAGATCAGCTTCGGGCCTTTGTCGATAGCTTGGCTAACCAGCGTCCACCCCTGGAGTTCAGGATCCCGGCTGAGCACTATATCCACTATGGCGACACGAGCTTGGTCGGTCGGATTTCCCTCGTCCCTTTTGTGCAGATCGGCGTGTTGTTCCTCTTTCTGCTCGTCGGCTATATCGGCTACCGCAACATTAAGCGCAGCCAACAGCGCTCGCTCTGGGTGGGCATGGCCAAGGAGACAGCCCACCAGCTCGGGACCCCCCTCTCCTCGCTGTCTGGGTGGCTGGAGTTGCTGCGCGGCGAAGTTGTCGCCGCTCCGAGACCGGACCGAGGCGGACGCTGGGGTCGCGTCGATCAGATGGTCGGGGAGATACAGCAGGACATGCGTCGCCTCGACCAAATTGCCTCGCGCTTCAGCCAGATCGGCTCGGTGCCCGAACTAGAGGAAAAGGACGTAGCAGCCGTGTTGGAGGAGGCGATCGAGTACTTCCGGCGTCGCGTCCCGCAATTCGGGCGGCAGGAAATCGAACTGGAATGCCTAGGCGAGTTGCCTCTGGTGCCGATCAACGCCGAATTGATGAGTTGGGCGTTTGAGAATCTGTGTAAGAACGCCATCGACGCTATGGATGGCCAGACGGGCAGCTTGCGCATCCGCATGGAGCTTCTGTCCGAGAGGCGGGCTGTGCAGATCGCGTTTCAGGACGACGGGCGCGGCATTGAGCCCGAGCACGTCAAGCGCATCTTCGAACCGGGGTTCAGCACCAAGAAGCGCGGCTGGGGGTTGGGACTGGTGTTTGTCAAGCGGATCGTCGAAGAATACCACAAGGGCAAGATCAGCTTGGTACATAGCGCGCCGGGCGAGGGCACGACCTTTGAGGTGATTTTGCCCTTGGGTTGAGGAACGGACGCGGGTTTAGACGAGTTTAAATAGTCTGTACTTACGATAGTCTATAACTTTTAGATAAAAGGTAACGCACGCATGGAAGGGGACAAGCGAAAGATACTCTGGGCCGACGACGAGATTGACCTATTGCGCGCTCACCGACGCTTTCTCGACGAAAGAGGCTACTCAGTGACGCCGGTGAGCAACGGCAAGGACGCCATCGCCCTGATTGCCCAAGCGCCTTTTGACATCGTGCTGCTCGATGAGATGATGCCAGGGCTGGACGGACTTTCGACCTTGGAGCAGATCAAGACGGCCGATCCCAATGTGCCGGTAATTATGATCACCAAGAACGAAGAAGAGCACCTGATGGACGAGGCGATTGGTCGCCGCATCGACAACTACCTGACAAAGCCGGTCAATCCCAGCCAGATTTTCATGGCTTGCAAACAGCTACTCGACGCGCGGCAGATTCGCCAAAGCCAAGCCGGGCAGCACTATGTCGCTAGGGCCGGCCAGATCCGCGAGCAGATTGCGGGCGCGACTTGGCAGACGTGGGTTGACGTACATCGGCAGCTCTGCGAGTGGGATATCGAAGTGGCGCGCTTGGGCGACGCAGGTCTCGGCCA
>MKWU01006827.1_pt1 | contig 11312 bp, 11 predicted proteins | sample 809101 | NCBI WGS metagenome assembly MKWU01 (sample SAMN05860141, study PRJNA318959) | sponge metagenome | host: Aplysina aerophoba | place: Slovenia: Piran, Adriatic Sea, Gulf of Piran | collected 2013-05-07
TCATCGAGGTCCACGAATGGGAGGTGCTGATCCGGGCGGCCCTGCCCCCGGAACACCGGGACCTGGTGTATCACGTGGACATCGCCAGCCAGGACTCGCGGCCGGAAAACCCCATGGCCATGGGCAAAAAGCAGATCCACACCTACGATCCCTCCACCGGCCTCATCACCAAAGAGTCGATGGCCGAGCTGTTCGCCTACATCCCTTCCAAGATCGTCAAGTTCCGCGTCTTCTCCCTGGACCACGCCCACGACCGGCTGCTGGCCTCCTGCACCGAGGAGGTGTTCCAGGGCGCCGGGAAGTGAGCGGGATATTCGGGACACCACACCGGGGGCCTGTCGGGGTTTTGCGTCCTTCGAAATGGCGCCCTTCGACTTCGCTACGCGAAGCCTGTCCTGAGCGTAGCGAAGCGAAGTCGAAGGGCTCAGGACGAACGGTTGTGAAAGCCTCTCTCCGTTCGTCCTGAGCCCTTCGACAAGGCTCGGGACAGGCCGCGCGTAGCGAAGTCGAAGGACGCCAAACAGCGTATGAAAACAGTGTACGAAACGGTGTATGAATTCCCCAACCGTTCGTCCTGAGCGTAGCGAAGCGTCAGCGTAGCGAAGTCGAAGGGCGCTACCTACCTGCCTGCCTTCACCCGCAGCCACGCCACCGCGTGGGTGCCGAGCACCAGCCCGCAGCCCAGGGCCACCATGGTGGGGCCCAGGGGAAGATCGAACTCGTAACAGACGGCGAACCCCGCCACGCCCATGCCCACGCCCGCCAGGGACGCGGCGATGAAGTAGGGCGCCATGCGCGATACCAGGGGCCGCACGGCGATGGGCGGCAGCACCAGGAAGCCGAAGGTGAGCAGCGGCCCGGCCATGATCACGCCCAACGCCACGGTGACGCCGGCCAGCAGATAGAGAAGCAGGTCCCAGATGGCGGTGCCGCCCTTCAACAGGGCGGTGAGGTCGCGGTCGAACGACGAAATCAGCAACTCGCGGCGAAACAGGACCAGACACGCCATCACCACCGCGTAGACTCCGCAGAGGATGGCAAGCTCGGTCCAGGACAGCACCACCGCGTCGCCCTTGACGAGGCTCAGAATCGCCACGTCGCCGAAGGGATGGAAGGCCACGAAGAGGACCGTGAGCGAGCCTGCCACCGCGTAGGCCACCGCCAGGCGGTTCTCCGCGCGGCCGGCGCCGCGCCGGTCCATCAGACCCAGCAACACCATGCCGGCGAAGGTGAACAGCAGCGAACCGCCGTAGGCCAGCAGGCGTTCGACCTCGTGGGCGTCGCCCCGTGTATGGCCCTGATGCGGCACCAGCCCGACCTCATGCGCGAACAACGCGAAGGCCACCCCCGCGGCCGCCAGTTGCGGCAGCGTCAGGCCCAGCAGCACGCTCCGCCTCAGCACCAGGAAGCCCCCGACCACCGGACAGACCAGCCCCAGGACGATGCTCCCCACCACCGCGGGAAACAACAGGAAGGACGGGCTCAGGATCTCCGCGAGGGCGCCCACTACACCGGCTCTTGCACGCCGCCGTTGGCGGCCCGGATCACGCGTCCACAGGTGCGGTCGAGGATTTCGCTGTCGTGGCTGGAGAGGACGATGGTCATCCGTGAGCCGCGGTTGAGGTCGACAAGCTGTTGCGCGATGCTGGCCTTGGATTCTCGATCCACGCCGGAAAACGGCTCGTCGAGAAGCAGCAGGACGGGCTCCATGGTCAAGGCCCGGGCGAGGAGGACTCGCTGGCGCTGTCCGCCGGAGAGATGGGCGAACACGGTCCGGCCCAGACGGGCCAGCCCCACCCGCTCGAGGGCCGTGTCAACCCGCCTTCTCTCGTGTCCGGGGAACAGACGCCAGGGGCGCAGCCGCCCGTAGGCGCCCATGGCCGCCACCTCCCACACACTCAACGGAAAGTAGGCGCTGAGGGAAGCGGTCTGGGGGACGTAGCCGAGCCGGGCAGGCGGGAGGTGCCGTTTCACCGTGCCGCCGCGCAACGGGAGCAGGCCCAGCATGGACCGGAGGAGGGTGGTCTTGCCGGACCCGTTTGCCCCAGCCAGCCCGACGAAGTCGCCGGCATGGATCTCCAGGTCGACTCCCTCGAGCACCGGCTCGGCGCCGTACCCCAGACACGCGTCTTGGAAGGCGATGACCGGGGGCTCCCGTGCATCGCCCCTGGTCACGAGCCGGCCGCTTTCGACAGATGCGTGACCAGGTAGTCGATCAACCCGATGTAACTGTCGACGCCGGGCTTTCCGCCCACGTACAACGGTATATTCACCAACCTCGCGCCGGTCTCCGTGGCAACACGCTTCGGTACCCGGCTCGGGTAGGTGCCATACACCACCAGCGGGACCTTGGCCGCCTTCATCCGCTCCACCAGTTGAACGATGTGCCCGGGCGTCGGTCCTATGCCGGAGGCAATCTCAAGGGTGTCGAACTGCTGCATGCCGTAACGGCCGGCGAAGTAGTTGAGCGTGTCGTGGTAGCTGACGAACCGGACGCCGTTGAGGCCCCGGGCGGTCGTTCGCCAATCGGCAATGCGCCGGTCCAGTTCCGCCAGGTACCCCTTCAGGTTCTCCATGAAGAAGGGACGGTGCTCGGCGTATAGTTTCGACAGGCCCTCGGCAACGTTCCGCGCTATGAGCTTGCCCATGACCGGGTCCAGATTGTAGTGGGGATTGCCCATCGGATGGACGTCGCCCCCCTTGCGCGAGAGGGTCTCCGGCATCCCCAGGGGCACGACTCCGGTGGATGTATCGATATAGCCGATCCCTCCACGCGAGATACGCGGGTTGGCGGCCACGTCGAGCAAGGCCGGCAGGAACGAGTGCTCCAGGGTAAGTCCCATCAGCACCAGCGCATCGGCGCGGTTGAGCATGGTGACCATGCTCGGCTTTACCTGGACGCTGTGAATGTCCCGGACGCCGAGGGTGAGACTGCTGACCGACAGCCGGTCCCTGCCGATCTGCCGGGTGATGTCGGCCAGGTCCGGAATCGTCGCCACCACCCGGATTTTCTGGGCCGTCGCGGAACCTGAAAGTATCAAGACGAGCGCCAGCGTCATGACGACTGCCGGCCACTGCCGTGCGGACATGCTGTTCATGAAAGGGTCTCCTCAAGGAACCGGTTCCGTGCGGGACCCGCGGCTTTCGCCGCGATGTCCCGCACGCAACACGGCGTCTTATCGCCGCTCGCGAAAACCGTGGGTATGGCTGCCAATCACGGTGGTCCACTGAAGGTAGATTTGAGCACCGTCCTGCCCCGCCACTTCGCCGACATCGTCCCAACCATGGGTGTACTGCAGGCGCAGGCGGTTGAACTCGCTGGGCGACCAGGAAATGTACGGCGACAGGCTCAGCGTCGTGTCGGAGGGACTCTCCAGGTCGGGTGCGGAATCGAGCAACAGCCCGAGGCTCCAGCGGCCCTGAATCTCCGGATTCAGATTCCACTCCGCGTAGGCATAACCGCCGCGGGAGGTAGTCGGCCCCACGTCGTCGAAGGTCTGGCGGTTGGTGAACCACTCGCCCGCGAGGGTGAATCCTTCGTAGAAATCCGCAACCAGGGGCCGGTGCCGGAGCGTCACGTCAACGCCGAGCAGAGAGCGCCTGCTCGGGTCCGCTTCCGTCTCCATCCTCGGCGTGTATGCCATCGAGGAACCGACTTCGAGGTTCCAGGTCTGGCTCAAGTCGAAATAGGCGTGCACCCGGCCGAGGTAGGTCAGGTTGTTGAGAGAGCGGCTGCCTCCCGAGGCGCCTTCTTCCGCATGTTCATCCTCATGCTCCTCGCACTCCTCCTCATGCTCCTCGCCCTCTTCCTCGTGGCCTTCCTCCTCGCATTCCTCCTCGTGCCCCTCGCCCTCTTCCTCGTGGCCATGCTCCTCGCCTTCCTCCTCGTGCTCTTCGTGCTCCCCGCCTTCCTCCTCCTCGTGGCCGTGCGCTTCAGCGCCGTGTGCGTGAGCATGGCCGATTTCGTTGAATGCGCCGCCCGTGAAGGCCAGGTAGAAAGGTGTCGGGAAGAGATAGCGCCATTGGACGCCCGTGCCCAGGGCCTCTCCGCCGACCATGCGGGTCAGAGACAACGGCGCATTGACGAACGGAAGCTCGTGCTGGTGAAACTGGCCCAGGCGGCCGAAATCCGCGAAGAACCGGCCGGCGGTCACGTTCACCGGCAGAGCGGTCGTTTGCACGGCCGCCTCTTCGATCTCGACGCCGGCTTCCGAGCCGGTGATGAACGTATAGGCCCTGGCATACGGATCTATTTCAGCCGACAGCCCGAGCTCCACCGTCCGCAGCCTGAACTCTCCGTCGCTGTCGTCCCGGTGCTCGAAGGTGGAGTCGATGGACAACCCCATGGAAGGATTCAGAATCGAAGGGCTCCGCTGAATCGACTTTACCGATTGCTCCACCGAGTCCACGCGGGCTGCCTCCGCCTTCTTTTGATCGAGCTCGTCGATGCGCTTCATCAGGCGGCCCATCTCCTCCTGCATCTCGTGCAGTTGCTTCCTGAGCGCGTCCACCGGCTCTTGCGCCCCGGCCGGGCCGGCCAACCCGCAAGACATCAGGAGCACGATGCATCCCAATAACAACCTCTCCATCAAGAAAAACCGTCCCATTGCGTCTCCTTTCCGCGAGCGGAACTTGATCCACGAACCTTATTAATAATAAAATCGCATTAAAACAACTCCCTCATAGCCTTGAATTACGTGTTCTGCAAGTTCACAGTCATGATACTGCAAATTGTTTATCAGTCTATGTGGGCGCTGCGCGGCCTGGATCGAAGGCACCCCGCAGCTTTGCATGACCGAAGCGCGGTGGTGTATAATCCAGACGGATAGGCCGGAAGAAGAGGGAACGATCCGGCCGCGGCGGGATCGGGAGACTCACATGACCGACGAAAAAAGCCACTACGAAACAGCTTCTTTCCAGAATCGCCCTCGCGCCAGACGGCGGACACGGCAACGAAGCGTCATCCAGCGGGTGCTGTTGGAGGCCAACCGTCCGCTAGGCCCCCACGACATCCTGGAAGCCGCCCAATCGAAGGCCCCCGGCCTGGGCATCGCCACCGTCTACCGCGCGATCCACTCCATGATCACCGAGGGCACGCTCGTCCCCGTGGAAGTGCCCGGGGAAGCCCCTCGCTACGAGGCGGCGGGAAAGGAACACCACCATCACTTCCAGTGCCGGACGTGCGACGACATCTTCGACATCCAGGGTTGCCCCCCGGACATCCAAAAGCTCGCCCCCAAGGGCTTCCGGCTCGAGAGTCACCAGGTCGTGCTCTACGGCGTGTGCCCCCCGTGTACGGGAATGCCCACCTAACCCGGTTCTCCAGGAGGCGGATCATGAGCAGCCTGCGCATCGAACAGGAAGGCAAGGCCGCGGAGGAGCTGGATTTCCAGCAGCTCGCCGCGCTGGACGGCCAGATCGAAGACGTCGGCGCGCTGATCCCGGGCCGTGCCGGCGGGGCGGTGACGCTTCAGGCCATCCTCGACCGGCTCCAGCCGGACCAGGCCCTCGACCACCTGACGGTGGAGTCCACCGACGGCGGATTCGCCGCCAGCGTCCCGCTGGAGGCGCTGCGCCAGGCGGTCATCGCCTACCGGGTCGGCGACGAGCCGCTGCCCCGGGACAAGGGCGGGCCGCTGCGCTTCCTGATCCCCGACGACGAGGGATGCGCCACCGGCGGCGCCGACGCCTGCGCCAACGTCAAGTTCGTCGGCACGCTCCGGTTGACCAGGGGCCGCGGCAAGGACACGCGCCCGGAAACGCCCAGGCAGCACGCCGCCCTGCACGAACGCGAAGGTTCCAACCGTTCGTCCTGAGCGTAGCGCCGCGACAGCGGCGCGAAGTCGAAGGACGCCATACTCCATCACCACCATCACTGAGAGGTTCTCACGCGTATTCACAGGAAAGGACTCTGAATGGCTTCACTCAAGGACAAGTACGCGATCGTGGGCGTCGGACACTCGGCGCTGGGCAAGGTCCCCGAACTGAGCGACTACGGCTTGCAGGTAACGGCGGTCAAGGCCGCCCTGGACGACGCCGGCCTCACGAAGAACGACGTCGACGCGGTGATCACCCACAGCCACCTGCTCGGCGCGGTCCGGGTGCACCACCAGAACCTGTCCGAGCGGCTCGGCATCGACACCGCCTTCGGAGTGTCGCTTTCGGCGGGCGGCGCGACCTCCTGCCTGATGGTGCAGGTGGCGGCGGCGGCCATCGAGGCCGGCTTCTGCAAGACCGTGCTGTGCGTGCACGGCGACAAGGGCGCCACCCGCAAGACCCCGGGACGGGGCGAGGGCGGCGGCGAGTTCGGTCCGGAGTACGGCCTGTACGGCGCCGCCGGACAGCACGCCTTCGGGCTCACCCGGCACATGCACGAGTACGGCACCACCCACGACCACATGGGCGCCATCGCGGTGGCGTGCCGCAAGCACGCACAGTTGAACCCCGTCGCCGCGATGCAGGCCCCCATGACGCTGGAGGACTACCACAACTCGCGCTGGATCGTGTGGCCGTTCCACCTGTTCGACTGCTGCCTCCGGAGCGACGGCGCCGCCGCGGTCATCGTCACCTCGGCGGAGCGCGCCAAGGACATGAAACAGAAGCCGGTCCACGTCATGGGCATGGGCCGCGCCAACAACTCTCGCGGCTACATCCACGGCGACCACATGACCGAGTTCGGCGCCAAGGAGTCCGGCGCCCAGGCCTTCGCCATGGCCGGCCTCACGCCCAAGGACATCGACACCGCACAGATCTACGACTGCTTCACCTACATCCTCATGGCCACCCTGGAGGACTACGGCTTCTGCAAGAAGGGTGAAGGCGGCCCGTTCGTGAGCGGCGGCCGCATCGAGCTTGGGGGAGAGCTGCCCACCAACACCTCCGGCGGCATGCTCTCCGAGTGCTACATCGAAGGCATGCTCCAGATCGTCGAAGGGGTGCGCCAGTTGCGCGGCGAATGCGGCCCGCGCCAGGTCAAGGACGCCGAGACCGCCATCATCAGCGGCAACGGCGGCAACGCGGTGTGCCATTCGACGCTGATATTGAGAAACTAGATGGCGCCCTTCGACTTCGCGCCGCTGACGCGTCGCTACGCTCAGGACGAACGGTGGATGGGGGCTACGCGCCGAACGGTGTACGAGTTCCCCGACCGTCGGCTCCGAGGTATTTCCAACCGTTGGCCCGGTAGTATTTCCAGCCGTTGGCTCCGAAGCATCTCCAGCCGTTGGCACGGAAGTATCTCCAGCCGTTGGCTCCGAAGCATCTCCAACTGTTGGCCCGGAAGTATTTCCAACTGTTGGCTCCGAAGTATTTTCCAGCCGTTCGTCCTGAGCGTAGCGCCGCGTTAGCGGCGCGAAGTCGAAGGGCGCCATCTCACCAAGCGGCGATTGACCCGAGTTCCTTAGTCCAGTTCCCACAGGGAGACCACCATGAGCGACTACGCCAAACCCATTCCGACCCCCTCCGAGGACTCCCGGCCCTACTGGGAGGCCACCCGAAACCACGAACTGAAGCTGCAGCAATGCCGGGTGTGCAAGGCCTTCCGGTTCCCGCCGGCCGAGGTGTGCTCCGAGTGCACCTCCGACGCCTATGACTGGAACCCCGTGTCCGGCAAGGGCCGGGTGTTCTCCTTCGTCATCTACCACCGCGCCTACCACCCCGGCTTCCAGGGCGAGATCCCCTACGTGGTCGGTGTCATCGAGCTCGACGAGGGCCCGCGCATGCTCTCCAACGTGGTCGGCTGCAAGCCCGAAGAGGTCCGCTGCGACATGCCGGTGGAGGTTACCTTCGAGGACATCACCGACGAGATGTCGCTGCCGAAGTTCCAGCCGGCTTGAGGGAACGCCATGTCATATCGAGATTTGAGAGAATGGCTCGAACAGGTGGACGCCATGGGCGAGCTGCGCACGGTGCCCGGCTGCGACTGGAACCTGGAGATCGGCGCCCTGGCCGAGGTGGCGGGACGCGGGCAGGACGCCCCCGCGATCCTGTTCGACAAGATCAAGGACTATCCCGAGGGGCACCGGGTGCTGGTGGGCATGGTGGAGTCGCTCAAGCGCGCCGCCCTCACCACCAACCTCCCCACCGACATCACCCGTAACGAGTTCATCGCCGCCTGGAAGGAACGCCTCAACCACCCGGCGCTGATTCCGCCGGCATACGTGGACGAGAGCCCGCTCTACGAGAACGTGTTCACCGGCAAGGATATCGACGTGCTCAAGCTGCCGGTGCCCAAGTGGCACGACGAGGACGGCGGCCGCTACATCGGCACCGCCCACGTGGTCATGACCCAGGACCCGGACGAGGGCTGGGTGAACATGGGCACCTACCGCACCATGGTCCACGAGGCCGACCGCCTGGCGGTCTACATCTCCCCGGGCAAACACGGCCGCATCCACCGCCAGAAGTCCTTCGACCAGAACAAGCCCCTCAAGGTGGCCATCTCCTTCGGCCAGGACCCGCTGCTGTTCCTGCTGTCCTCCCGGCAGATCCCCTGGGGCGAACAGGAGCTCGACTACGCCGGCGGCATCAAGGGCGCGCCCGTGGACGTCATCCGCGGCGAGTTCACCGGCCTGCCGATTCCCGCCCACGCCGAGATCGCCATCGAGGGCGAGATCATGCCCGACGAGACCCGCGACGAGGGTCCCTTCGGCGAGTGGCCCGGCTACTATGCCAGCGGCTCGCGCCAGGAACCGGTGGTGCACGTCAAAAGCCTGATGTACCGCAACAATCCCATCCTCACCGGCTCGCCGCCGTTCCGGCCGCTGCCCGGGGCCGACGGCTGCACCTCGCTGATACGGGCCGCGTTCATCTGGGATTCCATGGAGAAGGCCGGCGTCCCCGACGTCACCGGCGTCGCCTGCTACCAGAACCGCTTCTTCACCGCCGTCTCCATCCGCCAGCGCTACCCCGGCCACGCCAAGCAGGCCGCCTTGATCGCCAGCCAGAACCACACCGGCGCCTACCTCGGCCGCTACGTGGTGGTGGTGGACGAAGACATCGACGTATCCGACCTGAACGATGTCGTGTGGGCCATGTGCACCCGCTGCAACCCCGCCGACTCCATCGACATCCTGCGCCGCACCTGGAGCGGCCCCCTCGACCCCATCATCCCCCGCGACCAGAAAGGCCACAACTCCCGCGCCATCATCGACGCCTGCCGCCCCTACGAATGGATCAAGGACTTCCCGCCCGTGTCGGGAGCGAGCCCGGAGTTGAAGGAGAGGGTGCTGGAGAAGTATGGGGAGTATCTGAAGGGGTGAGGGGGAGCCCGAAGCCGCCGCGCACGGTTCCCGAGTTCACGAAGCGAATCTGAAGACCTGCACGGAGAGGGATCGGACCGCCTTTCCCTCGCCGTGAACCATCAGGCGAACTTTCTCCGCCGTTTCGCGACTGAAGGTTTGTTCGCCACACTGGCCGCACACCACGGCGGGAACGCCGTCTACCATGACGTACTGCCCGTCGATACAGAACATCTCGTCAACCAACTCTTCTCGGGTCTCTCCCCCGCGACAGACATCACACTTGGGCATGTCATCTCCTCCTGGAGTAATTGACCCACTCTTCCTGGCTAGGCTCATAGAGTGTGATGATCCTCAATGACTCGCCGTCGGCCAACGAAACCTGAATGTGCAGCGGCCTCCCCATTCGCGTAAAGCCCAAGAGGAGGCAGCTCGGAGAGTACTTGTCATCAGGGTACTCTTCAATCACGTTTGCCCGCCTTCCGGCTTCGCGTATTTCCCGCTCACTGATGTTTCTTTCAACCAAGCGCCTGAACGCATGGCGGGTTACGACATAGTCACCCGAAAAGAGTTGCCTACGGACTTGGTCAATCGTCTTCACACCGACACTGACCCATCACATGCAAGCTCGCCTCAGGGCCTTGCCCAAGAATGACTGGCGCATGTTCAATGCCTACCCCTCACGGTACTCTCCGTCGACGCAAACGGCAATATGTCTGTATCTGTAGATGCGGGCGTTGGCTTCCGCAAGGTCACTCACCGCGAAGTGAGTTCCGGCCAAGATCCGGGAAACGGCCATCACGAACTATTAGGCGGCAACTGGAAAACGCCGGTGTCCGGTTCCGCCATCCACAACGCGCCCGTATCGATGTCGAACCACCAGCCGTGAAGCGTGAGATCGCCCGTTTCCACCCGATCCTGAATCCACGCATAGGACCTAAGGTTTGCCAATGACCTGAGCACCGATCGCTGCTCGGCCGCAGTCGCTGCTTCCGCTTCCGTGCGCTCGCCCTCGGAGTCCTCCGCCAGCACCTCCCGGCAGGCTCCGTCCGCCAGCGCCACCCAAGGCCCCAGACACTCGAACAGTGGCAGTTCCTGCCCTCGCGCCGCATCCAATGCCGCCTTGATGCCCCCGCAGTGGGAATGGCCGCATACCACTACGTGGGAGACCCCGAGTGCCTTGACGCCGTACTCGACCGCCGCCATCACTGCGTGCGCGGTCGCGTCGCCGGGGCGCCGAGGGGACACGAGGTTGGCGACAACGCGGACAACGAAGATGTCCCCCGGGCGCGCACCGCAGATTAACGCCGGGTCGACGCGGGAGTCGCTGCAGGCAATGATCAGGACGTCTGGTTCCTGGCCTTGCGCCAGGCGCGCCATCAGGGAGCGGTCGCCTTCGTATTCGGTCTCATGGAAACGGCGGGCACCCCTGAGGAGCGCGGAGTAGCTGTCGGTATGATCGTTGGTCACGGCTTCATCCTTTAACGATTGTCGGTCTCATGTATGCGATGGTATTCTCGAAAACGACCTATCAACTTGACCAGAAGAGTTAAGCCTTGCCGGATCGCAAGAGTTCACAGGAGTCGACAGGACCGCTGGCCTCCCCAGATACGGGTAGCGAGGGCAGCACGGGTCCACGGACATCCTCGCCGCCTTCTGCCCAGGACCGCTCCGAATACGATAACCCGGATTACCCGGAATTCGAAGTTCACGACGTAGTGGCGGGCTACGACAGCGCCGCAACCGCTCTCGTGCCGGAGTACGAGCGGGTTTCGTTCGAAAACGTACACGCCCCCGTACTCAAGTGGCTGCCGCAGTCGCCCGCTTGGGTCCTCGACGTGGGTGCGGGCAGCGGGCGCGACGCCGCGTGGTTCGCGAGAAAGGGGCACAACGTAGTCGCGGTGGAGCCGTCACGGCAACTACGTGCCGTTGGGAAAGCCTGTCACGGATCGTCGGCGATCAAATGGATTGGTGATGAGCTCCCGGCGCTGGCCAAGGTCGTACGCTCGAAGCTCACGTTTGACCTGGTATGGCTGAGCGCGGTGTGGACGCACGTACCGCCGAACGGCCGAC
>MKWU01006828.1_pt1 | contig 11311 bp, 7 predicted proteins | sample 809101 | NCBI WGS metagenome assembly MKWU01 (sample SAMN05860141, study PRJNA318959) | sponge metagenome | host: Aplysina aerophoba | place: Slovenia: Piran, Adriatic Sea, Gulf of Piran | collected 2013-05-07
TGAGCGGGCGGCTCGGCCGGTGGGCGCGTGCCTCCGCGCCGATGGATCGGGCACTGATGCTGGGCGTGGCGGCTATCGCGACGCTGGCCGGCGTCCGAGCCGTGATGGCCCTCCAGGGACTGGTATCGATTGGCCCGACAGCCGTCCTGGCGTGGCCGCAGGCGGTCGTCATCGCTCTGCTGGCCGCCAACCTGGCCCGAGCGGTGACCCTACTCTGGATTCACGGAGATCTGCGCTCAACGCAGAGACAGTCGCTCTGGGCGCGGCAGGCCGGTCTCATTGTCGCAGCGGTCGCCCTCGGAGCGCTGGGCGCCGCGTGGGAGGCCTACCCGGCGTTCGTCACACCCGCTTCCGCCGGCTGGGAAGTCGTCGGCCGCACGGCGAGCCTTGCCGCCACCGGCGTCGCGACAGCCATCTTCGGCCTTTTCGGCTGGCTCGCCATCACCCCCCGCCTGATCGCCGATGAAGAAATCGAACGCCACATCACGAGCTTCTTCGCTCAGGCGCGGCCTGCTCTCGCAACCCCTCGCGAACCCTCGCGTCCCGAAGGAGGACCCCGATGATTTTCATCCATGCACTCGGAGACATTCAGTACCCGATCTGGATCGTTCTGATACTGATGCTCGTCCAGATCGCCCGCTGTACAGCTCAATTGATCCGCGGCAAAGGCCCGGTAAGCCCGCTCCGCACGCACTCGATTCTGGTGTTCGGCACTCTCGGCGCATGCCTGGGGGTACTCGGGACACTTCTTGGCGTCGCCAACATGGCCAACGTCATCGGACGGGCCGGCGGCGTATCTTCAGCCACCGCATGGGAAGGGGTAGGAGTCACGATCACCCCGTCCATTCTGGGCTTCGCCATCCTGGGCACAGCGTCGATCGCCTGGCTCGTCCTGCAGTATGCCACGGCACGCAGGGCGCGCTAACCCCCTGGCTCGCCCCCGTCCTCGGCGAGCGCAACCTCCGCCTGCATGAGCCGCGCGGCCACATACCCGCGCCGACCGTCCGGCAGCTGCACCCGGAACCAATCGCCCGAGGCACCGAGCACGCGCAGGCTGGCGCCGGGTTCCAGCTCCATCACCACATCGCTCCGCATGCCCGGCGACGCCCGCAATCTGATCCCTTCGTTGCCGGGCTGGACCCGGGCACCGAGCAGCGCCAGGTCCCCGGTCATCTCCGACAGGGTGCCGCGTGGCGGATCCAGGAAGGGATAGGGGTCGAACGCGCCGCCGGGGCGGCGGTAGACGCCGAAGTGCAGGTGCGGGGGCGTGGTGCGCGCGTTCCCCGTGTTCCCCACGAAGCCGAGCGTGTCGCCCGGCTCGACCCGCACGCCGTTGCCGACGGCCTGGCTGTCGAGGTGCGCATAGTAGAAGCGGGCGTCGCGATCCTCGTCGCGTACCCAGACCACCTTGCCGCCGATCTGCGTGTCGTTCACCCGGTACGTGGTCCCGGCGGTCGCGGCCAGCACCGGTGTCCCCCTGCGCGCGAAGATGTCCACGCCGTGGTGCTCGCGCCGCCCCCCGTCCCGGGCCGCGCCGAAGACGCTCTGGATCGCCCCCATGCCGCGGCCCTCGACCGGGAAGGCGAACTGCGCCTCCTGGGTGAGGACCACCCGGTAGGTTCCGCCCCGGAGCAGTTCCGGCTGTAGCCGGAGGATGTAGTCGCCTGCCCGCCAGGGGTCTTCGTGCTCGAAGATTCCCCCCACCGAGTCGGTGGAGAACACCGGCCTCGGCGGGTCGTCCTCGTTGTTGGGCACCCGGAAGAGGTCGACGAAGAGGCGCGTGCCGTCTTCCGTCTCCAGGAAGACCCCGAACGTCAGTTTTTGCCCGCGCGGTATCCGGACCCGGTAACCCACCGCCCCGGGATCCTCGGACGTAATGTAGCCCTCTTCCTCGAAGGGCAGGTCGACCGTGATCGGCTCTTCCACCGCATCCCGCCCGGCCGCCGCCCAATCCTGCCCCAGCGCCGTACTGTCCAGCCCGGCCGCGACCAGCTTTTCCTGGTAGGCTTCGTAGGGGGTCAGGTCACGAAAACGGTCTTCCAGCTTCTCGGCCTGCTCGCACGCGCTCAGCGCCGCGATCGCCAGCAGAATGCCAAACCGTCGCCGTTGCCGAGCCAATGCTCCTCCTTCTCCGTTACGCGGGTCCCGCTGCACGCACCGCTTCGCTGGCCCCGCCTGCAAAGCGCTCGAAGTTGCGCTTGAACATGGCGGCCAGTTCGGCGGCGGCGGCGTCATACGCGGCGCCGTCGGCCCAGGTCCCGCGGGGCAGCAGCACGCTGTCCGGGACGCCGGGAACGCGGGTGGGAATGTTCAGTCCGAATACCGGGTCCACGGTGCGCGGCGTCCCCTCCAGGTCGCCGTTCAGCGCGGCTTCCAGCATCGCGCGGGTGTGGGCCAGCTCCATCCGGCTGCCGACGCCGTAGCGGCCCCCCGTCCATCCGGTGTTCACGAGCCAGACCCGGGCTCCGTGCCGCGGGATCTTCTCGCCCAGGAGCCTGGCGTAGACGGTGGGGTGCTGGGGCAGGAACGGGGCCCCGAAACAGGCGCTGAACGCCGCTTTGGGCTCGGTCACGCCCCGTTCCGTGCCGGCCACCTTGGCCGTGTAGCCGGAGAGGAAGTGGTACATCGCCTGCTCGGGGGTGAGGCGCGCGATCGGGGGCAGCACGCCGAAGGCATCGGCCGTCAGGAAGACCACGTTGTTCGGGTGGCCGCCCTGTCCGCCCGGCACCGCGTTCGCGATGTAGTGGATCGGGTACGACGCGCGGGTGTTCTCGGTGATGCGCGCGGAGTCGTAGTCGATCTCGCGGGTGCGCTCGTCCACGATCACGTTCTCGAGGATGGTGCCGAACATGCGCGTCGCGCGGTAGATGTCCGGCTCCCCCTCCGGCGAGAGACGAATGGTCTTGGCGTAGCAGCCGCCCTCGAAGTTGAAGACGCCGTCGTCGCTCCAGCCGTGCTCGTCGTCGCCGATGAGGCCGCGGGCGGGATCGGCGGACAGCGTCGTCTTGCCCGTACCGGAGAGACCGAAGAAGAGCGCGGTGTCGCCGGCGGCGCCGATGTTGGCCGAGCAGTGCATGGGGAGCACGCCCCGGGCCGGGAGCATGAAGTTGAGCGCGGAGAAGATCGACTTCTTGATCTCGCCGGCGTACGCGGTGCCGCCGACCAGCACCACCCGCTCCGTGAAGTGGACCACGATGAAGGCGCCCGAGTTGGTGCCGTGGCGCCGCGGATCCGCCTGCATGGAGGGCGCGTGGTAGACGATGAAGTCGGGTTCGAAGCCGGCTTCCTCGCCGGGGCCGAGCCGCAGGAACATGTTGCGGGCGAAGAGGTCGTGCCACGGACTCTCCGAGATCACCCGCACGTTGACGGAGTAGCGCGGGTCGGCGCCGCCGCGCGCGTCCCGCACATAGAGTTCGGACCCGTTGAAGCGCTCGATGATCTCGGCCTTGAGGGTGCGGTAGTGCGCCTCTTCGATCGGGACGTTCACGTCGCCCCAGTCGATCAGGTGGCTGGAGCCGGGTTCGTCAACGACGAAGCGGTCGTTGGGGGAGCGGCCCGTGTGGGGGGCCGTCACGGTGATCAGTCCGCCTCCCTGCGCGAGCCGGCCTGTCCCGAGTCTGAGGGTTTCTTCATAGAGCTCCGCGGGAGAGAGGTTTCGGTTGACGCGTCCTCTCGGGTTCAGTCCCTCTTCACGCAGAGCCGTCTTGGGCGCTTCTGCTACAAGCATATTCCTGTCCGTGTTTTCCGGTTTGTTCATTCTGAAAGGTCAGCGTTGCTACCCAACCTTGAAATGTGATCCCGTGGCGTGCGCGCGTCTACCGAAGCAATCCCGATAAGATGGACGACCTCCAGAACGGAACTGCCACGCTGCAGGATGTGGACGGGTTTGTTCATCCCCAGAAGGATGGGACCGATGACTTCGGCGTTCCCCAGCTGGCTGATCAGCTTGTAGCAGGCGTTGGACGCGCTGAGGGTGGGGAACACCAGGACGTTGGCGGGTCCGGTCAGATCGCTGAACGGATAGGTCTCGGCGATGATGCGCTCGTCGACCGCCACGTCGGCCTGCATTTCGCCGTCCACCGCGATGCCGGGCGCCAGGAACTTCACCCACGTCACCGCCTCGCGGACCTTCTCTGCCTCGGGGTGCCGCACCGACCCGAAGTTGGAGAACGAGAGCATCGCGATCCGGGGTTCGATGCCCAGGTCGCGCACGAACCCGGCGGCCGAGATCGCGATCTCGGCGAGCGTGACCGGATCGGGGTCGATGTTCACCGTGGTGTCGGCGAAGAAGAGCGGGTCGCGGTCCCGGAAGGCGACCATGTGCAGCCCCGAGACGCGGCGCACGGTCGGCGACGTGCCGATGACTTCCAGCGCGGGGCGCAGGATCTCCGGGTAGTTCGAGTCGATCCCGGCCACCATGGCGTCCGCATCCCCCGCGCGCACCATCATCGACGCGAAGTAGACGGGCTGGTAGGCGCGGGCGCGGGCCTCCGCCAGGGTGAGGCCCTTGCGCTCCCGGCGGCGGTAGAAGTCGTCGGCGTAGGCGTACCGGGTGTCCTCGACCGCTGCGGGGTGGATGCACTCCACGCCGTCCAGGTCGATCCCCAACTCGGCGCCGAAGCGGTGGACCTTCTCGGCCTTGCCGATCAGCACGATCCGCGCGGTGCCCTCCCGCACGACCTGGGCCGCCGCGCGCAGCACCCGCTCGTTGTAGCCGTCGGCCATCACGATCCGCGCGGGCTCCTGGCGCGCCCGGCCCAGGATGCGGCGCATCGCCTCGCGCCCCGGGCCCAGGCTGGCTTCCAGCTTGTGGCGGTACTCCTCGAGGTCCAGCTCCACGCGCGCCGCGCCCGAATCCATCGCCGCCTTCGCCACCGCCGGCGCGACATGCAGCAGGACGCGCGGGTCGAAGGGCTTCGGGATCAGGTAGTCGGGCCCGAACTCGAAGGCGTCGTCGCCGTACGCCTTCAGCACCGATTCGGGGACATCGTCGCGCGCCAGTTCCGCAAGCGCCTGGGTGGCGGCGAGCATCATGCCCTGGTCGATCCCGCGCGCACGCACGTCCAGCGCCCCGCGGAAGATGAAGGGGAAGCCCAGGACGTTGTTGACCTGGTTGGGATAGTCGGAGCGGCCGGTCGCGATGATGGCGTCGTCGCGGATCTTCGCCACTTCCTCGGGGGAGATCTCGGGGTCGGGGTTCGCCAGCGCGAAGATGATGGGGCTGGGCGCCATGGACGCGACCATCTTGGGCGTGATCACCCCCTTGGCGGAGAGGCCGACGACCACGTCCGCGCCCACCATCGCCTCCTCCAGCGTGCGCACCGGCCGCTCGGTCGCGAAGGGCGCCTTGTATTCGTTCATCCCGTTTTCGCGCCCCGCGTGGATCACGCCGGAGCGATCGACCATGACCAGATTCTCCGGGCGCACACCCAGGCGCAGGCAGTGGCGGGCGGTGGCCAGCGCGGAGGCCCCGGCGCCGGTGAAGACCACGGTGGCGTCGCCGATGTCGCGGCCCGAGATCTCCAGCGCGTTGAGGAGCGCCGCGCCGCCGATAATGGCCGTGCCGTGCTGGTCGTCGTGGAAGACCGGGACGCGCATCGTCTTCCGCAGCGTCTTCTCGATCAGGAAGCACTCCGGCGCGCGGATGTCCTCCAGGTTGATGCCGCCGACCGTCGGCTCCAGCAGCTGGCAGAAGCGGATGACCTCGTCGGGATCCTCGGTGTCGATCTCGATGTCGAAGACGTCGATCCCCGCGAACTTCTTGAAGAGGACGCCCTTCCCCTCCATGACCGGCTTGGCCGCCATCGCGCCGATGTTCCCGAGCCCCAGCACCGCCGTCCCGTTGGACACCACGGCAACCAGGTTCCCGCGCCCCGTGTAGAGGAACGCAGCCTCCGGGTCGCGATGAATCTCCATGCAGGGTTCCGCCACGCCCGGGGAGTAGGCGAGCGAGAGATCCCTCTGCGTCGCCACGGGCTTGGTGGGAACGACCTCGATCTTTCCGGGCCGGCCGTCGGCGTGATATTCCAGTGCGTCACTTCGCATTTAACGACAAGTCCCCGTCCAGTTAGTATCTTGCGCGGGCTCCGGCGAGCGGAGAGCAACGGCTTGCGCCGGGTTGTGATCCTACCGGAGACTACGGAGCGCCGTCAATTGCCAACCCCACGCCTGATGAGACCATGAACGGCTCCGCCGTCCGCCCGGCGGCCACATTGATCCTGCTTGGTTTGCTCGGTGCGGCGCCTTCGGCTTCGGCCCAGGAAGCCCCCGAGGGCCGGCCGGAATGCCCGGCGGGCGTGATCGTGAACGTCTTCGTCGAAAACCAGTCCATCTACGAAGAGGACGGGCCGGAGGACGGGCAGTCGCACGGCTGGGTTCAGCGACTGGCCGCCTGGGTGGCGAACCGGGTGCACATCCGGACCCGGAAGGGTCTCATCGAGAGCGAGCTTCTCTTCCGCGCCGGGGACTGTTTCGACCAGCTGCTGCTCGACGAGTCGGAGCGTTCGCTCAGGTCGCTCTCCTTCCTCGCCGAAGCGGACATCCGCCATGCGCCTGCCAGCGACGGTAGAATGGACGTATTTGTGACCACGCGCGACGACTGGACGCTGAAGCTGGACGTGCGGCCCGAGCTGGATCAGGGCCTTCGCTTCGCCTACCTCGGCGGGGCGGAGGAAAACTTCCTCGGGACCGGGACGCTGCTCGGCGTCTATGTGCGGGACCAGGTGGAACAGCGCGACGTCGGCGTCCACCTGCGCAATCCGCGCCTCGCCCGCACGCGTTTCGACGGGGCGATTTCGGGAGGCAGGACCCGCACCGGGACGTTCTTCACGGAATCGCTCTCCTACCCCTTCGTCGGCGAGGTCGGTCGCTGGGCGTTCGTGGAGTCGTATTCCCTGCGCGAGGACATCTTCCCCTACGCTACGCAGGATGCGGGCTCATCCACCTACGTGAGCCTTCCCATGCAAACCCGGCGGGCCGAGGTCACCGTCGGCCGGCGGTTCGGGACCCCGGGGAACCTGACCGTGCTCGCGGCCGGGTTTTCCTGGGAGGGTCTACGCTTTGACGACTTCCCCGAGGGGGTCGAAGTGGTTCCCGGATTGGACTATTCGTCGCGCGTGAACGCCGACGAGGCGATGATCGAGGCCGTGGCGGGCCAGACCGCGCCGCGCCGGATCCCGCGCCTCCATGCCGTCGTCGGCAAGCGCAACATCCGTTTCATCACACGGCGCGGACTCGACGCCGTGCGGGCCGAGCAGGACGTGCGGGTGGGCACGCAGGCGATGGTCGCGGCCGGCACGACGCTCGGCGGGGCGGAGCTCGGAGCCGAAGGGACGCATCGGGAGGTGCGTGGCAGCATCTCGCTCTTCGGAGGCGCTGCCGGCGACAGCTGGGTCTTCAACTCGGAGCTGAATCTGGAGGGGGCGTGGCTGCCCGGCACGGAGCGTCCCGCAAGGTCATTTCGCGACGTGCTGGGCGAGTTCGACGCCTACCTGTACTGGCAGCCGGGCGTCGCCAGCCGGCACACCGTCGTGCTGGGGCTCAGCGGCGCCGGGGGCTGGGACAACGCGAGGCCGTTCCAGCTCACGCTGGGGGGGCCGCTCCGCGTCCGCGGGTACGGCCGGCTCGACTTCCCGGCCGCGCGCCGGCTGGTGGTCAACCTGGAAGACCGGATCACCCTGGATGCGCCATTCAGCGATGTCTTTGACGTTGGGCTGGCGTTTTTCGTCGATGTCGGCGCCGGTTGGAAGGGGGACGCACCCTTCAGCACCGACTCGGGGCTGCGGGGGGCCGCGGGTGCCGGACTGCGCTTCGCCTTTCCGGACGGCAACCGCCAGGTCGTTCGCTTCGATCTGGCGGTACCGCTCGAAGCGGGCGGCCTACGCGATTACCAGCTCCGGATCGGCTACGACGCTACCAGTCTGCTGGCGACGCTACGGGACCTGCAGGTGCTGCGGAGCCGCGGAGCGGGCCCCTCGACTGTGTTCCTGGGCGGCCGGTAGCCCACGCCGAGGAACGGGCACCTCTGCCGGCCGCCACGCCCGGGTGCATAAAAAAACATTTGACTTGGGGACCATCTGGACGTAAGATACCTGTCCCTTCACCGAACGCCGGAGTGGTCGCCAGGCATCTCCCGCCGTCCCTGAGCGGCAGCAGCCTCCGGTACACCGGGAAGGGACCGATTTCATTCCCCAATCAGGAGGACGGCATTGTTCGCAGATTCGCGCGGTCTCGATTCCTTCGATCAGTATCTCCAGGATGTGGAGCGCTACCCCCTGATCTCGGACCCCCAGGAGGAACGAGCCCTGGCGCGAAGAGCTCGAACCGGTGACAAGGAGGCCGCCGAGCGCCTCGTCACCGCGAACCTCCGTTTTGTCATCTCATACGTGAAGAAGTACCAGGGGCGTGGCCTGGGACTCGCCGAGCTGGTCTGCATCGGCAACGAGGGTCTCCTGAAGGCCGTCAAGAAGTTCGACCCCGACAAGGGGGTGAAGTTCATCTCCTACGCCGTCTGGTGGATCCGGCAGACCGTGCTGCAGGCGCTGGCCGAGCAGACGCGTTCCGTCCGCATACCGCTCAACCAGAACTCCAACCTCGCCCGGCTGGCGCGCACCAACACCAGCCTGACGCAGCAGCTCGGCCGGTCCCCCACCGACCAGGAACTCGCCCGCGAGATGGGGGAGCCCCTGGATACGGTCCGGGCGCTCCGACGCGTCGCCGCCGCCGAGCTCAGCCTGGATGCCCCCCTCGACCGGGGCGACCGCGACAGCGCCAGCTTCGGCGAGCGCTTCGCCGGCGGGGACGGCGCCGAAATCGAGGAGGACGTGGAGGCGATCGCGCGCCGCTCGTACTTGGAGAACATGTTCGACAGCTACCTGACCGAGCGCGAGCGCAAGATCCTCTACCTGTACTACGGCCTCGACGACGGCGAGGAGCGCACCCTGGAGGAGATCGGCTCGCTTCTGGGCGTGACCCGCGAGCGCATCCGCCAGATTCGCAACCGGGCCTTCGAGAAGCTCCGCGAAAGCCCCCAGGGCGACTCTCTCTCCGGATTCTGGACCGCGCACTAGCGCAATCGGTCAGAGGTCGTTCCCCCGCGGGGTGAGCATCACCATCTCCCGGGCACGGATTTCCGCCGTCGGGATCGTCACCCCGTCGCGCTCGTAGGAGTCGTACTGCAGGTACCCCTCCACGAAGAGCTTGTCGCCCCTGGACACGTAATCCTCGGCGACCTGCGCCAGCCGCCCCCAAAGATTGACGCGATGCCAGTCGGTGCGCTCCTCCGGCTCCTCCCCTCCCGTCTTCCAGTTCGTGGCCAGGGAGATGCGGGCCACCTTCACGCCCGCGCTGGTGATGCGCACTTCGGGGTCGCTACCCACGTTTCCCACGAGAATGATCTTGTTTACCGAACGGCTCAAGGGACGGTCCTCCGTTTCCAGGATGTGGACTGGTCACCGGGCCGGTGCGGACGCGGAAGCCGTGTGAGGTGACGCCGCTCCGCCGAGGGGCCCGGTCGAGTGTTTCGCCCACAAGGTGGGGGATGGCCAGGGGCGCATACATGGCTGGATGGGACGGATTCCGCCCCGGGCCGGGCCGAAGCCGGTTTTCGGGCCAGCCGCATGTCTGGATCGGACCGGGATCACCCCTTGCAGTCGTACCAGGTCCTCCCTGCTCCCACATCCACGCGCAGCGGCACCTTCAGCTTCATCGCCGACTCCATCACCTCCACCACCGCCGCGCTCACCTCATCCACCCGGCTTTCGGCCACCTCGAAGACGAGCTCGTCGTGGACCTGGAGCAGCATGCGGACATCGGGATCGCCGCGCAGCAGCTCCCGGATGCGGATCATCGCCACCTTGATGAGGTCGGCCGCGGTCCCCTGGATCGGCGTGTTCTGCGCCACCCGCTCGCCGAACTGGCGCACGTTCCACGCCCTCGCGCGCAGCTCGGGAATCCGGCGGCGCCGGCCCATCAGGGTGGCCACGTACCCCAGCTCCTTCGCCTGCGCGACCTGTTCGTCCAGGAAGCGCCGCACGCCCGCGAACCGCTCGAAGTACTGCGCGATGAATCGCTTGGCGTCTTCCATCGAGATCCCGAGTTGCCGGGCCAGACCGAAGGGACCCTGACCGTAGAGCGTGGCGAAGTTCACCGTCTTGGCCTGGTCGCGCATCGCTCCGGTGACCTCGTTGGCGGTCACGTCGAAGATCACCGCCGCGGTCTCCCGGTGGACATCCTTCCCCTCCCGGAAGGCCCGCACGAACACCTCGTCGTCGGAGAAGTGCGCCAGGATGCGGAGCTCGATCTGGGAATAGTCCGCCGTAACCAGGACAGCGCCCGCGGGGGCGACGAACCCCTTGCGGATCTCGCGGCCGACCGTGGTGCGGATGGGAATGTTCTGCAGGTTGGGGTCGGAGGATGACAGACGGCCGGTCGCGGCGACCGCCTGGTTGAAGGTCGTGTGGATCCGGCGCGTATCCGGGTTGACCAGTGCCGGGAGCGCGTCCACGTAGGTGTTGCGCAGCTTCTCCAGCTGCCGGTAGTCCATCATCAGCCGCGGCAGTTCGTGGCCCTGGACCGCAAGCTGCTCCAGCACGGATGAATCCGTGGACGGGCCCGTCTTGGTGCGCTTGATGACGGGCAGGCCCAGCCGCTCGAAGAGGACCTCACGCAACTGGGGGGTCGAGTTGATGTTGAACTCGGTGCCGGCGACCCGGTGGATGTCCTCGCGGATCAGGCGCAGCTCGCCGGCCAGCCGCGCGCTCATCGCCGCGAAGAAGCCGGGGTCGATCCCCACCCCGTTCATCTCCATGTCCGCCAGCACGGGGATCAGGGGGGTCTCCAGCTCGTCGAAGAGCTCCTCAAGGCTCTCCGCGGCCAGCTGGCCCGAGAAGCGCTCCCACAGACGCAGCGGCAGTTCGGCCTGCTCGCAGGCGAAGGACAGGGCCTCGGCAGCGGCGATCTCGCCGAACGCGCGCCGCTTCTTCCCGGTCCCCAGCACCTTGGCGGGGGCGGTGACCTCCCGGCCCAGGAGGTCGGTGGCCAGGGCGCCGAGGTCGCGGTGGCGCCGGCCGGGATCCAGGACGTAGGACGCCACCATCACGTCCTTGAAGGGACCGGCCAGTTCCAGTCCCGCGCGCCGGCATGCGATCAGGGAACGCTTGAGATCGTGGCCCACCTTGGTGACCCGGGGGTCCCCCAGCACGGCACGAATCGGCGCCATCGCCTCGCTGTCCAGCGCGGGGAGATTGTCTTCCCCACCCCCCTCCTCCCCACCCAACCCCAGCGCCATCGCGCTCTCGTGCCCGACGGGAAG
>MKWU01006829.1_pt1 | contig 11307 bp, 10 predicted proteins | sample 809101 | NCBI WGS metagenome assembly MKWU01 (sample SAMN05860141, study PRJNA318959) | sponge metagenome | host: Aplysina aerophoba | place: Slovenia: Piran, Adriatic Sea, Gulf of Piran | collected 2013-05-07
AGTGCGAAAGTCATCGACCATTCGGGCCAGGAACGATCGCAAACGATCCTCCTCTCGTGGCTCCGGCAGGCGGGTCAAACAGCGTTCAAAAACGTAACGGATGCGGTCGGAACGCGTTACGCCCCCCTGATCCAGGATTGCTTTCGCAAGGGCCTGGGAGAACTCGGTCTGTGTCTGATCGTTAAGCAAGGTCAACGCCTGCAGGGGCGTGTTCGAGCGGTTGCGTCTTGTATTGGTCGCCTGTGCGTTGGGAGCGTCGAACATGGCGAGGCCCGGATAAGCAGCGGAACGCCGGAAGAAAGTGTACATACCACGGCGATAGCGGTCGGGCCCCTCGGCGGTCTTCCACTCCCGATTGACCTGAGTAAACTTCCCAAAACCTTCCGGCTGAGGCGGAAAGACACTGGCGCCCCCGATCTCGGACGTCAGGAGGCCGGATGCAGTCAATGCGGAATCCCGGATCAACTCCGCTTCCAAACGCAGCCGGTTCTGCCGGGCGAGGAGCCGATTGTCAGGATCAATTTCAGAGAGCTCCGGCCGCGCGGCCGACGACTGTCGGTAGGTAGCCGAGGTGACGATCAACCGGTGCATCTGCTTGAGGTCCCAATCCCGGTGGATAAGCTCGGAAGCCAGCCAGTCCAGCAATTGCGGGTGGCTTGGCAGAGTGCCTTGGGAGCCGAAGTCGTTCTCTGTTTCGACGAGTCCGAGACCGAAATACCGCTGCCACGTTCGATTCACCGTCACCCGCGACGTAAGCGGGTTCTCAGGTGACATCAGCCAACGAGCCAGATCAAGACGATTCGGCTTCGCAGTCTCGGGAAGCGACGGCAAAACGGCGGGAGTGGCGGGATCAATCGTTTCGCCGCGCTGTGTAAAATCACCTGCCACATGGATGAAGGCTTGGCGTGGTTGCGCCAGCTCACGCATGATGAGTGTGGACTTGAGTTTCGGTTCGGCGGACCGCAGTGCCCGGAGACCCTCTTGGCGGGCCTGCCAAGCCGGGTCCTGCGAGACGAAAAAGCGCTCGAGCACACTCTTCTGATGTGATATCCGCTGTGCGGGCAGGGTTGCAAGAATTTCTTGGATGTGGGGCTCAAATTCCGCGCGCTCCTTCTCGGACAGCTTTCGTTCCCATTCGGAGAGTTTCTTCTTCACTTCGGTCTCGTAGTTTTCGAGTTCATCCTGCAGGACCGAGATCTGATGCCGCACTGCTTCCCGTCCCGCAAAGTCCGCCGGTTCGCCAAACTCGAGAATCGGGCCCATCGTGCGTTTGTTGCCCTCTTTGACTGACAGTTCACCGCTCAGCTCGTCGATGCTGTTGAAGAAAGCGTAGAGTTGATAAAAATCTTTCTGCGAGATCGGGTCGAACTTGTGGTCGTGGCAGCGGGCACAGCCGATGGTCAGTCCCAAGAAAGCCGCCCCGGTTGTGCTGACGCGATCGACGACTGCCTCGACGCGGTACTGTTCAAAATCGATACCGCCCTCCTCGTTGATCATCGTGTTGCGGTGGAAGCCGGTCGCGATGAGCTGGTCTGTAGTTGGATTCGGTAGCAAGTCGCCGGCAAGCTGCTCGATGACAAAACGGTCGAACGGCATATTGTCGTTGAGTGCGTTGATGACCCAGTCACGGTATCGCCAAATCGAGCGGTTGCCGTCGATCGAGTAGCCGTTCGAGTCGGAGTAACGGGCAATATCGAGCCAATGACGCCCCCAGCGCTCGCCGTAATGGGGGGAATCAAGAAGGCGGTCCACGAGGCGCTCGTAAGCGCCCGGAGCCTTGTCTGCGAGGAACGCGGCGATCTCTTCAGGAATCGGTGGCAGGCCGATGAGATCGAGGCTGACTCGTCGGATGAGAGTTCGCCGCGAGGCTTGCGGTGAGGGGCGGATCTGGTTGGCTTCCAAGCGAGCGAGCACAAACCGGTCGATCGGATTCCGTATCCAATGATGATCTTCCACCGCAGGAGGATCTAGTCTGCTCACAGGCTGGAAAGACCAATGTGACGGTCCGGCACGCTTGACATTCTTGCCAGCGGCAATGCCCCATGGGGCTCCCGCTCGGACCCATGACTTCAAGACACTGACTTCATGACTTTCGAGAGGTCCAGTGGGTGGCATTTTCAGGACACCCACCCGGTTAATGGCCTGGACGAGGAGACTCTCCTCTGGTTGCCCGGGGATCACTGCGGAGCCCCGGCTGCCTCCTAGCATGGCGCTCTCACGCGACTCCAGAGAAAGCCCGCTCATCTTGGCTTGTTCGTTGTGGCAGGTGAGACACTTCTCCGTCAGCAGAGGGCGGACTTTCTCCTCAAAGAAGCGGACCGATTCAGGATTTATTTGCGCTTGTGAAAAGCCCATGGACAAGGCGCACCACATTGAGAGAAGCGCGATGTGATGCATCCGTGATGGGCCTGCGCTCAACGAAACCACGCCTCTATTCTAAACGGCTCTTGTCTTCCGCGGCAGTCCAATGGGCTGCGGAATTCGCTTTATCGAGTTGCAATGGGTTGAGGATCGTGATGGGCCATTGATGTGGGGCAGACATTCGAGGCAGTCGCAAAAAACAATGAACTTTTGGGTTCAGTCGTCGTTTACTCTGAATAGGGGACGGTGCAACGATCCGATATGGCATCTGAAGTAGCTATCCACCCGTGGTCAACCCCTTGGATGGGGTTGCGACAGGAGGGTGGCTACAGTGAGCAGATCGCTAGAGAAGCTGCTGAGCGGGATGCGATCCTCGTCCGGAGGTGCCTGCATGGGGACGGCAGCGCTTGGGAAGCCCTGGTCCGGGTTCATACCCGTGTCGTGTATGCCACCTGCTATCGATTCACCGGGCACTCGGAGGATGCGCGGGACTTGACTCAGGAAGTCTTCTTGCGGGTTTATCGCGGGCTGGGCAGCTACCAGCCCGAGGCTGCGGCATTTCGGACCTGGTTGCTGCGATTGACGCGCAACCTGCTGATTGATCATTACCGCAGATCCCGCAAAGACAAGGTGCTGGAGCCGCTTGAGGATCAAATTTCCGGTGTCGAGGAAACTTCAGAGGTCGGAGGGCGTGCAGACCACACGCTAGTCCGGCGCGAGGCCTCAGAGAAACTGCGCACGGCGCTTGACCGCATGTCGCCGGAGTTGCGGGAGGCCGTGATCTTGCGCGACCTGCAAGAGATGGAATATCAGGAGATTGCAGGCGTGCTGGACATCCCTCAGGGAACCGTGAAATCGCGAATCAACCGCGGACGCCGTGCCTTGGCGAAACACCTTCGGCTCATGGGGGTGCGGCCGTGAACTGCCGTCGAGTCGAAGTCCTGCTGGGTGACTATGTTGATGGTGCACTGAGCGTCGCTGAGCAGCGGCGGGTCGAGGATCACTTCGCCGATTGCCCACATTGCGCCGCCCTGAGGGAAGACATGGACCTAGCATTGGGGTTCTTGAGCCAAGCACCGACAGTGGAGCTTCCTGAAGGCCTGGTAGCCAACATCCTGGATTCGACGGTGCACGCGGAGCCACCAGCCGGTGGCTTGGTGACGGCAGGTGTTGGATCGAGGAGTTGGGTGCGCCCGTTTCTGCAACCGTTGTTCGAGCCGCGTTTCGCCATGAGCGTGGCGCTGGCAATTGTGTCGTTTTCAATTCTGACGTGGTCCGGACAGCAAACTCTTGATCGTTGGCAAGATGCGGCACCCGTCGCCCGGATGCGATCGGCCTCGGTCGGATTGGATCAAGTTTGGCAGCGAGGGGTTGCTGTCTATCGCAGGACGTTCCCGGAGCAGAAACAGAACACCGCGGGCCTGGACAAGCACGAGACGGCTCCGTCCGACGATTCGACGCCAATGTCCCCTCAATGAGCACGACAGCAGCGACGATGACCTGCGCGACCCATCCGGATACGGAAGCAACGGCTTTCTGCCGGTCTTGCGGCAAGGCTCTCTGCGCGGGATGTGTTCGTGAGAACGACGGCGTGGCTCACTGCGAGGATTGCCTGGCTGAGAGGGAACCCGGCGTAGGGCCGGAAGCGGCGTCACATACCGATGAAGGGCTAGATTCATCTCCACCTAAAGTTTCTTCCAGCGTCAAGGATCGAGCCAGGTTCAAGGCTTCGGAAACAAGCGCCGAAGCCCCGTCTCCCTTCTTGGCGTTCGTATTGGGGCTCATTCCCGGTGTGGGCGCCGTCTACAACGGCCACTATGCGAAAGCGGTATTCCACGTGGTTGTGTTCGGTGGCGTGATGACTTTGATCGGCTCCGGCGTTTCGGGGGAACTTGATCCCCTACTCATCATGTTCGCGTTGATGTTCTTTATCTATATGCCGATCGAGGCGTCGAGGACTGCGAAGGCATTGCAGCGCGGAGAGCCGGTTGATGAGTTTTCTGGTCTGTTGTCTCTGGCCCATGCGGGCTCGAGGTTGCCTGCCGTCGGCATCGCATTGATCGTGTTGGGGTTCACGTTCCTCTTACAGTCTCTCGGATACTGGCGGATCCCTAGTCTCTTGCCTTACTGGCCTGTCAGTCTCATTGCATTGGGCATCTACATGCTCTACAGGCACTTCAGCGAGTCTTCCCGATAAAACGTGGTGACCAGCCCCGGCGTGTCGGCAACGCGGCAAAGTGTTGCCGGAGACGAACCAGCCGTGGCGCCGCCTTCGGATGACTTACGTTTCCGACCAACTCTTCGGTACGAGTCTTCCCGATTGGAAGAGCAATCAGCGTTGAGATCAGCGTTTTGGGCGATAAATGCCGAAGAAGGTCTCGGGCCTGAGGACGCCCGTGCCAAGGTAGTAGCAGTCGAGCGCCCAAAGCCAATCGAGGATGGCTCGGTCGAGCGCTCGGCCAAGATCGTAATTGGGGCCGTACATCGTATCGAAGAGGCGGCGGCAGAGACTGTAGTACGGGACGTAAGCGGAGGTTTCGAATCCGGCCTCGAGCAGCGGCAGGATGTCTTCGGAGCGAATGCACTCCATGTTGGATCGCCGGCTGTCAGCGTCGACAATTCTTTCGTCGATCATCTTGACGTGATAGGAAGTGTGGTTGACGCGGTAAGCAGCCGGCAGGGTTTTCCAGATCTTGTCGATCACTTTGCGGGTTTTGGGCCACATGCGATAGCCGTGCCGTGTGATGACGTCGATTACGATCAACTCGCCGCGGGGCTTGAGCGTTCGCTTGATCTGTTGGAAGATGTGTTCCAGTTCCAAGAGATGATGCAGTGAGGCGTGGCAGAAAACGAGGTCGAACTTTTCCGGCGGCAATAGGATCGTGTTGAGATCACCTTGCCGGAACTCAACGGCCAAGCCTTCAGAAGCGGCTTGTGCGCACCCCTTTTCGAGCAAGCCGGCGTTGAGGTCCATGCAGACGATCTTCGCGGACCGATCTTCCCTGGCAAACTGTAATTCCAACCCGCCGGGACCGGAGCCCAGCGAGAGCATGCGGACACCTTCGCTTGCGCGTAGGCGAGAGAGGACGTGTCCGTACATGTCATCGCCGGTGGCGGTACGGATGCGCGTTGCGGCACGGCCTTGCATATCGAGCCAGGAGGCGGGGGCCGGTTCGATGAGGGGGATGTTCGGTTCGTTGGTGGTTTCGCCACTCCCGCCGTGGACTCGACGATACTCTTCGATCTCCTGCTTGAGGTGCCGGTCATAGGCCTTGCCGCCGGGCTCGAGATGGGCTGAGTAGCCTCGAAAAACTGCCCTTGGGGAGCCCGTCAAAAGCTTCATTTGATGGATACGAAAGAGCAGGCGAACCCAATGTCGTTTCAGAACGAGCATCTGTAGCCGGGAAGGCCGGAAGGCAGTATAACAACGAGTTTTCCAGCAACGACTTTTGGGAGCGCCCGATTCGCAAGAAGTGAGGCGTTCTGAGCAATCTTGTTCAACTACCGCTTGTGTGTTATTGGCACTTGCATGCGCTCTTCGCTCCTGAGACTGCCCATTCCCAGGCGGTTTTGACGAGGTGCGAACCGGATCGGGCACGAATTCAGGACATAACATGCGATTCAAAAGTGCGTGTTAGGATGTGTAATCGGGCTCCGGGCTCTGTGCAGCGGGATGCTGTGAACTCCGCCAGGTCTGGAAGGAAGCAACGGTAGCGGCCTCTTCCGCGTGCCGCGGATTCCCCGGAGCCCACAGACCAACAACGCCCTCCTTCAAATTGTCAAACGGGAGTTCCGGGCGGTGATGTACGGCCTGTTCCCCGCTCGACTCCGGGCGCGTCATGTACCAGGTCATTGCGAGAAAATACCGCCCGCAAAGATTTGCCGACGTCGTCAACCAAGACCACGTCAAGCGGACTCTGACCAACGCCCTCGCACAGGAGCGTGTAGGGCACGGCTACATTTTCTCGGGCCAACGCGGCACCGGGAAGACGACGATGGCGCGTATTCTCGCCAAGGCTTTGAACTGCGAGAAGGGATCCGGCCCGGAACCGTGTCTTTCGTGCACAAGTTGCCGGGAGATCGCTGCTGGAAACTCGATGGATCTGGTGGAGATCGATGCCGCGTCGAACCGGCGCATTGACGACATCCGCGAGTTGCGCGAGAACGTGCGCTACCGCCCGGTGAGGGACCGTTACAAGGTCTTCATCATCGACGAGGCACACCAGATTACGACAGACGCCTTCAACGCACTGCTAAAAACGTTGGAAGAACCACCGGAATGGGTGGTCTTCATTCTTTGCACGACGGAGCCGCATGAGATACCGGCAACGATCGTTTCGCGCTGCCAGGGCTTTCCGTTTCGAGCCGTGGCGTTCGAGCCGGTTGTCACGCACATGAAGTGGATCTGCGGACAAGAAGGTATCGTGGCGGACGATGATGCCCTGGTCTCGATTGCTCTAGCCGGCGACGGCAGCATCCGCGATGCGCTTTCGACCTTGGATCAGGCGACCGCGTGCTTCGGCAATCGGCTGGAAACCAAGCCCGTGCGCGGTCTATTGGGAGTGATCCCTAGCGAAGTCACCGACAGCATTGTGTCGGCGCTGCTCGGCAAGGATGCTTCGGCGCTGCTTGCGACCGCTGATCAGGTATTGAGTGAAGGCCGCAACGTGCAGCACTTTTGCGGTGAGCTCGTGCGCTACTTTCGGAATCTGCTTGTACAGAAGGTTGCCGGTGCGGATACGCGGCTGGTGAGTGTCGGCCCGGACGAACGTAAAAGTCTCGGCGCTCACACGGCGGCGTTCAGCCAAGAGGATCTGATGCGTTATGTGCAACTGCTGCTCGAGTTGTATCGCGATCTGCAAGCGGCGGCGCAGCCGCGTTTCCGGCTGGAAGTGGGACTGCTCAAGCTGCTGTACGCTGGCCATCTGCAACCGATCGAGGAGGTGCTGGCCCGTTTGGGCGGAGTCGAAAGCGAGGGCTCCAGGAAGGGCTCGGTGAGTACAAGCAGCGCTGCGCTTTCCGCGGCCAAGGCGGAGTCTGTGCGCGAGCCCATGCCGGCGGAACCGACTCCTGTGGTCGCCGAGCCATATCCGGAGCAGTTTAGTGGGGCCGAACCGAGGAAGGAAGTCTCGTCCACAGACGGTGACCTGTGGTCTCGGGTGCTGGCCGCGTTGCGCAGCGACAAGAGCGACCACCTCGCGGACGCCGTCGAACACGGCACGGTCAGCCTGGAGGGTGACAACTTCTTGATACGTTCGTCGGCCGACTATCGGACGACTCTCGAACTCGGTGTGGACTCGCTGGAGACGGTTGTCGCGAAGGTTGTCGGAAGTGGGGTGCGTGTTAGACTGGGTGACGATTTAGATGAAACAGAATCTCGTCAGATTGTTTCCGAAAGCTCAGCGGTTACCATTGGGTCTGGCGGTAATACGGAAGACTCCGGTGCGGGTGGCACTAAAAAACGAGCCTTGGCTGACCCCGCAGTGCAGATGATCCGGAAGGCTTTCGCAGGGCAAATCCGGGAAGTCAGAAACTTGAGGAGGTACTCACAGTGAGAATCCCGGGCAACATGCAGAAGATGATGCAGCAAGCCCAGAAGATGCAGGAGCAGCTTCAGCAGCAGATCGCGGAGATTCGCGTGGAAGCCTCGACGGGCGGTGGCATGGTTACGGTCAAGATGGACGGCCACAAGAACGTGCTATCGATCCAAATCGAAGAGGACGCAGTGGAAGACCGCGAAATGCTGCAAGACATGGTGCGGGGCGCGGTCAACGAGGCGGCAAAACGCGTGGACGATGAAGCACAGGGCAAGATGGGCGGCATGCTCGGTGGCTTGGGGCTCCCTCCCGGGATGTTGTAGGGCTTCGCCATGAGTGATCTGGCCGCGCCGATGTCCCGGCTCGTTGACGAGCTCAAACGGCTGCCGGGAGTTGGCGTAAAATCGGCACAGCGTATGGCCTTCCATCTACTGGGCGCTCCGAAGAATGAAGCGGATCGACTTGCGCATGCGATTCTCGACATGCGAAGTGCGATTCAGCTTTGCGAGCGCTGCAACAACATTGCCGAAGGGGTGCTCTGCCCGTTCTGTAGTGATCCGAACCGTTCCCATAAAACCATCTGCGTTGTTGAGCAGCCGGCTAACATCTCGATCGTAGAACGGACCCGGCAGTACAACGGGCTTTACCATGTACTCCACGGCGTTCTAGCGCCCCTCAAGAACATCGGTCCGGAAGACTTGAAGCTGAAAAATCTTCTGGAGCGCCTCGGACAGATGGAGACCGAGGAGGTGATCATCGCGACGAGCCCCACGACGGAAGGACAGGCGACAGCGTCTTATCTGGCACGATTGCTCAAGCCTCTGCCCGTGCGTGTGAGCCGTCTCGGGATGGGCATTCCCGTGGGGGCGGAACTCGAGTTCGTCGATGAGGCAACAATGATGGAGGCGATGGACGGCAGGCGGGAGTTGTAGAGCAGACAGGCGCCGCCTTTACAGTTCCTTGATGCGGATGTTACGGAACTCGATGGGCTCATCGTGCCCCAGGAACCCGACGTGGCCTGACCTGCGCTTCAGTCCGGGGTGCTTGGCAATGATCTCGGGGTCTTTCACGCCATCAAGGTTGACGTCAAGGATAGTGTGTCCATTGAGCACGACTTTGACCTGTCGTCCTTTGACAGACACCTCTTCCTGATTCCACTCACCGGTCGGCTTCAGATAGCCGGTCTTCGCCGGGAAGACGTGGTAGAGCGAGCCGTGCTTCTGCCAGGGTTTGATGTCTCTGTAGCGCTCACTGGGGTTGTCGATGATTTGCAGCTCCATGCCGTCGTAGGCCAAGCTGCTCTTTTGCATCGGTGAGCGGATGGCGAGACCATTGTTGGAGCCGTCTTCGAGCTTGAACTCGAAGCGTAGAACAAAGTCTGAGTATTCCTTCTCGTGGAACAAGTTGCCGCCGCCTTTGGGCGGGCAGACAATCTTGCCATCTTCGACGAGGTACCCGTCGCCAGTTTTGCCGATGAGTTTCCAGCCGTTGAGAGACTTGCCGTCGAATATGGGCGTGAAGTCCTTTTCGTGATGTTCTGCGGTAAGAAATGCCGCGAAAGCAAGCAAAAGGACAATAGCGCGGGTTTGAGGGGTCATCTCATGCTCCTAACCGGTTTCCGCAGGTTATCACCGACTGAGTCTTGACTTCAACTTCGAGCCGTTGAGCGGTGGAGAGGTGGGAAGTTCTTGTTGACGCTCGGACGGAGTTCCTGTTAAGACTTACATAATTTGGCGAGAGCTATCTTCTAGAGAAATCTTCGTGGATGGGTTGAGCGCGTGTGTTCCGTCGGCGAAGGCTCTGCGGGTATGGACATACACATTCGGTGAAGCTGTCGGTTGTCATCCCTGTTTTCAACGAGTGGAACACCGTCGCAGAAATCCTGCGGCGGATCAACAACGTTCCAGTCAACAAGGAGCTGATCGTCGTCGATGATTTCTCGACCGACGGTACGCGTGAAGTACTTGCCAAATGTCTCAACGAACACTCGAACCTTACCGTGTTGCATCATGATCACAACAGGGGAAAGGGTTACGCTCTCCGAACGGGCTTTGCGGTGGCTCGCGGTCAGTATGTGATTGTTCAAGATGCGGATCTCGAGTACGATCCTGAGGACTACACGAAGCTGTTGGGGCCTCTCGAACGTCATCTTGCCGATGCTGTTTATGGTTCACGATTCATCAAGACCCGGGAACACCGAGTCCTCTACTTTTGGCATTCGGTGGGTAATCAATTCCTCACGCTGCTGTCGAACATGATGACGAACCTGAACCTCACCGACGTGGAGACGTGCTACAAGGTCTTCCGCCGGGAGTTGATTCAGGCGATTCCACTCGAGGAAGACCGCTTCGGCTTTGACCCGGAAGTGACTTGCAAGTTGGCCAAGGTGGGGGCGCGGGTCTACGAAGTGGGCATCGCCTATCACGGCCGCACCTACGCCGAAGGCAAGAAAATCGGGATGAAGGACGCCTTTCGGGCGCTCTGGTGCATGCTGAAGTACCGCATCAAGCCTCTAAAACTGAGAACAAATTGGCCGCCGAAGGGAAGTTCAGCATAGATCGATTGAGAGCGCTTGCGACATCAAAGCTATTACCTGCAAGAAACAAGAACACATAGCGCTAATAAATCATCCGGAGTTTGACGAGGTGTGGATTCAGGATCGGATTGTGAAAGATCCGACCAGACTCCGTCTGAGTCAGAGGTAGTTCTCTACCGAGAACGGGCTAAGGAACGGGTTGTGTGGCCGGAAACCGGTAATCCGCCTGTCCAGCCCGGAACAAGACTGACGATGTGGAGTGGAGTTCATGCACGGGGCAACGTGTCAAGATCTCCGTAGAACTTGGCGGGTTGTCGCTCTGGGGAGTTTTTCCAGCTCAGACAACGGTTCCATGGATTCATGAACGCTGCTTACTTCGCGCCGATGCTTCGAGCGCTTCTATGCCGGGCAGCGTCTTTCCGGCAAGGAACTCGAGAGATGCGCCTCCGCCGCTGGAGATGTGGGTGATGCTGTCGGCGACACCCGCGATCTGTATGGCTTTTTCTGAATCGCCGCCTCCGATAATCGATGTTGCCTCCGAGGCGGCGACAGCCTTCGCAACTTCTATCGTTCCTTGCGCGAACGGTTCGATCTCGAACGCGCCCATCGGGCCGTTCCAGACAATCATGTTGCCTGCGGCGATCTCATGGCGGTAGGCGACTATCGTTTTCGGGCCGATATCGAGCGCCGTCCATCCGTCGAGGATGGGTTGACCGACACCGTCGACGGTTCGGATTGGAGCGTCGGCGTCGAGGTCGGGCGCGACAACATGGTCTTGAGGAAGCAGTAGACGATTGCCGGCGTCAACCAGTAACTCGGCAGCCAAGTCGAGCTTCTCGTCTTCGACAAGAGAGTCGCCGACGGGCAAACCCT
>MKWU01006830.1_pt1 | contig 11307 bp, 11 predicted proteins | sample 809101 | NCBI WGS metagenome assembly MKWU01 (sample SAMN05860141, study PRJNA318959) | sponge metagenome | host: Aplysina aerophoba | place: Slovenia: Piran, Adriatic Sea, Gulf of Piran | collected 2013-05-07
GCCTGCTAACCGCCGGCAAAATAGAACGCAACTATGCGGAGTTGCCTTTTGCCAAACGCCTGATTCCCCTCGCCAAAGCCGACGCCAGCGCCACAGCCGGTATCAACTTCCCCGCCAATCTGGGTCCTAACATCTTCGCCTTTTTGCACAACCCACGACTGCTCGACCTGATCGAATCCTTGGTCGGCCCGGAAATCTACGCCAATTCCTGCCAGCACATCCGCGCCAAAGTCCCAGCCAGCGACGAGTACGCCGGCAACTTCTCGCAAAACGAATGGGCGCGCTCCACCGCTTGGCACCAAGACCTCGGCGTGTTGTTGCCCGAAGCCGACGACACGCTCATCGTCACCACTTGGATCCCCCTCGTCAATGCCGACGAAGAAAACGGCACCCTGATGATTTATCCCCGCTGTCACAAGGAGCCGCTGCGCCGACACGTGCGCCCGCCCGCCGACCAAGGCGGCAGCTTCACCGTCGCGCCCGAACAATTGCCGCCCTGGAATCCGGTCACCATCCCCGTCCAACGCGGCGGCCTGATCGCCATTCACTGCCGCACCCCGCACGGCAGCCAACCTAACCGCTCCGACGCGGTACGCTGGAGCATGGATCTGCGCTGGAACGACGCCCGCAAGCCCAATGGCCGTCCTCACCTACCTGGTCTCCTCGTCCGCAGCCGAGAGCATCCCGAACTGGTCGTCCACGATCGCCAAGAGTGGCTGACGGCTTGGAAGTTGGCCCGCGTCTCCAGTCGCGGCGTTCGCACCTATCGCTGGGTCTGAAGGGCGTTCCCAACCCACCGTGGCTGGGAGCAGACCGCCGCGCTGGTCGTCCCGGAGTGATGGAAGAAGCGTTACCCGTCGTCTGCGCCGCTGTGTCTCAAATGGGTCATTATTGCCGGACGCAAAGATCAACGGCCTTTCCATAACTATCTGTTCCTAAAGAAATAACGGTATAGACAACAGGTTGGCCCGCTTTTTGCGTAAGCAGGGGCATGGCCCGTATCTTTGTCATCGCCCTGCTAACGCTGCTCGCGCTCCCATCCCTAGTCGAAGCCAATGTCGTCATCAGCGAAGTACTCGCCGACCCGCCTTCCGGTGAAATCGGCGATGCTAACCAAGACGGCCAGCGCGATACGTACGGAGACGAGTTCGTCGAACTCTACAACGCCGGATCGGAGCCTATCTCCCTCGCCGGCTGGCGGCTGGGCGATAGCACATCGCCGGACAATTTCTTCCAATTCCCAGCTAATACCGTTATTGAACCCGGCTCGTACGTCGTCCTCTTCGGCGGCGGCAATCCGTCGGGATTCACCGTCCCCGTCTATACCGACGACGGGCGTATCGGCAACGGACTGACCAACTCCGGCGAGGACATCCGCCTGCTCGATGACAACGGCACGGAAGTGGCGACCGTCTCACACGACGATTGGCCCAGCGACCAGTCCATCGTCCGCAACCCTCCCGAAGGCGACGCATTTGTTCCACACAAAACCGCCTCGCCAACCGGGACACCCTTTTCACCCGGACACGCCACAGATGCCGAACCAGAGACGCCAGAAACACCAGAGACACCCGAATCAGAAACGCCAGAGCCGGAACCTGAAACACCCGAACCCGAAACACCAGAAACGCCGTCCAAACCTACACCCACCTACGCCCTCGTCATCAGTGAAGTGCTCGCCGACCCACCTTCGGGTGCTGCTGGCGACGCCAACCAAGACGGCCAGCGCGACACCTATGAAGACGAGTTCGTCGAACTCTACAACGCCGGATCGGTTTCCATCTCCTTGGCCGGCTGGCGGCTAGGCGACAGCAGGCCATCGGACGAACACTTCCAATTCCCAGCCGACGCGGTCATTGAACCCGGCTCGTACGTCGTCCTCTTCGGCGGCGGCAACCCAACGGGGTTCACCATCCCGGTCTATATTGACGACGGAAAGATCGGCAACGGCTTGACCGGCAAGGGCGAGAAAATTCTCCTAATCGACAAAAACGGCCACGAGATCGATGTCATCTCGCATACCCCTTGGCCTAGCAAACAGTCCCTCGTCCGCAATCCACCCGACGGCGGCGCATGGGTCCCGCACAAAACCGTCTCAACGGTCAAGGCCCTCTTCTCGCCTGGCCACACCCACATCATCCCCAAACCAGACTACCCCCTCTTCATCAGCGAAGTGCTCGCCGACCCACCTTCCGGTCTTGCTGGCGATGTCAACCGAGATGGTCAGCGCGACGGGTATGAAGATGATTTCATCGAACTCTACAACGCCGGTTCAAACCCTATTTCTTTGGCCGGTTGGCGGCTGGGCGATAGTACCGCACCGAAGAATTTCTTCCAATTCCCAGCCAACGCCGTTATCGCCCCGCACTCCTATGTCGTCCTCTTCGGCGGCGGCAAGCCCTCGGGATTCACCGTGCCCGTCTATATCGACGACGGAAAAATTGGCAACGGACTGACCAGCAGCGGCGAAGATATTCGCCTGATTGAAAAAAACGGCCACGAGATCGATGTAGTCTCGCACGACGAGTGGCCCAAAGATCAGTCTATCGTCCGCACCCCATCGGACGGCGGAGCCTTTGTCCCGCACAAGACCGCCTCGCCGATTGAAGCCTCCTTCTCACCCGGATACGCTCCGGAAATGCGGCCCATTTTGACCTATCCCCTCTTCATCAGCGAAGTGCTCGCCGACCCGCCTGAGGGACCGGCTGGCGATGCGAATCGCGACGGTCAGTACGACTCGCATGAAGACGAATTCATCGAACTCTACAACGCCGGTTCCGTGCCCATCTCCCTAGCCGGTTGGCGCTTGGGTGACGCGGGTTCACTAAGCGATTACTTCCGCTTCCCAGCCAAGGCCATCATCGCCCCTCGCTCCTACGTCGTCCTCTTCGGCGGCGGCAACCCAGCGGGGTTCACCATCCCCGTCTATACCGATGACGGAACCATCGGCGATGGGCTGACCAACTCCGGCGAGTCCATCCACTTGATCAACGACCACGGCCATGAGGCCACATCCCTCTTTCAATCCACTTGGCCCTATGCCCAGTCTATCGTCCGCACCCCATCGGACGGTGGCCTCTTTGTCCCGCACAAAACCGCCTCGCCGAATGGGGCACCCTTCTCGCCCGGACACGCCCCGGACACGCGACCCATTTTGACCTATTCCCTCTTCATCAGCGAAGTACTCGCCGACCCGCCTGCGGGACCGGCTGGCGACGCGAATCGCGACGGTCAGTACGACTCGCATGAAGATGAATTCATCGAACTCTACAACGCCGGTCCCCTGCCCGTTTCCCTAGCCGGTTGGCGCTTGGGCGACGCGGGTTCACTAAGCGATTACTTCCGCTTCCCACGCGACGCCGTCATTGAACCCGACTCCTACGTCGTCCTCTTCGGCGGCGGCAACCCAGCGGGGTTCACCGTCCCCGTCTATACTGACGACGGAAAAATCGGCGATGGACTGACCAACTCCGGCGAGTCTATCCACCTAATTGACAATCATGGCCATGAGGTCTCCTTCCTCTTCCAATCTACTTGGCCCTACGCTCAATCCCTCGTTCTCATTTCACTGGATAGCACCGCGTTTGTCCCCCACCAAACTGCCTCGCTGACCCAAGCCTCCTTCTCTCCTGGACGCGCCATAGACGCGCCCTCTGCATCCGCAGCCAAAATCTCTGCAATGGCCTCGGCAACCTCGCTCCACGTGTGGCCCAATCCCTTCAACGCAACCGCTCACTTCGGCTTCTACCTCCGCCAAGCCGCCGCCGTCCATGTAGCCATCTACAACATCCAAGGCCAACTTGTGCGCACGCTGGTGGATGCGCCGCTGCACGCGGGTCTGCACCAGATGCGATGGGATGGCCGCGACGAACGGGGCTATTGGGCGGCGACCGGTCTGTACTTCGCTCGTTTCCACATCGCGCATAGCCCCCCGCACTACGCCAAGCTCCTCCTCCTCCGCTGAGACTCCATCCCACGCAGGTTGTGCATTAGCCACCTCGGTTACATATTGATAAGACGTACTCATCGGTGAGTACGCTTTTAGCAAGGCTTGACCGACCAGCGGTTTTAAAAACTCTTCTATAGGCCACTTGATGGGTGCATCCTTTCTAATCATTCCTAGCACAGAACGGTTTTAAGAGCCTGCCTAATCCGGCAAAGGTCATGTTCTGCCTCTGCTACAGGCATCTCGCTCTGCTGATGCTGCTCTCGCTCCCATCCTTCGCCGCGGCCCACGTCATCATCAGCGAAGTACTCGCCGACCCGCCTGAAGGATCGGCTGGCGACGCCAACCGCGACGGTCAGCGCGACTCGCATGAAGATGAGTTCATCGAACTCTACAACACCGGCTCACGTCGCGTCTCCCTAGCCGGTTGGCGATTGGGCGACGCGGGATCCCTAAGCGACTACTTCCGCTTCCCGTCCGACGCCATCATTGAACCCGGCTCCTATGTCGTCCTCTTCGGCGGCGGCAATCCGGCTGAGTCCACCATCCCCGTCTATACCGATAATGGAACCATCGGCGATGGACTGACCGACAGCGGTGAGGCCATCCATCTGATCAATAAACGTGGCCATGAGGTCGCGTTCTTCTCCCATACCCCTTGGCCCGACAACCAATCCCTCACCCGCATTTCACCGGACAGCAGCGCATTTGTCCCGCACAAAACCATCTCGCCGACTGAGGAGTTATTTTCGCCTGGACATGCCCCAGGAACTCGGCCCCCCTTAGTCTACCCCCTCATCATCAGCGAAGTACTCGCCGACCCGCCCGAGGGGCTAGCCGGCGACGCCAACCGCGACGGTCAGCGCGATCCGCATGAAGACGAATTCATCGAACTCTACAACGTCGGTCCCGTTCCTATCTCCCTAGCCGGCTGGCGCTTGGGCGGTACGGAGTCCCTGAGCGATTACTTCCACTTCCCGTCCGACGCCGTCGTTGGCCCCGGCTTGTACGTCGTCCTCTTCGGCGGCGGCAATCCGGCGGAGCTCACCATCCCCGTCTATACCGATGATGGAACTATCGGCGATGGACTAACCGACAGCGGTGAGGCCATTCACCTGATCGACGACCACGGCCATGAGATCTCGTTTCTCTCCGAGTCCACTTGGCCCGCCAACCAATCCCTCGTCCGCACTGCACCGGATAGCAGCGCGTTCGTCCCGCACAAAACCGCCTCGCCGACTGAGGCACCTTTTTCACCTGGACATGCCCCAGGAACGCAGCCCCCCTTGATTTCCTCCCTCTTCATTAGCGAAGTGCTAGCCGATCCGCCTTTGGGACTAGCCGGCGATGCCAATCGCGATGGTCGGCGCGACCCGCATGAAGATCAATTCATCGAACTCTACAACGCCGGCCCCGCGCCCATCTCCCTAGCCGGTTGGCGCTTGGGCGGCGAGGGGCCTCAAATTGGCTTCTTCCGCTTCCCGTCCGACGCCGTCATTGAATCCGACTCGTATGTCGTCCTCTTCGGCGGCGGCGACCCGGCGGAGTTCACCATCCCCGTCTATACCGACGATGGAACTATTGGCAATGGACTGCCCAACACCGGTGAAGCCATCTACCTAATCGACGATCATGGCCATGAGGTCTCGTTCCTCTCCCACGCCACTTGGCCTGAAGACCAATCCCTCGTCCGCATTTCACCGGATAGCAGCGCGTTCGTCCCACACAAAACTGTCTCGGAAACTAAGGCCCCCTTTTCGCCCGGCTATGCCCCAGATCTGCCTACTGAGTCAGAAGAGCCGGAAACGCCGTCTATACCTATCTACCCTCTCTTCATCAGCGAGGTGCTCGCCGACCCGCCTGAAGGATTAACCGGCGATGCCAATCGCGACGGTCAGCGCGACCCACATGAAGACGAATTCATCGAACTCTACAACGCCGGAGCAGACACTATCTCCTTAGCTAGCTGGCAGTTGGGCGACGCTGCGTCCCTGATCGATTATTTCCGCTTCCCTCCCGGTGCCTTCATTGCTCCCGGCTCGTATGTCGTCCTCTTCGGCGGCGGTAACCCATCCGAGTTTACCGTTCCCATCTATACCGACGACGGAACAATCGGCGATGGACTAACCGACAGCGGCGAAGCCATCTACCTAATCGATAAAACCGGCTCTGTGGTCGCCAGTGCCTCCCACTCCACTTGGCCCGACGACCAGTCTATCGTCCGCCCCTCAGCAGATAGCGCGTTTGTCCCGCACAAAACAGCCTCGTTGACCGAGACCCCTTTTTCACCCGGACGCGCCACAGAAATCCTACCCGAATCAGCGTCTGCAGTACCTAAAATGGTATCTGCAACATCACTCCAAGTGTGGCCCAACCCCTTCAACGCAACTACCCACCTCCGCTTCTACCTCAATCATCCCACATCCGTCCACGTGGCTATCTACAACGTCCAAGGCCAACGCGTGCGCACCCTAGTGGATACGCCGCTCGACGCCGGTGTACACCAGATGCGATGGGATGGCCGAGACGAACGCGGCCATTTGGTGGCTACCGGTCCGTACTTCGTCCGTTTCCGCATCACACATAGCCCCCCACACTACGCCAAGCTCGTCCTTATCCGCTAAAACAAAAGCCCCACCTCCCAAGGGAGATGGGGCTTCCACCAGCGCGGCTTGAGAAGGCGTCAGTTTTGATAGGCGTGCTTAAACTCGTGCAACAAGGTCCGCATTTTCTCCACCTGTTCCACGTCCACCGTCTGCTTGCACTTCATGGCCCCCCGGAGCATCTTGTGCAAAAGCACCAGCTTTTCGGTATATGCGTCCATTGCTTCGTCTCCTTCTTCCACCTCCTTGAGCCGCTGCGTCATAAAATACTGGGTGACGACGTGCTGGATTCTGTTGGCGTGCTCTTCCTTATTCGCCACCCATCGCGCTAGCTGATTCGCGCTTTGGGCGTCGCTTTGGCCTGCGAGCGCCGAGATCTGTTTCATAGACTTCTCAATGGTCGTCAGATCTTCCGCAATCGCGGCAAAACGCGCCTCGTCTCCATAAATACCGCAGGGGATTTCACAGTGCGCCAACAGCGGTGCAGTTGTAGCCAAAAGACAACAGGCGATCAGGATCATCAATTTTCCGTTCTTCACAAGGACCTCCTCAGCAAAATAGTTTGTGGATATGGGCAAGGCATTATAGGGCGATTTCGTCGGCAGGGCAATTTTGCAACCGGCCCTAATCGCGCCAAGTGCGCGAGTCTGCGCGGATGAGCCAGCGGTTGATCTGGCCGTCCGCGTCCAAATCGACGGCTTCCTCTAACTGCGCCTCAAACTGGTGGTCGGTCACTTGGATGACCGGCGGCCAACGGAAGTGCTCCAAGTCTCGAGCCTCCATCCTGAGCGAGTCCAAGCTGGACGCATAGTAGCCGCGCTCGCGGCGAAAGCTCTTTTGGCGATAGTAGATCCCGCGCAAAACGCGCTTGGCCTCCTCGGCAACTGCCGGGCGAAAGGACACCTTTTGCCGCCCGACGACCTCGGCGGCAAATTGCACGAACCCCCACTTTTCCGGGTAGTGCATATTAATCAGCCCTTGCGGCGACCAGACCCAGTTGTCCGGGCTGCGGCCCTCTATTTTGACGTATTTGCCCAAATCGTCGGCCAAGGCCCATTGCACCCGCGAAAAATTGATCCGCCATTGATCGCCATCCATCGGCGGCACCTTCTTGTGCGTGGTCTCGGCCAGCACGGCCCACGGGAAAGCCATCTCCACCGACCAGCCCTGATCCTCGTCAGTTGGGTCGTTGATGCTGCCCCACACGCGCACGGCCGTTTGCAGACCGACGATGTCCCAAGCACTGACGTAGGGGCCTCCGTCGCGGTAGGGCTTGATCATCAACAAATCCCACTCCGTGCCGAGAGCATTGATCTCAAACTCGTAGTACTGATGCGTGTCGCCGTCTGGGTCGATAAAGACCTCGAAGTCGTTTTCTTGGTAAATCGTCGCATCGCGCAGCTCAATCGTGGCCCACACGTGCGGCTCCTCCAAATCGGCGGCGATGTATAGATACTCGTCGTCCCACAGCATCTTGGCTCGCGTCTGCAAGCGCGGCACGGGCTTGCGCTCGCCCTCGATATCGACAAAAGGCTCGGTCCAATCCGCCCGCTGCCAAGACGGCTCGTCGAGATTGCCGTCAATGTCGATAGCCCCAGCCGTGCGATGCGCCACATAGGTCCGCGGCTCAATGCTCTCTACGTAGTCGATGTCAAAGCGTGGTTGCCCCTCGGCGACAGAGGCCAGCAAGGCCGCGCCCAACATAGCCCAGTGCAACATGGCTCCTCCTTTGTTCGTTCCCCAAGTCTGATGCCATTGCATCAATATATCACTTTGCGCTACTTTTGAAATGTGCAATATCAACAATTCACCTCAAAACAGACTGACGCCATGACTGACAAAATGGCCCTCTACAAGAGCGGCATGAACAAATTCGTCCAGCAAAACTTTGCCGGAGCCTTGGACGACCTAGCCCAAGCCATCGTCCTCGATCCGCAATTTGCCGATGCCTACCAAGCTATGGCGCATTGCCACGAGAAGTTGGGCGACCTCGACCAAGCGCTCAGCGCGGCGCAAAAGGCTGCCGAGCACGAACCCGACGACTTCCTCGTCCACACCAGCCTCTCCATGTTCTACCAGCGCAAAGGCATGATCGCCGAGGCCGAACGAGAAAAGGCCATCGCCGCCAAGCTGCAAATGGAGAACCCACTGTAAGCTCGTGCAACTCGGCCCACACCAACTCAACCCCTTCAAGGAGGATATGCCCATCCTCACCCTAGCGCCAATGGCCGGGGTGAGCAACTGGGTCTTCCGCCTTATCTGCGCGCGTCTCGGGGCACAGTTGGTCGGAGTTGAATTCATCAACTGCCGCACCATCGGCATTCGCTCGCGCAAGAGCATGCAGATGCTCGACTTCTCCGACGCGCCCATCTACGCCGACACTGGCATCTCGCTGCTGGCCGCGCAAATCTACGGCAACGACATCGACCTGATCGCCAATGGAGCGCGGGAATTCGAGCGGCGCGGCGCGCAGGTGGTGGACATCAACTTCGGCTGTTCCGTACCCAAGATAGTCGCCAAAGGCTGCGGCGCGGCCTACTTGCGCGATCTCGATCGGCTCTATCAAGCCGTCGAGCGCACGGTCAAGGCCGTCTCGGTTCCGGTCATCGTCAAGACGCGCCTAGGCTGGGACGAAGAGGAGATCAATATCCTCGAAGTGGTGCGCCGCTGCGAGGACGCCGGTGCCCAAGCAGTGGCCATCCACGCCCGCACCGTCGTGCAAAAGTACAAGGGCCGAGCCAATTGGCACTGGATCGGCCGCGCTGTCGAAGCCTCCTCGCTGCCCATCATCGGCAACGGCGACGTGCTCACCCTCGACGACGCCCGCCTCATGCAGCGGGAAACGGGCTGCGCCGCGGTCATGGTCGGGCGGGCGGCACTGGCCAATCCCTGGCTTTTTTCCGGCCGCAGCGGCGCGACCCTCTCAGAGCGCATCGACTTGGCGCTGGAGCAATTGCGCCTGATGGCCGCGTACAAAGGCGAGCGCGCCGGCGTCCGCGAGACGCGCAAGCACCTCGCTCTCTACTTCAAAAATCTGCCCCGCGCCTCTGAGCTGCGCCGCCGCCTGCTGACAACCGCTTCTCTCGCCGAATTGGCCGATCTGCTCGCCGCGTGGCAAGAACCAGCCGCCGCAGAAGCCGATCTCACCCTGTCGGCAGCCGAAGCCGAAGCCCTCGCGTGGGGCGGGAACGGGTAAGAAGAATTGAACGGAGCTAGGCCGCCAAGCCTTGTTTTAGTCTGAGGGATCAAGAAGTTATGTGAATAAGTGAAAGGAACAGGCAATGACAGAACATGACTTGCCAAAAGTCAAAGACGTTATCGAAGAGACCTTGATAGAACGATGCGGTGACGTGTTTGAACTGATTGCGGTAAGACCAGATTTCGATCAATACGGCGACGAGATTCTTGTTATCAAAGCTATCTTCAACGAGGACCGCCTCGGTGCTCAGAGAACCTCTGGCCTGATACGTCACCTGCGCCCCAAACTAGCAGAGGTGGGCACGGAAGCGTTCCCTATTATCTCGTTTATCGCCAAATCCGAACTACGGGACCGAGACCTTGAGGCCCTCCGATCTTATTGAGACAGCTAGGGATTTGACGCGAGCCAAAAGCGGCAAGCCGAGGCAGGCAAGCCTTCGTCGGGCCACTAGCGCAATCTACTACGCGCTGTTTCATTGCTTGGCACGAACTTGTGCGGACATGGTTGTCGGGGGCCGAGGAGCCGACCGGAGCAAGTCTGCGTGGCGTCAGGCATATCGGGCGTTGCAGCATGGATCGGCTAAGAGGCGATGCCAAAACCGTAAAATGGTCAACGATTTTCCGGTAGCTATTCAAGACTTCGCGGGTATGTTCGTCGAAATGCAGGATAAACGCCATCGTGCGGATTACGACCCGGATGAGGTTTCTTATAAATCCGAAGTTCTCGAAGATATAGATGAAGCGGAGGATATCCTCAGTCGCTTTCAGAAGGTGCCCGTCAAGTATCGGCGAGCCTTCGCAGTCTATGTTTTGCTTGAACTCAGGAAGGACTGATCAGCCTCGTGAATCTAGGAGTCGTATTGTGAAATACCTACTTACCCCAGCAGCCATGCTGATCCTAGCTTGGTCGATTCCGAGTTATTCCGAGCCATCGGTTAGTCGCGGTCTTATGCTCAAGATGCACGGCCTTGAGGTGGATGCAAAACGGGCCTTTATCGACCTGCTATACAACGACGAGGCCCACGAAGAAGACAACAAATAATCGCTATAGAGGTCTAACAGTTTTTTATCCATGACAAACAAGATAAACCAAACCCTAAAGGATGCGTAACATCACTTACTCATGTTCTCCGCAGTGCAGAGGACCAAATTCGCGCCCTCAAATCAGCTAATATATCCGTCTCTCTCGGAGATGCGAAGGTGATTCTCATGGGACGCTTCCTATGCGAAGCTCACCGCCTATGGAACCTAGACAAGGAAGAGACGATATTGAAAGACATATTGATGACTACGTAGCTGACGTGCTCAAAGTCCAAGGAGAGGTTCTATATACACAAGACCCCTCTGAACAACTGGTCCTTTTTGAAGAGATGGCCAAGTATTTGACCCATAGGGGAGAGTTCGGAACAAGACGGTAAATCGCGGCATTAAGTGAGGTTGGAGGTAAGGAAAGCAACAAATATGGAAAAGCGAACGCTTGGCCGCACGGGCCTTGAAGTCAGTGTACTAGGCATGGGCGGCCTGTACGTCTCCAGCGCAGGTGCCCGTGGACGCGACGAA
>MKWU01006831.1_pt1 | contig 11306 bp, 12 predicted proteins | sample 809101 | NCBI WGS metagenome assembly MKWU01 (sample SAMN05860141, study PRJNA318959) | sponge metagenome | host: Aplysina aerophoba | place: Slovenia: Piran, Adriatic Sea, Gulf of Piran | collected 2013-05-07
ACCGCCTGTTCACCCAAGCAGACGACCTCGCGGCATCCTCGGCACCCGACATCGAAGCCCCCACGTTGGTCCTCGCCGGTGAACGCGATACTGGTTCCACACCCGAAATGGCTGCCGCTCTAGCCGACGCGATCCCAGGCGGAGAAGCTCGGACAATGCCCGGGATGCACCACCTAGCTCCCATCGAAGAACCGAACCTGTTCTCGAATGCCGTTCTTGAGTTCCTCAATCAGGAGAGACCCGCATGACCGACTATCAACTCTTCATCGACGGAGTGTTCTGCGATGCTTCTGACGGCGGCCGTTTCGACTGTGTCAACCCAGCGACCGGAAAGCGCTGGGCCAGCGCGCCGGCAGCCACCAGCAGCGACACGGAGCGAGCCGTAGCCGCGGCTCACCGGGCGCTCCGGAACGGACCGTGGCCTGAAATGACCGCAACCCAGCGGGGACAGATGCTGTTCCGGCTCGCTGACCTCGTTGCCGAGCACGCCCACCGCCTCGGCAGTATCGAGATGACCGACAGCGGCAAACTGGCTGCCGAAACCCGCTCGCAGACCGCCTACGTGGCCGACTACTACCGCTACTACGGGGGGTTGGCCGACAAGATTCAGGGTGCAACGCTGCCCATCGACAAGCCGAACATGCACGTCTTCACCAGGCGCGAGCCGATCGGGGTGGTTGCAGCCATCGTGCCCTGGAACGCCGCAATGTTCCTCACCGCAACCAAGCTCGGCCCGGCGCTCGCGGCAGGGAACACCGTTGTCATCAAGGCATCTGAAGAGGCGCCGGCGGTGATGTGCGAGTTCGCTGCCCTGGTCGAGCAAGCGGGTTTCCCTGCTGGTGTCGTCAACATCATCACCGGTTTCGGAGAACCCTGCGGCCGGGTGCTGACCAGCCACCCGCTCGTCAGCAGGGTCGCCTTCACCGGCGGGACAACAGCAGCGAGCAGGGTGGTCGCCAACACCGCAAACAACTTTGCTCATGTGAGCCTCGAGCTGGGCGGAAAGTCGCCGATACTGGTGTTCGACGACGCCGATATGGAAGGTGCAGTCAACGGAGCTATCGCAGGCAACTTCGGTGCGACCGGGCAGAGTTGCGTGGCGGGCTCGCGGGTCCTGGTGCAAGCAGGCATTCACGACGAATTCCTGGCGAGACTCATTGAGCGGGCCAAAGAGATTCGTATCGGCGACCCTCTTGAGGACGGCACTCAGATGGGGCCGTTGGCGACACGGGCGCAGCTTGAACGGATACAGCAGGTCGTGGCGGAGTCCGAAGCGCAAGGGGCCGTGGTGCAGACAGGCGGCAAACGGCCCGATGGTTTCGATTCCGGCTGGTACTACGAACCGACGATCATCTCCTGTATGGACCAGAACACACCGAGCACCCAGGTCGAACTGTTCGGTCCCGTCATGTCGGTGCTGCGGTTCGAAGACGAACGAGTTGGCATCGGGTTGGCCAACGACAGCCCGTTCGGCTTGGGTGCGGGTGTGTTCACCAAAGACGTCGCTCGGGCCCATCGGGTCGCCGCGAACATCCACTCCGGCATCGTCTGGATCAACACCTACAGAGTGATCTCCCCGATCGCCCCTTTCGGGGGTTTCGGCCAAAGCGGCTATGGCCGCGAAGCCGGAGTGGACGCCATCTACGACTACACCCGCACCAAGACAGTCTGGGTCAACACTTCTGAAGAACCCATGGCCAACCCCTTTGTGATTCGCTGAGGCGTATCGGGCCTTCAGTAGGAAAGGAGCAACCGCAATGAACACCGAAGCCCAGTCGAACACAGCAGTGGTGCTGCTCGACGACATCGAGACGGTCACCAGGCGAGCCCTGCAAGCCCACGGCGCCGCCGAGACCGTCGCCGCCCAAGTCGCGCATGCGGTGCGGGTCGCCGAAGCCAACGGCAACCGGATCTGCGGCCTCTACTACCTTGAGAGCTACTGCCGACAGCTGCAGTCGGGTCGAGTCGACGGTCGCGCGGAACCGGTGGTGACCCACGACAAGGCGGGAGCCGTTCGGGTCGACGCCAGGTTCGGGTTCGCCCAGAGTGCCTTCGCCGCGGGATTCGACACCGCGGTCGCGGCCACGAGAGCAAACGGGACCTGCGGCTACGCTGTCGAGCACAGCCACACATGCACATCATTGGGCTACTTCACCGAGCAGTTCGCCAAGGCCGGGCTGATCGCGATCGGAGCGACGAACTCCACAGCGCGGGTCGCTCCCCCCGGTGGATCACGTCCCCTGCTGGGAACCAACCCGATCGCGATGGCGGTCCCCGCTCCCTCCTCGGAGGTGGCGTTCCAGTTCGATTTTAGTACCAGCGCGGTGGCCCTCGGCAAGATCACCATGGCGGCCGCGGCAGGCACTGCGATCCCCACCGGTTGGGCCGTGGACGAGAACGGCAACGACACGACCGACCCCGAGGCAGCATTGCGAGGATCACTGGTTTCTGCTGGCGGGTACAAGGGTTACGGCATGGGGCTGATGGTCGAGGTGTTGGCGGCAGCGTTGACCGGGACGCTCGCCAGTGTCGACGTGCCTCCGCTAAAGGCCCCAGAGGGCCCACCGCACGATCTGGGCCAGTTCTACCTGTTGATCGATCCCCGATCATTCTCCGGTGATGCGTTCTGGGAGAGCCTGTCACGACTGGCGGATCGGGTTGACGAACAACCTGGCGCCCGTCTGCCAGGTGCCGCCAAGTCGCCTGCTGATTCGGTCGAAGTCGACAGCGGGCTCTGGAGTACCGTGGTTGAATTGAGCGAGACCCTGTGACGGCCTTGTTCCGTAGATGCGACAGTTGCGGACATCGCCGGGCTAGCCGGTGTTGCGGAGGTCGTCGGCCACGCCGTTGCCCGTCAACAGCAGCGCACGGCGCAGGTTGAGGCAGTCCGTTCTTGTCGGCTATGACCTCGCCCTGTTCGGTGATTTGGAACTCGAGCACTTCGAGAGTGATCTGGGGTGTGACGTTGGGATTTCCGTCACGGTCGCCGCCTACCCACGAACCGAAACGAAGAAGCAACACTTTCTGGATTTGGGACATGCGGTAGCACAGTTGCAACTGGTGATGTGGGTCTTTGGGACCTGAGATGTTCTTCCTTGGCCTGAGCGCATTCGCGCTGGCGGCATTGGTGGTTGCGCTGGGCGACGGAGCGGCCGGCGCATCGAACGGACGCCTAACCTTCGTGTGGATTCCCGCCGTGGTGTCCCGGCAATCCTTTGAGTCCGAGCGTAGAAGTCCCGTTGCACAGCAGGGATAGTAGGAATTGGCGCTGCGCAGCAGGGGTAGTAGGGGTTGGCGCTACGCCCGTGGTTGTCACAACCAACCCTTGATGCATTGATCTCGCCGCTTGATGCTCATTGTCAGCAGCGTTTGGAGTGTCGGGGAATCTCGGAACTCTGGTTGCAGCTCGTCGGCGGCCCGCTCCAGCGCTTGAGGGACCGCGTCGGCGATCCTTTGGGCGCGCCTGATCCCTTCATCGGGGTCCAACCCCATCGCTAGGGCAGTCGCAGCCCACGTCTGCGGGTTGTCTGCTGCTATCACCCGTCGGTCCGCTTGGGGAGACATGGCTAGAGTGTAGGAACGGTAGTGGTCGGGGTCATGGGGCATTATCGACCACACATCGTAGAGAGGCGCGAGGCGGATTTCATTGCCGTTGAAGAGGATGCTGTAGTTCTTGGAGTGCGCGTCGGTGTTGCACAGCACCCAGTTGAGCGCCAAGGCATCGAAGAATCGCCGTTTGTCGTTGTCCGGGTCCGCTGAATTGTCTGCCAGCAGGCGGGCCAGGCGCGCGATGTTGTGGCCCTCGCCGTGTTCACCCTGGTAGATGGAGGCATCGGGGTCGCCGCATGCTTGGTGCAGGTCTTCTTGGTGAACGCGTCGGATAACACCGTCAGCACCGCGGAGGCGGTCAAACCGGTGGACTACCAGCACCCGGTGCCCGTCGATCACTGTCATCTCGGTGCGTGCGGATGCCAGCCCGCAGTAGCGTGCCGCGGTCATGCATAAGTGCTCGTTGAGTGACTGGTCCACGAAGTCGGCCATCGAAGGTTTGAGGATGTGGGTGGTCGGTGTCTGCCCCCAGGGTTCGCCCCAGCGGTCGTTGTCGCCGTCTTGTCGGTAAAGAGCAGTTTTTGCTTGGGCACCGGCGAGGCTGAACGCGCTGTGTCCCTGCGGGCGGACCCACCGTGAGGATTCGCGTGCCATGCCCGCAACGAGATCACCGAGTTCGTTCTCCGATAGCCAGTCGACCCCGCCCCCACGACCTGTCAGTGCTTCGACGGACTCTGGTTTGCAGAACTGGACCGCTCCCGGGCAGTCCATGCCGATGCTGGTTCCGAGAAGATCGAAGGCTTGGGGGGACACCGCGCCGTATTTGGCAGCCCAACGCCTGCGGACATCGGGGTTGCCCGGCAACAGACCCGATATCCAGCTTTCGACCCGTCGGTCGTCGAATTGGGCAACTTGCAGCGGCATGGACAGTGACAGGGGCGACGCTGTGGGTTGTTCGGCGTATTCTTCGGAGTAGACGAGACACAGCTGCGGCCCTCGGCGGGTGATGTGGGCGGCCTTGTGACCCCGCAAGAAAACTATGAGCGTGTCGTTGGCGGTCATTCCGCCTCGGTTTCGATGCCGTCGAAAATCTCGTCGAGTTCCGTGCGGTGCCGCACGTGCAGCGCCACAGACAACCCGAGCACGTCGACAACCCGCATGACCCGCCTCAAGCCGCAACTGCCTTTGCTGTTCTCTAACCCCGAGAGCCACTGGACAGACACGTTGGCGCGTTGCGCCGCTTCTTGCTGGGTCATGCCGAGCGCCTTCCGCCTCGCCTTCAACGCTCTCGATAATTGGGGTTGGTTGCGCAGGTCAAAGTGACTGGCTTCGAGGTGATACAGTTTCGGTTCCGCCATTCGGGTTCTCCTTAGCGTGTGAGTCACTTCAAGGATAGACGAAGCACGAGGACAAGTCCCAAGATTTCGACAATTCTTGAAGTTCAGAAAAAACGAGCCCAACTTCAACAATAAGCGAAGTTTGTTGCTCACTGCGCCACCAGCGGATGCCGGTCCTGCTCCAAAGCCTCTACAGTTTGTCCTTGGCGTTTCAAATGCTCCCCGCACCTCTTGCACGACCGTTCGGTGTTGGAGCACACGTTCTACGAGACCAGCCCGAAACGACCAACCACAACGTGAGCCTGTGCTCAAGGGATATCGTCGAACTCGAGCGACTCTTGCTGACAATTGGCCCAGACGTCCCAGTGCGAACCACGGCCGCGGTTCACCATGTGTCGGATGTCCACATCGGCCCCTTTGGGGTTGTCCAAATGGCTGGGAACACGTGGGTGATGACCTGCACGAATTTCTTCGCAGAGCGCGATATGTGCCCGTTACTTGGCCGATATAGTCCCAAGGAATTCATGAACCACGAGAGTGCCTTCTACATCCTCAAGGGCGGAATTTGGACCTCGCCATCCGTGTGCCTTCGTTCCGACATCCAACGATGAAGAGAACGACCGTGCAGAGAGTGAAAGATTCGATGGCGAAGCTTGAGGCTGGAGGTGACGCGTGGCTGGCCACCTCCGGTCCATTGGGACCTCATCTAATCCCGTTGAGCCTAGCGTGGGACTCGGACTCTGGCGACTTAATATTCTGCACCGAACAGCGAAGCGTCACTGCGCGAAACATCGCGATCGTGCCGACCGTTCGAATCGGGCTCGGGCCGACACGCGACGTGCTGATTATAGACGGTGCAGTTCGAACATCTGAGCTGGTACAGCACGACCCTGGGTCGGCCAATGTCTTTCACAGCAAGACCGGTTGGGATCCGCGCCGCGATACGGGTGATTGGATTTTCATCCGTATCAGACCCTCTCGGATGCAGGCATGGCGCGAAGTTGACGAGATCGCGAACCGAACCGTAATGGTCGACGGCACGTGGTGTACGACTACGTGAACCGAAACTCCAGACAACGCCTGCCGCGCGACTTCATTCACCTTTGGTTTTCGCGGGCAAGCGCGAACCTATCAGATGGCATCGCCCTCGCAATGCTGCCTCTGCTGGTTAATGGGGAACGTACAAGCGCTCCTATATTGCAGCAGCGAAATCGACCGTGTCGATGAGGCCGTTGCACAGAGCCAAATGCGCCTCTGGTCGTGGGGGAGGATGCTGCTGATTGAGGGAATATATCACTTCAATTCGCAGCCTTGAATATTGACTAATGTGTCCTTGAAAACATCTTTGCGCACGAAGCAATCATAACGGTCGAGAGATTGGTCAAAGCTGAAATAGACAAATACGTTATGAACACCTTGGTTTACCCTCAATTCATCAATATCTTGTGGGCACCCAGAACACAGCCAAGTTTCTCGTTGCACCGTGCCTTGAGGAACCAATCCAATCTCAAAATCTAGCAAATCACCGATATTCAGAGGGCTGTTGAGTCGCGCCGGTATACTCACGGTCACAGGAAGCCGTGCGTTCTCACTACCCCAAAAATCATCCGAGTCTGCGGTCCAATATTCCAAGGCCCCGACATCAACAATGACTTCCGCGTTTTCGCGTGGGGTGTTTGTGCTTGCGTCGTCAACGGTGTTCTCTATTTCATTCGCTACCAATGCAGTGCATCCTGCGACGAGTAGGAACACGGCAAAAATGATGCCCGCTGCAATTATCCCGATCCACAGGATGCCTTTAGCTACTTTGTTCATGATTATTTCCTTTCGGTGGCACATGCCTTTTGCGTGTGCGTTTTCGATTGTGGAAAGAGTAGGTTGGGGGTGTGACACTGAGGTTGATACAACGTGCCGCGGCTTGGTTGGCGACCACGAATAGAGCCTGCCTTGCCATGTCGCGTATTGCGGATCACCCGAATGGCGCGGACAACCTCAAACGCATCGAGCAACGGTGACTAGGATTGCCGGATTGGGTGGAGACCGTGAAGCTGTTCTCACACAAGAAGCGTCCGGTGCATCTCGGGCCGTAACCGTTGGAGCGGCTTCCCCGCGTGAGCGTGACAGACTCGCCGGTGGTCTCCGTTGACGGGACGCGCCCGGTCGAGCGCCGGCCTGAAGGGCCGTTCGGGGCGGGGCACGCTTATCAGATCTACGTCGACCTGTTCGATGAACAGCGCACAGGTGAGGTCTCGCCGGCTGCGCCTGTTCCCGTCGATGCTGTTGAGCGGGCCAACAATCTCAAGGCGGGCCTTTACTTTCTGGACGCGGACATGGTGGGGTGCGGCCTGATTTGCGACGATGCCTCGACTAAAGAACGCCGGGATCATGGCCGAGCACCTCCGCTCGCTCGGTTACAGTTCACGCAGCCACAACGACAGCGAGGTGCTGCACATCCCACTGGTGCTCGCAGCCGGCCTCGGAGAGATGAGCCGGATCGGCGAGCTGCTGCTCAACCCGTTCGTCGGGCCCCGCTTCAAGTCGGTCGTGCTCACCACCGACATGCCGCTCACCCCCGACGTCAAGATCGACTTCGGGCTGCAAGACTTCTGCCCGAAATGCACCAAATGCGCCCGCGAGTGCCCCTGCGCGGCGATCCCGTTAGGCGACAAGATCATGTTCAACGGGTACGAGACATGGAACCCCGACGTCGAGAAATGCACCAAGTACCGCCCCGGCAACTTGAAGGGCTCGGCCTGCGGCCGATGCATGAAGACCGGCCCCTACAACATTGAGGGCGTGATGGTAGAACGCCTCTTCCTCTGGTCGGCGATCAAGCTTCCGTTCACCCGCCGGTTCATCGCCAAACTCGACGACCCCGTAGGCAACGGCTCGATCAACCCCACCAAGAAATGGTGGTGGGACCTCGAGTGCAAAGATGGGCGGACGATGCACCCGATCGGGACGAACGCCCGCACCCTCGACCTCAACGGCGGCCGCGTCGCCCAAACCCAAAAGGTCGCACTCTACGAACCCGACATGCTCCCGCCCGGCGACAACCAGTTCGTCCCGGTCAAACTCGACCGCAAAGAAGCAATCCGCCACGGCGAGAACGCCGAAACCCCAGCCGAGGCGCAGGCACGAATCGGCCGGTGAACTAGCGGCACCGGTGGCTCGCAGCGCCAGAACCTCAACATCGCTGTGCGTCTAGCCGACCGCGTCTTGGTCATGGACCGAGGCGAGATAGTCGCCGACATGACGACCCCAGAGTTCGTCAAACGACCCGATCTTCAAGAGGCATATCTAGGTATCAGTCGCTAGGTAGGCCAGTAGACGGTAAACCACGGGCTCTGACAATTTGGCAGTTGGTTTAGAGGGGCTGATTGCCCCGCTATCACGCAGTGTATTGACGATACAATCTCAGTACCCATCTGCGCTTGCAAACGAGGGACTGATGCGAAAACTGTTCACGAGTCTTATTGCGATGCTAGTTGGTGCTTCGCTGCTCGTCAGCGCACAATCCACCACCGCTAGCGCTACCGATAGCTATGCCGATGTGCCTGATGGCTTGTACTACAGCGATGCGGTTGCTTGGTCTGTGGAAGCCAACATCACCGGCATCACTGGCGACAACTTTCTGCCCGCGCAACCCGCTACCCGAGGCGAAACGGCCGTCTGGCTTTGGCGTATGGCAGGCCAACCCTCAACATCAGCGGCACACAGCTTTACCGATGTCCCCGACGCGCAGTCCCCGGCGGTTAGCTGGTTGGCGTCACAAGGTATCACTAGCGGCACCTCTGCAACCGATTATTCGCCCGACCGCATACTCAACCGAGGCGAACTAGCGGCACTGTTGTGGCGTGCGAGTGGTAGCCCCACTGCCGAAGCGCACTCTTTTGTTGATGTTGTACTTGATTGGCAGCAAGGCGCCGTTTCTTGGTTGGCGGCCACTGGGATCACTACCGGCACATCGGACACCACTTTCTCCCCCGACAACACGTTGTCGCGTGCTCAACTCATCACTTTCTTGTTTCGATACAACCAGCGACATCCCAGCGAGAGCAGCATATTCTCCACATCCACTACATCCACCACGTCTACCAGCACTACCACATCTACCACACCTACCACCACCACCACCATGCCGCCGCAGGTCACCACGATCACGGTGCCTTCGTCCGCTCCCTCCGGGCGTTGCGCTAGCGCAGTCTTGAGCGGCGTTTACAACTGGGAGACATGTGCCTGGCGGGGCTACCGCGAAAACAAGAATTTTCACTACTCATTGTCGGATGAAAACGCCAAAGAACTCATCGAACGAATCTGGGCCGAAGTCAATGTGGTGAACAAACGTACATCTCCCCCCGAGAGTGAACTCGTCCCCGCAGGGTCGCGATGTGCAACAATTAGCGGTAACGGAATCATCATCGGTTGTTACGATTCCTCTCGCCACCACATCCGCCGCTTGGATGCGTTTAACGACACGCTTCTCCACGAGGTGGCCCATGCTTTGGTAGTTGATCATCCCTCGGTGGCTGCTTGTTCCAATGCGGCCACCAATGCCGCTTACCAAACTTGCGCTCACAACGACATTTTCCGTTGCGTAGCCGACCATCTATATGTGACCTACACCAACATTCCATCAGCAGGGGTATGCGGCAACACCCAGACCACACCCGGCGGTGGTTCCGGAGATGGCGGCGGGGGCGGGGACGGCGGCGGTGCTGGGGGCGGTGGTGCTGGGGACGGCGGCGGCGGAAGTGGCGCGAGCAGTGGGAGCAACCCGGGCAGCCCAATCGGCCCCGCACCAGAAACCACAACGTTATGGCAACCGCCCCAACGCCTGAGCAATGGCGCTCTGATCACCTTCGTTGACGCAAGCTCCCATACCCGCAAATTTCCATATGCAGACTCGTGGGCGAGTTTGGTAGCCCGATGTTCGGCAACGCGCTCGTTTGAAGTGTACTTTGTGGTCGAATCTGGTTTTCTATTGGGACGCTTTCAAGACAACCGCATACCAGTCAGATACGCGTTTTTTCCAAAGGGATGGGACAAATTGAGCGCAGCCGAGCAGTCCGCTTGGCGTGATCGCAACCCTGCGACTCGCGAGTTGTGGAACGAACGCAGCACCGCTCGAGCCGCTTTCCAGCCAGTCCGCTTAATGGAAGATCTGATAAATGACCTAGCCGATCCTGCTCACGCAGTCATGTTGCTGGCTGTCACCAATTGGAATGGTGCCGATTTCGGGACATTTCAATTCTCCACCGCTGGTTCTGCAGACTATCTCCGTGCTGTTACCGAAGAGTGTGGTTGGAGTTGGACGTAGACACTGCATCTTTAGGTTAAGTCTCATAAGTTAATTTTCGTAACCAAGACAAGCGTTGGTTGTTTATGCAGCAACGATGATGCAGCGGGGGTTGAGGGTCAGCCGGCGTTCTGCTGTTGTGCGAGCATTCCCAGGATCTGTTCGCGGTTGCGGGCTGCGAGTTCACGGGTGGGGTCTAGTTCCAACGCCCGCTCTGTGTCGGCGACGGCCTCGTTGAGGCGACCGAGGCCGACGTTGACGACGCTTCTGTTCACATACACGTCCGCGAGGTCGGGCAACTCAGCATCATCAGAGTGGAGCGGAACCAACCCTTGTGCAAACAACTCGATCGCTTCGTCGAACAGTTCGAGCGCTTCATCGTTTTGTTCCAGCCGAGCCGACAACAAAGCGAAGAAATACACGGCGCTGATATCCTCATTGTTGATATTGTAGGCGTTTCGATAACTTTCCAGTGCTTCTAAGTCCTCGTCAAGGTTCTCAAGTGCCACGCCGAGTTGCACATGGGCAGCCAGATTCTCAGAATCCGCAGCAATCGCCGCCTCGTACGCTTCTCTGGCCAGATCGTATCGGCTCTCATCAAGTAGCAGGTTGCCGCGCTCGACCTCCGAAACAGCAACCGAGGGCCCCAAAGATTCGATGAAACCGTCTTCGACAAGTTCGGCCGCTTCGTTATCACGGCCCTGCAAGATGAGCGCCGTAGCCAACGATTGTGCAACATCGTCGCGCATCGGGTATTGCTGCAGCGCACTTCTGAGAATAGGTTCGGCTTCGGCCGGGAGTTCCTGGTTGACCAAGAATATGCCGTAACTTGAGAGGAGTCCCTCATCGGAGGGATGCAATTCCAAGCCCCGCCTGAAGTGTTCTTCCGCTTGCAGGAAATCGCCCATCTCCCGATACAGAATCGCCGCATTGTGTTGCACGATGGCATAGCGAGGTTTCAGACTCAACATGTCTTGTACTAGGGTGTGGGCCTCGTCCAACTCGTTATTGTTCAACAGGATCGTCGTCAAGTTCGATATCGCTGGAACGAAAGACGGATCTGAAGCGATTGCCTGCCTGAAATATGATTCTGCGGTGTCGCTCTCTTCAAGTTCAGCGTA
>MKWU01006832.1_pt1 | contig 11304 bp, 7 predicted proteins | sample 809101 | NCBI WGS metagenome assembly MKWU01 (sample SAMN05860141, study PRJNA318959) | sponge metagenome | host: Aplysina aerophoba | place: Slovenia: Piran, Adriatic Sea, Gulf of Piran | collected 2013-05-07
CTGGGAGACTGCGCCGTAGAATGGCGCAGGCTCCTGGTAGGCGTGGCTGGGCGCCGAGCGGAGCCGTCAGGCGACGATCGGCGGGGGGGGGGGGGGGGGGGGGGGGGCGGGGGGGGGGCGCGGCAGGGGGGGGGGGGGCGGGGGGGCGGGGCGCCGAGCGGAGCCGTCAGGCGACGATCGGCGGGCCAGGAGTCGGCGCCGTCAGGCGGCGACCGGTGGACTGGGAGAAGACGATGACCATCAGCCGTCGAGAAGCGCTGGCCGCGATCGGGACCGGAGTGGGGGCCGCGGCCGCCGCGCCCGCCTTCCCCGCGATCCTGCAGGCGCGTCCCCTGCGCATCGGCGCGCTCATCTCCCACAGGGACGCGCAGGGTCAGGACGAGTTGATCCAGCCCTACGACGCGCAGATGCGGCTCGGCCTCGAGCTGGCGATCGCGGAGATCAACGCGGCCGGGGGTATCCTCGGCCGGCAGGTCGAGCTGCTCGTAGCCGACGACCAGGGGAGCCCCGCTCCGGGCGCGCGGGCGGCGATGGACCTGATTCGCAACGAGGGCGTCGAGGCGATCGTGGGCGGCTTCGTCATGGCGATGCCGCCGTACCTCGACCGGGCCCTCGAGCGCGAGGGGCTGGACGTGCCGGTCGTGCACGCCGTCCAGACGCCGGGCACCTACTGCGGCCGGGTCGCCCACTTCGGGTCGACGACGCTCCAGGCGATTACGACGCTGGTCGAGCATCGAGGCCCCGAGTCGCGGCGCCGCACGTTCCAGGTCGCCGACTGGAGCCCCTCGCAGCGAACGGTCTCGAACCAGTTCTACCAGCGCGTGCAGGGCGGGGCAACGGGCGCGGCGCTGGTCACGACGCCCATCCGCGGGAACCACCCCGGCGAGTACACCAGCCTTGTGCGGTGGGCCCGCGACCTCGAGGCGGAGAACTTCTGGATCTCCATCCCCCGGCCCTACGCCGTGAACGTCGTCGCACAGGCCGCCGCCCTCGGGTCCGCGTCGGAGTTCGCCTATCACTTCCTGGAGTTCAGCGAATGGCAGGCGTCGCAGCTTCCGGACGGCGTCGAGGCCTGGACGTCGGTGCCCTTCGTGGCGAGCGAGGACCGTGCCGGCGTCCGCGAGCTCGTCGAGCGCGCCCGCCGGCACGCGGGCGACGACCTGGTGACGCACGTCGCCTACTCGCACCATACGGCGGTCCGCGGGCTGGCCCGCGCGATGGAGGAAGCGGGCACGACGGCGGCGGGCCCCGTGCGCGCCGCGCTCGACGGGCTCCGCCTCGAGGGGGCCACGGGCGAGCTGGTCCTGGGGTCGGACGGGTACGCTACGATGCCGATGTACGTGGCGCGCGCCACGCGCCACGGTCTGGAGGTCGCGCAGCGGTTCGAGGCCGCGGCGCCGGGCACGACGTGTGCATGATCCGTGCGCACGGGGGCCCGAGAGGCGCAGGTGACCACACCAAGACAGCGGGGGCGGTGCGTCATCGGGGCGGCTCTTGCCGCGTACGCGCTCCTGGGGCCGGCGCCGGCGCCGGCGCAATCCCTCGCTGACCGCCTCGCGCCGCTGGCGCTCGACCCGCGGGACACCGTGCGCCCGGCGCCCGGAGTGCAGTGCGCCACCCCGCCGATCCCGATGCCCTGGGCCGCGACGCCCTTCGCGGCCGATCCGGCGCGAGCCAACGTCGCCGGCGACATGGAACCGCTCGCCGACGGCCGGCCGCTCCGCGCGGACCAATCCCCCCGGTTCCTGCATCCGACGCACGAGGGCTCGTTCGGCTTCACCGACTTCCTGGTGCTGGGCGACCATGCGACGGTGACGTTCGAGCGGGTCGATGCCGATGCCGACGACAACCACACGGCCGAGACGTGGGCGCGCACCGGGACGGACACGGTGGCCGGGCACCTCGTCAGCGTGTTCGGTCCGGCGTGGGACGCGGGCGAGCTCCACGAAACGCTGCGGTCCTACGCGTGGGGCGTCGACACGCCGTGGCTCTACTGGGGGCGGCTCGTCGTGCCGGGCAGCGACGACGGCGGCGGGCACGACCACGTGAACGTCCACCTGGCCCTCGCGCCGTCGAACGTCCCCGACTCGACGGTGGTCCGCATCGACGACCAGGTGCAGTACGCCAGCCACGTCGTCAACATCCGGGACGCCGACTTCGGCGACTCGCGCATCCTGGGCGGCGACACCGCGCTCAACCTCCCGGAGATCACGAAGCGCTTCTACGAGCACTTCGCCGACGAGTACGAGGTCATCGCGGTCGTCAGCCAGGCGACGCAGCTCGCCGACTACGGCGGCTTCCACCAGGTGGTCCGCAACGACATCGGCGGCATCGGCCTGGGTCTGTTCGACACATCCGCCACCTACGGCAGCGCGGGGGTGCTGCAGGCCGTCGAGGGCTACCCGCCGGGCCGCTGGGCGAGCTGGGAGACGGTGCTCCACGAGCAGGGCCACCAGTGGGGCGAGTACACCGCCGCCTGGAGCGAGGTCGGCCCCGCCGCCTCGATGGCGGCGCCGGGCCGCAGGTCCGTCATCGACCGCCTGGGCCATGCGCCGGACGTCCATACGCCGCTGTTGACGCCCGGTGCGGTCACCTACGGCGCGGTGCTCCAAGGCGACGTGCGCGTCGGACTCGAGACCGGCACCGACGGGGAGTCCGATACGTTCCGCATCGAGCGGACCGTGCCGCTGGTCACCTACCACCCGCTCACGCGCTATCGGATGGGGCTCCTCTCCGCCGCCGATCTGCCCTCGCTGCAGGTGTTCCTCGACCAGGGCCAGTTCGACGAGGAGACGAGCAGCGCCCCCGAGACAGGCACCGCGGTCTCCGGCGACACGGTGGAGGTGACGGTCAACGACCTGATGGCGGCCGACGGCGTCCGGAGCGGCCCCGCGGTCACCACGATCCGCCGCGCTGTGGTCTACGTCTCGAGAGACGGCCTGGCCCCGCAGTCGGAGATGGACGTCGTGAACTACCTCGCCCGCCGGCTGGGCGAGTCGTCCGGCGTCACCAGCTGGAACCGCTATCCGAGCTTCTCGGAAGCCACCGGCGGCGGCGCCGCCATGACGACCGACATCCGGCGCAAGCCGCCGGGGGCCGCGGCAGCCGTCGCGGCGGGAGCGGTCCGCTGCGCGAAGGTGGGCGTCGACGCCCTCGTAGGCTTCGAGCTGGACGAGGAATTCGGCGGCTGTCTCACGGCCGGGACGAGCGTCGAGGTGTCCGGCGTGCTGCACCTGGACGACGAGAACTACTACGCCGTCTGCTTCCGGTTCCGCCGCTACGGCGCGCCCAGCGGGGACCGTATCTACGAGTGCGACGAGCTCAACGTGGATCGGTTCACGGTGAGCGTGACGTTCCCCGAGGACGAGCCGGGCGGCTACACGATGGAGGGGTTCGCGTTCGCGGACGCCAACGCCCAGTTGCCGCTGACCACGTATACGGGCGCCATCGAGGTCCTGCCCAGCGGAACGGCCGCCGCGGCGGTGCCGCCCGTACGGTAGCGGCGGACGGCCCGCCCGGGCCGCCCGCCCGGGGCGGCTCCCCTCCCTCGACGCGGCGCGGGCGCGGGGGGGTCCCGCGGGGGGGGGGGGGGGGGGGCGCCCCGCGGGGCCCGCCCGCCGGTGGCGACTCTCCTACTTCGAAGCGGCGAGCGCGGCTTCGGCTTCTTCACGGCGATGGCCGGCGAGGATGTTCGTCAGGCCGTAGTTGCCCTCGTGGCAGGCGTACTCGAAGATTGGACCCTCGATGCGCCGCATCGGGATCGACGCCGTCCACTCGGCCGTGAACGTGGCCGGATCGTCGACCGTGACGCGATAGTCCATCGTGTCGGCGCCGATCCGCGTGAAGCGCTCGATCACGCGGCCCTGCTCGCTGGTTCCGAAGACCGCCACGCCGCGCTGGTCGAGGTGCGGCAGGTTGGTCGTCTCGACGACGAGGGTGTCGCCCTCCCAGCGGCCGCGCGAGTCGCCCAGCCACTGCCTGATGTCGCCGTCGACGTGGTCGCGCCCGTCCATCGGGATGATCCGTGCGTCGTGGATCATCTCCACGAGGATGACCACGTAGCCCGGCGTCTGCAGGATCTGGTAGTTGTGGTTGTAGAAGCCGGGCATCATCGCGCCGGGCAGCCCGCGCGACACGCACCGCTCGTACGGTCCGCGGTCCCACCAGGTGTCGGCGGGGCTGTTGCGCCGCGCCTCCGCCACGACCTCCGCCATCCGCGCCGCCACCGAGGTCAGCGGCGGGAGTCGGCCGTCCGGGGGATCCACCAGCAGGGAGGTGCGGCCGCCGGCCAGCAGGTCGCTCGACTCGAACCAGATGCTCGCCGCGTATCCGGTGTGCGGCTGCGCCTCGCGCTCCGCGCGCTGCTCGGCGAGCTCGGCCGAGAACTGGGCCGACTCCTCGGCCGTCAACTGCTCGCGGCCGGCGAAGTCGGCCGGCCGTTCGAGCCGCGTCGCCGTCACGTTGTTCCAGATGCCCTGGAGGTCGGGGTCGCCCCACGCGGTCCGTTGCAGCGTCCAGTCCGCGCCCGAGGCGTCCGACTCGGGCAGCGCGGTCACGAAACCGGGGGCAGGCGACACGCCCGGCGCCTGCGACTGCGCCGCCGCGAGAGCGGGAGCCAGCGCCGTCGCGGCCGCGAGCGCCAGCACGGCAACGAGGGATCGATTCTGCATCTGAGGTCTCTCCATCTGCGCCCGCAACCGGTCGGCCGGCGCGGGCAGGCCACGAACGGGCAGTCCCGCTGCCCAACACCGGGCGCGTCCGCCGCGACGCGTGGCCGCCGGCGGGCGCCCGGACCTTCGAGCCCAGCCTACCACCATCGGCGATGCGTCCGGAACACTCTGCGCGTGCCCCGCGTCCCGCGGCCGGGTGCGCGCCGCGCTCCGCAAGCGGCAGGGGCGCGCGACTATAATCAACCGGCATCCTCGAACGACGCCGGTCCGCTCGGACCGGCCACGGCTTCAACGAACGGAACGGACAGGTGAGCCCAATGTACTGCTGGATCCGTCGACTGGCCATCGCCGGCCTGCTGCTGGCGGTGGCGGTCCAGACGTCGCTCGCGCAAGGCCTCCCCAAGGCTTCGCCCGAAGACGTCGGCATGTCGGGAGAACGCCTGGAGCGCCTCACGGAAGCGCTCCAGGGCTACGTGGAAGACGGCCGGCTGGCGGGGGGGGGGGGGCCGGGGGGGGGGCCGCGGGCGGGGGGGGTCAGCCCCGGGCGTGGCGCGCCGCGGCAAGGTGGTCTACGCCGAGGGCGTCGGCTTTCGCGACCGCGAGGCGAACGCCCCGATGAGCGACGACGTCATCTTCCGCATCGCGTCGCAGACGAAGGCGCCGATCAGCGTCGGCGTCCTGATGCTGCAGGAGGACGGACTCCTGCAGATCGGCGACCCGGTCGGCAAGCACCTCCCGGAGTACCTGGAGACGACCGTCGCCGAGCCGGACGGCAACGGCGGTTACCGCGTCGTCCCGGCCGAACGCCCCATCACCATTCGCGACCTGCTGACGCACACCGCCGGCATCAGCTACGGCGTGGGGCCGGCGAGCGAGGCGTGGGAGGACGCCGGCATCGTCGGCTGGTACTTCGGCCATCGCGACGAGCCGATCGGCGAGACGATGGAGCGCCTGGCCGCCCTGCCGTTCGACGCGCAGCCGGGGGCGGCGTTCGTCTACGGCTACAACACCGACATCCTCGGCGCCCTCATCGAGAAGGTCAGCGGACAGCCGCTCGACGCGTTCATGCGCGAGCGCATCCTGGACCCGCTCGGCATGGTCGACACGCACTTCTACCTCCCGCCCGCCAAGGCGTCGCGGCTCGCCGCGGTCTACTCGGCGACGGCCGGCGGCATCGAGCGCGCGCCGGACGCCGGGCACGAGACGGCTCGCGACCCGTTCGGGGCGGCGATCGGCCAGGGCGCCTACGTCGAGGGCCCGCGGGCGAGCTTCTCCGGCGGGGCCGGCTTCGTCTCGACCGCCGCCGACTACTCGCGGTTCCTCCAGGCGATGGCCAACGGCGGCGAGCTCGACGGCGCGCGCATGCTGAGCCCCGAGACCGTGGAGCTGATGACGACCGACCATCTCGGGGGCCTCCCGTTTCCGTTCGGCGTCGGGCAGGGGTTCGGCCTCGGCTTCTTCGTGGTGCAGGATCCCGCCGCGGGCGGGCTGCCGGCGTCCGCCGGCGAGTACGGCTGGTACGGCGCCTACCATTCGGCCTACTGGGTGGACCCCGAGGAGGAGCTCATCGTCGTCCACCTGACCCAGTTGATACCGGCCGGCGACATCGACGACCAGGCCCGGGTGCGGCAGCTCGTCCACGAGGCCATCGTCGACTGACGTCGGGCGAGCGGCGGCGTGCGCAAGCGGCGCGAACTGCGGGTGGTCCGGCCCGTCCGAACCGGCCCCCGTCCTTTGAGGGAAGCGCGTGGTGGAGGACGGATCATGATTATCGACAGACGGACGTTTCTCGGCACCTCGGCAATGACGGCCCTGGCGGCCGCGCTCCGGCCGCTGCCCGGGTGGGCGCAGCAGGGCGAGCTCGTCACCTCGTTCGAGGACCTGCGCCGCGGCGTGGGGATCTTCAACGGGCAGGGCGGGACGATCGGCTGGCTGATCAACGGCGACGGCATCGTCGTCGTCGACAGCCAGAACGCGGCGGCGGCGCAGGCCTGCATCGAAGGCATCCGCGAGCGCTCCGACCGCGTCATCGACCTGCTGATCAACACCCACCACCACGGCGACCACACGGGTGGCAACGCGACCTTCCGGCCGGTCGTCGGCTCGATCGTGGCCCACGCGAACAGCGCCGACTGGCAGCGGCAGACGACCGAGCAGACCGGAAGCGTCGACCCCTTCCCCGACGTCACCTTCACCGACGTCTGGGAGACGACCGTCGGCGACGAGACGATCGTGGCGCGCCACCACGGCGCCGGGCACACGAGCGGCGACGCCGTGCTGACGTTCCAGCAGGCCAACGTCGTGCACATGGGCGACCTGATGTTCAACCGCCTGCACCCGTTCGTGGATCGGTCTTCAGGGGCGCGAATCGGGAGCTGGATCACGACGCTGGAGCAGGTGGTCGCCGCGCACGACGCCGACACCATCTACGTCTTCGGGCACGGCAGCCCGGCCGCCGGCGTGACCGGGACCGCGGCGGACCTCACCCACCTCCGGGACTACTTCAGCGCCGCGCTCGAGCTGACGCGCCGCGAGATGGCGGCGGGACGCTCGCGCGACGAGATCACGGCGACCGAGTCGCTCGAAGGCTTCGACGACTACATCTCGCCGTTCGCGCTGCTGAGCCTCGCCGGCGTGCTCGGCGTGGCCTACGACGAGCTGAGCGCCGACTGAGAATCCGCCGCCCGGGGCCGGACGCCCGTCCGCCCCGGGCCTTCTTCTTTCCGGCCCGTGCGACCGCGCCGCCCGGCGCTCCGCGAAGCCGTGCACGACGCCCGGCGCGACACACCGCCCGCAACAGCCGGCGGCGCCCGCCTCCGGGTCCGGCGCCCACGGGGAAGTGGCACGCGACGTGCTAGAGCACGCATCGACGGTGTTGCACCGTGATACGGTTTGCACGGTCGCACCCTTCGAGGACGATCAGCATGTCGCTCGTCAACCGGGAGCTGCAGGACGTCTGGCGGTCGTTGCGGGCGAGCGGCGTGGAGCGCCGCTTCGGGCTGTACGACGTTCGGATTCGAAACCTGCGCGGCATCCGCGACCTCCGCATCACCTTCGACTACCCGGTCTCCGTGCTCGCGGGGCCGAACGGCTGCGGCAAGTCGACGGTCCTCTTCGCGTGCGCCTGCGCCTACCGGGTCCCGGGCCGGGGACCGTGGGAGTTCGCGCCGGCGACGCTCTTCCCGCACTTCGCCGGCGGGGAATCGACGGTCTTCACCGACCCGGTCGACCCCACGGAGCTCGAGTTCTACTACCTGCACGACGCCGAGCGCCTGTCCATGCTTTGGCGCCGCAACAAGTCGTGGACGCGGAGCTTCATGGGACGGCGGGGCGGCCGGCAGCCGCAGCGGCCGCTCTACCTCCGGCGCTTCTCGGGTCACGTCCACTCGAAGGCGGAACAACGCGGGAGACGCGCGGAGGCGGCGGTGGAGGTGACCGACCTTCCTCCGGAGCTCCTCATCTTCGCCCACCGCATCCTGCCCCTCCGCTACCGCCGGTTGTCGCTCTTCCGCATGCGCACCCGCGACCTGCTGTTCGCCGCCGTCGAGGGGCCGGGCGACGTCAGCTACTCCGAGTTCCACATGTCGTCCGGCGAGCGCACGATCCTCCGCATGTCGAAGGACCTCTCCGAGCTCGAGGACGCGCTCGTCCTGATCGACGAGGTGGAGACCGGCCTCCACCCGCACACCCAGCAGCAGGTGATGCTGGAGCTCCAGCGTCTCGCGCTCCGGCAGCGCCTGCAGGTCATCGTGGCGTCGCACAGCGCCGTCGTGCTGAACAGCGTGCCGCCGGATGCCCGCATCGTGCTCGACCGCGAGCGCTGGCCGGGCGACGTCCGCCGCCTGCCCGCGTATCGGGACGTCGTGCAGCGGTCGCTCTACGGGCAGTCGATCGACCGCCTGTCCATCCTGTGCCAGGACGACGTCGCCGAGGGACTCATCGTCGGCGTGCTCGACGCGCTGGGCGCCAGGCTGGGGCTGCGCCCCGACGACTTCGACATCGGCCGCAACGCAGGCCCCGGCGACCTGCCTGCCCAGGTTCGCACGCTCGGGCAAGGCGGCAAGCTGAGCGAGTTCGTGTTCGTGCTCGACGGAGGCTCCCGCGACCAGGAGGCGCGGCTGGCGGGGGTCGCGGAGGGGGTCGGGCGGCGCGTTCGCCCCCCGTTCCTGCCCCGCGGGGGGGCGCCGGAAGCCTGGGTGTGGCAGATGCTTTCGCGAGACACGCCCTCCTACGCCAGCGCCTTCGGCCTCGCCGCGGACGATCTGCAGGCCCTGATGCGCAACCTGGAAGACCTGCTCGACGGCGCCCCGCGGCAGCGGCCCGGCTCGAAGGCCGCGCTCGCCGCCCTCGCCGACGAGCTCAACCGCACGGAGCAGCAGGTGGCGCGCGTCGTCGGCAAGCTGGAGGCGCACGGGGGGCGGCACGACATCGCGGTCTTCCGCACCGCGCTCGAAGACGCGATCGGCGCATGGCGGAAGCACGTGCAGTGATCGCGCCCGCGCGGTCGCCTACAATGCGAGCTGCGTAGCGCCGCGACCCGTCGCGCCGGCCGGCGGCCCCGGCGGGCGGGGCCCCGCGGCGCCGCCTAAAGGGGGGGCTGGGTAGCGCCGCGCCCCGTCGCGCGGGCGGGCGGCCGGTGCGGGCGGATCCGCGCGCGCGCGGCGCGAGCCGAATCCCCGATGCTGACCCGTCTGCGACTCAAGGCCTTCAAGTCCTGGGCCGACACCGGCAACGTCGCCCTCAAGCCGCTGACCGCCTTCTTCGGTCCGCACGGCGCCGGCAAGACCAACCTGCTCCAGGCGCCGCTGCTGCTGAAGCAGACCGCGGAATCGTCGAACCGCGGAATCGTGTTCGATTTCGGCGACGGCGAGACGCCGGCCGATCTGGGCGACTTCCGCAGCGTCATCCACCGCCACCGCGAGGACTCGCGCCTGGCGATCGCCCTCGACTGGAACGTGCCGACGCCACTGCGGCTCGCCAACCCGGACGACGGCGGCCCGCCCCTGGCCGAAGATACGCAGCTCGGGGTCCCGGTGGGTGCCCCCGCGCCCCCCCCCCCCGGGCCGGCGCCCCCCCCCCCGGGGCCGAGGCGCCGCGGCGGGGCTCCCGGGCGGCCCCCCGCCAGTCCCCGCCCTCCGGGTTCCGGAGCGACGCCGCGGGGCGCAGGGCCGCCGTGCGGCGCACGATCCTGCAGGAGATGGGCCACCGGGTGGGCCGGACCTCCTTCGGAATGCGGCGCCGGAACGCCCGCGGCGAGTACGACCTCCTCGTCGAGGGGACGGAGTTCCAGTTCGTCAGCCGCATGGGACGCAGCATGTGGCCGCTGCCGGCGCCGAACAAGTGCTACGGGTTCCCGGGGCACGCGCGCCTCCACTACCAGAACGCCGGGTTCCTGACCGGGCTCGAGTCGGCCTTCGAGGAACGGCTGCAGCATCTCCACCACCTCGGCCCCTGGCGGGCCGCGCTCCGGCGACGCTACCAGTGGGCCGGCGAGCAGCCGGCCGACGTGGGGCGGGCGGGCGAGTCGGCGGTGGGGGCCCTGCTCGCCTCGCGGGAACGGGGCGAGACGGTCGGGCGCGGCCGGACCGGCCGGCGGCTGACGCTCGAGGAGTATGTCGCGCAGTGGCTGCGGGACCTCGACATCGCCTATCACTTCCGGCTCGCCTCGCTGCCCGAGGACAGTCAGATGTTCGAGGTGCGCGTGGCGACGTCCGCGGACTCCCCCGAGGTGCTCGCCACGGACGCCGGGGCCGGGCTGGCCCAGGTGCTCCCCCTCCTCGCCCTCTGCTTCCGGGCGCCGGCCGGGTCGACGGTCATCCTGGAGCAGCCGGAGCTGGGCCTGCACCCGATGGCGCGCTCCGTGCTGGCCGACGTGCTGGTCGACGCCTGCCAGAAGCGCGGGGTGCAGATCCTGCTGGAGAGCCACAGCCAGCGCCTGCTGCGCCGTCTCCAGCGCCGGCTGGCCGACAAGACGGTGGCGGAGGACGACGTGGCGCTCTTCCACTGCGCGGCGACCGACAGCCACTCCGCCCTGACGCCGCTCGAGCTCGACCGCTTCGGCAACATCCGGAACGCGCCCGAGGGCTTCTTCGGCGACGAGTTCGGGGAGATCGCGGCCCTGAGCCTGGCCGGCGTGCAGCGCCGCCGGGAGCCTGGCGAGTGACGCGCCGCGCGGCGCGGACTGCCGACCTGGAGGCCGACGCGCCGGACCTTGCCGGCGGCCTTCGAGCGGCGGCGCGACGCGTGGCACCGAGGATCTCCTGCGCCCTCGCGGCGCTGGCCACGGTGGCGGGACTTCCGGCGCCGGGCGCGGCCGCGGGCCAGGCCGGGGTGCACGACCCGCCCGGGCGGCGCCTCGGCCCGCCGCCGCCCGTCCCGCCCGCCGTCGTCAACCGGGCGCCCGACGGCGGCGTCACCGCCCGCGCCGTGCGCGTCGACGAGCCGCTCAGCATCGACGGCCGGCTCGGCGCGACGGCCTCCGGGCGCGGGCCGGGGCGCCGCCCGGGGCGCGGGGCGGGCGGGGGGAGCCGGTCTACGGGCGCGTGCCGGCGATGTCCGACTTCGTCCAGAACGACCCGGTGGAGGGAGCACCGGCCTCGGAGAAGACCGAGCTCTGGATTCTCTTCGACCGCGA
>MKWU01006833.1_pt1 | contig 11303 bp, 10 predicted proteins | sample 809101 | NCBI WGS metagenome assembly MKWU01 (sample SAMN05860141, study PRJNA318959) | sponge metagenome | host: Aplysina aerophoba | place: Slovenia: Piran, Adriatic Sea, Gulf of Piran | collected 2013-05-07
GTTCACAAGAAGTGCCTCCTCTGTCTGGGTGACAGCCGTCTTAGCTAACAGCTATTCTCCCAGGTCAGAGAGGCACTTCACAGCATTTCACCCCCACACACCCCCCAACCACCGGTGGATCCAGGCTAAGGAACGTAACGAATGCCGTCTAGTGCATAGCGAAGTCGGCCTTCGCAGACCAGCAGTCCTATGTTCACACCCACATCGAGCCTGTCAAGATCAGATCCTTCGTCCTGCATGAAGTACAAGAACTCCCGGGCGTCTCCGAACGGAACATCACCCTGCTCGTGACGCCGTCGGAAGGCTTCAAGCACCTGTTGCCTCCGAGATTCCATGCCTCCAACTTGCGTGTCCACCTTTGTCTTCCCCTTGTTGTGCTGCTCTCTCAGTACAGTATCAGCAGGGTGTGGCACCTAGCAGTCAATCGGCGCTTTGGCAAAGAAAACTCGAAACCGGAGAGCTTTCAGATGATTAGGGGCTTGAGGAGGAAACCGGTTCCGTTGTTTGAGTTGCGAGGGACAGCGCAGATGGGTTCACTCCTACGACCGTGTTGCCTCTTTAGACGAGTCCTCTTGCTTTGGATAGGAGCCACACGAGAACCACCGAGTTTGCGCAGACTCCTCCGAGGTACATGATTTGTTCGCGGGAGAGTAGTTTGTGTCTATGGGACACGAGATTCCGGGTCGCCACAGCACAGACGAGCGTTTTCGCTATTGCCTTGTCGTCTTTGGTGTCCAGCGTTTGGAATGACCGAGCCCGTTTCAGGGTTCTTTCAGCGAGGTCTCCCTGTTTGTCCGATGTGGCGCCGGTGCTGACCAGACGTTTGAAGTGTTGCACCCACGGGGAGTCTGCACCGATGTGCTTGAGCAACTCTGACAGGGTTTTGTTGTAATGAGGTTCCCCGGTCGCGTCCAAGATGCCCCGAGCGAGTGGCGCTGGCGCGAAACTACGATACCCCAGGTCACAGGCTTCCCCGCGAAGGGCTTTGACACGGTTAAAGCCCAAATACGACACGGTTTGACTGCTTCGCCAATGGTGAGCGAGTCGTGACCGGGGGTCAAAGGTTCGCCGGGTACGGATCGAGAGGCAGAACCAGAAGGAGTACCTGGGTTTTGGGCAGAAGTCGTGAGCCAGTTTCAAACGCGGGATTGTGGCGTGGCAACACTGGAGTCCTCGCCATCGCCGCGACTGGACTCTCCGACCACGATGCGTCGGATGCTCAGGTCTGACATGGCCGAGGGTTCCAACTCAGGCCGCTGCTCTCGGCGAGCTTGGGTGGCTTGTCCGCGGCTGCGCATGCTTTGGTCGAGTTGGGCTTGGGTAAGCCCAGTTGGCGGGAATGTCTCGGTAGCACCTTTGCTGAAGAACCCGGAAAGGTCTGTGCTCGTGAGATTCGTCCGGTGCAAGTTGGCGCCGGTCAACGTGACAGAAGTCAACGATGTGTTGGACAGGTCGGCCTCTAACAATTCCGAATTGGAGAAATCCACGCCATATAGCGTGGCGCTGTCGAATCTCGTGTTCGGCAGGTTGGCGTCAGACATAGCGGCTCCCTGAAGGTCGACGCCAGCGAACTTGGCGAGCAGCATTCGTGAGCCGGAGAAATTCGCGCCGGCTAGTCGGGTCGTGCTAAGCGCTTGTGCATTTAGGGTTTCGATCCAAGTGCCTTGGGTGGTCGCTATCGTCGGTGGTTCCTCACCCCTGACGACCCAAGGACTGGAGAAGTCGGCGTACTGAAGCTCAGACCCTGACAAGTCTGCGCGCATCAGGTCCGCACCCCAAAAGACGCTGCCCCTCATGTCAATCCTTGACAGATTGCCTTCCCGCAACTCCAGCCTCACGAGATTGGCCCTCCGCAGGTCCGGCATGTAACCGGCGTCGTCCTCTAACTTGATGCATTCCGCTGTGCGGCTGCCGATGACCTCCATGGCAGCTTGTACGTCAGGGCGAAGACTCCCGCTGCAGGGATCATCATCGGGGGATTCGTCGAGGCGAGCCTCCGGCGGGGGGTATCTCACGAGCACACAAAGCAGCTTCATGGTCCTGATGTGCAACAGCTCAGGGTCTTGTGCAGTCAGTGCCTGCAGTTCGTAGACAGCGCCCATGCGGGCTGAGACGCTTTCGCTGCTCAACCGTGCACTTGCATCGGCATATCGACTGTGGTGCCTATCTGTTCGGTCTCGTTTCTCGCTATGGGAGAGTGTTCTTTCCGCCACGTTTATGCGCCATATGGTGAGGATTATGCCGATGAGCGCCAACAGGACCAACAAGAGATTGCGCAGTGTGGTGCTGTTGGTTTCGCCTCCGTTCTTGTAGCCCAGCCACGGCCACGCCGATACCAGCCAGTCCCATTTCCACCAGGCCAAGACCGCCAAAACCCCAATGGCGGCAAAGGACCTCGCCCAGGGTCGTTTGATCATGCCCCACATCGGCCCGCTGCCTGGCTCACTCGTAGCCGTTGTCTGCGATCCACCGTTTCCACGGTCATGGCCTCTCCACTGGCGACGGATGGCAACTAATGGTGATCACGCTTCCCGGGTATCGGGCTGTTAGCCACCATCTCTGACTGCACCCTAGCAAGACTCTCCGAGGGTACTCCAGATTATGGGGGGACCGCGTGTGTCGTCATTACCCAAATCTATTTCAACCCGCCCAGTCAAATCTCTCGGGAGATTGTCCACGCAAGTCTGCGGGAGGTCCAGCCGGAGGATTCTCCATGTCGCGAAACAACTCCATGTCCTTTCGTGTGGACGGCGCCAAGAGTCGTTTAGATTTGTCTTTGCCCCTCGGGGTGGCCGGTGAAATCGTTCCACTGTCGGTTATGTCCCCCAACCGACCACCGGCCAACATCCCCGAGACCAAGAGATGGAACCACAAACGTGACCTTGGTGCCGGCAGAAACTAGCACCGTGACGTTGGCCATGGAGACACAATCGAACTGATCCTCGCCTTACAGGGAAGCGATCCGAAGCGCCCATCGCGAAAGCCAGAAGCGTTGAGCCACCGGCGGGCACTGTAACCTACGATGCCCCTAGAGAAAGACCGCCAGTGACAAGCGGGAACACAGAACAGCGCGTAGTGTTGGAAATGATCGACTGGCGTGGATGCCCGGTTGTCGAATACGTTCCCGAAAGGGTCTCCGGTCAGCCCTCGTTTCTCAACCTTCGGATGCAGGTGTCGCAGTTGGTTGACTGGATCAGCGCCGGTCACAGCGTGGAACAGTTCGCCGAGGTATTCCACATGGACGTCAAGCAACTGCGCGTCGCTGTGGAATACCTGAGAAACGACCCTCCCGTGGAAACGGTTGATCTCACCGGCTGCCCGGTGGTGGAACTGAACCCGATCGGCATGCCCTCGTTCAAAAGCACGCACTTCCCGGTCGTGACCCTATTCAATTTCCTGAAAAGCGGAAGAACCGCACGAGAGTTCTCCGACACCTACCACCTGAACCACGACCATGTGAAACACGTGCTCGCCCACACCAACATGGGCGGGCAACGGGACGGTTGCGAAGCCCTCTAGGGGCTGCTGGCCCGTTTTAGATAAACAGATCAAGGTAGGCCCTGGCGACGACTCGGGAGATCCTTGTTAGCGGGATGTCGGTGGCGCTGGCTCGAAAATACGAGACTCCGGACTTGCCCGCGAGGGCCCTTGACACGGTTTTGTTTACTCGGTAACCATGGAGCCAAGCTAGAAATAGCCTACGAGGTATCCAACCAACGGGAAACTCCAGCGGTGGTTACCCGAGACGGGCAGTATTGCGGGTTGGGGATTCACTGAACACAAGATGCTGCTAGCGAAACCCCAGAAAGTTGATCAGGTCTCGGTACTTTCAGCGATCGTCTACAACGCCACCAATTCAAATAACCCGACCCCACAAAGTGGGGGACACCTCACTCTCCGATGAACCCGTGGCGATTCAAAGACTTTCGCGTCAGTGGAACGTGGATTTGCGCGTTAGCGGATGCGGATTTGCGCGTTAGCGGATGCGGATTTGCGCGTTAGCGGACGTGGATTTGCGCGTTAGCGGACGTGGATTTGCGCGTTAGCGGACATGGATTTGCGCGTTAGCGGATATTTTGTACACAAAACACCAAATTTGGTGAAAAACCGGCAAAACCCGGCCCGTCCGGCCCGCCCGAGAATTTCGACTGTTTTGCAACACCAAAGGAACCTGCTACCGGTCGGACAACCAAGCCACACCAAAGCGTCGCCCCGATCCCCAGGGTTGCCAAATCCCGGCTGTAACAAAGGGTGTAGTTGGAAAGTTCACGCCGTAGTGCTCGCAGAACCGCCTGACCGCGGCGTAGGTTGTCATCCACGCACCCCTCAGGTGTGTCCACCCCCTCCCTCTCGGAAAAAACCCAGTTCGGTTTGCTCCTGTCCTCCAAGGCTTCCTCCCCTTCCCGACTCTAAGCGTCGGCCAACATCTGGAGTAGTTCGCTGTCCTCTTCCAAGATGCGGTGAATAGATTGGAGGCGCTCTTCCTCGGTGGGTGGAACATCGCGCAGGGGAATGCCGTTGTCCACCCTGTATCGGAATTCTTCCTCGGGTGTTCTGCCATTCCAGCAGATCAATTCGTCGCTCATCCGGGGCCTCGGCCGGTGTCCCAAAATATAGCAGTAGCCCCTCGTCCCATCGCCTGAGCCACCGATAGGCCGCCTGACGCCACACCCCCGCCGCCGTCGACTAGGACGTGGGGATACTCGACGATGCTGTCAAAAGCAGCCGCGGCGTAGAGCATCCACTCGGGGCTGCCGGGTTTTGACCGGAGGATCCCCTCCAAGAACCATCCGTGTCAGCGTTCACCTACGCCCGTCAGAGAGGCGTTTTGGGTCGGAGGCCGCAGGCTTGTTCTTCGGCAGTGGTATCTATCCCCCGGGAGCGTTTCCACGCCAAACGCTTTTCGATGTTGCGGGTCGGCGACATACCGGCGGCGATTCCACGTTGGTAGTTTTCCCGGGCTCGGGCCAGCGCCTCTTCCATCGTCAGTATCGTCGGATAACGCGAAGCGTAAGGATCGACGACAGGTTGTTCGGGCATGATCTCTTCAGGATACAACCAGGGTGCAACCGACCAACGGCAGATCCCGGTGTCGAAATCGGACGGATCAGAGTTTCGACCAGGGAACTCTTCCCGGCATCAGCGTCCAACACGACAGGCACATGCGTGGAGTCGCTCGGCTTGATGGGAGGGTTCGAAAGGGGAATCGCTATTCGGGTTCGACGCCCTTGACATCAAGTCCGCCACCGGTTAATCGTTGACAACTCTGACAGCCTTTGGCTACGCTAGATCCCCTTTTCGGTGTCGGAAGCGGACACCCAGCTACCCCAGAAACAATCGGTGAAGAACCAGAACCTTGTCGACCCGGCACTGCTGGCCGCTTGTTGCCGTGTTGCTTTTCAAGATACCGGAAGGTTCCAGCAACTGATTGGCTCTACCACCTGGCTGGTTGTGCTGTCGGGTGGGTTAGGGAGTGATGGGCACTGGGGTGATTTGTTGTCGCACTTCTGATATTTGTTGTCCCCACCATGCCCACAGGTTGCCGCTGTTCTCTCTGGTGGGGTCGTTCGGATCGCGCCCGAAAAACCCGTACCAGCTGCATATGTCGTTGCTGCAAATGGGCAATCCCGTCGCCTCGACGGTGATGGTTGCACAGTCGGGGTGATGCCCGGCGGTTTCCGACAGCTGCTGCGGGTAGGAAAGGGGCTGCACATCCGAGAGGAAGGTGCGGTGGTCAGCGTTGGAAGGGTAAGCGGTCATGTTTTCGGCCAGCGTCCCGAGCGGAGAGTTGGTTTGGGGGGTGGCCACTCTCCTGGTCGTGTCGGTGGGCCAACCGGCCGTCAGGTGCGACGGGGACGTGGCCGGTGAGCGTCCCCCTCCGAGAATGTGATATGGTTCTCCGTTGCCTGTTTCTTTTTCGGATTCGTGCAGGATGGACACGGCCTGCAGGTACCAGTCGAAGGGTTCGTTCATGTCCGAGATGGTGCGGGTGCCCACGTAGCAGAGAAGCGACCGGTCTGTTTCGGTGCCCAGCCATTCGAGAGAGAACTCGGAGGTGTCCGGGTCGGGATTGTCCCAATCTCTCACGGCTGTTTCGAACCATCTTTCGCTGTCCCGGATGCTCCTGTCTTTTTGGACCGAACAGTCGTAATCAACAGGAGAGTAGAAAACCGGGTTTTGGTCTTTGGGGATCCCGGGGTGTTGATCGTCGACCCGGCAGTAGTAGTCGCTGTTGGCGGGGACTCCTATGTAGGCGGCTGCCAGCCATTCCACTGCCATGATGCCTTGGAACCGTCCGCGTCGTTTTGTGCTTGGCGCCATGCGTACCAGCAGTACCGATCGGGATCCTGCTGGTCTTGTCCTTCGTGGCGGGAGAACCCTTGGCCGTACAGCCATTCTTGCACCCACTGTTCCTTGTCGGCTAGCGACGGGAGGGTGTGCATCATGGAGCGTTGCCCCGGCAGCGGCGGTTCCACTACCACCTGATAGTAATTCTTCGAGGGTACTCTGTTCGGAGAGGGATTGCGTTGCTCTCGGGGTTCGTCGTTTCTGAGGGGGGCCGCTCCGTCGGAGTAGGCACAAACCCGCACGTCCCGGGGAGTAGGCGTGAAAGCGCCACGGACGTTGTCGGGTGGGGGTTCTATGTACCATATGGCTCTCCAGGGACGCAGCGTTTCGGCTAGGCACACCGGGACCTTGCCCATCGGCAAACAGTCGGGATACGTGACGTTGCCATTCTTGTCGGTTTCTGTGCGGTAGGTGCTCCTCACAGCAGCCCACCAATTGCCGTCGGGAGTGGCGGTCTTCCCGCCGCTAGCTCCCGAACCCGCGTCGAACAGTGGTATGGGAACATGCACCGGCGGTGATTCTCGTTCCGGGATCGTGGGCTTGTCGTGGTTTGTCCACCCGAACAGGGTTTGGGGTTCGGGAGGTTCCAACGTGTCTCCCAGCACTTTGGTGTAATCGAACTCGTCGTCGACGGGAACCTGGCGGGGCCACGGCACGGCGACTTCCCACGACACCCAAGGCCTTGCGTTCCTGGCAGCGAAACATGTGTAATAGCTCAGGTAATAGGAATGGGTTTGGTCTAACCAGCCGACGTTCTTTTCGTCGATGAGGTAGGCGATAACGCTGTCCGTTCCGGGCGGGGGCACGGTCTTGGTGTGTATCCCCCACATTTCCCATGCCCTCCAAAACACGGGGAATCTCTTCGACACTGAGCCGGGCACCGGGTCAACAGCCGGTGTCTCAGCCAACTCCCTGTTGAACGGGGTTACGGATTCGCAGCCGCGGAGAAACCCGCTGCAATCCGCGGGTTTGCTGCCAGGGAGTTGTTTCGGAGCTGGCAGGTTCTCCACGTGTTCTCTGAGTTCTGTGTCGTAGTAGCCGAAATCGTTTCCGGCTGGCAAACCGATAGTGTCCACTATGTCGCTAATCCAATAGGTGTCATCGGTATAATCGGCCCGGTTCGTGCCCGTGGCGTAGCATTCCCAAACGTCGTCGTTGTTTTGGTCTTTCATGTAGCGACCTTTTCTACAGCCCGTGCTGACGACTTCTATAGCCCATTCCCAGGTGACTGTTTTCTGGTAGCCGTGCGTGGCATGACCCCACGGCCAGGTAGCAGGCCGGAGATAGGGACCGTCGACGAAGTTGTACACATCAGTGAGATATCCGGGTTCTTGTTGCTGTCCTCGACTGTCGTAGGTTTGCTTGACAGCCGAAGACCTCCACGGCCATCCCCCGAAAGCCTCCCACTGCGGGTGGTACGAATCGACCGTGGCAACCTGATATGTGGGGTCGTCTTTGATGACGATGTTCGCGCCGTTTGCGGTGTTGTACGCAGCAGCGGCGGCGCTGGCGTCCTGGTCCCATTTGACATCGGCAGACAACTCCAAACCAGGACCGGTCCAGTGGATAGGAGTTGGGTATTTTTTGATGAGGTTTTGTTGGCTGTCGGGGGTTTGGTATATGGTGGGCACCGGGGGAGATTCGATCGCTTCGAAACACACTCCCTGGTTGTGCAGGGGCCTTTGGAAGATTTTGCCGATCATGTACCCGTCGGGAAGTCCCTGTTCGCAGGAATCCACCGCGAACCGGTCGCCGTGTCCGTACTCCGACGATTCGCAAGGTTCTATTTCGATTATCTCGATCGCTGGTTGGGGAAGAGCCCCGCCGGCGTATTTGCTTGCCGTGTCGGCAGTCAACTTGTTTGATTTCCCGTTGGTAGTAGACCGCGGGTTCCCTTTGGATGTCGCTTTGAGTTGTTCAGCGTCCTCGGCATGGTTTTCCTCTGCCGAGACCCACAAGGGCAGCATAACCGTCGCTGCGAACATGACCGCCCACAGACCCGTCGCTACTCGACGGCGGGGCTTGTGTCTAACAAACATTCTGCGTGACCCAGTCGATCATTTCAGGGGTGATAGTCACCGGTTCTTCGGCTCCTATGTAAACCGGTTCGGTCACGGCGTCAGCAGGGTCGCGGTTGCCTGTCCAGTAGGCCCAACATATCCTGTCAGCCGCCCAGACAGCCTGTGTTTGCGCCCAATCTCCCAGGCCTTGCCAGTCCCAAGACAGATTGGAAAACAACTTGTCCCGCAGCGGAGCCACGGTTTTCCAAGTCAAAACCCTGCCCGACGGCAGGGTCACGTCGACGTAAAGGGGGCGTTCCGCAATTGGCATTTCCACCAGTGCCGTGGCCACTCCCTGGTTAGCGTCGATGTTTTTCCACGCATCGCCGGTCGGATAATGCACCTCGTCGGATCGGTCGTGCCACACTCTGATGTCCACGTTCGACATCTCCGACGGATCGGGATAAGGAACGAGATGTATCAACAGGTCCCATCCCACGTCATCTCTTTCCCAAGCCCAAACATACCCGGTTTCCATGGGAACTCCCCACTGGGCACAGTCGCCGTTGCAGGGCGGCCGCAAAATCCCCGCTGATGGCGTGGCGCGGCGGGGCTGGTAGTAGCGGTCCGCGACGTCGCCGAACACGCCCGGGTCCTGCGGGTAGATCACATAAGCGATCCTGTCGTCAGAAGCTGCGGTGACGACGAACTGGTCAGTGTCTCCCGGGAAGGCCCACCGAGCGGATATTTCGCGGTGTTCACCGGGTTTGACAGGCACCCCGACAGTCGGGTCGATCCACTCGGCATCAACAGAGAGAAGCAACTCCCCGCCCTCAGAGTCTGCTGGGTAACGAACCGCTCTGAAAGGCGGGCGTTCATCACCACCGCCTTCGGACATCCATGACATCAGCACAGGATGCCTGCCCGTCAGGACGTAGTTTCCCTCCAAACCAAAAAACATGGTCACGACAACCACAGTGTTCGCATCCGTCTTTTGGTGTTCCACCACCCAACCATGCAACACCAAATCCACGGTTCCTTCGTAGTTGTCGTTCCAAGCAGCCTCTGCAGCGACCCAACCGATCACTCCCTCGGCGGTGGTGGGCATCAACGTCAAAACAGTTTGTTTTTCTGTGACACTCACAGCATCCCCGGGATCCAAAAACGGCACAACACCCAAAAGATCGTCGCTGGGTGGCGGGTTGACCACCACAGGCCGGCCCCCCGGTTGGGTTTCCGGGCGGGCATTCCCGGCGCTGCCGTCCCTGCCGAGGTGTCCTTGTTCGCTGTCGTCGTTGGCCGCAGCCGTAACAATGGTCGCCTGCTCCCCTCCTGCCGCTGTTGTTGGAACAGGCCAGGTGTCTCCAGTGGTTTCGGTCGTGTCGAACGTGGTCGGAGTAGTCGTTTCGACGGGTAGGAACGTGGCGGGTTCTTCCCTGCAGCCAGCAGCGAGTACAAGCAACACAGCCGCCGCGAACAGACTTCCCCGTTTGTTATACCTCAAGGGGCAATTCATGCCGTTCGTGGTGTCCGCTGACACGATGCTGGTCTACCGGCGATCACCGGCCGCGCCAACCCGGCGCACATAGCAGACACATCGCCTAGTTGGTGTTGGTGCGTTGCCAGTCGGCGTAGTCGATGAGGCGTCTCAGTTGCGACGTGCCTTTGTGGAGGGGGTGCCACACGGTTTCGACGTCGCCTCCGTCGCTGGTTTCGAACTGGACTTGTAACTCCCACTCGTACACGGCGGGATGTGGCAGGTAAAACCTGCAATCGGTTTTTGGATCGGTGGTGGTGACGGGACAGTCGGCGGGGAAGGCGCTTTTGACGTGTTCGTGGGACGTGCGGATGGTGTCCCGCACATAAGTGGACATGTTGTTCCACCGTTCGATCAGGGACGGGGCTAGTTTTCTGATAGCGGCGTAGTCGCTGCTCGACCCCCACACATGCAGCTCTCTCCACGCGGAACGCACTGTCGTGGCTTCCCATACACAGCCTTGTTCGTCGGTCACTGTCGACGCTGCCGGGTACGTGGGCCATATGTACGGCTCGGCCGACGCTGCCGACCCGAGCTTGTCAGACGAAACAAACAGGCTTAGCCGGGTTGTGCCTTCGGGAGGGTGGTCGCCTTTGAACACCGGGGGGATGGTTTTGCGGGGGAACCTCGAGACCCACCCGTATTCGTTTTTGACCCGGTCTATTTCGCTTTGGGGAATGACACCACACGTCAGCGAAACCGCCCTAGCCGTGGTCGTGGTCGTAGTGGTGGTGGTTGGGCAGGGCGGGACCACCTCGGACGGGTAGGCGCGTCTGTGTGCGTCGGGTCCGAGCTCAGGCACATGCAGGAAGTAGTACACAGTGCGGTCGGGCTGGCACGCCGGTGGTGGTGGTGGGTGGTCGGGATGGCACTCGCCGGGAACCGCGTGGTAGTGATATCCCGGCGGGCAGGTCTCGCCCGTGGGTTCGGGTTGGTCGGTGCCGCACGGCGGAACCCGCACGAGGACATGCACAGAAGGGTCGTCCCGGTCGTGAGTCCGGTACTCTTGCAGCCAAACCGGATCGCACGCTTCGGGTTCGTGGTCTTCGTGGCAGATGTCTGACTTCCAGAAATATTGGTAGATACTTGGTTTGTACGTTTCGTGGTAGTGCTCCCCGTTGGGACACCTCGGCTGCGTAGTAGTCGTAGTCGACGTCGTAGTCGTAGTGGTTGTGGTGGTCGTGGTTCCTGTTGGTCTAGGGTTCGGAGTCGTCCGATCAGGGTTCGTGCTCCTGGGGCAAGAACCCGACGTGATATAAACCCCGTTCCCACAGTACGTAGCGCTGGAACCGCCACCGCCACCGCTGGTAGTCGTGGTCTTGCCACCGCCACCGCTGGTAGTCGTGGTCTTGCCACCGCCACCGCTGGTAGTCGTGGTCTTGCCACCGCCACCGCTGGTAGTCGTGGTCTTGCCACCG
>MKWU01006835.1_pt1 | contig 11300 bp, 10 predicted proteins | sample 809101 | NCBI WGS metagenome assembly MKWU01 (sample SAMN05860141, study PRJNA318959) | sponge metagenome | host: Aplysina aerophoba | place: Slovenia: Piran, Adriatic Sea, Gulf of Piran | collected 2013-05-07
CGGCTGCTTCCCTCAAGTGCTCACCTCGTTGGCGATCTTCAGCGGAAAGCCGCACGTAAGGCAGACATGCCTCGGAGTCACCGCCGAAGGTCTTCGCGAGCCACTTGTCCGTGAGTTCGCCCAGACTCGTCGCTCCTGGAGCCGCGAACGACCGGCTCTCGAAGAAGAAATAGCGAGAGTCGTCGGGGACGAGCGGCAGGATCCCCAGTTGTGTCAAGCGGGAATCGGGATCGACTACGACGTACTCTTCGGATCTCAAGCCTTCGATCTCTTGCCGAACGATGTCGACGAGAGTGGGCCAAGCATTGAGCCGGTCCCGCATCGAACTGCCACGAGAGTAGGCAATCTCCCGGAGACGGACCCGAGGGTCCGAGGCGAAGAAGGCGCCCGCTTTGGCTCCTCCGAGCAGGACGAGTTCGGCTTTAGGGAATACATCTTTCATCTTTCGTAGAACGACGCTCGTTACTGCGATGTCGGCACCGAGGGTCACGCGCGACGGGACCAGGACCTTGCGCGCAACATCTTGACGGCCGGCCTCGAAAGGGCTTGGCCGGCGCACACAGTGTGCTCGCCTGAGGAGATCCTCTTCGGTAGTGAGACGGAAGGAATGCAGTAAGCGATCGACGGATAACAGATCCAGTGTCCGCCGGCTGGCTGTGATAGTACGGCAGAAGAGGCACACGTAGAGGTCACACAGATCCGGTTCAAACCGATCAGCGAGGGCTTCGACGACATCACGGAAAAACACCCGTGAACTCGCTGATGCGACTTGGGGGTCTGCGTCAATCGCAAGCGCGGCCAGATCGTCAACGGCCGTTTCCCACGCCGCGCCGTCGTGGGGGGTCAAGCGCACAATCCTTTCCGCCAGGATGCGGGCGGGCTGGTCGATGGAGTCATCCTTCACGATCATCAGCATGAAGGATAGATAGATGGCACTTCAAGTAGGAGGCTGCAGGCCCCCAGCCTGACATCGACCGGAATCAATCTCTTGTCGGCAATCGGCGAAATCTGATGGACGGCAGGTGCGGAGAGCTCCCTGCTCGTTTTGTTCTCGACCCTGGCCCCTGATCAGCACCGGCATGGCGGCGCTGATCAGTTTTTATAAGAGCCGCAGGACGCACTGCGGCTCCGACGACACACCAGCCAATCCGAATGCAGGAGTGTCAACCTCGAACAAACAACTCTCTGGTAATGTGTCGTCTAAATACTTGGTCTTCGGTTGCTTATAAAGGGGATTACAAAGATTACTTGACAACCACCATCCCGCCACGGTAGCTATATAAGCCTAGAATCAAGAAGGGCCGGGGAGCGAACCCCCCGACCCTTCAATCCTGTGCGCCCGTGGTGGAATTTGGTATACACACCGGATTCGCATTCCGGCGGTCGGTAGTAGAAGCTACCGTCCATGCGGGTTCGACTCCCGCCGGGCGCACGCCCTGAGTATAGCACGCTATATAGCGTTGCCGGTCAGAATGGCGCTCCGTCCTTGCTAGGCGCATTCTCCCCGAGGTAGCGTGCTATTCCTTCGCACTGCTCGGGATTCAACTCTAGGTAAAGCACTTTTTCGGAAGCATCCTTCCAGCCTAGCTGGATAAGCATGGCTCCCGTATTGGACCTCCAACCGCTCCAACTCGATAGCGGATGCGACGGAAATCCCCTCGGCTCGTTTGACATCTTTTCCTCCTTGGATTCACTACTTGTCGATAATCGGGTCTCGCCCGACGAATATCCCCCGGTCACAATCGTTCTCTGCAAGCCGACTGTAGACCGCGAGATAAGCAACTTTGGCCTGAGCCATCCCGGCCTCTCCCCTCTTCTTCTTGGCGAGGGTATCCGAGTAGAGCTTCCTGGCGTCCCTGACGGCACGCTCTCTCTCGGCTCGGATATCAGCGTCCGTTCCCCGGTCTCGGTACTTGATCGCTTGCTGTACGATCCTCGGCATGCCCGTATCCGATCTCTGGAGAATCTGCCGATAGCCGCTAGGCTTCGACAGCTTTCTAGCATCCGACCAGCAGGCGTAATGGGTCTTGAGGTCGTAGCGAATCTTCTCGCACGCCTCGCTGTCGGACGGCTCCGGGATCAGCCCATTGCCGTTGACGTAGCTCTCTCCGTATGCTTGAATCCAGTAGTCTCGTAGCGTCGGCTGAAGCTCCCCGCACTTCTGGGCTGCAAGACGCTGCGATCCCGCGATGCTGATAGCAGCCAGCAGCACAACCCCTATGTGTCTCATGTTGTCCCCTCTCGATCACAGAGCGCGGCACTCTGGTGCCGGGCCTGCAATCGCATCCCGAGAGGACAACTAGGGAATTGCCTGCTTATTCACCTGGGAAGATCACGGTTGGCCGACCGCGTTCCTCCCCCAGCCTCGGCTGTTATATTCAGCAGGAGGCCCGGCATGGAGAGGGCCTCCCGAGATTGCGATTGCGCCTACATAGTACCACGGTTTGGTTGACATTGGGCCTATATATGCGCGACGATTAAAGGAGCTTTAGAGGGTAAATCGAGATGTCCAAACTGAACGGAAGCGCGGCGGCATTCGCACTGGCGTTCCAGAACGTCGTCAGGGAGGCGGTTCGGGAAGAGCTAGTACCAATCAGCGAGAGGCTAGACCGGCTCGAAGCAACGGTCCAGAATCTCGAATCAACGGTCTACAATCACGGCCTGCAACTGGACCGGATCGAAAAGCATCTTGCCCCTACGAGCCACGTTCCATGAAACCGATGCTCGATCCCAAACGCGACCTTGCGGGCGCAACGCCCGAGACGCTGGCCCGCGCCCTGCTGAGGCCCTTACGGGCGCGCCGTAGAACTGAGGCCGTTATCGGCGATCAGGTCGCGGTAGAGAAGCCGCTGTCCGATCAACCGGGCGACCGTATCCCGCATCTGCTCAAGCGTTCCTAGATCGCGGACGTTGTGACGGCCCGCGAACTCGTTGACGTACCGCTGTAGGTGCTTCGGGGAGAGCTTGTGGAAGGTTCCCTTATGGGCGCGCTTGAGCATGCTCCAGAAGCTCTCGATGCCGTTGGTGTGAGTATCGCCATTGACAAATTCCGAGAGCGAGTGCTTAACGGTGTCGTGGTTCGGCAAACCCGCGTAGGCGGTCGCATCGTCGGTATAGACCTTTGCTCCCGGATGTACGTGATCCTGGACGAAACCCTGTAGGGTCTGGGCGTCCGTAGTCTCGACTACCTTGGCGCGTACTTGATTCGTAGCGCGGTCCTTGACGCCAGCGACGGCTACCTTGTCAACCGGCCCGCGTCCGGTCAGCCCCTTGCGCTTGGTGTTGCTCATGTTCCTACGGCGTCCACCGAAGTAGCTCTCGTCTACCTCGGCAGGACCGCTGAACAGATCGGAGGTCTCATCGGACCATGCTTGCCGGATACGGTGCAGCATGAACCATGCCGTAGGCTGAGAGACGCCGATATCGCGCCGCAGCTTCATGCTCGATACGCTCTTCAAACTGGTCAGGCAGAGGTAGATCGCAATCGCCCACTTGCGGAGAGGGACTTTGGAGCAGGCGATAGGGGTTCCGGTGCGGACGCTGAAGTAGCTCCGGCAGTCCTTGCACCAGTAGGGCATGGGCTTGCGGCGGGGAACATCGCGGGTTGCGACGGAGCCGCAATGACCGCAGCATCGCTCGCCCCTCCATACGATATCCTCGAACCAGCTTTCCGCCGTCTCTTCGTCGGGGAACAGCCTCATGACCTCGAATAGATCAATGCCCTGACGGTGGGATTTTCCGGGAGCTTTGCGGGGCGTTTTCATACCCTTATTCTCTCAAATACGGGTGCGTTTGTCAAGTAATCTTTGTAATCCCCCTTATAAACAATCCAAAAATTCTCCCTTGGAAATATAAACCAGGAAGCTGTCGATATTGTCGCGTCTCAGGCGCTCCATTAACCTGGTCGCGTCATGCGAATCGGCTCCCGCTCCCAGCAAGACCGTGTACTGCAGTCCGTTGGGGGTCTTTTTTCGCAGGACTCTGGCATTGCGGTATGCTGCGTTCATCTTGTCACGGAGACGCTCGGCGTTTTTTCGAACACGGAAGGATCCGACTTGCACTCCGTAGGCCGGATTCTCATTGCAGCCGCTCTTTGTGCGGTGAGGCTGGCCGGGCTGTGTTCCCGGCAAGGCGATAACCTCGAGCCGTACGCGCGCCGTACCGGGTCCGATCATCTCGATGCGGCGGGCGGCCTCCCGCGAGAGATCGATGATGCGCTTCTTTACGAACGGCCCGCGGTCGTTGATGCGCACGTCGGTTCGAAGGCCGTTCTGCAAGTTCGTAACGCGCACCCAAGTCCCGAACGGTAATCGCAGGTGAGCCGCGGTCATCTGGTCCATGTCGTAGATTTCACCGCTGCTCGTGCGGCGTCCGTGGTAGGGGTGTCCGTACCAACTCGCTTGACCGGTTTCCTTCGCTCCCAAGACGGCGGGAATGGGCGGCGGGACGCGGTATTTGGGTTTGCGGCCGCATGCCGGGCCCAAGATGAGCAGTAGGAACGCGAGGATCAGAAGCGCCGTCTGGCGGGATGGCGCAGCATCCCGTGTCTTCGTGAGGCGGTGTTGTGATACGATGCCGCGCTTGGGAAGGGTGGGCTCCTCGGCGTGAGGTTGCGCGTGGCGCGGCACGTCTATTAGTAGTACCAAGATTTGAGTGGAACACGACCGTTGCCCTTGAGGCCGGCCGAGTCAAGAGGTAGATCGATACATGGAAGAACCAATTCCGGAAGCAACGCAGCGTTCCCGCGGAAAGCTGTTCCTGATTCTGAGCGCCGTTGCTTTGATCGTCGCGCTCGCAGGTGGTGTGACCGGAAACGCTGCCCTTCTCGGCCCGGGCGTCATAGGGCTGCTGGCCATGCTCGCGATCTACTTCCAGATCCACTCGACTCTGAAGATCTTCGCGTTCACATTCTGGGTGTTCGCCTTTTTTGTTGCCGCGCTCTTCTATCCATCTGTTTTTCTGACTTGGGGCAGCTTCGAGCAGAAGCGGCTGATCGTCCCTCTGATTCAGCTCATCATGTTCGGCATGGGTGCGACCTTGAGTCTGACCGATTTCGCACGCGCCTTGCGGATGCCCAAGGCAGTGGGGATCGGCATCGTCCTCCAGTTCAGTGTGATGCCGGTGGCCGGTTGGGGGATCGCCACCTCGTTCGGCTTCGACCCTGAAGTGGCAACGGGAGTCATCCTTATTGGGGCATGCTCAGGCGGAGTGGCCTCCAACGTGATGGCCTTTCTCGCCAAGGGCAATGTGGCTCTTTCGGTCACGATGACGGCCTGTTCGACCATCGTATCGCCGCTGATGACGCCTCTGGCAATGAAGCTGTTGGCGGGTCGGCTGATGGAGATCAATGTCTGGGACATGATGATCTCGATCATCGAGTTGATCATTCTTCCCATCGGCGCCGGTCTCGTTACCAATGCTATGTTGCATACGAAGATGCCCGCTCGGATCTGGCGATCGACTGCGTTGCTGTTTGCCGTATCTTTCTTTGCTCTGGGGTTTTCGGGCGTCGTCGAGTCCATTGATGTTATCTTGGCGCGGCAGATGGGGCCGCTGGCCGTGGCTCTGTTGCTGATGGCCCTGCTTCGCAAGGAATGGTTGGAACACGGACTGCCGCTCGTCTCGATGGTCGGTATTTGCTACATCATCGCGATCATTGCCGCCAACAATCAGGAAAAGCTGCTGACGGTCGGCGCGGGATTGTTCGCTGCGGCGCTACTCCACAACTGTCTCGGATATTTTCTCGGCTACTGGGGGGCCCGAGCGAGTGGCGTCAAGGAGAGTGATGCCCGCACAGTGGCGTTCGAGGTCGGCATGCAGAACGGGGGCATGGGAACGGCTCTGGCCATGGAAGTGCTGAAGAGCCCCAGCGCGGCCTTGGGGCCAGCTATCTTCGGCACGTGGATGAACATCTCAGGTTCCACGCTGGCCTCCTGGTGGAAAGAACGACCACTTGATGGAGCTCTTGAGGCGGCGAGCGGCTGAGTCCGCAGTCGTGTGGCGGTCCGGCTTACTTTTCTCACCACCTTGTACGTGGCAAGGTAGGGACAAGAGGTAAGTGAGGAGCCGCTGACGGGGGAAGCACGCGATAAGACCGCCATGACTTCGTTGCGCCGGCTTGCCGTGCTCACAGGTGCCGTCAAGTACGCCTCAACAGCAACAAGGCGGAGCGTCAAGCAGCTCGTGCCTACCCTGACGGCCTTCCCGCGCATTGCGTCCAGCCGGGATTGTGACGAAGGCGCTAGGGCCTTTGCTCATCTTCGGCCTTGGTGTCGCGAATAAGGCCTATGCGGCGACTGATCCGGAAGACGAGCGACCGTCTCACAGACGCCAAGTGTTGTTGCGTTTCCTTCAGTTCACGGTCGAGGCTCATCGCCCACTCCGATCGTTCGATGACCCGTAGCTCTGTCTCATCCAGCCGCTCGATGAGCTTTCTGCGATCCGACCTGACACTTTCGAGTTCCGCGTTCAGTTCTGCGGCCCATCTCGCTCGCTCGGCGTTCTCTTGCTCGAGCTCGCGCACTTGCTCCTGTAGCGCTTTGATGTGTTGCTCGAGCTCGCGCACTTGCTCCTGTAGCGCTTCCACGTGCTGCTCGCGTTCGCGAAGGACGTTTCCTCCCGAAGGCACGAATACGAATGCCGGTGATCCGTGTTGCGGCTGCTTGGAGCAAGCGGCGAGGAAGAAGTGAGCGCTCTCCGGATCGCGTTCCCGGCTGCCGAGCCGCGTGCGCACGCCTTCCCCTTGCAGAGGGATGAACGTGATCGCGTCGGAATGATTCTCAAGAAACAGCATGACGTAGGGGAAGCGTTTTCCAAGCTCCGATTCGAACTCGCTGTACTCGAACTCGTGGACATGGAAGGGATTGGGTTCGTGCCGTGATTCCTGTGAGTAGATGCGGTTGGGTGTTGAGACGAGTAGTTGGCCATGGGGCGCCAGGACACGCGCCGCTTCGCTGATGAGCGTTTGCCAATCGTCCATGTGCTCGATGACCTCGAAGGCGGCAACGATGTCCACCGAATTGTCAGGAAGGGGCAGGCGGCCGCAGTCGGCGTTGATCAATGCCACCTTCGGATGTGAGTATTCTTCGCGGGCCGCTCCAAGAGCCTCGGTGGAGGTATCGAGGGCGAGCACCAGACGCGCCGACGCAGCCAGGAACGCGGAGCCGTAGCCGACCCCGCAACCGGCATCCACTACAAGCTTGCCATGAACCAGGGGCTCGGCGAACTGGTACCGCGCCCAGTGCTCGTTCATCAGGTCGGGATCGGTTTTCCCGGGGATGGCGCGCTCGCCGGTGAACTCCATCAATACGCCTGTACAAGGCCTCAAATGGCGTCTAAGATGTGCCAATCGAGGGCTCGGCCGGCACGCTTTCTGAGCCCCGGGATGACACTTTTCTCCAGTTGGGATGAGCGGTGGTTAACGCGCCAGACCGAGGCGGTGCCGCCCTCCGCCGCCTGGTGGGAGTTGTCGCAACCGTCGAGCGAAGGCGACTCGAAATCGTCTTCTTCCAGAATCTTCTTCTCGTGCCGGTGGCAAATGCGCTCACGGGTCTGCTTGACGGTGGTGGTGATGTGCTTCCGGCGCATCTCCTTATTAATTTACACGTATCATGTGATGGGAACGCCCGGATGAGGCTTGCAGCACACAATGAGTGTGCTGGGCCCTGCTGGCCTGCGAGCAGAGGTCCCAACCGGTTCGACCTGCAGGATTCTCGCCGTAAGAGTGTCGAAAACTTGCCTCCGTACTGCCGGGATTCTCCGAAACACTGTCGAAGACTTCGATGTCTCCGACGCCGTTCAGGGTTAGCGTCACGTTGAACTGACTATCGAACGCCGTGGCCCCATCGACCTGATAGCAAGAATCGAAATCACCCCCGCCTCGCGCATCGCCTTGCCTCGTGGCGAGAAAAACAGGTTAGTTGAGGTAAGTGTAATCATCGAGAACGCGTGAGACCGTTGCCAGTACTTCGTGCTCGTCGTCGTCGGAGATCCATCCTAGGTCTTTGTACTCTGAAAGCCGTTTCGCCAGCACGTCTCGCAGTTCGCCGGTGTCATGACCGGTGTACTCGATCACTTCTCGTACAGAGTCGCCCCGGATCAGCTTATTGACGACCGGCCGACCGTTGACGCCAACGGCGACATTGACCTCTGTCACGACTCCGAAGAGATTGTGGAGATCACCGAGCGTCTCCTGGTAGGCGCCGAGCAGCAGAAACGCCAAGTAGTAGGGCTCGTCGATGCGGGTGCGATGGAGTTCCAACACTTCCTTGACGTCCTTCAGATCGACGAACTTGTCGACCGTACCGTCGGAGTCGCACGTAATGTCGCATAGCACGCCGTATTCGGTCGGAAGTTCGTTCAAGCGATGGATGGGCATAATGGGGAAAAGCTGATCAAACGCCCAGAAATCCGGCAGTGACTGAAACATCGAGAAATTGCAGATGTACTTCGAGGAAAGCAGCCCGTCGAGCTCGTTGAACTCCTCCGGCCGCTGCTTCATTGACTTCGAAAGCCTCGCCGCCTCGCGGCAGATCTTCCAGAACAGCCATTCACCTTTGGCTTTCTCGATCAAGTCGAGATAGCCGAGCTCAAACAGAGAGTTGAGGTCTTCACGGTGCTGAATGGCGTCGTGGTAGTACTCACGACAGTTCTTCGCGTTGATATCTCGGGCGAGGTCGATCATTTCCGACACAGGTTCGGAGTCGGATGTGATGGTGTCGAGTGAGTACAAACCAGAGCGGCCCGGCGCGATGACTTTCTTGACGTCGGAGATCAACATCGAGTGATAACTCACCATGGCGCGGCCGCTCTCGGTGACGATCGTCGGAGGCGCCACGCTTTCGCTTTCGCAGACTTCCTTGATGACGTACACGACGTCATTGGCGAACTCTTGCACCGAGTAGTTGACGGAAAACGCCGAAGCTGTCTTGCTGCCGTCGTAATCGACGCCAAGGCCGCCGCCGACGTTCAGGTACTCGACCTCGAATCCCATCTTGCGCACTTTCGAGTAGACGCGAGCGGCCTCTTTGACGGCTTGCTTGGCGCTCTTGATGTTGGTGATCTGTGATCCGATGTGAAAGTGCAGCATCCGCAGGAGATGCGATCTGCCGCCTTCGCGCAGTTGCTCCAAGGTACGGACCAGAGCAATCGTACTCATACCGAATTTGGCGAACTCACCGCCGGACTCCTCCCACTTGCCGCTACCGCGTGAATACAGCTTGACGCGAATGCCCATGTTGGGCTCGACCCCCAGCTTCTCGCCGAGCTTGAGGCTGCTCTGCATGTCCTCGGGATCTTCGACGACGACAATCGTGTTGCGGCCGATTTTTTCCGCTAAGATCGCCATGCGCAGGAAGAGGTCATCCTTAAGTCCGTTGCACACGATCAGTGCGTCATCGGCGAGGGGCATGGCCATCGCGTTGACCAACTCGGCCTTGCTGCCGACCTCCAACCCGTAGCGGTACGAGAGCCCTGAGTCGACGAGTCTTCGCACTACTTCTGATTTCTGGTTGACCTTTACCGGGAAGACCCCCAAGTGCTCGCCCCGGTAGTCGAATTCCTCGATCGAGTTGCGAAAGGCCTTGTGAATCGCTTCCAAGCGGTCGTCCAGAATCTGCGGAAAGCGCAGCAGGAAAGGCGTCGACAGCCGCTGGCGAATCAGGCCGTCGACCACTTCCTTGACATCGATCGAAAGGCTGCGGTCGCGCGACGGCGCGACGGCCAGATGGTCCTGCTTGTTGATGAAAAAGTAGTCGAATCCCCAATTATCGATGCCATAGGTTTTGGCGACTCGTTCGACATTGCTCGTGCCAGCCTTGACGGAAAGAACGTCGTATTGCGTGGCGGCCATGGGGTTTGCCCGGGCTCCGGGCACAGCAAAAGGGGCCGCAACCGCGTTGCGAACCCCATTCATCATAGTCCAGGAATGTTGCGATGACTCACCGGCAATGGATTGCGTTCACGCCCGGTTTGTCGCTCGGCTAAACTGGATTGCCTTGGTGCCTCCACCTATGTCAGAAGAAAATGTCAACCGTCCCGTATTGATTGTCACCGGAACCCCACCGCAGGGCTGGTTTGATCGTCTTGCAGCGATAGAAGAGCTGGTGGAAATCTGCCGCTGCCCTTCGGAAGAGGAAACCCAGGCTCGGTTGCCGGAGGCGGATTGCGCGTTCGCATGGGAGAAAGGCGCCTTCTGGATCCGAGACTCGTTGGGCAAAACGGCTAGGCTGAAGTGGATGCAGATCAGCTCGGCCGGTCTTGAGCGGATCGTATCGCCGGAATTGATCGAGAGTCCCGTAGTGCTTGTGAACGGCCAGGGTCTCTACGCTCCAGCTCTCGCCGAGTTTGTGATCTTTTCGATCCTCTTCTTTGTGAAGAGCTTTCGCCGCATCGACAGCAATCGGGCCAAGCGCCGCTGGGACCGTTTCCTGGGTCAGGAGGCGCGCGGCCAGACGCTGTCGATTATCGGCTACGGCGGCACAGGACGTGCCACGGCAAAGCTAGCCAAGGCAATGGGCATGAACGTGATCGTCGTGAAGCGGAACGCGGCGGTTGTTGAAGGCTCCCAATGGGTGGACGAGGTCGTTCCGCTGGAGCACTGGCATGAGGCCCTGAGGGCCGCCGACTTCGTGTGCAACGCGCTTCCGTTTACCGACGCGACAAAAGGGATGTTCGGCGAAGCCGAGTTTCGCGCGATGAGGGAGTCCTCGGTCTACATCAGCGTCGGCCGCGGCAAGACAACGCAGGAAGATGTCATGATCCGGGCTCTGAAAGAAGGCTGGATCGCCGGCGCTGGATTGGATGTCTTCCAGACCGAGCCCTTGCCCGAGGAGAGTGAGCTGTGGAATCTGGAGAACGTGATCCTGTCGCCCCACTGCACCGACGTGACGACGACGTATCACATCGAGTCGGCACGGCTGCTTTGTGAGAATGTCGAGCGTTGGCTCAATGGCGAGCCTTTGCTCAACGTGGTAGCGGACAAAGCACGAGGCTACTAAAGACAGGTCAGCGCTGCACGCGGCCTGAGCCTCCACCCTTCATCAGCGAAATTACTTCATCCGCTGAGAAGCGGTTGAAGTCTCCCGGCACGGAGTGCTTCAGGCAAGAAGCCGCGACGGCGAACTCGAGCGCTGTCTGATGGTCGTCCGGGTAGTTGATCAACCCGTAGATCATCCCGCCCGAGAAGGAGTCGCCGCCTCCGACTCGGTCGACGATGTGCGTGATGACATATTTTCGGCTGTGATGGAAGTTCTGGCGGTTGTTGAGCACGGCAGACCAACCGTTGTGCGACGCACTGATCG
>MKWU01006836.1_pt1 | contig 11293 bp, 9 predicted proteins | sample 809101 | NCBI WGS metagenome assembly MKWU01 (sample SAMN05860141, study PRJNA318959) | sponge metagenome | host: Aplysina aerophoba | place: Slovenia: Piran, Adriatic Sea, Gulf of Piran | collected 2013-05-07
AAATCCACTTGCTCCAAGTCCCGGTAAACGGTTTCCAGCCCGTGGCCGTAGTCGCCGGCACCCGTGCGCCCGATGACTCCGGCTTTGTAGCGCTTGCTCATAATTCGCACTCCTCGTCGCTTAGTTTCATTGAACTACCAAAATTACGGCTAGCACGCCCACGCCCACGCCCAAAACGGCCGCCCGACTGATCGGCTCTTTCCACAACAGCGGAGCCGTCACGTTGTCCAAAATGACAACGCCGCAGCCCACCAGGGGGAAAAATACCGTGCCCGGCACGTGCTTGAGCGAGATCAGCACGGCCATTAAGGCCAGCAGATTGTACACCCCAATGCCAGCTCCCACCGCCAAATCGAAGCGCCGAATGCGCTGCCGCGCCTCCCACAACAACACAGTGCCCCCAATAGTCCCGGCAGTAAAGCCGATAACCATGAGCACTTGCAAATACGAATCGTCCAAACCGGCGTAATGCACCCAGCGCAGACAGGAGGTACTCATCCCCTGGATGCTAAAAACCAATATCAGCAGCCCGGTGGCAAGCCAGCGCGAAACATTGGTCTGGAGGCCAGCGTGCCGCGACATCAACAAAACGGCTACCAACGCCAAGCCCAAGCCCAAAAGTTGAAAGCCGCCCAACGGCTCATTCCACAGTAGCACGCCCAGCCCTACCGGCACGACGATGGCGAGGCGGAAAGCAGTCAACACCGAGGCCACGCGAAAGGTCCGCAACAAGCGCGTCATCAACAGCATGGAGCTGATGAAGACGATGCCAGTGATCGCGCCGACCTTTATCGCGCCGACCGGTACGTGCAATTGCCCGGTGAATCCCAGATAGAGCAGCAGAATGGACGCTAGCACCCAATAGTTGGTCGATACCACGGTCGGAGCGTAGCACCGGTGCTGCGAGGCCCATTTGAACACCTGCCCAAAGCCGAATTCCATCAGCAGCGGCAGCACTAACCAGAGGGGCGGTGCCCCTTCCATACTCATCCGTCAGTCCCCCAAAAAATTGACATGCGCTCCAAACTCCACGACCACCCCTTCCCTGTCAAGCCATCCGTCCATTGCCGCCCCAGCAAAAGTCTATTCTATTATAGAGCCGATGACAGGGAGCGAGCTCATGCAACTAGAACGACTGCTTCTGCACCTAAAACTAGACGGCTGGTGCGTGGTCGAAGACGTCATCCCAGCCGACCAGATCGAGCACGTGCGCCAGAGCGTCGAGGCCGCGGTCGCAGAACACCGCAATCCCGCAGCCCCATCCGGCATTGGCCACCTGCCGGGCATAATCAACTTCGACCAGTCCTTCGCGCCGTTTCTCGCCGATGAAAATCTCCTCGCCTTGGTCGGCGCGATGTTAGGCCATCATCCGCGCATTTCCTTCACCACCGGCACGATCAACTACCCGGGCAACGAGCGCGGCGGCTGGCACGCCGACTGGCCCTTCAACCAGAACAACGCCGGCCACATCCCCGCGCCGTATCCCGACGCGACGGTCCACTTGACCACCTTGTGGATGCTGGCCCCTTTTACCGAAGAAAACGGCGGCACCCTCCTCGTCCCCGGCAGCCACCGATCCCCGAACAACCCCACCGGCGACAATGGCGTTGATCCGTTGGCCCCGTATCCCACGGAAGTAAACGCCTGCGGCCCAGCCGGCAGCGTGCTCGTGCTCGACAGCCGCCTGTGGCACGCGACCGCGCCCAACCACTCGCACCAACCCCGCACCTCGGTAGTCGTGCGCTACGCCCCTTGGTGGCTCAATGTCGAGGTCTTGCGCCCCGGCTCGGACGAGCGCCGCCGCCTGTCTGAGGAAACCGGCCGCAAGGAAAACGCCGTGCCATCGCTGCCCGCCAACGTTTTCGCCGAACTGCCCGCCCCAGTCCAGCCCTTGTTCCGCCACTGGGTCGCCTAGGTAGAATAGGGCAACCACAAGGGTTGACCCTACAATTATATTCACACGGTCAATTCCGGGATTTGTCCGCACCGACTGTACTTGGACGATTAACCCCGATTTTTTCGCACCGATTTCGTTTCCCATTGCGTCCGTAGGGGCACCCCTCGTGGGTGCCCTTTTTTGTTTCCCGATTCCGAACGACTGTCCGAAAATGAACAGTGAGTGTTCAGAAGCGGACGAAAACGCCCTATCCCGAAAAATACAACTCAAGTAAAAACAATCACTTGTTAGTTTGGCACGGAATTTGTTATACAAATGACAAGAGGAGGAATGAACCATGAACGCTATGGATCGCCCAATAGACCCCACCTTCCTGCGACGCCAGCGCGGCAAGCGCATCGCCTATGCAGTGGTGGGAGTGGCTGCGCTCCTCTGGCTCTCTGTTTGGTTGCCCAGTTGGATCAGGCCGGCGCTGGACCCCGACCGCATTCGCACCGCGCAGGTGAAGTGGGGAGCAGTGGAAGAGACGATTACTGCTTCGGGCACGGTGGTACCCCAGTTTGAGCAGATCATCTTTAGCCCCATCAATACGCGGCTGGTGCGCATCTTGCAAAAGCCGGGAGCCATGTTGCAGCAGGGACAGCCCATCGTCGAACTGGATTTGAACGCCGCGCGGCTCGACGTCGAGAAACGGGCCGAGGAGTTGGCCCTCAAGCAGAATCGCCGCACCCAACTCGAATTAGACGAACGCAAAAAGCTGAGCGACCTAGACACGCGCTGGCGGCTGAAGGACTTGGAATTTCAGCGTTTTAAGACCCGCACCGCGCAGCTCCGCGAGTTACAGGGTTTTGGCGCAGTCTCCCAAGAAGAGCTGAGCCAAGCGCACCTGCAAGAACAGCGCGCTGAGATTGAATTGCAGCAGCTTGAAGCAGACCGCCGCAACCTCGTCGAATCCACCAAGGCCCAGTTGGAAGCTCTGCAATTGGAGATGAATATCCTCGAACGCGAGGTCGAGGAGGCCCGTCGCCGCTTGGAGCGCGCCCATATCCGCGCCGACAGAGACGGCGTGCTCACCGCGATTGCGCCGGAAGTCGGTGCCTCCATCAGCCAAGGCCAAGAAATCGCCCGCATCGCCGACCTCAGCTCGTTCCGCGTGGATGTCACTGTTTCCGATATCCACGCCCGTCGGCTCCAGACCGGGCTGTGGGTGCGCTCGCGCATTAATGAAGAAGAATACGTAAAGGGCCACATCGCCCGCATCCTGCCCACGGTCGAAGGTGGGATCATCCAGCTCGAAGTCGAACTAGAAGATTCAGCGCACGCGCTGCTGCGGCCCAACCAGCGGGTCGATGCCTATATCGTTACCGCGCGCAAGGACCGCGCCCTGCGCGTCAAGCGGGGGCCGTTCATCAGCGGGCGGGAGGGCCTGCACGAGGTCTTTGTGATACGCGGCCAAACCGCGGTGAAGACCGAGGTGCGCATCGGCATTGCCAATTTCGAGTACTACGAGGTGGAGGAGGGATTAATCGAGGGCGACGAGGTGATCATCTCGGATGTGAAAGACTACCTGCACTTGGACGAAGTCCAGATTAAATAAAGGAGACTGCCATGATTAAGCTCGAAAGCATCGAAAAGGTGTACCGCACCGAGCAAGTCGAGACCCTCGCCTTGAGCAATATCAATTTCGCCGTTGACGAGGGGGAGTTCATCTCGGTGATGGGGCCGTCCGGCTCGGGCAAGAGCACGCTGCTCAACGTCATCGGCCTGCTCGACGAACCTTCCGCTGGTGAAATCGTCCTCAACGGGCAGGCCATCAATTCCTACGCCGACCGCTACTTGGCGCGCATCCGCAACGAGGAAGTCGGCTTCATCTTCCAGAGTTTCCACCTGATCGCCGATTTGAACGTGGTCGATAACGTGGAGATTCCCCTGCTCTATCGCCGGGGGTTGTCGGGCAAGGAGCGGCGGCAGATGGCGCTGAAGGCGCTGGATCGGGTGGGGCTGAGTTCGCGGGTGAAGCACTTCCCGTCGCAACTGTCGGGCGGGCAGCAGCAGCGCGTGGCCGTGGCCCGAGCCATTGTCGCGCAGCCGCACATCCTGTTGGCCGACGAGCCGACGGGCAATTTGGACAGCCAGATGGGCGACGAAATCATGGGCATCATGCACCAGCTCAACGAAGAGGGCACCACCATCGTCATGGTGACGCACGACCAGCGCCTAGCAGACCGCACCGGGCGCACAGTGCGGCTCTTCGACGGGCGACAGGTTCAGTGAGGATGAGATGATAAAGAACTACATCAAAATCGCCCTCAAGGTCTTTTGGCGGCACAAGTTCTTCACCGCCGTCAACCTGTTCGGGATATGTTTTACACTGGTGGTGCTGATCGCGGCGGTGGCTTTCATTGACCAAAAAACGGGCGTCGCGGACGTGGCACCCGAAGTCCACAACGACCGAACCTTGTACCTCAAATGGCTCTTTGTGTGGTTTGCTACAACCGATACCTCCGGCACAGTATCCCAGCACTCAGCTATTGCCTCGGGGATCGCTTACCGCTTTCTGGACCGCTACGTGCGCCCGCTGGAGACGGCAGAAAACGTGGCGGTATTCTCCAGTGTCGATTACCGGGGACTGCACGGCGGAGCCGAGGAGAGCCACGTGGAGGTAAAATTAACCGATGGGGCGTTCTGGGAAGTTTTCGACTTCGACTTCCGCCAAGGCCGGCCCTATACGGCGGCCGAGGTAGAAACCGGTGAGGTAATCGCTGTGATCAGTGCCAGCTTCAGCAGGCGGTTCTTCGGCTCGGAAGAGGCCGTTGGCAAAATAGTACCGATCGAAGGGCGGCCTTTTCGCGTCGTCGGGGTCGTAGCCGATGCCCCGCATTTCCGGCGGCGGACCAAGGCCGATATCTGGGTACCACTGACTACGGATCCGCCCGAAAATTGGCATCCCTACCGGCTAATAGGTGGTGGCTTCCAAAGTTTCCAAGCGGCCGTCCTGGCGCGGCGGCCAGCGGATATGGAGCGCATAAAGGCCGAATTTGCCACCGTGCTGGAACAGGTGGAACCTGATCCCACCGATCGCTTTTCCCATGAGGTCGTATTCGTCCCGCTGGTCACGGCCTTGGATGAATGGGCGCTTGATGGCGCTTGGAGAATGCTCGCGGACCAAGGCTATACGACCAACGAAGAGTTGCAGCAGGCCATCGCCCATCAGATCCTGAATAAGCTCCTTGTGTATGGTGGCTTGATGCTGCTGTTCATGCTCTTGCCAGCCTTCCATCTCGTCAATCTCAACATCAGCCGCATCGAGGAACGCGCCTCCGAAATCGGCGTCCGCAAGGCGTTCGGTGGCTCCGTCCGGGCACTGGTGGGGCAGTTCGTGGCCGAAAACGTGTTGCTCACCCTCTTAGGTGTGGCCCTCTGTCTGCCCCTTAGCTGGGGTATTCTCGTGATGCTCTCGTTGGCCGGCATGGCCTACGTGGATGTTCCCTTATTGCTTAGCACTGTCGCCTACGGGACACTGCTAAGCGTCTTCTTCGGCGTGTTATCCGGCGCGTATCCGGCCTGGAAAATGGCCCGCCTGCACCCGATGCGGGCTTTGACCGGGAGGGAATTATGATCGCCCATCTGTGTCGCCTCGTATGGAACCGGCGGCGGACCAACCTCCTACTCGTGGGGGAACTCATCCTGTCTTTTTTAGTGCTGACCCCCTTGGTCGCCGGCTGGATGCTGTTCGCCGCCGAGCAGTTGCAGCCGCTGGGCTTTGAGCACGAAGGGGCGTGGTCGGCCATGGTGATGGACCGAGACTGGGAGGAAAGAGACCTCCGTCCGCTTATCGAGCCGGTCTGGCGCGAACTGCGGGCACTCGACGAAGTGCAGGCCGTGGCCCTCCTCAGCAACGCACCGTTGCGATACATAGATACGTGGGAAGGGATCGCTGCGGTCTTTAGCTCGGACGAGGGCTTGGACGCCCTCGGTTTGCGGCTCCTCAGCGGGCGCTGGTTTGAGCCGGCCGACGAGGCCCTAGACTGGACTCCGGCCGTCATCGACGCGACCCTGAGCCGCGCCCTATTCGGCGACGAAGATCCGCTAGGCAAGGTGGTCGAGGAATACCTACCCAAGGACGATGATCGGAAACGGGGATCGCGCCCCGTGGCTTTTTCTCGCAAACAGGTCCGCGTGGTAGGAGTCGTGGAGGATTGTTTTTTCTATGGCACGTACGGGGATCAGTACGTCGAATTTCCCGGCTTTATCTTTTTGCGCTATTCCAACGAGAGGCTTGCTAATTCAACCGGCAATACGAATTACTTCCTCGTAAGGTCCCACCCTAGCATCGGACCAGCCTTCGGCGAAAAGCTCCGCTCCCTCATCCAAGCGGTCGTCCCGGCTAGTGCGTCTATCAAGCTCGATGTAAAATCCCTGACGGATGTATGGGCCAGTAGCCAGCAGCAGCGGTTCTATCGACTCGGTTTTATCGCCGCCATCAGCGGCCTGATGATGCTCATGGTGGCGCTGGGGCTGGTCGGTATGATGTGGCAAAACGTGCGCCGACGCACCCGGGAAATCGGCATCCGGCGGGCGACCGGAGCGCCCGGTGGCTGGATCTATGGACAGTTCTTAGGCGAATTGGCGGTGCTGGTGACGGTGGCCATTGGGCTGGGCTGTGTGCCGATTGTCCAGTTCGGACTGTTGGATCTAGTGTTGTGGAGCCAAGTGCCGGCCTATGTAGTCGCCATCAGTCTCGGGGCGACGGCGCTCGTGCTCTATCTGCTGGTGTTGCTGTGCGGTCTTTATCCCAGTTGGCTGGCCGCCAAGGTGCGGCCGGTCGAGGCCCTTCACCACGACTAATTCCATCTATAGGGAGGCGATCATGCTGAAGAACTACATCAAAATGGCGCTCAAGGTCCTGTTGCGGCGCAAGGTCTTTACCTGCATCAGCCTCTTTACCATCAGCTTCACGCTCATGGTGCTGATGGTGATGACGGCCTTGTTCGACCACGTCTTTGGCTCCTTCCCGCCGGAGACGCGGGCGGATCGGACGCTGCTCCTGAACTCACTTAGAGGGGAACACGACGACTCACCGGGCTATCGCCTCCAAGGGCCAAGCTACGCCTTTTTGGAGCGGTATGTGTCTCCGCTGACTCATGCGGAAAAGGTGTCTATTTCCTACGGCGCTACCACGGAAACGACGTTCCTCCAAGGCGAGAAGATCGAATCCCAACTCAGGTACACGGACGGGGAGTTCTGGGAGATCCTCGAATTCGACTTCCTCGAAGGACGCCCTTATACCGCAAAGGAGGTAGAGGAAGGCCAACAGGTGGTCGTGATCAACGAGGCAACACGCCAAGTGTTTTTCGGAGAAGAACAGGCCGTGGGCAAGTACATCGAACTCAAGGAACGATCGTTCCGCGTGGTCGGAGTCGTACCCAACGTGCCGATGTTCCGCATCGTGCCCTTTGCCGATATCTGGGTGCCCCTCAGCGCCCTCGGAACGAACGCGTACCGGCGGTACGACTCGCTGTTTGGGAATTTTCAGGCGCTGATCTTGGCACGCAGTGCGGCCGAAATACCACTCATCCAAGAGGAATTCGCCGATGTGCTTACCCGGATCGAATATCCCAATCCCAACGAAGTCAACCGTCTCATCGGCAGCCCGTCAACGCTGTTAGAACAGACTTTGAATACCATATTCGCTCTCAGTATGCTAACAGGCCGTGGGTTCATAGTGCTGGTTGGCGTTCTCACTCTGCTATTTATGCTCCTGCCAGTCGTCAGCTTGGTCAACATCAACACCACCCGCATCTTGGAGCGCACTTCTGAGATCGGGGTGCGCAAGGCATTTGGCGGGTCTTCGCTTACCTTGGTGGGGCAGTTCATGGTGGAGAACGTCATTCTTACTCTCTTGGGCGGTGCCTTGGGTCTGGTGCTTACGTTTCTCGTCCTACAAATGCTCGGTGCCAGCGACATCGTGCAATACGCCGAATTCCATCTGAACCATCGCATCTTCCTCTACGGCTTGGCGATGACCCTAATCTTCGGTCTGATTTCTGGCGTCTATCCGGCGTGGAAAATGTCGCGCCTGCATATCGTAGAGGCCCTCAGAAGGAGGAAGCAATGATACGCCATCTCTGCAAGCTAGTCTGGAACCGCAAAAGGGCGAATGCGTTAACCGCTTTCCAGATATTTATTTCTTTCCTACTCGTCTTTATTACGGCCTCCCTTGCCATGGACAAAGCCGGCAATTATCGGCGGCCTCTCGGATTTTCCTACGAAGACAGGTGGGTCGTGAACTTCAGTTCGGATCGGCTAATGCAGTCGGACAGCGAGGCGGAAACGCCCGTGAGCCGCAAACAGGTCTGTCTGGTCTTAGAGGGATTCGACTGGATTGAGTCGGTCTCCTCGGGGGATTACGCAGCACTCCCTTATGCATTCGGTTATCAGGCCCAATTTACCGTAGATGGACGACTAGTCTCCAATGGCGCGGTTTCCGACGAGTTTCACCAGACGCTTGGGCTCAATCTGGTCAACGGGCGGTGGTTTGGCGAGGAGGACGCGGCCCTAGACTGGGAGCCGATCGTGATAACCCAGCCGCTCAGCGAGGCGCTCTTTGGCAGTGAAGATCCCATCGGCCAAAAGATTGAAGAGTGGCAGGGGTCTAACGAACGGATCGTCGGGGTGGTCTCTGACTATCGCCGCCACGGGGAATTTTCCGATCCCGGTTTCTTCGTGTTTACTCGCCAGAGTGAAGAAGAAAATCGCGGCCATTTTTTGGTCCGAGTACGTCCTGGTACGCCGTTGGTTGCCCAAGAGCAAATCGACAGACGGCTCAAGGCCATGGCACCGGGCTACGAAGTCGAAATTACGACCTTAGCGGAGCATCGCGCCTCGTCGTTCAAGTTGACCCTAGTACCCTTGTTCGCCCTCGGGGTTGTCTCAGTGTTGGTGCTGGGCATGGTGGCCCTGTCGTTGAGCGGCGTGCTGTGGCAGCGGACGACGCTGAGAACTGAGGAGATCGGCCTGAGAAGGGCTTTGGGCGGGTCGGCAGCCAATATCTACGCGCAGTTGGCGGGCGAAATAGTGGTGGTCGCCAGCATCGGCGTAATCGCTGGCCTGCTGCTCGTCTTGCAATTCCCACTGCTGGAACTGCTCAATTACACCCGTGGAATCTACGCACTCAGTCTGGGCTTTGCGGCGCTGGTAATTTACGGCCTCGTAATCGTGTGCAGCCTGTATCCGGGACGGCTGGCCTGCCAGGTACGGCCGGTCGAGGCGCTGCACCACGAATGAGTCGGAATGTGGCTGCCCGAAGCTCGAACAAACCCAAACGTACTTCACACATCCAAGAGGAACATGCCATGAAATCGATCAAATCTGCAATCACCATCATCGCCACCGTCGCCACTGCGTTCATTTATGGAGTGGCCGGCGCAGAGAGTATCACAGTAAAAATGGAATCCGTGCACGAAGATTCCGTAGGGCATCTCTTCCAACCTTTTCTAATGCGCGGCCTGACCGGCTCGCAGCTAACGGAAGGACTGCCTGAGATCCAAGCGATTGCCGAACTAGAAATCGATGAGCCCCTGCACGCCCGGTTGTCGTTCATCGATTCGCCGGCTAAGCCACTTGTCGTACTGGGATTGGATGACGACGGACAGGACATCGCCTTCGCTGTTGTCGATTCCACCGCGCAGCCGCAGCAACTCCAGTTGTCAAGCGGTCCTTTTGAATACTTTTCGGACGATGAGGCCCTGCGAACTGAGTTGACCGTGCCCCCGGCTGGCCAAGCGCCTGAGTCCGAGATCGAACTCTTTATCAGCCGCGAACGCAGTTCTGTGATGCACCGCCCCTTCGGACTGCGTTTGGGCGAAGCAACTATCGGAGATAGGCGCTACGCCTTGGCAATGATGAGGTCTCCGGGTTTTTTGGCCTATACCCTACCCGCTGACTCACTGGGGAGGACTTTACATCAGTTCATGATTGACCTCGATGGAGACGGCGTATTCCTGACTTTCCTGCTAGGCCAGATCGACGTGCTCGAAGACGAGGTTTTCGAGGTCTCCAACCCCTTCATACTCGACGATCAAGTTTACAAATTGGCCGATGTGTCGGCGACGGGGGATCGGCTAGTAATCGAGCCCAGCGATCAAACGGTCGCCCTCGCCGTGGGCTTTGAGATGCCGAATGTCACCGTTACTCGGCTCGACAGCAGTGCTATCGAGTTGACGGCGTTGCGCGGCAAGCCCGTGGTCATCAACTGGTGGCATACCGCCTGTTCGCCCTGCATTGCGGAGATGCCCGAACTCAACGAACTAGTTGAGAAGTACGAGGGTCGCGACGTCGAGTTCCTCGCTATTGCCGACAATGAAATAGCGGAGTTACCGCCGTTCCTAGAGAAGCATCCGTTCATCTATGACATCGCCGTGGCGAATGACGAGGCCGCGCGCATTCTCGGCACGGCTTACCCGCGTCATGTAATTGTCAACGACGAAGGCAAAGTTGTCTTGGATCTCACGGGTCTCAGTTCTGATACCGTTGACCAAATCGACACGGTTATCGGCTCGCTGTTGAGCGAGCTTTGAGCATTCTACGAGCATTCACCGGAACTACTAGTTTTGAAGATGGTTCTGCTATAGGCGCTTCACCACGAATGAGTTGGGATATTTATGGACTGCAAAAAAATCAACGCGAATCTGCTTTTGACGATGGCCATCTTGGCCGCCTTATGGATCGTCCCCCCAGTCCATGCCCAGCCATGGTTGGTACGCGGCACTGTCACCGACGCGGCCACCGGGCAGCCGCTGCCAGCGGCTACCGTACAGCTAGCCGGAACCTATCGTGGGACCATAGCTAATGACGAGGGCGATTACTCGCTCAAGGTGCAGCAGCTACCGGCAACGTTGACAGTGAGTTATATAGGCTACGTCTCCCAAGAGCGCGTGTTGACGGCCCCTGCGGAGCGAGTCGATTTCGCCTTGACGCCAGTGCCCCTTCTGTTCGACCCCATCGTGGTGACTGCCGAGACCTCAGCCGAGGGCATTATGCGCCAAGTCATTCGCCGCAAACAGGAGTGGCGGCCCAGCTTGGTCAGCTATCAGGCACAAGCCTATGCCCGGCGCGTTTTGGAAAACGAAGAAGGCATCGTCTCGATCGGCGAATTGGCCTCGGAGATTTACTGGGAGCGGGAGCGAGGGCTGCGCGAAGTGGTCAAGTCGAGGCGCGTGACCCAAAATTTGGATGCCCAAGAAGCATACATCTCGGCCTTTGCGGGGTTTGCGAATTTCTACGACGACGATATCCCCTTTATCGGCCACACCCTGATCGGGCCGACTCATCCCGATGCCCTCAAGCACTACAGCTTCCGCTTAATCGGCCAGCACTATTTGGACGATCAGGTAG
>MKWU01006837.1_pt1 | contig 11292 bp, 8 predicted proteins | sample 809101 | NCBI WGS metagenome assembly MKWU01 (sample SAMN05860141, study PRJNA318959) | sponge metagenome | host: Aplysina aerophoba | place: Slovenia: Piran, Adriatic Sea, Gulf of Piran | collected 2013-05-07
CATTTGCCAGCTTCAAGGCACGTTGGATACGTACTTCACCATCCCTACATCTGGCAACATTTGATTCGTCTACCTAGGCTCATATTTTAGACAATGCTACTCTGACCTTCACTACTGAAGCTACTGCACAGCAGTCTGAAGTCCAGTGCACCCACTTTCGTGCCTCAACTTTATCCTAATGTCTGTTGGATTGCACAATTTTACATTACAATTGAACTTTTTATGGTGTGCAAGCTGCACACGTGCAGTCGATTAAGTTTTAAATCAAAGTGCTACTATGCAACTACCAGTGGCATCAGAGCCAACGTGCCTTGAAGCTGACGAATGGTGGCCTGGGTTGTTAGAATGTCATGGTATACCCCTCCTCTCAGTACCTTAATTAGACCATGCTTCGTTCAGTACGATGTGGGTGACAGCGCACACTCTGCCAATCCATCCCAAAGAACGGGCCACTATCTGACGCAAACTCAATAAAATGTGCCGGATTTCTTGTTTCTACGTATTCCAAATTGTGCCACGTAATATGGTACCCGACAATCTGCTGCGCTGCCTGGGTGAGCAACAATCCCCGTGCGACCGTTGTTCGGTAGGCGGCCATTTGTACGAACGACGTCATTGCAAATGGCGTCTCACCGATAAGTGGCGTACGAAGAAGCTGGAAAATCGTCATATGCAGACTGCATCGCGCTGACCTCTAAGGTACAAAGGAAAACGGTGGGTCGAACGCCGCGAAGTTCTGTGATTAAATCATTTCCATAATCCCCAGCGTTCGTGCGCTAGAGCGACGGGAGAAGAAAGAAGAGAAGAAGAAGACGAAATGCGGAAAATGTCACGGACGTTTACTACGCGCTGGCACGTTTTCGCGTGAAAGAAGGGGCATCATTGTCTTCTGTATAGTGCGCACTTTCGCCTCGACAGTTGTATTCGCCCAGTTTCCACTCTGTAGAACGCTAGGGGCGGTTTTCCATTGTATTACGGTATACACACAACCGCCACCATCCCTACATAGACAGCACTACCGTACTGTCTGATATACATGTTTTTTTTTCCACGGAGCTGTACATACAATAATAATAAGGCAAGGAATCATGCAATCATGCAGGCCTACTACAGAGTAACAAACTAGGGGAAAACCAGTTCAGTAGAACTACAGCCTAGAACAGAGACTGAGTTAAATCTTTGAATACATACGCTGATCTACTGGCATAACTTCAGGTAGGATAGCGGGTCCTTTGTTTTAGATCTGGTATGTCTTCCGAGGTCATGCAAGAAGTCGAGGGCATCCTTTCCAATTGATCCTGCTGATTCCACTGCTATTGGAATGAAGGTGTAGGATTGACAGAGGTCCGAGTACAGAAGACGCTTGCTGGCTGCTGCACAATTAGCAACGACACCAGTGCCTTAGGAGGAAAAAGGGACGTTGGTTGGAGCAAATGTGTCGTGGCATGTTGCATCCCACACTTTCATTGACTTTGTTCCCAGGGTAAGATGGAGATCCCATCAGGGCGCCTGCCATCTCCCCTACATAGGCCATGGGGCTCAAGTGCACAAGGGATGTCTATTGCCATCAGGGCACGCTTGATGATGTCATTCAGGTAGGAGTGACGTGGCAGCCTCCCTTTGCTCTTACGGCAGATTAGGGCGTGTACCCCGGTCTCATCCACTTGTGGGCCACATAGAGCACAATCATGCGGGATGCAGAGGGCTGAGCCCAGGTGGAGGCCGACTGCCACACGAATGCTGTCGTTGTCCATCCGCAGGCCCAGGGCAGACAAAGGTGGAGCAGTGAGCCAAGCACCCGCCTCATTTTGTTGGGAAGCAAGCAGGCGGGCCCTGGCAATTGGTGATGCCTCGGATATGAGACTGGAGGCAGAGGCCACAGCGACTGGTCCATCACATCCCTTTTGGGTGCCTGTTGCATTTCCGGTGGGTGGATCCACAGAGCCAGAACAGGACTTCCAGAGTCTCAGTGCCTCCTCCTCCTGACAGCGAGTGGTGAGCAGGGTCATTGGAGGAAGCAGGGCCTGGACTATGTGGGAGGTACCTGCAGCGGAAGCCAAAAAGGCAGAGGGCGCCATCGTGGTAACACTCCTGATGCCTAAACCTCCCAAATGAATGGGCAATGAGGCTTGAATCCAGCTCTGATTGCTGAGATGGGTGTTGCATATGGTCTCCAGTAGGGTACGTAAAACACAGTCAAATGAGCTCAGGACAGTGGACCTGAAACTTGGAGCCGTGCAGAGAATGTACAGGACTTTTGGTATAGCCAGTGCATTTTGGAGAAGGCAGAGTGCATCTAGTGCATGGAGCTGTGTTAGCCGGTTGCCCAGTGGCTGTAGCTGCTCCACCTTGGACTCCCAGACGATATTTAGGGATCTGTCCCCACCAATGGGTGCGCCGAGGAGGGTTGCTTTGGCAGGGTCCACCGTATGGAGTGAGGGCGAAGACGAGAGCATGCTTGACTTGGACAGTTCATCAACACAGATGATTTGTCATGGTTTAGGGACAGGTTGATCTCTCTAGCAGCAGCCTCCAAGTTGGCTATATCAGCCTTCACATCACTCACTGACCCCCCTAGGGTTCCATCATCTAAGTAGAACACATTAAAACATGACTTGAGGTTGACAATTATGTCATGCATGGCCAGACAGAAGAGGAGGAGACCCAGGTGAACGAGTGTCGAAGGAGCGCTATAGGAGTGGAGCCCACCTAAGGCGGGCTTCTTTGCTAGTAGTATATAAAGTCATCGGCCCATATACTGTATCATACCTAAATATGTATAGTGTTATACACACTGTATTTAGCTAAGATATATATTTGTGCCTCCACCAGTTTTAAGGCCTGTTTCTCAGATACCTTGGTGGTGTTCCGCATATCCCTTATAGGGGACCCCAGGAGGCATGCATCTGCAGCTTGATAAATAGAAGATGAGATGATATGGCCAGGATGGAGCACCGAGTGTGGTCTTCAGCGCAGATCACCTCAGACTTGGAGTGATTGCGAACTACACCAAGCACCTCACCCAACTGCTCGATTACCTCAAAGTTGCACACAACCTTACAGCGCCGTCATCCCGAATAGAACTCGGACTTCCTGGCCAACAGCTTCGGTGGATAGTGAGACTACAAAGGCCCAGTGGATCTCTTTGTACGCTTTGGCAGAATCAATAATATGATTCCCAACAACAACAGCAGGGATGCTTAACTATAGGCAGCATTGACAAAGTTATATATTCCTGGGGCATGCTTATATAAACCTGCTGTAGAATATTTTGTCCATCCTGGTGCAATTAAAGACATTCCTGAAGTCCGTCTTATATAAAGAGCAAATAGCCCGGTTGGATGAGATATGTACAGCCTGCATGTGTAACGTCTCGTCGTCATTCGGGCATATCCTCTTGAGCTCAGAACAATGCACAGGATTAATCCTTTTCTTCAAAGAATTGCACATGAACAGGACTGAGAAAACAAACCTACAAGCGTCTTAAAAAGTTTGCTATAACGGATAGCAGAGAGGGACACAGCCAAGATGCCAATCAACTCCTGTACAGACATAACGTGTTGACATGTTACACATGTACGATTGCCTCAGCCCCCAGTGGGCTGCCGTAACCTAGCCGGAGGGGCCCAAGTAAAGACCTATCTCCTGCCACACTGCTAAGCCAGCAAACTTGGCAACCAGCCTAATCAGGACAGAAACAAGTGGAGTAAAATGTTTTCCACCAACATCAGTGGAGATGTAGGGATGGTGCCCCCTATCAAGTAGCTAGCTACATGGAAAACCCAACCGGTGGAAGAAGTATAGAAACAAGGAATGCCATGACATTCTAACAACCTGGCCAGGTCATTGTTCACCAGCTTCAAGGCACGTTGGATACATACTTCACCATCAGTCCCTACATCCGTCAACATTTTCGCTAAGTCAGTGTGATACAACCCCACTGAGAGATGTGAATGAGGTTAGGCAAGCATCCACAAATTAGGTTAGACATGAAGCTCCACAGTGTTTGCTGGTGACATTGACATTTCCTGACACATCACACTCGCAGTTGGATTGCTTATGGTTGCAGTAGCAATTGCTACTAACTCACAACAAGTATTCTTAATGAGCAATAGAGCATTAAACCACTTTGAGCATTTAGCAACTGTCTCGATACATATATTTCAAATTAAATGTTACCAGATGTAGGTATTGATGGTGAAGTATGTATCCAACGTGCCTTGAAGCTGGCGAATGTTACATGGGCTGTTAGAATGTCATGGCATACACCTCCTAGTTTCTATAATTTATTCATTGGTTGGGGTTTTCATGCAGCTAGCTACGTGATAGGGGGCACCATCCCTAACTCTCTACTGGTTTTGGTGGAAAACATTTTTACTCCACTTGTATAAAGAAGAACGTTTACATGTGAGACTTATCCCTATGCGGTTTGCACATGCTTTTTGATGTACACGTGACCAAGCGGCAATCTGATTGTCCATAAGTATTTGGGATGGTGAGAACCAAGGAAATGATTCCAAAGATACCAGACCACCCTTTCCACGGCCATGTTGTTAGCAGAAGTGGTGGGATGGGAATTGAAGAGACTATATCTAATTACATGTCACAGTAGTTGCGGCGCGCATCAGTTAAACTAGCAAAACGGTCATGAACTGGAACAATTAAAGGTCATGGATAGGGTTATTTCAAGTCCTAAGTGTGATAACGTTCCCAAAGGCAACCCGGAGTGCACATAAAAGAAAAATGTAAGTCGCTGTAACCCTTTCATATTCTTTTTGTGCGCTTCCAATGCTTGACACAGGACACCTATGGATCCCAGTCATACACAAGGATCACAAGTCCTATATCCCCTAGAGTGCACTCAGGACTACTCTACAATGAATTTAGGACTTCAGATCCTCAATGAAATGTGATGGGTCAATGTGCTGAGATGTCACCACTTGTTTCTATGCTTTTTCAGACATTCTTAAATCCCTTGAAATTTATAATTAACAATTTCTAGTTCTTCTTCCTGCTGTTACTCTTCCCACCAAATGTTTGCACAATTCTAGTGCTTGACAGAAGACACCTATGGATCCCAGTCATGTACGACAACACGCATAGGTATCTGAACCACTAGATAATCAGCGCTGGTGGAATTCAGACTCGTATGGGGTTTTGGGGAATGTGAAGTTTGCTGCCCAATGTTTAAACATACCCCAATGCTGCTGTGTTTTATGTGACTGTGTATATATGTCTAGTCTCGCGAAGCCAACCACATTCTCCAGAACAGTGAAACGCTTTTCTACATCATATATGGGCAGCACCTCGTAGCTAATCCTATGCAGCATAGCTAACTAAATAGTAGATATGTTTCTCAACAAATTAGCTAGCTATAGCTAATGGCTAAACGTAAGTACAGTTAGGCAAAAACAAAGACGGACCCTATGGAAATTCTTAATATGCTTGCGCAAATCCAGCTTTCCTCCTCAGCACACCTTCTGAAGTCTTTCTTTAAAACTGCATCTCCAATTGTAAAGCATGTAGAAGTGCCAGCCTTCAGATCATAATATTGCTTCTACTTCCGCTGCACTTTCTCAATGTTCTCTTTGACTTCTGCATGAAGACTGCGCTGCTTTGCAGTCCCTTAAATTTATTATCTGGCTCATTACTGTCAAGGTAGTCCATTAGTTGCTGAGTGGTATCATAATTATCAATAGCATTGAAGTCTATTGGCAGTTGGGCAGTACGCCCGAACATTGCTTCCAAAGGTGTATGTCTTGAAGAGTCCCACACAGCAGTGTTGTAGACAGTCTCCCTCAGATTCTTATCCCAACTGGCGCAGTCATTCTCTGCATGCTTCACTACGGCATTCATAAGATGTTTGAACATACCTCTCATCTAAACCATTGGCTTGCGAGTGATAGCACATTGTGAGCTGGTGTTTATTGCCAAAATCACTCATCAGCTCTGCATTTAGTAGGTTGCAAAATTCTCTCCTTTGGTCTATGGTATCATCGCAGGAAGGCTCCTAATGGAGAAAAGCTGGAGGAAATAGAACATGGTATATTAACTATCTATGAAGTGTTTGACACAGGTACAGGTAATGCATTGTATTATTACAGAGATATCCACATACCTCTCAAAGTGCAGCAACAACTGGTGATGTCTTTTTTGTAGGTAGAGCAACTGCGTACGCAAGTTTGGTCAAGTATTCAGAAATTGTAAGAATATAGTGATAGCCATTTCTAGATTGGGGTTTTTATTAGCCCAATCCAAGTGGTACCATGGAGACTTGACTGGGACTGGACGCAGTTCAGGCCGCTCAATGGTAACCTTCTTGTTGACATACTGGCATGTCTCACAGTGCTTCACCCAATGAAGATATGACTAGCTTTTAGGTCCATACTACAATACATTATAATCAAAATACTTGCATAATGCATTGCTGTATGAACTTACCAGCCACCTTACATCATTGGCCATGCAGGCCTTTATAATGGAATCACTCAGCCACTGTCTTCTAGGCCTTGGAACACCAAAGTGACCAGAAGTTGCTTCTGAATAGCTGACTTTCAGAGTACAATTAAATATAATAGTATAAATTGCCTCCCTCCCGCAGAAGTCACTACCTTAACATTTCCTACTTTCTTTTGAATGAGGACTTCCTGTTCTTCACCACTAGTCTTGCTACTCTTAAGAACAGCGCACCTTTGGCCTTTGGCTAGTTTGGAGGGATACCCATTGCCCAGTGCATAGTCAATAGTGTAGTCAAAGATGTCTTCTTTAGTCACGTATTCCTCATCTTTGTGTTCCTTGGTCATTTCGATTTGGGCTGACTGAGATTCTGGTCTCATTTATAGGTGTTAGGCACTGCCATTCCTTCCCACCATCTACTTATAGTGTGGTAAGAAGGCGGAATAAATATTTCCATAGTGGTTCAAACAATTCAAAATATTTGGACGGGGGGAACATTTTTAAGGAGGTACAATACATGACAGACTGCTTCTCAGTACCAGCCCAAACATCAGCATGCATCTAATGCTGAGCCCCGATACTATCAATATATAATGTCTTGCCGATTGAACACGACCGACACTGGACCGTTCTGACTCAGATAATCACTGAAGCAGGCAATCAAACTACAAAGCACAGCACTTGCGTATATAGCTAGCTAGCTAGCACATGCTCAGTCTCTAACAAGGACCTGTCCTGTCCAAAGTCTAGACTAGTGTGAAATGTCAATGAACTCAAAATTCCTCGATCTACAGTTAGGTAAGGGTGCTGTTACATCTTTACATCTGGCTACGGTGCAGGCGACTGGCCCATCAGCTGTCACCGTTGAGTCCATTTCGGATACACTGTCTCTAATGGGGCTTAGGATCATGTGTGGCTTGAAGGAAGAACTAGTACTGTAAGTGCAGTCTCTGTGGGAAGCCTGGGGTGGCATTCATACAATAGGAAGAAAGGGATTTCATAGTGGAGCTCTGCATACTATCCTGTATTGCAAATAGCATGTAAAGTAGGCATACATCCAAGTCTCGGCCTCCCTTATCTGTAGTCATGGTGAGCATGTCAGTAAGAGTACAGTTAAACCGCTCCACTAGTCCATCTGTTTGGGGGTGGTACACAGTGGTGTTGACTTTCTTGATCCCCATCACAGTGCACATTCTGGCGCCAGGTTAGATAGAAAGGCTTGTCCACGGTTTGAGAGTAACTGCAAAGGAAATCCGTGTTGACTAATAACCTGCTCGTTTAGCAAATGGGCTATAGTCAAGGCCACCTGGTCGGACACTCCAAACACCTCTGGCCACTTGGTAAGGTAATCAATGAGTACAAATGTGCATCAATTCCCTTGTTGCTTGAGATCCCAGTAAATGATTAGTCTTAGCACTTCACCTTATGAACACACTTCCTAGTCGGGGCAACAGCACTTCACAGAGCAGAACTAACCTCCAGATCAAAGGAGTTAGCACAGAGACAACTCATCCCAGTTTTCGCAAGCTATCTTGGTGCCATGTTCAGGGGCTTTGCAGTAGTAGTACTGCATTGTTACTCATGCATAGCTCATCAGCGTCATAGCCAACATCTGAAATGGACTATGGGTCAAGAGTACGCTTTGCTGTGGATGGCTTGAATAGAATTTTTTAACAGTTGGAAATTACTATACCAGTGTACATTACACATTGCATTAGTATTAATTATATAACACAATAATTTTAAACTAACTTTGCTGAAATCACTCATCAGGTTGATGAAGGATTAATCAAATGTTTCAGCAACACTTTATATACACTGTGCGCTTGTGCCATTATCACTTATGAAAGCAGCAGCTGCTGTAGTTTGTCGAAATCTTTGATTAACCCTTCATCAATTTGGTAATGTTTTCGGCAAAGTTGGTATGACTTTACCTAGCCACTCATGCATCTACCACATAATAATTTTAATATGGAAATTATTGATCAAGTTGAGTGAGTGTGAAGATGTTGTCAACTGCAGAGAACCAGGTACTTCAGTTTAAGGTACTAGATCACCTTGTACCATGCAGTTGACAAAGACCTTCGGGTCACAACGTCCTGCATCATATTTGTAATTATAGCTGCGTGTGTTGCTCTGGAACGATTTTGCTGTTTATTTAGAACGTACCATGAGCCTCTACCAGATTATAGAGTAGGCTGTACAGATGGGCTGGGAACCTAGATTGAATGGCACCTGCTCTTTTGGCGGTTGTACAACCTGGCTGAATTTGATTTAATTTCTTAACTGTATGCTTGCTTGCTGTATGCTGTACTTATATGATTTGAAATGCTGAGTGCACTTGTCTTTCAGGAGTCATTACCCAATAATCCTTTTTCGGTCATACCAGACGACATTTTCTTGTGAACATCTGCTTTAATGACCCACATCAAGCCACTGCATGAGAGCATGTGTTTCTTGGCTGTTCACAATGTGTTGATGTTTTGACAGTAAAGTGCTCCTAACCATTACCCTGAGCATGTGCTTATTTATGCATGATACAATAGTGTGATCACAATTCATACAATTGATAGTTTTAAACCCCCTTCACATGGACCGTTAATCAGGATTAGAAGTAGGTCAAATTTGGATCAAATCTGGATTAGTTGCATTCGCACAGTTTTCATCCGTCTGAAATTCAAGTTAAAAATGGCCAGACCTGGCAAGAGAGCGAAGTAGACACATTAATCGACATTTGGTCGAATGAAACGATCCAAGTGCAACTGCTAGGCTCTTACAGGAATAAGCCAGTATACAAGAAGATAGAATAGGAGCTCTGGAAGCGAGTAATTGTGCGTGGCTGGAAGCAATGCTGCGATAAGCTGAAAGTGCTGCAAATCTGTACAAAGACATCCTGGAAAAGCTGCGCAGTAGTGTTGCAGGTGTCGAAAGTGAGAATGAAGATCTACACGTAGGCTGAAAGTACTTCTGGTCCATGCACAGAGTCATAGAAAGTCATCCTACTGTTAAACCCAGACATTTGCTGTGATTGGGGGGCAGGGATAGTACTGTGGTGAGCAAGTCAGGGATAGAAGTAGACTATCAGTAGGAAGAGGAGGAGACACAGCAAGAAGTCAACCAGCCATTCGCTGAGGTAGTGAGACAGCCAGCAGCTGCCCAGAGACAGCCAGCATCTACCCACTGCAGAGGAAGTAGCTCAACAGCCACCCACTGAACAAAATCAACACAAAGACACAAATTGATAGTGCCAGCAAACAACTTAAGAGGACCAGCCTGGACCATTCCAAAAAAGAGGCGCAAGACACCATATATTAGGTTTTGAATGCGAGGTTTATAAATTGCAATTTGTTAAATAATACATTAAGGTGAAAACAATGCAAAATGAAGCTTAAAGATACATAATAGAATTCAGTGCTATTTCTGATATACTCGTACCATGGCATATTACATGCAGTATAGTCTCTGGCATCTGCAAAGATCCCCTCCCACTTGGAGCCATCAGGCATCATGCGTTCAGATGGAAAGAGGCCAGACGGAGCTACGGTGATGCTCTGGAAAAATGGCTGGGCAATGGTATGGGATGCCACATGCCTTTGCTCTGTCACATGTAGCTCATGCAGCCAGGGAAGCGGGGACAGTTGCAAGCCAGGCAGAGAGGAATAAGTGCTAGAAGTACGCCCTTCTTTGCACCAGCCACCATTTTGTGTCAATTGCCATCGAGACCTCCGGAGTGTTTGGGCCTGAGGCTGCATCTTTCTTTGGAGAGCTGGGAGATCTTCACATGGACTGAAGGTACTTCTGGCCCATGCACAGAGTCATAGGAAGTCATCCTACTGCTAAACCTAAACCTGTGATACAGTATATGTTGGGATTGAGTAGTATCATTCTCTTTGTAGTGGCAAGAAGCACAACCTACATGTGAGGAACCTTTCAGCTCAAGCTGACACTTAAGAGCTGTAGGTGAGTGTGGATCATATCCCACATGTCTTTCAGCATGTAAGGGGGCAACTAGGGTGCAAGTGGAAGTCAGTACATTTTTAGGAGGTATAGCATTTAGTACACACGACTTGCATGTTGTGGTAAATGTGTTAAATAATGGTACTGTTTCTTGGCCCTACAGCCACTCAACCTTGTTGCAGAAGTGTGCACTGGCTGTTCCAACTGGACCAGCCGCATGTTTGTTCTCTTTACGTGTTTGCCATTTTACTGTTTTAATCACATTTAATGTATTGATGTCCATTGCTGAACAAGTCCTTTATAGTACATAAGCAATGCAGTGAAGCATGGACAGTTTCAGTGTTTTCTTTTGATACTGCTTTATGTATTGCAGGAGTATTTTCAAACAAATTACCCATCTGTTTTTTCTGCAATAGGTATGTGCTACCACTTACACAAATTCTCTTAGTGTGAGCCAGTATCACAGTTTGATGTGAATGCTTTCACATGGTGCAGTGTATACCTCTGAAGTGGACTTCTGAATGTACCACTGATGTATGGTGTTGCATGTGTACAGGATATATTGATGTACAACAGGTTATCATTCTCATTGCGTTTACAGTAAGCTCCATATTGATACCGTATGTCACAAAATTTTCATTAACAATTTCGCAAATTTTGCAAATGGAATGTTTTTGCAAAAATTATGATTGCGAACATTTCTGTTCATATAGCATACACACATGTTATGCAATTTTATTGCATGTTATCAAATGCAAGTAATGATGTCTTACCAAGATGGCAGATGAAAGTCGATCAACCATGATCGTGTCTTGGTGTTAATGGGATCACGCCACTAAATACAATAGAGCAAAGCCGTATGTAAAGTGCATATAATGA
>MKWU01006838.1_pt1 | contig 11291 bp, 1 predicted proteins | sample 809101 | NCBI WGS metagenome assembly MKWU01 (sample SAMN05860141, study PRJNA318959) | sponge metagenome | host: Aplysina aerophoba | place: Slovenia: Piran, Adriatic Sea, Gulf of Piran | collected 2013-05-07
GAACGATCACCCCCGACGTCACGCTCCGGTTCTCGATCACGCAACCGCCGGAACTCTGGCAGGTGTACCGGGAACTGCCCTCCTCGATGTACCCGTCCTCGTCGAGCCGAACGGTCGCGTCACCGCCGAATAACGAGAACGAACCGCCCGAGGTCACGTCCGGGGTCCAGGAGCCGCTCGGCAGGTCGGACAGCGTGTCGCCAACCCCGTGGGTCGTCTCCTGGCCACCGCCCGGAGTCCCGGAATCTTCGCAGTACGCCAGACCCAGTTCAAAGAGGTCGGTATGCGACACGTCCCGCAACCCGTCGGGAATGCAACCGCTCAGCTGGTTGCCGGAGAGCCTAAGCAATCGCAGGTTGGAAAGACCGCCCAACTCGCCCGGAATCGAACCGCTCAACTCATTGTCCCAGAGTTCAAGTGACGTCAGGTTGGAGAGGTTGCCCAACTCGGCCGGGATCGATCCGCTCAATTGGTTGCGATAGAGCCAAAGTTCTACCAGGTTGGAGAGGTTGCCCAACTTGGCCGGAATCGGACCGCTCAGCTGATTGTCAAACAGCCAAAGTAATTCCAGGTTGGCGAGGTTGCCCAACTCGGCCGGAATTAATCCGCTCAATTGGTTGTTATAGAGGACAAGAAACTCCAGGTTGGCGAGGTTGCCCAACTCGGCCGGAATCGGACCGCTCAGCTGGTTTGCTCCGAGGTCGATTACGGTCACCCGACCGCTGTTGTCGGTGGTGACGCCGTGCCATTGGCTCAGGGGAGCGCTGCTTGCCCAGTTCGCGTTGTTTGCCCAGTTCGGCCCGTCCGTCGCGTTGTAAAGCGCCATCAGCGCGGCCCGGTCGGTGCCGGGATCGCCGGATACGCCGCCGATGGGCGGCTGGGTGCTGCCCTCGACCCGGTCGATCCGCCACACGCCGTCGCCCTGGTGCGAAGCCAGCAAATCGTACACCCGTCCGTCGATCGTCTCGTTATCGATCCGAATGCGGATGCCGGCCAGGCGGCCCAGGAACGACCCCCGGCCCCGTACATTGACGCTGAACTCGTCCGTCGTGCCCGGGTACGTGCAGATTTCCCCGGAGCGCACCAGCAGCCCCGCATGGCAAACATTGACTGAACCCGCGACACGCCCCAGCACGCTACCGCCGGTGACCGCCCCGTTCTCGATCGTGCATCCGCCCGGCGAGGCACACGTGTAGCGCGTGCCGTCGGCCAGCTCGAAGTACCCCCCCTCGTTGAGCGCAATCGCCGTGCCCTCGGCGTTCGGCGAGTAACTGCCGTCGGACAACGCCGCGGGATCGAACGATCCGGACATCGGCACGCCGGGCAGCGCGTCATTCACCCCGTAGGTTGTCTCGCCAGCGCCGCCCTCATCCGGTTCCATGGGTCCGGGATAGCTGAACACGCCGACGGCGGAACCGTCCGCCACGTGAAACCGTCCAGCGGCGTAAACGATATCTGCGGGGTCGCCGTTCTCCTCGTGAAGGTTGAAGTCCGCCGCCGAGTCGCGCGCTCCGTTGGTCGAATACGCATAGACCGTGCCGTCGGTCCGGTCGACGACATGAAACCGCCCGTTGGCGAAAACGATACCTCTGGGGTTGGAGTTCGCACCGTCCAGGTCGAAGTCCGCCGTCGGGGCTCGCTGTCCGGTAGCTGTGTACGCATAAACTTTGTTGTACCACCAGTCCTGGACGTAGAACCGGCCATCGGCGTAGGCGATACCATAGGGGTAGCGGCTGTCCGCAGCCAGGTCGAAGTCCGCCGCTGCGTCCCGCTGACCCGTAGCGGTATACGCGTAGACCTTGTCGCCGACCCAGTCCACCACGAAGAACGAACCGTCGGCATAGGCGATTGCCACGGGGAAGCGGTTATTCCCGTCCAGGTCGAAGCCAGACCCCGGATCGCGCTGTCCGGACGCAGTATACGCGTAGACTTTCCGGTCGGCCGTATCGACGACATAAAAGCGCTCATCGGCCCAGGCGATGCCGTAAGGCCGCGTATTGGCATCGGCGTGCAGGTCAAGGTCCGCCGCAACATCGCGCTGGCCTGACGCCGAGTACGCGTAAACCTTTTCTTCGTTGGATTCCACGACGAGAATTCGCTCGCCGGTCCACGCGACCCCCGTAAAGGCCGAGGGTTCATCGCGCAACCGAAAATCCGCCACCGCGTCCCGCTGTCCGGCCGCGGTGTACGCGAAGACCTTTTCGAGCGCGTCTTCGCCGCTGAACGAATCCACCACGTAGAACCGGCCGTCGGCCCAGGCGATTCCGCGCGGATTGCGGTTGTCGGGATCCAGATCGAAGTCCGCAGCCGCGTCCCGCTGTCCGGCCGCGGTATACGCGTACACCCTCTCCTGCCACCAGTCGACGACGTAGAACCGGTCGCCGGCCCAGGCAATTCCCTGTGCGTCGGTGTTGGCCGCATCCAGCTCGAAGTCCGCTGTCGCGTCGCGCTGCCCGGTGGTGGCGTACCCGTACACCTTGGCGTCAGCCGAGTCGACGACATACAACCGGTCGTTGACCCACGCGATCCCCTGCGGGTCGGCGTTGACCGCATCGAGGTCGAAATCGACCGATGCCTCGCGCTGCCCGGCGCCTGAGTACCCGTGCACCTTGCCGCCGTGCCCTTCAACGACATAGATTCGCTCCCCGGCGTAGGCAATTCCGGTCGGCCTGGTGTTCACGTCGGCGCCGAACAACGCGAAGAATTCAGCGTCCCCAGCGCCGCCCGAGACCGAACGTCCGACCACGGCGCCGCCGGTGACCGTGCCATTCACGATCATGCATCCGCCGGATGAGGCACAGGTGTAGCGCACGCCGTCGTCGAGTTCGAGATACCCGCCTTCGTTCAGTGCGATCCTCGTGCCGTCTCCCGTGGACGACACGCTTCCGCCCGACACCGCCGGATCGAATTCGCCGGACGAGGGCACGTCGGGCAGCGCGTCATTCACCCCGTAGGTTGTCTCGGTAACACCGCCGTCATCCGGTTCTTCAGGCCCAGGGTAGAAATAAACTGTGTCGTCCCGCACATCCACGACGTAGAACCGGCCGTCGGCCCAGACGATCCCTCGGGGGCTGCCGTTGTCCTCGTGCAGGTCGAAATCCCCCGAGGCGTCGCGCTCACCTGTAGCGGTGTACGAGTAGACCTTGTCGTCGATCGAATCCACGACATGGAACGATCCTTCGACGTAGGCGATATCCCTTGGATAGGCGTTTTCCACATCCAGATTGAAATCCTCTGACGCGTCGCGCTGACCGGTGACGGTGTACGAGTAGACCTTGGCGTCGTCCCAATCCACGACGTAGAACCGGCCGCCGGCCCAGACAATGCCCTGGGGATTGCCGTTGTCTTCGTGCAGGTCGAAGTCGGCCGATTGATCGCGCTGTCCGGCGGCGGTATACGCGTACACCTTGTCCTGGGTCCAGTCGACGACGTAAAACCGCCCGTCTCCCCAGGCGATTCCGGTCGCGACGACGTTTTCCTCATCCAGGCGAAAGTCCGCCGCTTCGTCGCGCCCGCCCGTCGCCGTGTATCCGTACACTTTTCCGCCGGCCCAGTCTACGACGTGAAGTCGACCGTTGGCCCAGGTCGCGCCTTCGGGGTTACCGTTGTCTTCGGGCAACTCGATGTCAGCCGCCGCGTCGCGCTCGCCGGCCTCGGTGTACGCGAACACCTTTTCGGCCCGCCAGTCCGCCACGTAGAATCGTCCGTTGGAGAACGCGACCCCCACGCCGTTGCCGTTCTCATCGTCCAGTTCGAAGTCCGCGGTGGCGTCGCGCTCGCCGGCACCGGTATACGCGTAGAATTTGCCCTCGAATATGTCGACGACGTAAATATTGCCGTTGGCGTGGGTGATTCCAGTCGCATTTGTATTCCCGGGATCCAGGTCGAAATCGGCCGACGTGTCACGGTCACCGGCAGAGGTATAGGCATGGACCCTTTCGCCGCCCCTGCCGTCCACGACGAAAAACCGGCCGTTGGAGTAGGTGATTCCTTCGGGTGACCCGTCGCCATCGTCCAGGTCGAAGTCTGCCCCCGTATCGCGCTCACCGCTGGCCGTGTACGCATATACTTTTCGGTAGACCCGGTCGACGACGTGAAACCGGCCGTTGGCGTGTACGATGCCCGAGGCGAAGGCGTTGCGGGCATCCAGGTCGAAGTCGCCCGCCAGGTCACGCTGCCCGCTGGCGGTGTAGACGTAGACCTTTCGGTCGCTCCCATCGACGATGTAAAAACGCCCGTTGGCCCAGACGATGCCATTGGCCGAGCCTATACCGTCCAGCAGCTTGAACGACTCTACCGTGTCCGTCGCCGCGTTCCCAGCCGCGCCGCTCAGGCGACTGGACATCTGGAGGGCGTGCCGAGCGCGCGCACCGGGATCGCCAAGCGCGTAGGGCGCCACCGTCTCGGCCGCTTCCGCATCGCCGAGACCGAACGGCATTCCCCGCAGCTCCCCGACGGTATCCGCCGACTCGTGCCCGGCAACGCTCTGCGGCTGCGCATACGGCGCCCACACAGCCAACGGGATAAGGCAAGCCAGGGCAACCACGAACGAACGTCGAGTATTCATCAATGCAATCTCCGCAACGGTAGCAAGCGATGGCGTCTCCGCCACCTGGATCTCAGTTTGTAGCCGGTGTAAAGGCCCAGGGCATCGGCGCATCGATGTCCGAGGCCGGATGGCCGGCGGCGATGGCTTCGAGCGTGGCCCTCAGACAGGGGTTGGGGTTCACGCCGTTCATCCTGGCCGTTTCAACCAATGAAGCGATCCGGGCCCAGACATTGGCGCGTTCGCCCTCCCTGCACGCATCGATTCTTGCGCGGGACTCCGACCGTATGCTTGCGCTTCCGCCAGGGTCCCACCGGAATCAAGGCACGCCCGTGATTCGAAAATCACTGCCGACTCGCGTCCCTGTCAATCCGTTCACGTTGAAACTACCGCTGCAGAACCTGCCGGTACCAAACGGTGTGTAGTTGAAACAGCCGCCGCCGATATTTCTGAACTCCCCACCGCTGACGGTGCAGCTCTGGTTGGGCTGCACGAGTAGCCCGACGCGGCACGCACCCAGGTTGGAGGAGCCACCGCCACCACCGCTGACGGTGACGCGCACGCCTGCCGAACAGTTGTTGTCCGTGTCGGATTCGCCCGCGACCGAATCCACGCAGGCGCCGTAGTAGTAGGCGCCCGCGCTCGAGGGCGCGGTCAGGGAAATGGATTCGGCGCTCGTGCCCGAGGCCGACAGGCCGCTCACGCTGTCCGTGCCGACCTGCGTGTCGCTGCGGGAAATCGTCGCGTTCGTGGAGCGATAGTAACGCAGCGTCGTCGAGCCGGACTGGCCATCGCCCCGGTTGCGCACCGTCGCGCTGAGCGTGAACGACGCGCCCGCCTCCGGGCTGCTGTCGCTGACCGAGACGGACTCCACCGCCAGGTCCGGCTCGGAGACCGGCTCGGTTACCGTGATGGTGAAGCTCAGCGAACCGGCGTCTCCGTCGGTATCCCGTACCCGGTACGTCATGTCGTACGTGCCCGCCCTCGAGGGCGTGCCGGTCAGTTCGCGTACACTGGCGGTGGCGTTGAAGATCAACCCGGGCACCTCGGGCGAGAGGCTGTACGTCAGCGGCCCGTCGCCGCCGCTGGCCGCCGGCAGCGTCAACGCAGCAATGGCGGTACCGACTGGATAGGACTGATTGCCCGGGCCGCTCACGCCCTCAAAGCTGGGCGATGTGTCGTTGCCGCCGCAATACGATAGGCCCAATGTGGAGAGATCGTTACTCGCCACGTCCCGCAACCCGTCGGGAATGCAACCGGACAACCGGTTGCCACTGAGGGAAAGGGATTCGAGGTTGGAGAGATTCTCCAACTCGGCCGGAATCGAACCGCTCAGCTGGTTGTAGGAGAGCAAAAGATATTCCAGGTTCGAGAGGTTGCCCAACTCGGCCGGAATCGAACCGCTCAAGTCGTTCGCCGCGAAGCCAACTACCTCCAGGTTGGAGAGGTTGCCCAACTCGGCCGGAATCGGACCGCTCAAGTCGTTGTGGCCAAGGTGAAGCAAGTCCAGGTTGGAGAGGCTGCCCAACTCGGCCGGAATCGGACCGCTCAACTGGTTGCGGGAGAGCAAAAGCCTTTCCAGGTTGGAGAGTCTGCCCAACTCGGCCGGAATCGGACCGCTCAACTGGTTGCTAGAGAGCGAAAGGACTACCAGGTTGGAGAGGCTGCCCAGCTCGGCCGGAATCGGGCCGCTCAACTGATTTTCGTCGAGGGAAAGGTATTCCAGGTTGGAGAGGTTGGCCAACTCGGCCGGAATCGGACCGCTCAATTGGTTCAAAAAGAGAGCCAAGACTCGAAGGCTGTCGAGTCCGCCCAACTCGCCCGGAATCGGACCGCTCAACTGATTTTCTAAGAGGATAATCTCGATAACCCGACCGTTGTCGTCGGTGATGACGCCGAGCCATTGACTCAGCGGAGCGTCACTTCCCCAGTTCGCATTATTTGCCCAGTTCGGGCCGTCCGTCGCGTTGTACAGCGCCATCAGCGCGGCCCGGTCGGTGCCGGGATCGCCGCCGGTCGGCGGTTGGGTGCTGCCCTCGACCCGGTCGATCCGCCACACGCCGTCGCCTTGGTGCGACGCCAGCAAATCGTACACTCGACCGTCGATCGTCTCGTTATCGATGCGAATTCGGATGCCGGCCAGGCGGCCCAGGAACGAACCCCGTCCGCGTGCGTTGACACTGAACTCGTCCGTCGTGGCGGGATAGGTGCAGCTCTGGCCCGAGCTTAACGTCATGCCCACCTGACACACGCCCAATGAGCCTTCCATGGAAGTTGCGGCGCTCACCGTGACGGTGAACTCGAGCGTGTCAGTGTCGCCGTCTTCGTCCCTGACCGTGTAGGTCATGGCGTAGGCGCCCGCCGTGGTCGGGGCGCCGGTGAGCTGGCGCGCGGTGGAATTGAACGTCAGGCCCGGCACGGTGGGCGAGAGACTGTAGGTCAGACCCCCGTCGCCGCCGGTGGCCGCCGGCAACGTCAGTGTGTCGATCGCCGTGCCCACGGTGTTGGTCTGGTTGCCCGGTCCGCTCACGCCCGCGAAGCTGGGCGATGTGCCGCTGACGCCGCAATACGATAGACCCAATGTGGAGAGGTCGTTGTCCGCGACGTCCCGCAACCCGACGGGACTGCAACCGGACAACTGGTTGCCGTTGAGCAAAAGCTGTTGCAGGTTGGAGAGGTTGCCCAACTCGGCCGGAATCGATCCGCTCAATTGGTTGTCAGAGAGGACAAGGTATTCTAGGTTTGCAAGGTCGCCCAACTCGGCCGGAATCGGACCGCTCAGCTGATTGCCGTTGAGCCAAAGCTGTTCCAGATTGGAGAGCTTGCCCAACTCGGCCGGGATCGGGCCGCTCAACTCGTTCCCCCAGAGGTAAAGCCCTTCCAGGTTTGATAGATTGCCCAACTCGGCCGGAATCGGACCGCTCAGTTGATTGCCACCAAGGGCATGTACCACCAGGTTGGAGAGATTGCCCAACTCGACCGGAATCGGACCGCTCAGTTGATTGAAACCGAGGTTAAGGTGTTCCAGGTTTGAGAGGTTGCCCAACTCGGCCGGAATCGGGCCGCTCAGTTGATTGTCAGATAGGTACAGTACCCACAGGTTAGAGAGTCTGGCCAACTCGGACGGAATCGGACCGCTCAACTCATTTGCCCAGAGGCTAAGTTGTTCCAGGTTCAAGAGGTTGCCCAACTCGGCCGGTATCGGACCGCTCAACTGGTTGCCGCTGAGCCAAAGCTGTTGCAGGTTGGAAAGACCGCCCAACTCGACCGGGATCGACCCGCTCAATTGGTTTTCGTGGAGGTAGATCCCGATCACCCGACCGCTGTTGTCGGTGGTGACGCCGTGCCATTGACTCAGCGGAGCGTCGCTTCCCCAGTTCGTGTTGTTTGCCCAGTTCGGGCCGTCCGTCGCGTTGTACAGCGCCATCAGCGCCGCCCTGTCTTCCGCCACTGCTTCGCTGTCGCCCGGCGCGGTGCCGCTGGCGGTCCGAACGATCACCCCTGACGTCACGCTCCGGTTCTCGATGACGCAACCGCCGGAACTCTGGCAGGTGTACCGGTGTCCGCCCTCCTCGATGTACCCGTCCTCGTCGAGCCGAACGGTCGAGTCACCGCCGTATAACGAGAACGAACCGCCCGAGGTCACGTCCGGGGTCCAGGAACCGCTCGGCAGGTCGGACAGCGTGTCGCCGACCCCGTGGGTCGTTTCCTGGACACCGCCCGGAGTCCCGGAATCTTCGCAGTACGCCAGACCCAGATCGGAGAGGTCGTTACTCGCCACGTCCCGCAACCCGTCGGGAATGCAACCGGTTAACTGGTTATCGCCGAGGATCAGCTCCTGGAGGTTGGCGAGGTTGCCCAACTCGGCCGGAATTGCACCGCTCAACTGGTTGCCGTAGAGCCAAAGTACCTCCAGGTTGGAGAGATTCCCCAACTCGGCCGGAATCGGACCGCTCAGCTGATTGCTAGATAGGCCAAGGGCTCCCAGGTTGGAGAGGTTGCCCAATTCCGCCGGAATCGGGCCGATCAACTGATTTTCAAATAGGCTAAGTTCCACCAGGTTTGAAAGGTTTCCCAACTCGGCCGGGATCGGACCGCTCAACTCGTTCGCCCAGAGGCTAAGTGCCTCCAGCTTGGAGAGATTGCCCAACTCGGCCGGAATCGGACCGCTCAACTGATTTTCTCGTAGGAAAATCCCGATAACCCGACCGTTGTCGTCGGTGACGACGCCGAGCCATTGACTCAGCGGGGAATCGCTTCCCCAGTTTGCGTTGTTTGCCCAGTTCGGGCCGTCTGTCGCGTTGTACAGCGCCATCAGTGCGGCCCGGTCGGTGCCTGGATCGCCGCCGGTCGGCGGCTCGCTGCTACCGGCCACGCGATCGATCCGCCACACGCCGTCGCCCTGGTGCGAAGCCAGCAAATCGTACACCCGCCCGTCGATCGTCTCGTTATCGATGCGAATTCGGATGCCGGCCAGGCGGCCCAGGAACGACCCCCGGCCCCGTACATTGACGCTGAATTCGTCCGTCGTGCCCGGGTACGTGCAACTCTCCCCGGAGCGCACCAGCAGCCCCGCATGGCAAACATTGACTGAACCCGCGACATGCCCCAGCACGGTACCGCCGGTGACCGCCCCGTTCTCGATCGTGCATCCGCCCGGCGATGCGCACGTGTAGCGCGTGCCGTCGGGCAGTTCGAAGTACCCCCCCTCGTTGAGCGCAATCGCCGTGCCGTCGGCGTTCGACGAGTAACTGCCGTCGGACAACGCCGCGGGAGCGAACGATCCGGACATCGGCACGCCGGGCAGCGCGTCATTCACCCCGTAGGTTGTCTCGGTAACACTGCCGTCATACGGTTCTTCGGGCCCAGGGTAGAAATAAACCGTGTCGTACCCCGCATCCACGACGTAGAACCGGTCGTCGGCCCAGGCGATCCCGGTGGGGTTAAAGTTGTCCTCGTGCAGGTCGAAGTCCGCCGAGGCGTCCCGCTCACCTGTAGCGGTGTACGAATAGACCTTGGCGTGGAACAAATCCACGACATAGAACGAACCGTCGACGTAGACGATATCCCTTATTTCGCCGTAGTCCACATCGAGATCGAAGTCGAAGTCGAACGACGCGTCGCGCTGACCGGTGACGGTGTACGCGTACGCTTTCTCGTCCGACCAATCCACGACGTAGAACCGGCCGCCGGCCCAGACGATCCCCAGTGGCTCATCGTTGTCTTCGTGCAGGTCGAAATCCGCCGATTGATCGCGCTGTCCGGCGGCGGTATACGCGTACACCTTTTTCTGGCTCCAGTCGACGACGTAAAACCGCCCGGCTCCCCAGGCGATTCCGGCCGCGAGGGAGTTTTCCTCATCCAGGCGAAAGTCCGCCGCTTCGTCGCGCCCGCCCGTCGCCGTGTACCCGTAGACTTTTCCGCCGGCCCAGTCGACCACGTGAAGTCGACCGTTGGCCCAGGTCGCGCCTTCGGGGTTGCCGTTGTCTTCGGGCAACTCGATGTCAGCCGCCGCGTCGCGCTCGCCGGCCTCGGTGTACGCGTACACCTTTTCGTCCCGCCAGTCCGCCACGTAGAACCATCCGTTGGAGAACGCGCCCCCCGAGCCGTCGCCGTTCTCGACGTCCAGTTCGAAGTCCGCGGTGGCGTCGCGCTGGCCAACACCGGTATACGCGTAGAATTTGTCGTCGATTATGTCGGCGACGTAAATCTTGCCGTTAGCGTGGGTGATTCCAGTCGCATTTGTATTCTCGGGATCCAGGTCGAAATCGGCCGACGTGTCACGGTCTCCGGCAGAGGTATAGGCATGGACCCTTTCGCCGCCCCTGCCGTCCACGACGAAAAACCGGCCGTTGGAGTAGGTGATTCCTCTGGACAACCGATTGCCGTCATCCAGGTCGAAGTCTGCCCCCGTATCGCGCTCACCGCTGGCCGTGTACGCATACACCTTTCGGTCGAGCCAGTCGACGACGTGAAACCGGCCGTTGGCGTGTGCGATGCCCGAGGCGACGTTGTTGTCGGCATCCAGATCGAAGTCGCCGGCCCGGTCACGCTGGCCGTTGGCGGTGTAGGCGTAGACCTTTCGGTCGCTCCGATCGACGATGTAAAAACGCCCGTTGGCCCAGACGATGCCGGTGGCCATGCCTATACCGTCCAGAAGTTTGAACGACTCTACCGTGCCCGTTGTCGCGTTCGCGTTTGCAGCCGCGCCGCTCAGGTGACTGGACATCTGGAGGGCGTGCTGAGCGCGCGCACCGGCATCGCCAAAGGGCGCCACCGTATCCGACGCTTGCGCATCGCTGAGGCCGTACGGCATTCCCCGCAGCTCCCCGACGGTATCCGCCGACTCGTACTCGGCAACGCTCTGCGGCTGCGCGTACGGCGCCCACACAGTCAACGGGATAAGGCAAACCAGTCCAGCCAGGGCCACAGTCGAACGTCGAATATTCATCAATGCAATCTCCGGAACGGTAACAAGCGATGGCGTCTCCGCCTGCAATCGGAAAGAAAAACAAGTGCGATGATCATAATGAATCTTGCCGGAGTCCTCATCAGCCATTCCTCCCTGGGCTGTGACATTCCTCCCTGGGCTGTGAACACTCACCCGGGCCAAGGGCGCCGGGCCGTTGCTTACGACTCCGAGTAAGAGAAGCCCCGCGTATTCGTCTTGGCTTCGGGAGCGACCCTCCGCCGGGTATCAGACTGTTGTATTCAACGGGTGACCCGGCTCAGCGGGTACCCGGAG
>MKWU01006839.1_pt1 | contig 11290 bp, 6 predicted proteins | sample 809101 | NCBI WGS metagenome assembly MKWU01 (sample SAMN05860141, study PRJNA318959) | sponge metagenome | host: Aplysina aerophoba | place: Slovenia: Piran, Adriatic Sea, Gulf of Piran | collected 2013-05-07
CGCGCTCGCAGGCTCCGGTTCTGGCGCAGCAGCGACTACTTCCGGTTCGCTCGGCGGCAGCGGCGGATCGTCCTCTCCGGGCTTGAACAGCGCGAATCGTAGAGCTTGCTCATCATTGGACCGCCAGAGCCAGTTGTCCGTCAGCGACCAGGACCCGGTATGCGCCAGCCATTCCGGATCGCCCATGGGCACATCGGTTTTCCCCGTGGCAATCAGGGCGAACCCCTGGGGCGCGTCCGCCACCATGTTGACCACCAGGAAATAAGCCGTGTTCGGGTCGAGCACGGCGCCCTCGGGCGCCTGGAACCTGTTGGCGCCCGGCGTGACGGTGTCAGGATTCGTGAAACGCGCGAGCTGCTCGCCCGGCTCTCCATCGGCGTCCGCGTGAAGCGTCACCAGCGTCCGGCTCAGCGCGTCCGCGGTCGCGTTCTCCATGTAGAGGTCCACGCCGCCGAGCGTGTAGCCTCGCGTATCGCGACCGGTGGTGAAGCCCTGCCCCAGAACGGAATGGGATAACGCGGCGGGAGGCTGCCCCGTATTGGCCACGAGCAACAAGGACTGATCGCCGCCGGAATGGACTTCCAGGGTCAGTCCTGTGCCCGCATTGGCCGCCGCATCGTCCGCCGCGGCCGGATCGACGTATTGGACCGGGGCCTCCACAGCGGTGGAGGCGTCGGCAACGCTTACGATTCGCGCAGCCGGCGCCGGCTCCGGCCCCGCCTGGACCGACGTCGCCAGAGCGAGGCTGTGGGGAGAACCTGTAAGCGAGAACCGCAGTACGCTGGCAACGTCGATGCCCCAACCGCCCACATCGCGATACCGCCACGACAGATCGTCGATGGCCCAGTCCGAATTCGCCGAGACGCCAGTGCCCGCCGAGGCGCCCAGACCAAAGACAGTCCCGGCATCCGCTTCCAGGTTGACCACCAGGTAATAGGTCGAATCCGGTTCAAGCCACGTGCCGAATGGCGCCCGAAACCGGTTGGAACCGACGGTGAGCGGCTCCGGATTGGCAAATCTGGCGACAACGTCTCCCGGCATGCCCGCGTCGTCCGCATGCAGCGTGACGAGCGCAACGTACGGAATGCTTGCCGGTACGAGCCCAAGGCTAAGTACCACGCTCTCAAGGTCGTAACCGTTGGGATTCGATCCGGTCGTGAACCCCTGGGCTCTGGCGTCGTAGGAAGGGGCGGTGACCGGGGTTTCGGCATTGGAAACGAGTGTGACCAGTCCCTGGGCGGATACGGAAAACGACAGGACCGACAGGACGAATGCCGCTGCCAACCTGTACAACCCGCACACCCTGCGCAAGCCGTCGCGAGACGCTGCCATGCTGTTAGCCATGCTGGGACCTGAGGTCTCGTGTAACGCGCTCACCGGGCGCCAGAGGCGGAAAACAACATATTTTCAGTCAAACCGTTAGGCGGTGGCAGGATACCGTATCTTGTAGCTCACGTGAAGTATTTGCCGCAAATGACCACAATATATAGTGATTTGCGTTTTTCGGATCTTCCATTTCTGGTCAGAATGCACAGTTTTGCCGTTTCACTCGCCGGTAGCAGCCGTGATCCAATAGTCTTGCGTTTTTGACTAGGCAATATTCGCGGAGTTCCGCATGAAGGGTGACATCGTTTCCGCGGAAACATCCGGGAGCGGCGAAACAAATGTTTCCGCGGAAACATTATTTAGGAGGAGCGGAAGCCGCGCTGACGCGCGCAGCGAAAGCTACCGCCGGATCAGCCGCCCGGCAGGCCTGAGATCAAATACCAGACCAGCGTCGCGATCAGTCCCGTCTGGGCAATCCACCCGGTCAACATCCATCTGGACAAGTCGGCCCTGGCCTGCTCTATCCTGACTTCAAGCTCCGACTTGACCCTTTCAAGATCGACCCTGGTGCCCCGGATATCGGCCTTGGTGGCCAGGTTGGAGTTGAGCAGGTGAACCTGCTCGTCCGCCAGAGCCTCGGCCTGCGCCTCGGTGAAGCCGCTGGCCGTCAGGTTCTTCACGAACCGGTGCGTGTCGAATGCGATCGCCTCAGTCATGTCGCCATTCTAGCGCCGCCGCCCGGCGACGCCAACGCCCGAATCTGCGAGATTGTTGCAGAAACGCCCATTGCTCCCAACGACGCGATAGAAGATATAGAGCACATCTGAGACTGACGATGAAACTCAAGCCAATCAGAAACGACCGTCAACTCGATCGGGCGTTGAAGCGCATCGAAGCACTGTGGGGCGCGAGATCCGGTTCGCCTACAGGCGATGAACTGGATGTCCTGATGCTCCTTGTCGAGAAATACGAAGAAGAGCATTTTTCGATCCCGGCATCCGACCCGGTTGATGCCTTGAGGTTCCTGATGGAGCAGAACGACTTGAGCCGCAAGGATCTTGAGCCCTATATCGGCGCGCGTGGGCGTGTGTCCGAAGTGCTGAACAGAAAGCGGAAACTGACGCTGCCCATGATCAAACGGTTGCACGAGGGTCTGAAGATTCCCTACGAGTGCTTGATTCACTAGGGAGCCGAATACGGCGGGATTCTATCGGCATCCGGGAGCGGCGAATCAAGTGTTTCCGCGGAAACACTATTGCGGAGGAGCGGAAGCGGCGCTGACTCGCTCGGCGGATGCCTCCGCCGCGTCAGCCGCCCGGCGATTGGCACTCACCTCATGGCCGCGTTCCGACCACGCTGTCCAGAAAGATTCTCCCATCCGTCCGCCCGTCCGCCACGTCCAGGTGCGGCAGGTCGGCTGCCGTTATGAGATAGGCTCCGCCGGGAGCATCGGGTGGCTGCGCCGAGCCCGAGGGGACGACGGCCAACACAACATCGCCAAGCCCGTCGTCATCGATGTCACCCACGGCGGCTATCGCGACGCGGACAGTCGCGCCGGCGGATTCCGGTGCGTAAACCTCGTATGCGGGGCCTTCTTCAGACCGCTCATCCTCACCCGATCCCGTCATCCCTAGACCGGCCTCGCCCGCAAAGAGTGACGAGGAGGCGAAGTAATAAGCCATGCTGTCGGTTTCGAGTGCGCCGGCAAGACCGACGAGAATATCCTCCCTGTCATCGCCGTCGAAGTCTGTCAGTGCGAGGGTCCAGGACGACGGGTTGTCGTGTATCCGGATGGTTCGGTTCACGCCCGAGGAAATGCTGCCAAGAGTGATGGTGCTGTCCGTGGCGCCATCGGCCGTGTCGAGCGCCGCGAGGTTGCCTTCGGTGCCCGCAAGGATCCTGATCGTCCGATCGAAATGCTCCTCGATCTGGGCCAGAACGAGATCCTGCCGTCCGTCTCCATCGAGATCGCCCGCTGCCATGAGGGTTCCCAGTTGGGAGGCGCCCGCCTCTCCGACAATCTTCCAGGAATTGGGTTGAGCGGCAATGTGCCCGAGTTCGATTTGCCCATCCGCTGCACCGTCGGCCAGATCCGCCGAGCCAAAATCCCGGCTGTCCAGGAGATAAACGGCGCCTTCGTTCGAGCGGATGGCGTCGTGGCCGGGCGCACCGACGATGAGGTCCGCACGGCCGTCCCCGCCGAAGTCGGTCATCAGCATCCCCAGGTTCTGCAGATCGTTGATCGCTTCACCTACCAGCCGCCAGCGTGCCTCCCTTTCGCCAAAAGTCGGATGAATGCGCCCATCGACCGTACCGTCCAGTGCATCCAGCGTGGTCAGGTCGCCGGCCGAATACACCGAGACAACACCGGTGGAATCGGTGCGCCGCCGACCGGGTACCGCGACGGCGATTTCCACCACCCCGTCACCATCGAGGTCCGCCGGACGCGTCGATACCGGGACGCCGCTGAACACGAGCCCGCCCAGCGACCACGATCGGGGCTGCGCCGGCACTTGCCTGATGGCGACGACGCCGTCGACAGCGCCGTCGGCACTGTCGGCGCCCAGCAGGTCCGAACCCGAAATGATGTAACCCAGGCCAGCGGTACCGGTGCGGGTACTGACGTAGAACTCGCCAATGCCGTCGTCGTCGAGGTCGCCCAGCGACAACACCTGGTCCCCTGCGGGGCCGCCCGGCGTGCCGACCAGTTTCCAGGTGCCGGGCCGGGACAGCGCGGATCGCAGCAGTACCGAACCGTCGCGCACCCCATCCGATGTGTCGACGCCTGCAAGGTCCGCTACGGACACCACGTATGTGACCCCGCCATTGGGCACGTCGGACGCGCCGATGAGTACCTCCGCCTTGCCATCGCCGTCAAGATCCCCGGCGCCGGCTGCGGTGGGCGCTCGATGTTGCACCCACAGATCCGTTTCGGCCTGGACGCGATACGACGTCAGGCCCGCCCGCGTGCGGTCCAGGGGATAGAGGTCTTCGGAGTCGGGGACCCCGTCGTTGTCGTCGTCGGTGTCCCGGTTGTCGCCGAAACCGGCGCCGTCGGAGTTGGCCCACTCCCTGGAATTGGTCGGGTAGCGGTCGCGGGAGTCGGGCACGCCGTCGCCGTCGGTGTCCATCGACGCGCCTGCATCGTAGGGATAGAGGTCATCCACGTCGGCCACGCCGTCGTTGTCATCGTCGGTGTCGGCGTTGTCACCGATGCCGTCGCCGTCGAAATCGGCCGTTTCGGCGGCATCGTTGGGGAAGGTGTCGGTGGTGTCCCCCACGCCGTCCCCGTCGGTATCCACCGAGTCGCGGGCATCCAGCGGCAGGGCATCGTCGGCATCTGCCACACCGTCGCCGTCATCGTCCGTGTCGGCGTTGTTGCCGATGCCGTCGCCGTCGGTGTCCGCCGACTCGGAGCCGTCCAGCGGCAAGTCGTCATCGAGGTCGAGAACCCCGTCGCCGTCATCGTCGGCATCCGCGTCGTTCTCCATACCGTCGTTGTCCGTGTCCAGCGGGTATGCGTCGTTCGGGTCGGCGATGCCGTCGCCATCGTCGTCGCTGTCGGCGTAGAAGTCACCCAGGCCGTCCCCGTCGGTGTCGAGCCATTCGTTCGGGTCGTCGGGGAAGGCATCGGCATTGTCGCCGACATCGTCGCGGTCGCTGTCCTTCCATTCGTCGGGGTCAAGCGGGTAGTAGTCCCAGGGATCCGGAAATCCGTCGCCGTCGTCGTCGCGGTCGATGGTGTTGCCGATCCCGTCGTTGTCCGAATCTCCGGCGAGATTGCCGACGTGCAGCCGGCGATCCGGCCTGCCGTCGACGCGATCCAGCGCGGCAACGTCCGCGCCGAGCAGCAGGTAGATTCGACCGCGCCTCTCAGTATCCGACGGATGGTCCGCTTCGGCCAGCAGGACATCCGCAAGACCATCGCCGTCCACCCTGCCTGCCGCGGAGATGCCGGTGGCCACGATGCCCGAAATGTTCCGGTGGCTCTCGAATTGCAGGAGCGCTTCGCCATTGATGAAGCCGTCGGGGAATTCGTTCGGATCGCCCGGAAGATCGGCGGTGGAGAAGAGAATGCCGGTCCTGGGCGGCTCCTTGAGGACCGTGGCGAACACGTGACCGTGCCCGCGGCCATCGACATCGCCGACGAAGGCGCTGTTGTGCGCCACGTTCAGGAACCACGAGCCGGGCTCGCGGATGAGTCGAAGCAGGTCCACGGTGCCGTCGGCGACGCCGTCGTTCGCGTCGGCACGGGCCAGGTCGCTCCATGAAACCAGATGATTGCCGAGCAGCAACCAGCGGGCGGAGGCGCCCGGCCGGGCAGCGGACGAGATGCGCCGGTAAGCCCAAACCCGGGAAACGCCATTGAGCAGTTTCCATGAACCCGGTTGGGATACCGCCTGGCCCAGGTCGACGACGCCGTCAGCGAGACCGTCGGAGTCATCGGCGCCGGGGATGTCATCGAGCGAAAGCAGGTAGGCCGATCCGGCCGACCCGCCTGCGTACAGGCGCCCCGCGGTCGCCATCACCACGATATCGGAGACGCCGTCACCGTCCACGTCGCCGACCGATGCCACCTGGCGCCCGGCGTTGTCGCCTGCCGCCTCGCCCGCGAGTTTCCACGAACCGGGCTGGCCCGCCGCATGACCCAGGCTGATCACACCGTCAGCGGCACCGTCGGCGGCGTCCATCGCCGCCAGGTCGCCGCTTGACAGAAGGTACGCCGCACCGGATTCCGCGCGGTCGCCCGACGGGTGCCTGCGAGCGCCGATGAGCAGTTCCGACTTCCCGTCACCGTTCGTGTCGCCAACGGCTGCGATGCTGTTTCCCGCCCGGTCGTGGGGCGCCTCAGCAACCAGTTTCCATGAGCCCGCCTGCGAGGCAATGGAAGCCAGTTGAATCGTGCGGTCGGTCTCGCCGTCCGCGGCGTCGGCGGCAGCCAGGCCGGAGCCGGACACCCGGTAGACCATGCCACCGTCGGGGCCGAACGGTGCTCCGATCAGCAGATCGGGCGGGTCGTCGCCCGTCGCAGCCGTGCCGAAGGCAAGGCTTGCTCCGGCGCCGTCATACGCCGTCGCACCGACCAGCTTCCAGGAACCCGCGCCGGAGGTGACCCGGCCCAGATCGACCACCCGATCGGTTCGACCGTCGGCGGCGTCCAGCGAAGCCAGGTCAGAAACGGCAATCACGTACACGGCGCCGGCGTTGTCCCTGCCGTCGACAGCGTGCTGCGGGACCCCGATCGCAATATGCCCGGGACCATCGCCGGCGCTCGACGCAAGGACGCGTCCGGCCTCGTCTCCGGGGTGCTCGCCGATCAAGAGATAGGAGCCGAGATCCGTCCTCTGCGCGTCCAGGGGAAAGGGGTCCGCGTCGTCGTTGACGCCGTCGGCATCGGCGTCCACATCGGCGTTGTCGCCGACCCCGTCACCGTCGGTATCCGCCGACTCGTGCGGGTCGGAGGGAAACACGTCGCCGTTATCGCCGACCCCATCACCGTCCGAATCGAGCGTTTCGGCGGGATCGGAAGGAAATGCGTCGGCATTGTCGCCCACGCCGTCGCCGTCGGTGTCCGCGGATTCCGCGGGATCCATGGGAAACGGATCAGCGTTATCGCCCACGCCGTCGCTGTCGGTGTCGAGCGTTTCGGTGCCGTCCAGAGGGAACGCATCAACGCCATCGGCAACACCGTCGCCGTCGTCATCGGTGTCCAGCCTGTTGCCGATCCCGTCGGCATCCGTATCGACCCAGTCCGTGGCGTCCTGCGGCAGGTCGTCGACCGGGTCCACGAATCCGTCGCCGTCGGCGTCGGGCAGCGAGTCCCTGAACGCGGCGATCTGAAAGACCACGGCATTGAGCGTCGCCACGGCGTCAGCGCCGTCGACTGCGTCGTGGTGGACTCCACAGGGCTTGCTTCGACGCAGTGAGCCGACACACTGGTGGAGCGGGCTTGAGAAGACATTGAGCCGCGTGTACGTGCCATGCTGGGGGCCGTAGGTCATGATCGTGCCGAAGTCGTGGTCGACCGCGTGCCCGCGCGACCACGTCCAGGTTCCCGCCGAGCCCTGCCAGTACGAGTGGTCCAGCCCCATCACGTGTCCGAGTTCGTGCGCAAGCGTCGTCGCGGTGCAATTGGTATGCACCGTCGCGTAGTTGGAAAACTCATCCTCGAACTCGAAGTGACCGCGATCGAACCTTGCGCCGATGAAGCGGGCAAACCCGCAAATTCCATAGTTGACCACGTTGCGCGGCCGGTACCAGACGACCAGGTCGGCGCCGTGACGCTCGGCCTGCTGGGTCTGCAAGTCCAGATAGTCGTTCGTGTTGCGCTCGCCCTCGTCGATTTCGACCTCGACCGCCCCCACGGGCCGAAAGCGAAATCCGACATCGCTGTCGGCCAGCATTTGATTCGCGAGCGTGAATTCGTGCTGGATACGCGTGGCCGGGTCGCCGTCAAAATCCGCCGGAACGCTCTGACTGTACAGAATCAGGACATCGACAACGGAATCGTCCGGAGTCGATTCCGCATCCGCGGGATCCGCGCCCACCAGTCGTTCGTTGATGTCGCCGACTCCGTCACCGTCCGTATCCCTCAGATAATCCCTGTTGTCTACGCGAAATGGCCCGCCCAGGTTCACGGACGGCGCCAGGAACAGTTGACCCCTGGCGGGGCGCTGGCCGTCGACTTCTTCGATGATCTGAAGATAGACCTCTTGCTCGCCAGTGGGAATGTCGCGTTCCTTGACCGCCACCTCGAAGCCTTGCGGCTGCAGGGTCGCGCCGGCCGCCAGGGACTCCGTGACCTTGACGATGCCGAGATACTTGGGTGATCCGGTGTCTACGCTGCGAGCAAAGACCTGAAACCAAAGCGGCCCGCTGTCCTCTGCGCGAGAACTGCTCAGACCTGCCGTCAACGTGAAGGTGTCGCCTTCGCGCGCAAATTCGCACGGACACTCGTAGTCCAGACCTTGCTGGATGGTCGCCGCGGGTACCGCGACCGGCACGCCTGCCAACAGGAGCGTCAGGCAGAGGGTAATGCCGCGAGCGAGTGAGCAGATATGCATGCCGCTGAATGCAGATTCCGGCGATGGGAGTATTCCGAACATCGGAGATCGTTACGGCGTCTGCGCCGGCGGGTGTCGAATGCGATCGCCTCGGGCATGACGCCATCCTAGCCCCACCGGCGAGCGCGGGCAACGCCAGTATCCTGGAGTTACGAAGCTAATGTTTCCGCGGAAACATTAGCAACGCGAACGCCATGCAAGTTCGTTTGACAAAAGTCAGTTTGTGATATGACATAATATGATTATTCGATATTCAAGCGATTCGTCATGTCCGATCTGCCGCCACTGGATTGCCTGCGATTCTTCGACGCCGCCGCGCGCCACGAGAATTTCGTGCGCGCTGCCGAAGAATTGGGCGTGACCCCCGCCGCCGTCGCCCACCGCATCCGCATGCTCGAAGCGCACCTGCATGGGCCGCTCTTCGATCGCTACCCGCGCGGCGTCGGGCTGAATCACCGCGGGCGCGAATACCATGGCGACATCGAGCGAATTCTCAAGGACATCCGCCAAAGCTCCGAGGTAGTCCAGGCTCGCGGTTGAACGCCTGTTCCAGATTCGTGCGCACCGCGTGCGCCCCGGTCTGGAGGGAAAATCCCTTTATGGCATAATCCGCAAAGCAATAGCCTTCGCCCGGAGATTCCATGTCGACGCTTCCGCCGCTGGAGTGCCTGCGCTACTTCGAGATCGCCGCGCGGCACGAGAGCTTCGTGCGCGCAGCCAGGGAAATCGGCGTCACGCCCGCGGCGGTGGCCTACCGCGTCAAGGTGCTGGAGGAACACCTCGGGCACAGCCTCTTCGAACGCCGTCACCGCCGCGTGTCGCTGAACGATGACGGCAAGTCCTGCCTGCTCGACGTGCAGCGCGTTCTCGCGGAGATCGGCAGGATTTCGGAGCGATACGGATCGGACCGCTCCGGGCGGCGGTTGAGCGTCGCGGCAGCGGAACCCGTTGCCGACCGGTGGCTGATGCCACGGCTGCCCGGCTTCAGGGCGCGCAGTCCGGACATTGCCATTGCGATCGAAACGGACCTGGCAGCCACCGACCCGCACGGGCAGGACGTGGACCTGTGGATTACCTACGCCGGGGAGGCCGGAGGGCCGCCCGTACCGGAGGCACAGCACGAGACGCTGTTCGAAGAGTCCATATTCCCGGTGTGCAGTCCCGCGCTGCTGGAGACGCGCTCATCGCCCGAGCAGGCGGCGGACCTGCATGGCTGGCCGTTGCTGTATCACCTGGGACGGCCCTCGGAGTGGCTGCGCTGGTTCGCCGTCAACGAGACGATGGCGCCGGACCTGACGGGCGCCTCGGGGTTCAGTCTTTGCAGCATGGTGGTGCGCGCTGCCGAGGACGGCGCGGGCGTGGCAATCGCCCGCTCGACGGTCGTCGACCGTGAGTTGCGCCACGGCACGCTGGTGCCGCTGATGGATCGGCACACCGGCCCGAGCAGCAGCTGCAACCTGGTGTCGACCGCCAGGGCGCGGTCCCGGCCGGAGGTCAGGGCATTTCGCGACTGGATTCTCGACGAAGCCGCGTCCTGGCGTCCATGGCGGAGCAATCCGGACCAGTAAAGGCGGTCAGCCGATACGCAACGGCGCCAGGACACCTTGCATCAAGCGCCCGCATTCATCGTCTTGCGTGTCGCGATCAGCGGGCGAGATGTCGTCGTCGATTCGCGCATTGTGGTAGCGCCTGAGCCAACGGTACGCGCCGGGGTCGTGCCCGGGTGAAGCGTCCGCCAGGCCGGATTCGACGAAGAGCTTGTGGCGCGACAGGAAATCGGTATAGCGATCGAAGTCGTAGTCGAAGTCGCCCAGCCCGGCCTTCAGATAGTCCAGATAGTGCAACCCCGCATCGTCCATCGTCATCAGGGTGTCGATGACGTCCATCTCGCTGCGCAGGACACCGTCCCGCACCCGCGCCGGTTGGCCGGATCCCAGCCGCCGCACGACCTCCTCCCCGACAGCGATGCGCGGCAAGTCGGCCTGGTTTGCCTCAAGTTCGCGGGCCCTTGACAGTGCGGGGCCGTAGTACGGTCCTTCAAGACCCGGCCCCACATGCAGCAGGTCCATCACCACCGCGCCCCGGACCGTGACCGAGTGGGCCAGGCAGCGCAACTGGATGTGCAACAGGTCGAGCAACTTGCGGACCAGCGGGGCGTTTCCCGCCGTCTTGTCGATCAGCGACGCGCGAACGATGACGCGCGAGGCAACCCCTGAGACTGGTTCGACGGCGGCCGCCGCCTTGCCGGCTGCGTCGTCGCCATCCTGGGGCGACAGGCAGCGGGAGAGGTCAATTTCTCCCCTGATGGCACAGGCCTCGACCCTGTCGATTGAATACGCGGGGCCAGCCACCGCCAGGTAGCTGACCATGACCAGCCTGCGGTGAGGCCCGTTTTCGAACTTGTTCAATTCGATGCTCCTTGGAGGGAGGCCTTCTCCTCACTCCGCTCGCAATGGCATCGTTGCTGCCCCAATACTGTATAGAAAATTTCGTGATGTGTCTTTTCAAAAAAGTGGAATTTCGCGAAGATGTGACCAAAATTGAGGCAATGCCCGGGAAAGGCAACCCGGAGACACGCCCGCCGGGGCCTGAAGGGCAGCGCCTGCCGGGGCCTGAAGGGAAGCGCCCGCCCGTGCCTACAGAATATCCTCCGCCAGGCTGTCGGCGACCCGGGCGGCGGCCTCGTGCACGGAGGCACGCGCCAGGTGGGCGTAGCGCACGGTGCTGGCGATCTGGCGGTGGCCCAGGAGTTTTGCGATCATCGGCAGGCTTTCGCCCAGGGCCAGGGCGCTGGAAGCGAAGCTGTGGCGCAGGTCGTGCAGGCGCACGTCGTGCAACCCCGCCCGATTGCGCAGCAGCCGCCAGGCGTTGCCCAGCCGGACCATGTGGGTGCCGGGCTT
>MKWU01006841.1_pt1 | contig 11287 bp, 6 predicted proteins | sample 809101 | NCBI WGS metagenome assembly MKWU01 (sample SAMN05860141, study PRJNA318959) | sponge metagenome | host: Aplysina aerophoba | place: Slovenia: Piran, Adriatic Sea, Gulf of Piran | collected 2013-05-07
CCTTGCCGTCCAGCAGGCCGCGGGCGTTCTCGCGCAGGCGTTTCAGGGCCCGCGGGTCGTTGCTGTCGTAGTAGCCGCGGATCTCGCCGTTGCGGTCCACCAGCACGAAGCGGGAACTGTGGAACACCACCGGATCGGGAGCGTCGTCCACCGGGGCGGCGCTCAGGCGGAAACCTTGCTGCACGATCCGCCGGATATCCTTCAGCTCCCCGGTGAGAAACAGCCAGCGCTCCGGGTCGGCGCGGTAGCGTTCGGCGTATTGCGACAGCAAGGCGGGCGAATCCGTGAGCGGATCCACCGTGATGGACACCGATCGGAGGTCGCCGTAGGCCTTCAGGTCGGCCTGCAGCGCGGCCATGGCGCGGCTCTGGAGCGGACAGGTGTCCTCGCACTTGGTGTAGATGAAGTCGGCGATCCACACGCGGCCCCGCAGGTCGCCGGCGGACACCGGCCGGCCGTTGCGTTCGACCAGCGAGAAGTCCGGCGCCGGACCGTACCGCGCAAGCCGCTCCAGTACCGGCTGGCGGGCCGGCGCCGGGGGCGTCCGGAGCTGGTGGATGACCAGCCCCACGAGGACGGCGAACAGCACGGTGCCGACGGTGACGTGGATCACGAAGCGCCGTTGCGTCATGTCCGAACCCCGCTATCCGGGCGGAATCTTCTGCAGCAGTTTGTCATCCTGGTAGAGCTCGTACCCCTTGATCAAGAGCTCATAGCCCCGGCCCGGATGATCGCTCAGATCGAGCAGCTCGAGATCCAGGATCACCACGGTGGTCACGGCGGGCTTGAGCTCGAAATCGAGGCGGATGGGTCCCACGGCATTCTTGACCCGGTCCGCAACCCCGGTCTTCCGGAGAATCCCCCGGATTCCGGTGATCTGAAGGTCCACGGCCGCGAACCGTTGCGGCCGGAGCGTGCCCCGGTACACCGTCGCCGAGGCGGTTCCGTCCTTGTACCGGGTCAGGTCCATGCGGTCGATCCGCGGCACCAACTCCAGCCACCCGGGATCGGAGGATCTCAGGCGCGGGCTCGGCGCCAGCCGCAGTTTTCCGAGGCTCAGGTCGACGCTCTTGAAATCGTCGATGGCGTCCCGGTGGTCCTTGACCCGGACCTCCAGGGTGCCTTCCGGCTGAGCCCGGGCCTCGCGGCCGGCGTCGGGAAACCGCTCGCTCGGATAGAACTGATAGGTGACATGGAACGCCTTGTTCTCGCGCGGCACGTCCCAATTCACCCGGAACACCAGCGGCAGCTCCTTTTCCTGGCCGGGTTTCAGGGTTTCCCGCAGAAAGCAGAAGCACTGGATGACGTCGAGATACTTGGCGGCCGTTTCTTTCGGCGTGTCCACGTGGCGCGCCTTGCCGGTAACGGACCGGTCGGAGAGGTTCCGGGCGCGGTAGGCGGCGTGCAGGGTCTCCCCGGGCAGGGCCAGCACCATCTCCTGGAGCGGTTCGAAGGCCCAGGGCAGCCCCTCCTTGACCTCGGCATGGAAGAATACCTTGACGGCGTCGCCCCAGTTCAGGAACACGGTCCAGCGGCCGTCCTCCCTGAGGAGGTCCAAGGACTCTTCCCCGGTGATGACCGGCAGGCGGCCGGAGCGGCTCATCTCGTCGATGGAAGCGACGATTTCCTGGCGCTTCTCCGGCGTGAACCTGTTCAGCAGGTCGGGGTCGAAACCCGCGAAAAGCTCCTGCAGCTCGGCGGAGTTGGCGTCGGGAAGGCTGATGGGGAAACGGACGGTGGTACTGTCGCCCTGGACCTCGGCCGAGAGCGGACCCACCTCGATCCGTTCGGCGAGACGCCGGGTCAGCTCCGCGGCGGCGCCCGTGAGCGAGGGATTCTCCCTCAGATACTCGGCTTCGCTCTTGGCGTGGCGGTCCCGTTTCGAGATGTATTGGTAGGCCTCGGCATAATCCTGGGCGTACACGGCCTTGAGGTAGCGTGAGACCAGGTCGTGGCCCCGTACCAGGTCCTCTTCGCCGGTGATGGCGCCGGCGGCACCGGCCCAAAGCGCAACGGCGATTGCGGCCGCAGCCCACCAACCCACCCAGGTTGGAAGACGCTTTTTGCTGTTCAAAGGATTCATGATCGGCTCGCGGAGCAACACCTTCCAATTAAAGCACGAACGTACGACAAGTGCAGGCGGCCAAGAGCCGAACGCCGGTACCCACGCGGTACGGCGTTGTGCCAGCGCTCTTCGACTTCGCTACGCGAAGCCGAAGGGCGCCATCTCACCGTATTGCTCTGCGACTCTCCTAGCGGCTCCCCCGGAGCCAGCGGCGGCCTCCCACCAGGAAAAAGACCAGCGCGAAGGTGAGGACGATCATGGCGCCCGAGGAGATGTCGATGAAGTAGCTGATGTACATGCCCGAGGCCGCGCAAACGGCGCCGATCACCGGCGACACGATCAGGAGGGTGTGAAACCGCTGGGTCAGGTAGCGGGCGATGACCGGGGGGATCACCACGGCCGCGGACACCAGGGTGACGCCGAGGATGCGCGTGGATGCCACGATGGTGACGGCCAGCAACAGGACGAAGAGCAGCTCGGTGCGGCTGGTGGAGATGCCGTAGACCGGCGCCACCTCCGGGTCGAAGGTGGAGAACAGGAGCTGGTGGCGGATGACGATCATGGCGAACACTACCGCGGCGGAGGTCAGCGCGATGACCCAGAGATCCACCGGGGTAATTCCCAACAGGTTGCCGAACAGGGCGGCCTCGAAGTCCAGCGTGAACTTCCGGTAGGTGGAGACCACCGCCACGCCCAGGGCGAAGCTCGACGTCGTCACCACTCCGATGGCGGCATCGGCGCCCACCAGCCGGCGGTGGCTGATGAGGTGGATCAGCACCGCGCTGACCAGCGCCCAGGCGCCGGCGCCGATGAAGAAGTTGACGCCCACGATGGTGCTGAGGACCGCGCCGCCGAAGAGCGCGTGGGCCAGGCCGTGGCCGATGTAGCTCATGCGCCGGAGCACGACATAGACCCCGACGTAGCCGCACACCGCCCCCACGATGGTGGCGGCGATCATGCCGTTGCGGAAGAACTCGTAAGCGAACGGCTCCAGCATCAGCGCCCGTTGGGGGAGTGGGGCCGTTCTCCCACCATGATCATGTCGCCGTGCTGGAAGACCACCATTTCGCCCTTGTAGGTCTCCCCCAGCACCTCGGCGGTAAAGACCGTCTGGGGGTCGCCCTCGGCGATGACGTGGCGGTTCAGGCACACCACCCACGGCAGGTGCGCGGCCACCCAGTTGAGGTCGTGGCTGGTGATGAGGATGGCGACGCCGGAGTGGTTGATCTCGTGGAGGAAATGGACCACCTCGTCCCGGGAGCGGATGTCCAGGCCGGAGGTGGGCTCGTCGAGCAGGATCAGCTCCGGCTCCCCCAGCAAGGCCCGGGCGATGAAAGCGGCCTGCTGCTGCCCGCCGGAAAGCTCCCGGATCTGGCGGTCCCGAAGCTCCAGCAGGTTGAGCCGCTCCATGATCTCGTGCGCCCGGGCGCGGTCTTCGGCGTCCGTGCCGCGGAACCAGTGGCGGTGCCGGGACAGGCCCAGCAACACCACCTCCTCCACCGTGATGGGAAAGCTCAGGTCGATCTGCTCCAGTTGCGGCACGTAACCCACCGCGCCGAGGGACGAGCCGTTGACCGTCACCCGGCCCTCACTGGGCCGGATGTGCCCCAGGATGGTGCGGAGCAGGGTCGTCTTGCCGCCGCCGTTGGGCCCCACCACGGCCAGGAACTGGGCCGGCCACAGCTTCAAATGGACCTGGGCGATGCCCAGGGTCTGCCGGTAACCGCTGGAGACGCCGGCGAGCTCCACGATGGGCTGTCCCTCCTCGCTCCATTCGCGGCCTCCGGCATGCCGGTGACTGTGGAGCCGCCCGTGTACGTGGTGGACCCGGTCGGTATGTTTGTGGGAGGTCACCGATCCTCCGGATTCCGGCGGGTCCGAGCACTCAAGGCGAACGGACAGAGGCTTTCCACCACCGTTCGTCCTGAGCGTAGCGCAGCGAAGTCGAAGGACCCCATTTCGAAGGACGCCATCAGATTTTGTACAGCCGCTTGGGATTCTCCGACAGGATCCGGCGCTTGGAGTCGGCCGAGACGTCCTCTCGCGCGAAGAATTCCGGCAGGTCGCCGAAGAACTCCGCCCGCGCCCGTTCGTGCGGATAGTCCGAGGGCCAGACGAGCTTCTCGTCGCCCAGGAGCTGGATGAAAAAGGGCAGGGTCCGTTCCTCGATCTCGAAGGAGAAGTAGACGTTGGGGTCCATCAGGTACTCGCTGGGCTTGCGCTTGAGGTCGCCGGCGCCCTTGCGCTCGAACTGTTCGTCGAGCACGTCCATCAGGTACGGCACCCAGCCGCAGCCCGCCTCCAGATAGGCCACCCGGAGGTTCGGGTATCGGTCGAACACCCCCTGGGAGATCATGCTGGTGGCATGGCTCATGAGCGGGATCACGTGCTTGAGGGCGCGGACCTCCCGGTAGGTGCGCAGCGGGTCGGCGAAGTTGTGGGCGCCCACGAAGCCGCCGTGTACCGCGATCATGGTGTCGAGCTCGTTGGCGGCGGCGTAGATGGGGTCGAACTCCGGGTTGCCGTAGGCCATCAGCGGCGAGGAGATGGACGGCAGGATGGCGCCCACGAAGCCCAGCTCGCCGACGCAGCGCTGGAGCTCCGTCACGCAGGCGCCGACATCGTGCACCGGCAGCAGCGCCACTCCGAGCAGGCGGTCGCTCTGGCGCATGAACTTGTCGTGAAGCCAGTCGTTGTAGGCCCGCGCCAGGTCCACCGACCACTCCACCCGCCGCACCATGCCCACGGCCGCGGCGTTGCTGGGATACAGCACGGTGGCGCTGATGCCGGCCTCGTCCAGGAAGCTCAGCCACATGGCCGCGTCCGGGACGTCCTGCTTGTGCGGGTCGACCACGCCGAACGCCCAGGAATCCTGGGGAAACAGGGAGTAATCCCGGTTGCCCGGGATGCGCCGGAACCGCTCCGGCAGATACTGGGCCATCTCCTTGTCCGGCTCCACCACGTGCCCGTCGCCGTCGATTATGGGGTAGTCCACGTTGATCATCGGTTACTTCCTTTCATTCCGGGAAGATGGCGCCCTTCGACTTCGCTCCGCTGGCGCTCCGCTACGCTCAGGGCGAACGGCTTGAGCGTAGCGCGGCTTCGCTCCGCTACGCCTGTCCTGAGTCTGGTCGAAGGGCTCAGGGCGAACGGCTTGAGCGGAGGTCTCGCAGCCATTGCGCTGAGTTTCCGACGAACTTACCACAGGTTTTGCGAAGCAAAGTCAACCCCGTTCGCCCTGAGCCCTTCGACCAGGCTCAGGACAGGCGTGGCGCAGCAAAGTCGAAGCTCAGCGCAATAGGTGCTCCGATCAAACCGTTCGCCCTGAGCGTAGCGGAGCGAAGTCGAAGGGCGCCAGCTACCGGTAGCGCGCGTGGTGGCCGGCCACCGGCGCCGGGTCCACGGCCTTGAGGGCGTCGGCGGAGCCGCCCAGCGCCGTGACGATGGTGCGGAGGTTGGCGAGCATCATGCCGGTGTACGAATGGTCCGGGTCGCCGGCCTCCCCGGGGAGGTCATCGTCCCGCAGGTTGTCGACGAACGTCGTTCCCGCTTCCCGGGCGATCTGCCGGAGCACTGGGCTGGGGAACACCTCCGACCCGAATACCGCCGGCAACTGCTCCCGCTTCAACTGGTCGATGAGCCGGGCCACCTCCCGGGGACTGGGTTCCGCGAAGCTGGATGGCTGTACCGCGCCGATGACACGGAAACCGTAACGCTTGGCGAAGTAGGGCCACGAGTCGTGATAGGTGAGGAGCCGCCGATTCCGCGGCGGTACGGTGGCCACGGCCGCGGCGGTGGCCTTGTCCAGCGCCTCGAGCTGCTTCAGGTAGCGCTCCGTGTTGGCCTCGTACACGGCCCTGCCCCCGGGGTCCTTCTCGATCAGGGCGTCACGCACCAGGCGCGCGTAGTTCATGACGTGGACGGGGTCGGGCCAGAGGTGGGGGTTGGGATGCCCCTGGTCTTCGGGGAAGCTGAAGTCGAAAAGGTAATCCTGTTCGGCGACGGTGTGGTCGCCCAGCAGCAGTACCGGCGTATCCGGCCGCTTGTTGGCGCGGGCGAGTTTGAGCGTGGGGATCTCCAGGTTGAGGCCGTTGAGGATGATGAGGTCCGCCCGCGCCATGGTCCGGGCCACGGACGGGGCCGGCCGGAAAGTGTGGGAGTTCACGCCTTCCGGCACGATGCCGGCAACCTGTGCGCGATCCCCGGCCACGTTCTCCACGATGCTGGTGATGGGCGCCACGGTGGTGACCACACGAAGGGCCGCGGCCGAAAGCTGGGCCGGTACGGCCAGCATCAACCCGAGCAGCAGCGCCAGCGCCGCACACGTCCCCGCGCCGCGGAGGCCCTGCCACTCTGTGATCCCCGCCCCTGGATTCCCGCTTTCGCGGGAATGTTGTGGAGAGAGACCGGAATGGCGGAGAAGGCGGCCGGAAGGCCGCATTCGAGGTCCGAGTGTCAACTTCATATCCCTATCCCTCCGCCATCCGCGCCGGCTCGTTGGCGCTGACGAGCTGGGTCATGACCAGGTTGGCGTAGAGGCCGTTGGACCGGAGCAGGTCGTCGTGGGTGCCCTGCTCGGCGATGGTGCCCGATTCCAGCACCACGATGCGGTCGGCGTCGCGGATGGTGGACAGCCGGTGGGCGATGACCAGCGTGGTGCGGCCCTGCACCAGCCGGTCCACCGCCTGGTGGATCAGCTCCTCGTTGATGGCGTCGAGATGCGAGGTGGCCTCGTCGAGGATCAGCACGGGGGCGTCCTTGAGCAGTGCCCGGGCGATGGCGATGCGCTGCCGCTGGCCCCCGGAAAGCTGCACCCCGCGCTCGCCCACCACGGTGTCGTAGCCGGCCGGCAGGCGGCTGATGAAACGATGGACGTGGGCCAGCCCGGCGGCTTCCTCCACCTCCTCCTGGGAGGCGTCGGGCCGCCCCAGGCGGATGTTGTCCCGCATAGTGGTGTTGAAGAGATAGGTGTCCTGGGACACCAGCGAGACCTGCTCGCGCAGGTGGTCCAGGGTGAACTCCCGGAGGTCCCGTTCCGCCAGCCGCACGGCGCCGGCGGCGGGGTCCCAGAAACGCAGCAGCATGTGCGCGCAGGTGGTCTTGCCGGCCCCCGAGGGGCCCACCAGCGCCACGGTCTGGCCCGGCTCCACGTCGAGGCACAGGTCCCGCAGCGCCAGCCCGTTGCCGGCGTCGTAGCCGAAGTTCACGTGGTCGAAACGGATGGCCGGCGGGGTGTGGCCGTTGGCCGCGAGCGCCGGCACGCCGGCGCCGTCCCGCACCGGCACCGGCTCGTCCTTCACCTGGAACACGCGGCGGCCCGACTCCAGCGTCTCCATCAGCTCCTTGACCGTGCGGGCGACGTCGGTCACCGGCCCGAAGGCCAGCAGCGCCAGCACGATGGCCAGCGGCAGCAGCGCCCGCTCCATCTCGAGCTGGCCCACCAGCCACACGCCGGTGGTCAGCACCGCCAGGGCGCCGAGGCCGGTCACCGCCTCGTTGAAGCTGGCCTGGAGCGCCTGGTCCTTGTGGAACGCGAGCTGGGTCCTGGCCAGCCGCACGCTGTTGGCCAGGACCGCGGCCACCTGGTGCTTCTCGTGGCCGAAGGCGACCACTTCGCGCATGCCCTGGATGCTGTCCACCAGGTGCGCGTTCATCTGCCCCAGCTCCCGGCGGACGGCGCCGCCCAGCCGGTCCGACCGCTTCTGGGCCAGGAACGGCGACGCCGCCAGCAGCAACAGGAACGGCGCCAGCGCCAGCATCAGCGGCCAGGCCACCGCGCCCAGCACCATCAGAATGCCGGCCGGAATCACCACCGCGATGAAGGCCGGGGTAATGGTATGGGCGAAGAAGAGCTCCACCGTCTCCACGTCGGCGCCGGCGATGCTCGCCAGGTCGCCGGAACGGCGCCGGGTCAGGTAGGCCGGAGCCAGCGGGTCCAGGGTGTTGTAGAAGTCGATGCGCATTTCCGCCAGGAGCTGGTAGGCGAGGTCGTGGGGCAGCCAGCAATCGGCCCAGGCAAGCATGGACGCGAGCCCCACCATGGACCCCAGCAGGATCAACTGGAACGCGATGTCCTCGCCGCGGATGAGCTGCCCCACCAGCAGCGCGCTGGCCGCACCGACCCCCACCACCGACGCCTGGAAGAGCACCCCGGCGGAAAACGAGACCGCGAGCTTGCGGCGGAACGGGCGCACCAGCCCCGCCAGCCGCCGCAGGACCGTGAAGGCCGACAGTGGCGCGCGGGCGGCCACGGTTGGCACGGTCGCGGCCTCGGCGGCTTCCTCGGGCTCGGCCGCCACGGCCGTGGCCGGGGCCTCGCGCTCCGCCAGCGCCTCGGCGTCGCCGGCCTGGGCCTGGGCGGCCATCAACCGGGCGTAGGTGCCGCCGCTCTCCAGCAGCTCCCGGTGGCCGCCGGTTTCCACCACCCGGCCCCGCTCCAGCACCAGTATGCGGTCCGCGTGGATGACGCTCGACAACCGGTGCGCGATGATCAGGGTGGTGCGCCCCTCCATGAGCTTGCGTAGCGCCTCGTTGATCACCGCCTCGCTCTGGGCGTCCACGCTCGACAGCGCCTCGTCGAGCACCAGGATCGGGGCGTCCTTGAGGATCGCCCGGGCGATGGCGATGCGCTGGCGCTCGCCGCCGGAGAGCCGCACGCCGCGCTCGCCCACGACGGTGTCGTAGCCGTCGGAGAGCCCGGCGATGAACTCGTGGATGTTGGCCGCCCGGGCCGCCGCTTCGATCTCCTCCGGGGTGGCCTCGGGTTTGGCCATGCGCAGGTTGTCGGCGATGGTGCCGTAGAAGAGGTACATGTCCTGGGCCACCACCGCGATGTGGCGGCGCAGGACCGCCAGAGGGATGGCGCGGATGTCGTGGCCGCCCAGGAGGACATGCCCCTGCTGGGGGTCGGCGAAGCGCAGCATCAGCGAGACCAGGGTGGACTTGCCGGCGCCGCTGGGGCCCACGACGCCGAGTTTCTCGCCCGCCCGAAGCTCCAGGGAAACGTCCCGCAGGGCGGGGCGGTTGCCTTCCTGGTATGCGAATCTCACGTCCTCGAACCGGACGGCGGGCTCGAAGCCGGCCCGGGCCGCTGCCTCGGCAGCCGCCGGCTCGCGCACCGTCACCCGGGGCTCCCACAGATCGAAGATGCCCTCGGCCGCGGCCATGGCGTTGATGCCCTGGTGGTAGAGGATCATCAGTTCCCGGATGGGGCGGAAGATCTCCGCGCCCATGATCAGGATCACGATCAGCGAGCGCACCTCCAGCTCGCCGGCGCTGACCTTGAGGGCGCCCCAGCCCAGGGCGCAGGCCGTGCCCCCCAGGATGCCGAAGGTGGCGACCCCCACCGAGACCATGTTGACCGCCAGGACGCCCATGGTCGCGCGGTAGAGATCGCGCGCCCGGGTCGCGAGGTGCTCCCCCTGGGCGCGGCTCCGGCCGAAGATCTTGAGGGTGGCGATGCCCTGGATGCTGTCCAGGAAGTCGGCGCTGAAGGCGCCGTAGGAGGCGCGGCGGCGGCGGCTGCTCTCCCCGGTGAACACCAGGAACAGCGGGGTCTCGAGCAGCGTCACCAGGGCGAAAGCCACGAAGATGAGCCCGATGACGAGGTCGAAGGACGCCATCAGAAAGAAGATCAGCACCGGCGCGATGCCCGCCACCACCATCTGCGGCAGGAACTGGCCGTAGAAGACCTGGAGCCGCTCCACCCCCTCGCCCAGCGACACCAGCACGTCGCCGGTCCGCTCCTGGTTGAAGTGTCCCGGGCCCAGGTCGAGGGCGTGCCGGTAGAGCTTGTCGTGCAAGCCTTCCTTCACCCGGGCGGCGGTCTCCTGGCTCACCAGGTCCCGCAGGTATTGGAACAGCGCGCGCAGCGCGATGAAGCCGGCCACGGCCGCCAGGTAGGGAATGAGGGACGAGAACGCCGCGCCGGTGAGCACCCCGGCGATGATCAGGCCGGAAAAGGCCAGCCGCGAGATGCCGGCGGCCACCGCGCACAGGCCGAGCATCGCGGACGCGGCGATGCGCCCGCGTACCCCGCGGGTATGGGTCAGCAGTCTTCGGTCCAGGTACATGAAGTCATCAGTCTCTCGGTTTCATCACACTAAAAGGTCAACGTCGCGAATACAAGGCGGGCCGGCGGTGAGGCCGGTGGCCGGGTCTACGCGTCCGGTTCACGGCCTGTTTATAGGCGAAAGAAGATATTAGGGCATTCTAACTTTAGGTATTGCATACCAGGGACTAATGAAGTATGGATGCGGAAATTATCTCACCGGAGGGAGACCGTGCAATGACGAAGCGAGCAGTAAGGACCACAATGCTGGTGGCTGTGGCGGCGGTCCTGGGCCTGTCCATGGGGATCGTTTCGAGCGCCGGCGCCAACGGTGAAGTCAACATCTACTCCTACCGGCAGCCGTTCCTCATCAAGCCGATGCTGAACGCTTTTACCCACCAGACGGGGATCAAGACCAACGTCGTGTTCGCGCCCAAGGGGATGATCACGCGCCTGCAGAAGGAGGGCAAGAACAGTCCGGCCGACGTCGTCCTGACGGTGGACATTGGGCGGATCAATGACGCGGTGGAAGCGGGCGTGCTGCAACCGGTGAAGACGAAGAAGCTGACCGCGAACGTTCCGTCTTGGGACCGGGACCCGGCGGGCCTGTGGTACGCGCTCACGCGACGGGCGCGCATCGTCTACGCATCCCGGGAGAGGGTGAAGCCGGGCGATCTTTCCACTTACGAGGCGCTGACCGATCCCAAGTGGAAGGGCCGCATCTGCATCCGGTCGTCGCAAAACGCCTACAACGTGGCGTTGCTGGCCTCCCTTGTGGCGCATCACGGAGAGGCCAAGGCGGAGGAGTGGGCCAAGGGGCTGAAGGCCAACTTGGCGCGCAAGCCTCAGGGTAACGACCGGGCCCAGGTCAAGGCCATCTTCGCGGGCGAGTGCGACATCTCCCTGGGCAACTCCTACTACATGGGCAAGATGCTCACCGACGAGAAGCAGATCGCGTGGGCGGAATCCGTGTTCCTTTTCTTCCCCAACCAGGACGGCCGTGGCGCCCACATGAACATCAGCGGCGCCGGCGTTACCAAGCACGCGCCGCGGAAGGACAACGCCATCAAGCTGCTGGAATTCCTGAGCGACGACCTGGCGCAGAAGATGTACGCCGAGCAGAACTTCGAATATCCCGTCAAGCCCGGCGTGCCCTGGTCCGGCCTGGTGGA
>MKWU01006842.1_pt1 | contig 11286 bp, 9 predicted proteins | sample 809101 | NCBI WGS metagenome assembly MKWU01 (sample SAMN05860141, study PRJNA318959) | sponge metagenome | host: Aplysina aerophoba | place: Slovenia: Piran, Adriatic Sea, Gulf of Piran | collected 2013-05-07
GCCTCACGACCGCGAAGATTGAAGGCAAGTTCTCCCTGCGCGCCTGGCCCACGGGCGAGATCGCGATGGACGATGTCTTCGTTCCCGAAGAGAACAGATTTCCCCACGCACGGGGCCTCGGCGGGCCATTCGGCTGCCTCAACAAGGCGCGCTACGGCATCGCTTGGGGGTCGATGGGATCGGCCGAATTCTGCTGGCACGCGGCCCGGCAATACACGCTCGACCGCCATGCCTTCGGCCGCCCGCTGGCGCAGACCCAGCTGATCCAGAAGAAGCTCGCCGACATGCAGACGGAGATCGCGCTGGGGCTCCAGGGCGCGCTTCGCGTCGGGCGGCTGATGGACGAGGGCAGGGTGGCGCCGGAGATGATCTCGCTGGTCAAGCGCAACAATTGTGGCAAGGCGCTCGATATCGCCCGGGTTGCCCGCGACATGCACGGCGGCAACGGCGTCAGCGACGAATATCATGTCGTGCGCCACTCGATGAATCTGGAGGCCGTCAACACCTATGAGGGAACGCACGACGTGCATGCGCTGATCCTCGGCCGCGCCCAGACCGGCCTCCAGGCGTTCTCGTGAGGCCGGCGATGCCGACGCAGAGGGAAAAAGCCGAACGGTTCCGGGCCCTGCATGAGGGCGAGGGACCGTTCGTTGTCGCCAACCCGTTCGACGCCGGTTCGGCGAGAATCCTCGCCGCAATGGGCTTCGCGGCGCTCGCGACTACCAGCGGCGGGTTCGCCGGAACCATGGGGCGCCGGGACGGAGAGGTGACACGGGACGAGGCGCTGGCCCATGCGCGGGCGGTCGTTGAAGCCGTGGACGTACCGGTTTCGGCCGACTTCGAAAACGGCTTCGGCCACGAGCCCGGCGAAGCGGCGCGGACTGTCGAACTGGCGATCGGCGCCGGTCTCGCGGGATGCTCTATCGAGGATGCGACCCTGGGGCTCGACGAGCCGCTCTACGACATCGAGACGGCGGCGGCCCGGATAGCGGCATCCTCCGCGGCCGTGCATGCGACGGACATTCCGTTCGTCCTTACCGGGCGGGCGGAAGGTTTCATGCGCGGCAGGCCGGACCTCGACGACATCATCGCGCGCCTTCGGGCCTATGAGGCTGCGGGCGCCGATGTGCTGATGGCGCCGGCATTGCCCGACATGGCCGCCGTCCGCAAGGTCTGCGCCTCGCTGACAAAGCCGTTCAGCTTCATGGCCGGGATCCCGGGCAGGTCGTTTCCGGTGAAGGACCTGGCGGCGGCCGGGGTTCGCCGCATCTCCCTGGCGACCTCGCTCTACCGTACCGCCATGGGCAGCGTCGAGGCCGCCGCCCGGGAGGTGCGGGACAAGGGCACCTTCACCTATGTGGAAGACGCGATGCCGTCGAAGGACCTCGCCGACTATATGGGGCCGTAGCCCTGTTCGAGCCGCGTTTGGACAGCCGAGTTCACAAACGCTTGCGCATGTAGATGCGCGGAAATCCCTTCTCGGTGCGGCGCTCGACCTCCTCGTAGCCGTTGCGCGCATACAGGGCGAAGTTCTCGGTCATCAGTTCGTGGGTATAGAGGTCGATGGCGCCGTATCCGAGCCGGCGCGCTTCGGCCTCGGCGAGCAGCATGAGGCGGCGGCCGATTCCTTCTCCCTGCCTCTCCGGGCGAACGGCGACATTGTCGAGCAGGATGGTTCCCTGCTCTTCGATCAGGACAATCGCTCCGGCAATCTCGCCGCCGGTCTCGATCACGAAGACGCGATGATTGCGGACCGTCTCGGTGTAGTCGTCGAGCATCGGTCCGGGCGGTTCGCCGATGCGTTCGATATACGGGGAGTAGGCTGCCTCGACGCAGCGGGCGATGGCCGCAGCGTCGGCGGCTGTGGCGGGGCGGAGTCTGTGTCCGTCGGCTGGCGCAGGACGGTCGTTCGGCATCACCGGGGAGAAACGCCTGTTTGCGGAAACAGGGCGCCCGGCGAAGACCGGCTGCGGATCAGGAATGCGAAGAGCTTCAGGGTCAGGTCGTTATCGTCCGCTTCGAGCAATTCCCGTCTCTTCGGGTCGAGCACCATAGTGCGACAGGGTGTGCGGGCAACCGCGGTGAACGAGGCCTCATGTTCGGAGAACGCGGCCCAGGGTTCAAGCACGGCGCCCGGGCCGCATTGGTACATCCGTTTCCCTTCGGGACCATGAACGGAAACCTGGCCCGAAATCAGGAAATGCGCTCCATCCTGCGCATGGCCCCGTTCGGCCAGCATGTCTCCCGATGCGAACTCTCGCGGCGCCAGCCAGGGTCGAAGCTGCTCGATCAGCGCTTCGAACACGATCTGTGCGCCGAGGTGGCGTTCCAGATCGTCGGCAACCCGGTCCAGCAGGTGGCCGCGAACGTCGCGCGGGGCCTGGGAGAACTCGTCGGATGCCAGAGCGAGAAGCGCGTCCTCTCCACTTTCGAGGCCGTGGTCGAGGTCCCTCTCGAATTGGATGATACCTCGATCCGCGGCAGTAAGGTGGCTCCGGAGGTTTGCCTCCAACTGGGCCGAAGCCGCGCAAATCGTCAACTTCGTTCCGCCTTCGATCGAGCGGGCGAACTGGCGCAACAGGTCTATGGCGGAGAAGTCGCAGCCGGACACGGCCTCGAAGTCCAGCACAATACAAGCCGGCGGCTGCGCCTCTCGCATCGGTCCCTTGAGACGGTCCACGAGACGGTGAGCGGTGCCGAAAAAGATGTAACCGCGTAGCCGATAGACGCGCAAACGGTTGCCGCGTTCCAGCAGTATGGCGCGATCGGGTATCGATCGGATCCTTGTAGAGCTGCGCTGTCGTCCGGTGAATTCCTGCGCCACGACTTCCACCCGGCTGAGGCGGAAAGCGAACAGCACCAGCGTGGCGACCATTCCCATGCCGACGCCCTCGATGAATCCGAATGCCGCGATGACGATGCAGATCAGCACGATGATGCCGTAATCGGTCCAGTGCAGCCACCTTTGGGCCTTGAACAGCCAGGTGAACATCAGATCGCCGCCGATAAAGAAGAGCACGCCGCCGATAATCGACACGGGGAGCAACTCCAAAAGCCCCGTACCGAAGAACAGGCACAGGCCCAGCACGATGGCGACCGCGATACCAAGCCACGGGGTATCGACCCCAAGCCTGTTGAACGGCAGCGTCAGACCGAAGGACTGGCAGCCCGACGCGCTCCCCCCGGCGGCCGCGCATATGCCCGCGATGCCGGCCGCGCGGAACTCCCTGTCCAGGTCGACCTCCACGCCGGTCGCCACTTCCAGCCCGTTCACATAGACCAGCAAACAGAGCAGCGTGACCAAAGTGGTGGCAAGAAGTTCAGGCGTGTGCGCGGCGATGAAGGCCCAGTCCGCATCCAGCAGGTCGCCGATGCCGAAGGCCGGCCACGGGGCGCCTTCCTGCGAGATCCCTGCCAACAGCAGGCTCCGCGCCTTGGCCTCCTGCAAGGAAATGTCGAAGAACAGCAGGCCCAGATGGTAAAGCGCGCCCACGATGATGAAGCTGCCCAACATGGCAAGAAAACTGCCGGTACGATTCACCACGAGTATCAGGACGGCGCCGTATACGACCCCGGGAGCCCATTTCCATACCACGTCCGCATCGAGGAGGCGGGGAAGCGTCGGCCAATCGACGGTCACGCCGCTCATCACGGAAATCGAGGCCATGACCAGGAGGCACCCCGTTCCGGCGAAGAAGCCACCTGCGACCGGATAGGGGATGAAACGAAAGAAATTCGCCAGGCGGAAATACCCGACCGCCACGAAAAACGCCCCTGTGAGCAGGCTGGAGAGAACCAGCAACGCCGCCATGGTCATGAACGCCGCATTTCCCGGCCCTTCGACCGTGCTGGCCACGATGGCCGCGCCGAGTGTCCCGAGCACGGTCGCCGGCACTTCTTGGGGAAGTCCGATCACGCCCGGATAGCTGCTGATAACGCCGATCAGCAAACACATGGCCATGGCCCCGAACAGCATCATGCCGGCGCCCTGCACGGCGAACGACAGCAACGGCCCACCGAACACAATTGTCGAAAGGGCGAGGCTCTGGATGACAACGATCGCCGCAATCAGGAAACTTGCGGCCAGAGCCTTGAGCATTCTGGACGACCCCAGGTCGGCTCTCAACTCCGACAACAGGTTCGCCTGGCCCGCTTTAATTTTCATGCGGATATCGCAAGTTAGAGCGTCCGCCCATTATAAGGGATACAAATGGGCAAATAAGGAATGCAAATGGGTAAAGCGCGAAATTCGCCCGATTTGGTATGCAAGGACAGTACGGTACCGATGAAAAATGTGCTCCACGACTGCCCCCGCTTGCCAATGCTAATGCACCGACCAGCCTTCCGAGACACTAGCGCACCGGGGGTAATGCAGACAAGGTCAATTCAGATGTCTCCGGAGTTGTCAAAAGCGTGACAAGCCTTCGAGAAGGTTTTTCGTCCCCCTATTGTCGCGAATAGTCACCAAAACTAGGCAAATTGTGGTGTTCCCGGACGCAGTGTGCGACTTGTTGCGATTATTGCCGGTCTCTGCGGGCCTGCGTTCCGGTCGAGCCCGCTAACGCTGCCGGCCGCGTCCGCGCCTCTTCCGGCCGGCGACGGCGCCCTTGGCGATCCGGGCGATCGGTTTGGCCATGGCAGCCTCCAGGCCCATGTCCAACGACCTGAGCCGCTTGATCTCGTCGCGAAGCCGCGCGGCTTCCTCGAATTCCAGGTCCGCCGCAGCGGCGCGCATCTGTTTTTCAAGCTCGGCCAGCGTCGTTTCCAGATTGTGTCCGATGGTCGCCTGCTCCTCGGCGAAGCCGGTGTCCACGGTCACGCTGTCGCGCGCATAAACACTCTTCAAGATGTCGGAGATGCCCTTGCGCACGCTTTCCGGCGTGATGCCCCTGGCCTCGTTGTAGGCGTGCTGCTTCTCGCGTCGGCGATTCGTCTCCTCCAGGGCCGAGCCGAGCGACCGCGTTTCCCGGTCGGCATACAGGATGACGCGCCCGTCCACATTGCGGGCCGCGCGGCCAATGGTCTGGATGAGCGAAGTGTATGAGCGCAGATAGCCTTCCTTGTCCGCGTCGAGGATGGCGACCAGCGCGCATTCCGGTATGTCCAGCCCTTCGCGCAGCAGGTTGATGCCGATCAGCACGTCGAAGGCGCCGAGGCGCAGGTCGCGGATGATCTCGATGCGCTCCAGCGTCTCCACGTCCGAATGCAGGTAGCGCACCCGGATGCCGGCCTCGTGCATGTATTCGGTCAGATCCTCCGCCATGCGCTTGGTGAGGGTCGTGACGAGCACGCGCTCGCCCTTGAGAGCCGCTTCCCGGCATTCCGCCATCAGGTCGTCCACCTGGTGCTCGGTCGGGCGGACGATGCAGACCGGGTCGATGAGGCCGGTCGGGCGGACCAGCTGCTCGACGACGACGCCCTCGACGCGGTCCAGCTCCCAGGGTCCGGGCGTCGCGGAGACAAGCAGCGTCTGCGGGCGCATCTCGTCCCATTCCTCGAATTTGAGCGGGCGATTGTCGATGCAGGACGGCAGGCGGAAGCCGAACTCGGCCAGCGTCGACTTGCGCGCATAGTCTCCGCGGAACATGCCGCCCACCTGCGGCACCGACACATGGCTCTCGTCCACGATCAGCAGCGCGTCGGGCGGCAGATATTCGAACAATGTCGGCGGTGGTTGGCCCGGCGCGCGGCCCGTGAGATAGCGGGAATAGTTCTCGATGCCGGCGCAGGAGCCGGTGGAGACGATCATCTCCAGGTCGAAGACGGTGCGCTGCTCCAGCCGCTGCGCCTCCAGCAGCTTGCCCTGGGCCTCCAGTTCTTCGAGGCGCTGCTTGAGTTCGATCCGGATGCTCTGGGCCGCCTGCATCAGGGTGGGCTTCGGTGTCACATAGTGGCTGTTGGGAAACACCCGGATGGACCCCAGCGCCGCGGCGCGCTCGCCGGTCAGCGGGTCGAATTCGTGGATCGCCTCCACCTCGTCGTCCCAGAGCGTCAGCCGCCAGGCGCGGTCCTCCATATGGGCGGGGAAAATCTCGATGCTGTCGCCCCGGACCCGGAATGCGCCGCGATGGAAGTTGTTGTCGTTGCGCCGGTATTGCAGTTCGACGAGCCGCTTGAGGAAGGCGTCCCGGTCGAGCCGCTTGCCGGCTGTCGCCACTGCCGTCATCTCGGCATAGGTCTCGACCGCGCCGATGCCGTAAATGCAGGAGACGCTGGCGACGATTACGACATCGCGCCGCTCCAGCAGGGCGCGCGTCGCCGAGTGGCGCATCCGGTCGATCTCCTCGTTGATCGAGGCTTCTTTCTCGACATAGGTGTCGGTGCGCGGAACGTAGGCTTCGGGCTGGTAGTAGTCGTAGTAGGAGACGAAATACTCGACGGCGTTGTCCGGGAAGAGGCCTTTCATCTCGGCATAGAGCTGGGCTGCAAGCGTCTTGTTCGGCGCCATGATGAGCGTCGGGCGCCCCATCTCGCGGATGACATGGGCGGCCGTGAAGGTCTTGCCCGAGCCGGTGACGCCGAGCAGCACCTGTTCGCGCTCGCCGCGGCGGAGGCCGTCGAGGAGTTCGGCGATGGCCTCCGGCTGGTCGCCTGCCGGCTCGAAGTCCGACGAAATGCGGAACGCGGCCCGCTCCGGAGCCGGCATGCCGGCTTGCGCGGCGAGCGGCGTTTGAAGCGGTTGAGCCATCGGCGCGACCGGTCAGAGCCAGTCGGGGACGGGCAGGCCGGCTTCTTTCAGGAAGGCCGGGTTCCAGAGCTTCGCCGAGTAGCGCTGGCCGAGATCGCAAAGCAGGGTGACGACGGTATGGCCGGGGCCGAGTTCCTTCGCTGCCCGGATCGCGCCTGCCACGTTGATGCCGCTGGAGAGCCCGACGCAGAACCCCTCTTCTTTGAGCAGGTCGAAGACGATCGGCAGCGCCTCGGAGTCGGGTATCAGATACGGGAAATCGACCTCGAGTCCCTCCAGATTGGCCGTCACGCGCCCCTGGCCGATGCCCTCGCTGATGGAGCTGCCTTCCGACTTGAGCTCGCCGTTCGCATACCATTCGTAGAGCGCGGCGCCCTGAGGGTCGGCAAGCGCAATCTTGATGTTCCGGTTGCGCTCAAGCAGGCCCATGGCTGTGCCGGCCAGCGTGCCGCCGGTGCCGACGGCAGAGACGAACGCATCCACCTTGCCGTCCGTCTGCGACCAGATTTCGGGCCCGGTGGTCTCGATATGGATCTGGCGGTTGGCGACGTTGTCGAACTGGTTGGCCCAGATGGCGCCTTGCTTGTGCGTTGCTGCAAGCTCTTCCGCCAATCGGCCGGAAACATGGACATAATTGCCTGGGTCGCGATAGGGCACGGCAGGCACCTCGCGCAGGTCGGCGCCGCAAAGCCGCAGCATCTGCTTCTTTTCTTCCGCTTGCGTTTCGGGAATTACGATAACAGTCCGATAGCCGCGCGCATTGCCGACCAGCGCGAGCCCGATGCCGGTATTACCGGCGGTCCCTTCGACGATGATGCCGCCGGGCTCCAACTGCCCCCTGGCCTCGGCATCGCGGATGATGCCGAGCGCCGCCCGATCCTTCACCGACCCGCCCGGATTGAGGAACTCCAGCTTGGCGAGCACCTCACAGCCGGTGAGCTCGGAGGCTTTCCGGAGACGCACCAGCGGCGTATTGCCGATGGTGTCAATGAAGCCGTCGCGAATGTTCATGATTCCTTAGCCCGGATTTCTCACCAATGTCATGGCCTGCGCGGCGCTGTCGGGCCGGCAGGGTAGATAAAGACGCGTAGCGCGATGCGGGGCATCGGGCAAGCGGCTTGACGCCCCCTGTCGGCCCGACGGCGCCGCCCTTCGTGTCGCGTCCAGCCGCTCGCCCGCTGTAGCGCAGGCCTCAAGCGTAGGCTCCGCTACGCTTTTCGGCCCGCTCCTTGCGGATCGAACGCCTGAACGTGTCGCAGGCCGTGACCTTGGTGGGAAATCCGGGCTGGCCCTTGCCGCGCGCCGAGTGCAAGTCATATAAGCGGAATATCGGCGGCGAGGAAGGGCGCTCGGCGATGGGCCTGCTGAAGGAGATCGACAGCTATATCGACCGCGACCCGGCGCTGCGCTCACGGCTGGAAGTGGTGCTGGCGTATCCGGGCTTTCACGCGCTGGTCTTTTACCGGATCGCCAACTGGCTCTGGCGCAAGCGCTTCTATCTCATCGGCCGGTTCGTCAGCCATCTGGGCCGAGGCTTCACCGGCATCGAGATCCATCCGGGCGCGACCATCGGCCAGCGGCTCTTTATCGATCACGGCATGGGGGTCGTCATCGGTGAGACGGCGGAGCTCGGCAACGATGTCACGCTCTACCAGGGAGTTACGCTTGGCACCACCTCGACCGCGAAGGGCAAGCGCCACCCGACGCTCGCTGACGGCGTGATCGTTGGGTCGGGCGCTCAGGTGCTGGGGCCGTTCACGGTGGGCGAGGGCGCGCGGATCGGCGCCAATGCGGTGGTTCTCAAGGCCGTGCCCGCCGGCGCAACCATGACGGGTATCCCGGCAAAGATGGCGCAGCCGCGAAGCCGCAGGCAGCCGGAGAGCTTCGTCGCCTACGGCACTCCTGAGGGCGTAACCAACCCCGACAGCCGTTCGATCCGCTCGCTGGCCGAAACGGTGAAGCGGCTGGAGGCGCGGGTGGGCGAACTGGAGCGGGAACTCGACGAACGCGGCCGCGACGGCGAGAGCGAAGACCGTTCGCCGCGAATCGGAACTGCCGGTTAGCCCGCATACAAATACTGTTATTCGAAAAGGAGAAGACCGTCATGGCGCGTCTGCCCATGCCCGAAACCCTGAGCGAACGCCAGCGCGAGGTTCTCGACGCGATTTCCGCCGGTCCGCGCGGCGGCGCTCGCGGCCCCTTTGCTGCTCTGTTACGCAGTCCCGAGCTCTGCGAGCGGGCCCAGTTGCTGGGAGCGTTCTGCCGCTTCGGCACGAGCCTCGGTCCACGGCTCTCGGAGCTTGCCATCCTGGTGACGGCGCGGGAGTGGACGGCGCAGTACGAGTGGTATGCCCATGCGCGGCTCGCCCGCGAAGCCGGTTTGGACGGGGAGATTGTGGAGGCCATCAAGGCGCGGAGGCGGCCGGAGGGGATGGCGGCGGACGAGGCCGCGGTCTACGACCTGTCCTCCGAGCTCTACGCGACGAAGCGCGTGAGCGACGCCACCTATGACCGCGCTGTCGCGGCTCTGGGCGAAACGGGTGTCGTCGAGACCATCGGCGTCATGGGCTATTACTGCCTGGTTTCGATGGCGCTGAACGTCTCCGGCGTCGAACTCCCGGAGGGCGAGCCGGAGCCGCTCAGCCTGTAGCCATCTAGCCGCGGCGTCCGCGGCCGCGGTGCTTCATCAGCCCGTCGAGCGCCTGGCGCTGCTCGTCGTTCAGCGTGGCAAACCAGCCGTCGAAGGCCGGACGGACATCGCTGAGGACCGCCGCCGCCGTCTTCGTGGCCGCTTCGGCAATGGCGAGCTTCGCCGGTAGCGTCTTCTCGGCGCGCAGCGCTTCGGTCTCCGCGCAGGTCTCGCCGACCTTTTCGCTTCCCGCCCGCACGGCGCCGGTCAGCCGGTCCCAGGCGGTCCGCTGTTCGGGCGTGAACGCCATGAAGGTCTCGGCGAAGGTGATCGCGGCCTCGATATGCTCGCCGCGCGCGTCGCTGCACAATTTCCGCTCCATGCCGCCCCGGCCGTGGCGGTAGCCGGCGAGCGTGATCGCGGCCTGGCCGGTGGCCACGCCCTGGCGGATGTCGGGCGACACGGCCCAGGCGCCGACCGCACCCAGGCTTGCGAGGCCCAGCCCGCCGGCGATGAGGATGACCTTGAGTTTCATGGGATGTCCTTCCTTCGGTTCTGCCGGCCGCAATGGCCGGATACGCCCTTATCTGGGGCCTGCCTGTAACGCACCCATGTCCCGGCCGCCGGCATTTGGCAACGAAGCATTGCGGACGCCGGCCCCGTTACGCTTCGTTACAAGATTTCCTCCGGCTCGCCGTTTCGACCGCCTAAACTCCGGTCCGTGAACAGCAGCCCGCATATCCTGGTTGTCGATGACGACCGTGAAATCCGCGACCTGCTCGCCCGGTTCCTGCGCAAGCACGGGTTCCGGGTGGAGACCGCTGCCGACGGCAAGGCAATGTTCCGGACATTGTCGGCGGGGCGCTTCGATCTGGTGGTGCTCGACCTGATGCTGCCGGGCGAGGACGGCCTCAGCCTCTGCCGCAGGGTCCGGGCGGAGTCCGACCTGCCGATCGTCATGCTCACGGCAATCGGGGAGGATACCGACCGCATCGTCGGGCTCGAGATGGGCGCCGACGACTATCTCGCCAAGCCGTTCAATCCGCGCGAGCTGCTGGCCCGCATCCGAGCCGTGCTGCGCCGCGCCCCGGAAATGCGCCAGCGGCCGGAGGCGGACCCATCCCGGACCTACCGCTTCCAGGGCTGGGTACTGGATGCCGGTCGGCGCAGCCTCCACGCGCCCGACGGCGCGCTGGTGGACCTGACCGGCGGCGAGTTCGACCTGCTGCTGGCGCTTGTCGAGCATCCGGGCCGGGTGCTGAACCGGGACCAGCTTCTGGACCTCACCCGCGGGCGCGAAGCCGGGCCGTTCGATCGCAGCGTCGATGTCCAGGTGAGCCGCCTGCGCCGCAAGATCGAGGAAGACGCGAAGCAACCGGAGCTCATCAAGACGGTGCGCGGCGGCGGCTATGTCTTTGCCGGCGCGGTGCGCGAAGGCCCGTGACCCGCTGGCTGCTCCGCCTCTGGCCGGAAGGCATTGCCGGCCGCCTCGGCCTGCTGCTTCTGGCCGCGCTGGCGGTGTTCTGTCTTGCGGCGGCGCTGGTCTATCTGGATGAGCGGCGCGACCGCGCGGTGGACAATTTCGGCCGCGCCATGTCGGTCCGGATGACGGCCATGATGGAGTTTCTGGAAGAAACGCCGGCGGACGGGAGGCAGCGGCTGCAGACCGTGCTGTCGGACCGGCGGTTTCGAGTGAGGCTGCTGCCGGGACAGCCGCAGGGCCAGGAATGGATGCCGCCTGCCCGCGTCGATATGGATGCCGCCCGCCACCTGCAAGTGCTCCAGCCTCGGCCGGTGCTCATGCGCCGGGGCGGCGCGGGCCCGAAGGACAGGCACGGCAGACCCCGCATTGCCGTGGCGGTCGCGCTGGAAGACGGCGCGTGGGCCGAATTCATCATCCGGCGGCCCTATTGGCCGCGCTCCGGGCCGCTGATCTGGCTCGGCCTGACGGCGCTGCTGGTTGTCGGGG
>MKWU01006843.1_pt1 | contig 11286 bp, 7 predicted proteins | sample 809101 | NCBI WGS metagenome assembly MKWU01 (sample SAMN05860141, study PRJNA318959) | sponge metagenome | host: Aplysina aerophoba | place: Slovenia: Piran, Adriatic Sea, Gulf of Piran | collected 2013-05-07
CGGGACCGAGCGGCGTGCGCAACGTGATCGCCGACGTGCCAACGACCGGCGTCTCGCCTCAGGACTTCATCCGGGTCGTGGCGCGGCTCGGCGACGGCCGCGAACTCGAGGACGTCGAACTGCTCCATGGCGCCGAGTTCAGCAGCGAGATCGACGTCCAGCTCGTCCAGCTCCAGGTTCTGGTCGTCGACCGCGGCGGAGACCCGGTTACCGGTCTCCGGCCCGAGGACTTCGAGGTCCGCGAGGACGGCGAGACGCGCCAGGTGGAGAACCTCTACGTCTCGAACGACGTGCCCCTTTCGCTCGGTCTCGCGATCGATTCTTCCGGCAGCATGAAGCCCATCTGGCAGCAGACCAACTCGATCGCGGCGGCGTTCTTCGACGGCGCGCTGACCTGGCGCGACCAGGCGTTCCTCGTCGACTTCGATTCCACCCTGCGCCTCGTGCAGCCGCTCACCGGCAGCAAGCCGCTGCTGGCCCGCGGCCTGGAACGGCTCTTCCCGCAGGGCAACACCGCCCTGTACGACGCGATCCTGTTCTCGCTGCTCCAGTACGGCGACGCGCCCGGCCGGCGGGCCCTGGTCGTCGTCACGGACGGCTACGACTCGAACAGCCGCTCCGACCCCACCCGGGCGATCGACTTCGGCAAACGTCTCGGCGTCCCCGTCTACGTCGTCGCCATGCGATCGGTCGGCTTCGGGCCGACGACGATGGAAGACGCGAACCTCCGCAACAGCATGCGACTGATCACCGGGCCGACCGGCGGGCGCCTGTTCCAGATCGAGTCGATCGACCAGATGGCGCGCGTGTTCGACCACATCGCGGAGGAACTCCGGCGGCAGTACGTGCTGACCTACTACAGCGAGCGCCCGCTCGGCGCCGCCGTGGAGCCCGACGTGCGCGTGCAACGGAAGGGGCTCAAGGTGCGGAGCGCCCTGCCGCTCGAGGCGATCGAGTAGTTGGAGCTGGGCGAACGCCAGTGAACACCGGCCCTCGCCATCAAGCTGACGCGACCTGGACCGTTGCCATCCTCGCCCCGGTACTGGTCCTGGGGCTAGCGGCCCTCGAACGGATCCACGCTCAGGATCACGGCGCCGAAGACCTTTCGACAACCGGCGCCGTCCTAGCCTCCGGCGTGTTGGGGTCCTGGATCCTGAACGAAGAACTCAGCGAAGATCCTGGGCTCAGGGCCGCGCAGGCGGCACGGGACGGGCGGTGGACCTCGTCGACCCTGCTGGAGCAGGCAAGGAACGTCGCTGATCGACGCCCGTCCATCCTCATGGGGATCGAGGACGACTCGCTTCTGGTCCTCGATGCCCAGGGCGAGATCCACGTCTTTCCACTCGACGGCGCGTGGCAGTTCCTCGACCCCCAAGGCCGGGGCCGGGCCCGCGGATCCGGCGACTCGCTCTCGATCGAGACCGTCGCGACGGACTGGCTAGGCGTTGACACGTTCGTCCGTGAGCAGGACCGACTCGTGCGCTCCACGCACTTGCGAAGCCGCAGACTGGCCAACGCCGGGGTGAAGTTCCTCACCGTCTATGATCGCCCGCCGGCCGACCCGGCATCGGATCGCGCCTTCGTCGACACGGTGGGCGGCTTCGCCAGGCCAGCGACGATTCTCATCGTGCCGCCGGAGCGGGGCTACCGCCAGTTGCTCAGCGGCAGGGTCGGGTTTCAGATGTTGGTCATCGATCCGGCGGTTGCCGGCGTCGAGTACCGTCTCGACGGTGGTCCCCCGAAGAGGATCAGGCAGCCACGCCATCGGACCTACATCGAACTCCACGATCCGCCACGCGAGCAGACGCTCGAGGTCTTCGCGTACGACGCCGAACGCGAACTCCTGGGCACCGACAGGCTCATCCTCAACCGGATCGACGGGCCCGCGGCGATCCGCATTGCAAGCATCCGCAGCCAACCGGGCGACGGCGCCCCGGCCGTCCTCGCCGGCGCCATGGTCTCACCGCCCTGGTCCGCGCAACTCGAGCGGGTCGAGTTCTACCGCAACGAGAGCCTCGTCGCTGCCCTGGAGGACTTCGGCGAAGCCACGCGAGCCCGGCCCCCGCCGACGATCCACGTCGAGGCGCTGATCGAAGATCCCCAGCCGAACGACTTCGTTCGTGTCAAGGCAAAGCTCACCGACGGCCGCGAACTGGAGGACGCCCAACTCCTCCAGGGAGGCGACTACCAGGCCGAGATCGATGTTCACCTCGTTCAGATCCAGGTGCTCGTCACGGACCGCGAAGGCAACCCGGTGAGCGGACTCACGCCGGAGGACTTCGAGATCCGGGAAGGCAGCAGGCGAATCAAGCCGGAACAGCTTCACACCGCACACGACGTCCGCCTGCTCCTGGGTCTCGCGATCGACTCGTCGGACAGCATGCGGCCCGCTTGGAGTCATCTGCGGCATGTAGCCACGACCTTCCTCGACACCTCCCTGGCGCCCGATGACTCCGGCTTCCTGGTCGACTTCGACGACACCGTCCGTCTCCTGCAGCCGCCGACCGCCGACAAGCGACGGTTGAAGGCACACCTCGGGCAACTGGTCCCGGGCGGCGGCACGGCCCTGAACGACGGGCTTCTGTTCTCGCTGCTGCAGTTCCGCCGGGAGCCCGGGCGGCGAGCGCTGGTCGTGGTCACCGACGGCGTCGACGTCGACAGCCGCTCGCGATGGCAGCAGGCCCCCGATTTCGCCGAGCGCCTGGGGATTCCGATCTACTTCATCGAACTCGACCGGTCGGCCAAGCCCGTGATCGCAAACGGCAGTCTCGCCAGCCGAACGCCTGACGCGACGCTGCTGCGCGAGCAGGCGCGCAGGCGGCTCAGACGAATCAGCCGGCACACCGGCGGGCGCCACTTCCACATCGACCTCGTCGCCCACGACGTGTCATGGCCCAGGCGGATCGACCGGGCATTCGCCCAGATCGAAGAGGATTTACGCCATCAGCACGTCCTCACCTACTACGCGGACAAGCCACCCGGCGCTCACGCCAAGCCCGACATCCGGGTAACCGCGCGCGGACTCACGCTCCGGAGTGCGGTGGCCCTCGGGGCGATCGAGTAGTCCCGCGGCCCGAGATCACAAGTGGCACCCGTCATACCAGGCGCTCAACTCGACACCCTCATGGTCCGGGTCATGGAAGGCACCCTCGTTCTACTCGACGATCGGGGCGATGTCGCGCGCTACCCCCAGGAAGGACGGTTCCAGGGCAGGCACGTCAGCGGACGCGGCGTTCGAACCGACGATTCCCTCACGATCGAGACCGCCGGCGCCGACTGGCAGCGGATCGAGACGTTCTACCGTGACGGCGACCGACTGGTGCTGATCAACGAACTCCGGGACCGGCGGCGCCGCAGCGTGAAGGTCCGCACCGTCTACGACCGGCCGGGCAGGCTATCCGCCACGAACCCGCAAAGGGCGGCCGACGTCCCGGAGCGCGAAGCGATCCGCATCGTGCCGCCGCAACGCCGGCACCGCGAACTGCTGAGCGGCAGAGTTGAAGCCCAGACCCTGATCATCGATCCACTGATCGTGGCGGTCGACTTCGAAGCCATCGTCACCGCGCCGCGCAGCGCTACGCTGGAGCGGGTCGACTTCTATCGCGGCGACCAGCAAGCAGCGTCCGTGCACGACTTCGGCGACCAGGCGACACGCGGCGCGGCGGGCACGGTCACCGTCGACGCCCGGATGGAGTACCGACCCGCCGACGGCTTCGTCCGAGTTAGCGCGACCCTCGCCGACGGCCGCTCGATGGAGGACGCCGAACTGGTCCAGGGCGCCGATTACCGGAGCGAGATCGACGTTCAACTGGTCCAGCTCCAGGTGCTGGTGACAGACGGCTACGGCAACTCCGTCAGCGGTTTGAAACCGGGTGACTTCAAGATCCGGGAGGGCGGCAGGCGGCGCCGGCCAGAGGCCCTGCTCCGTGCCCGGGACGTCCCCCTGGTTCTGGGGCTGGCGATCGATTCGTCCGACAGCATGCTACGGATCTGGACGGAGTTGACGGACGTTGCAGCGGGCTTCCTCGATGCCACCCTGGCGACCGGCGACCGCGCCTTTCTGGTCGACTTCGACGACACGGTGAGCCTGCGGCAGCCACTCACCCAGGACAATGCGCTGCTCCTGCGGGGCATCGATCGACTCATCCCCTTCGGCGGCACCGCGATCAACGACGGGATCCTGTTCTCGCTCCTGCAGTACGGGCGTGAGCCCGGCCGCCGCGCCCTCGTCGTGGTGACCGACGGTGACGACGAGCACAGCCGCTCACGGCCCGAACAGTCCGCGGACTACGCGGCGAGTCTCGGCCTGCCGATCTACTTCATCGAACTCGACCCGACCGCCACGCGGACCGAGACGAAAGACGGCTGGGTTGTTACCGATGTCTCAGCGGCATTGCGGCGCAAGAAGGCACGGAAGCGACTCGAGCGGATCAGCCGGCAGACCGGCGGTCGTCTCTTCCACATCACCCTTGCCTCCGAGGATCCGCCCTGGACCGAACAGATCGAGCAGGTCTTCGATCAGATCGAAACGGACCTCCGGCACCAGCACGTCCTGACGTACTACAGTGACCGGCCCCCGGGCACCGCAGTCAATCCCCAAGTCCATCTGACCCGGCCCGGGCTCCGGCTGCAAAGCGCCGTGCCGCTCGTCGACTAGGTAGAGGGGGCCGGAATGTCCGCCCGACAGGACCTTCTCACCTCAACATGACCCGGAACACCGACAACCGGAGCCAACGGCGGCGCCCGCACTGCGTCCGATCGGCGGCACTGACGCTGCTGATGCTGGCGCTGGCCCTCCAGGCGCCCAGCGCGGGGCAGGTTCCCAGTGAACCCGTACCCGGCAGTCCCGGCGGGCCCACCATCGGCCAGGGTCAAACCTTCTCCGAACTCCTCGGTCCATGGATCAGGAACGACGGGTTCAGCGAACATCCGGTCCAAAAGGCCCGGAGCCTCGGTCTGGCACCGGAACAGGCCTCGTCGATGCGCGCGGTCGCACAGAGCGTCGCCGACAAGTACGCCACCGTGATGATCAGGACTGTCGAGAACCGACTCGTCATCCTCGACAGCCGCGGCGGCACACTGATCCTGCCAATCGACGGCAAGGAGCACCGCCTCGGCCGCGGTCTCACGGCGAGCATCCTCGAGGCCGGCGAGAAGCTCACGATCGAGATGGTCGCCGCAGACGGTCGGCAGGTGGAGACCTTCCTTCGGGACGGCGAGTGGCTCGTGCGGTCGACCGACGTGGAACCCCGCGGCCTGCCCTCGCTGCAGGTCGACACGGTCTACGAGCGGCCCGGACCGACACCGGACGCTAACGACCTGCCGGCCTCCCCCGCGGCCATCCGGATCGTGCCGCCCGAGCGCGGGTACGGCGAGCTGCTCACCGGACGGGTCGAGATTCAGACCTTGGTCATCGACCCGCGGACCGTCAGAGTCGAGTTCATCCTGAACGGCAGGCGCACCGGGCGGGCCCGGAAGCGTCCGTTCCGGACTCGCATCCGCCTGGCCAACCCACCGCGCCGCCAGACGCTCGAGGTTCTGGCCTACGCCGAAGACAACGAGTACCTGGGCCGGGACGAGTTCGTGCTCAACCGGATCGACAGGCCGTTCGCGGTCCGCATCGGAGAGATCAGCGGGTTGCAGGCGGACGCGGGCGCCCCGATCCACGTAGCGGCATCCGTGTCGCTGCCGCACTCGGCGATGCTCGAACGGGTCGAGTTCTACCGCAGCGAGTCTCTCGTGCAAGCGGTACGCGACTTTGGCGAAGAGTCCCCAGACGGCCCCGCCCGCACAACTCTCGTCGAGGCGTCGATCGAGGACACCCGGGCGGACGACTTCATCCGCGTCGTGGCGAAGCTGGCCGACGGCCGCGAACGAGAAGACGCGAAACTCATCCAGGGGGCCGAGTATCAGAGCGAGATCGACGTCCAGTTGGTCCAGTTCCAGGTTCTCGTCACGGACCGCGAAGGGAACCCGGTGAGCGGGCTCTCGCCAGAGGACTTCGAGATCCGCGACAACGGCCGGAAGCGGACCGCGGTGGCGCTTCACACCGCCTACGACGTGCCCCTGATCCTTGGTCTCGCGATCGACTCGTCGGACAGCATGCTGCCCGTCTGGAGCCGCCTGAAGTTCATCGCGCGGAGCTTCCTCGAGACCGCGGTCACGCCGGGCGACCGGGCCTTCCTGGTCGACTTCGACGACTCGATCCGTCTGGCCCAGCCGCTGACGGGGGACCGCCAGTTGCTGGCCGACCGACTCGACTACCTCGTCCCGATGGGCGGCACGGCGCTGAACGACGGGCTCCTCTTCTCTCTTCTCCAGTACCGCAGCGAACCCGGTCGACGGGCGCTGGTCGTCATCACCGACGGCGCCGACCAGCACAGCCGTTCCCGGCCCGAACAGTCCAGCGAGTTCGCGGAGCGCCTGGGCCTGCCGATCTACTTCATCGAGCTGGACGCATCCCAACCGGGAGACGCCGGCGGTGTGTTCCTCCCACGCGACCGCAGGCGACTCCAGCGCATCGCCGAACAGACGGGCGGCCGCCTCCTCCGCCTTCCACTCCACGGCGACACGCCGTGGTGGGCCGAACCCATCGAGCAGATCTTCGACCGGATCGAAGAGGACCTGCGCCACCAGCATGTGCTCACCTACTACAGCGACCAACCTCGCGGAGCGCCGGTCGAGCCGGAGATCCGGGTGATCAGGCGAGATCTGAAACTGCGGAGCGCGGTGCCTCTCGAGGCGATCGACTAGGGCGGGCCAAAGAGAAACCGGATGAACACGGCCGACCCAGACCAGACCCACGCCACCAAGACGATGGTCGCGGCCGCACTTGCCCTGGTGACCTGCATAGCGCTCCCGGGGCCGGCAAGGGCCCAAGCGCCCTCGGCCGGCGAGAAGAAGCCCCCCGATTCCTCTGCTCAACCCACACAGGCGAAACCAGCGCCTTCACCTGGTTCCTTCCAGAACGACGCGGCGGAGCACCGCAGCCAGCCGACCGCCATTCGCATCATTCCGCCCAGCCGCGGACATCGCGAGCGGCTCAGCGGGCGCATCGAGATCCAGACCCTGATCATCGATCCATCGATCGAGACCGTTGAGTTCCTCCTCGACGGTAGCCGAACACGGCGCGTCACGAAGAAGCCCTACACGACCCGTGTGAAACTTGCCGATCCGGCCCGCGAGCAAGCGCTCGAAGTCCGGGGCTACGACGCTCAGGGCCAGCACCTGGCCAAGGACAGCATCGTCCTGAACCGCGTCAACACGGCGTTTGCCGTCCGCATCGCGGAGATCCGCCGCGTGGAGGTGGGCGACTACGCAATGGTCCGTGTCGAAGCTGCTGTCTCCGTACCGCGGTCCGCAAGCCTTGAACGGGTCGAGTTCTACCGGGGCCAACACCTGGTCGAGGCTCTGCGCGACTTCGACGAGGAAGCGGCTCTTGAGGCTCCTCGCATGATCGCGGTCGAGAGCCTGATGGAGTTGGCGGCCGCCGACAACTTCGTTCGCGTGGTGGCGAAGCTCGCCGACGGCCGCGAGTGGGAGGACGCGGAACTTCTGCAGGGCACCGACTACAGGGGCGAGATCGACGTCCAACTCGTTCAGCTCCAGGTGCTGGTCACGAACCGCCAGGGCAATCCCGCAAGCGACCTGGAGCCGGACGACTTCCAAGTCTGGGAGAACGGTGAGCAGCGTCCCGTGGAGGGTCTGCACCATGCCGGCGATGTCCCGCTCGTTCTGGGTCTCGCGCTCGATTCTTCGAAGAGCGTGCTGCCCATCCGCAGGCACTTGATCGACCTGTCCGCGAGGTTTCTCGAAACCGCCTTGTCGTCGGGCGACCGCGCCTTCCTGGTCCACTTCAACCAGACTGTGCGCGTGCTCCAACCTCCGACCGGTCACAAGCAGCTACTCACGAGTCGATTGAACTACCTCGACCCGAAGGGTGGTACCGCGCTCAACGATGCGATCCTCTTCTCCCTGCTGCAGTACCGTGCCGAGCCGGGTCGCCGCGCCCTGGTCGTGGTGACGGACGGCTTCGACGAACACAGCCGGTCCGAACCGAACCAATCCGCCGACTTCGCCGAACGCCTGGGCCTTCCGATCTACTTCATCCAACTGAATCGGTCGAACACCAGGGACCTCGTCAACCGAGCACGGGGCATGTCCCACTCCGCCACCAGCAGGCTAAGAGAACACCGGAGAGCCCGGCAGCACCTCCTGCGGATCAGCGAGCAGACCGGCGGACGACTCTTCACGATCGAGCTCTTTACTGGAAGTGCTCCCTGGACCGAGCAGCTCAAGCAGGTCTTCGACCAGATCCAGGACGATCTGAGGCGCCAGTACGTGCTCACCTACTACAGCAGCCAGCCGACTGGCGTCGCCATCGTGCCGGAGGTCCGGGTGACCCGGCGCGGACTCACGTTGCGAAGCGCCGTGCCGCTCGAGTAGACGGCATGAGAGTCCTCCCGTAAGAGCTGCCATGCGATTCCGAACCAGCCACGCCGTTCCGGCCGTCATCGCGCTGGCGGCCTGGTGCTCCAGCCCGCAACCCGGGGGCGCCCAAGAAGGTCGCGGCCAGGAACAGGAAATCCTCGACGCGGGCGTCCCCCCCGTCAACCTGCTCGGTCCCTGGATGAGGAACCCGGAGCGCAGCGAAGATCCCATCGCGCGAATCGCGAGCGTCTGGCCCGAACCGGAACTGGTTCCGCGAGCCCTGCGGGAACCCGCGGAGGGCCTCGACGACCGTCTCGCTACGGTTCTGATCAAGTTCGACGGGGACTTGCTCACCGTGCTGGACGGCCGGGGCGAGTACAGGTCCTTCAGCCCGGAGGAAGTCGGAGACCGGCTACGGCGACGCCTCCGTTCGTCTTCCCCGTACGCGACGTTGACGGACGACGGCTTCCGGATCGAGAGGTACATCGTCGGGTGGACCTGGAGCGACGACTTCACGCGGCAGAACGACCAGCTCGTCCGGACGACCACGATTCGTGGCGGCTCGGCGCGCACGCTGGACATTCGAACGGTGTACAACCCGGTGGGAGACGAGCATCCCTCCGCCGCCCCCGCCACCGGACCTCTGAATCCGGCGGCACGAGCGGCGGCGATCCGCATCCTGCCGCCTGAGCGCGAGTACCGCGAACTCCTGAGCGGCAGCGTCGAAATCCGGACCCTGGTCACCCATCCAGCCATCCGAAGGGTCGAGTTTCTGCTCGACGGCACGCCGGTACAGCGGAAACGGAGACGGCCCTTCAAGGCCCGGCTCGACCTGGCGGCCCCGCCGCGCGAGCAGACGCTCGAGGTCCGAGCCTACGACGCCGAGGGCCGGCTAGCCGCCGGAGACGCGATCGTTCTGAACCGGATCGAGACACCCTTCGGCCTCCGAATCACCGCGCTTCGGGGCGAGGACGTCGATGGGAAACCCGCGGTTCGGGTCGCCGCCGATGTCTCGCTGCCGCGGGACGCGGTTCTTGAGAGCGTGGACTTCTACCGCAGCGAAGATCTGGTGGTGGGGCGGGAGGACTTCGACTCAGGGACCAATGGCGGTGCGGCCCGCACGATCTCGGTCGACGCGCTGGTCCGGGACGTGTCGGCGAGCGATTTCGTCCGGGTAAGGGTCAGGCTGGCCGACGGCCGCGAGCTGGAAGACGCGCAGCTCCTCCAGGGCGCCGACTACCAGGACGAGATCGATGTCCAACTGGTCCAGCTCCAGGTACTCGTCGTGGATGACGGCGGCAGTCCGGTCTCGCGCCTGCAGCCGGACGACTTCGAGATACGTGAGGGTGGCGCGAGGCTGCCTGTCGAGGCCCTCTACACCGCGACCGACGTCCCCCTGGCACTTGGGTTCGCGATCGACTCATCGGAGAGCATGCTTCCGATCTGGCGCCAGTTGAAGTACGCGGCGACGAGCTTCCTCGACGAGATCCTGACGCACAGGGACAGGGCCTTCCTGGTCGACTTCGATCGGTCAGTACGGCTGCGGCAACCCCTGACCGGCAACAAAGGCCTGCTCGCACGCTGGCTGCACCGGGTCACACCCTGGGGAGGAACGGCCCTGAGCGACGGCATCCTGTTCTCGCTCCTGCAGTACGAAGACGCCCCCGGCCGCCGTGCCCTGGTCATGGTCACGGACGGCGCTGACCTGCACAGCCGCAAGGGGCCGGAAGACCCCGCCGACTTCGCGCGGCGGTTGGGGCTTCCGATCTACTTCGTGGAGATGGACAACCTGCTAACGAAGCTCGTGAACGGTCCGAACGGCAGAACCCTGACCAGCCGCGATACCCACTCGCAGGCTCGCAAACGGATCCGCCGCATCAGTCAGGAAACGGGAGGCCGTCACTTTGCCATCGACCCCCTCGCCGACGACCCGCCCTGGACCGAACGGATCAAGGAGGTCTTCGACCAGATCGAGGAAGACCTCCGTCATCAGCACGTGCTGACCTACTACAGCAGCCAGCCACGGGGCGCCCCGATCAGACCCGAGGTCCGAGTCATAGGGCCTGGGCTCAAGCTGCGCAGCGCGGTGCCGCTGAAGGCGATCGAGTAACGCCGGCCCGGGTGAAGGCCCCCGGAACCGGGAGCTTGCCCGGCAGACACCCGGTGCGCCGGCGCGAAAGCGCCGGTCTCCGGTCGTCCCGCCGCGCCTGCCAAAGGGGCTTACTGGCCGCCGCCGCTCGCCGCCGCTTCCCGCTCCTGGGCGCGGGCGCCGGACAGGATGTTCGTCAGGCCGTAGTTGCCCTCGTGGCAGGCGTACTCGAAGATCGGATCCTCGGTGCGGGCGAGCCGGATCATCATCGTCCAGGGCCGGACCCAGGTTGCTTCGTTCACGGGACACGCGGTACTACGACTGGCGGCTATTCTGGGGAGCGACTCGCTCGTGCCACACTCCGTTGAGGCGCTGGTGATCCTGCCGTAGAGGTACTAGATGCTCGCGTTCTTCATCTTCTGGTTGCTCATGTCGATCGCGTTCCTGGTCCTGATCATGGTCGACCAGGTGCGCGACCTCCGGCCGCCAAAGGACCGGAAGACACGGTGGTCCTGGCCGAGCCGAATCAAGAAACCGAAGAAGATGCGGCGTGGCGGAAGCACCATCGACAGACAAACACCAGCAATAGGAGACAGATCGAATGGCCCAGAGTGATGGGAAGAACACCGCGATGCGCTTGAGCCAGTCCGTAGCCGTCGAACGTCACGAGGAGCCGGGACTTGGCGTCGTCGGCGCGATCTGGATCGATAATCCGCCGGTCAACGCTCTGAGCCAGCACGTGCGTGAAGGCCTCGCGGCGGCGGTGC
>MKWU01006844.1_pt1 | contig 11286 bp, 13 predicted proteins | sample 809101 | NCBI WGS metagenome assembly MKWU01 (sample SAMN05860141, study PRJNA318959) | sponge metagenome | host: Aplysina aerophoba | place: Slovenia: Piran, Adriatic Sea, Gulf of Piran | collected 2013-05-07
AAAAAGCAGCAGACATCGCCTTAGCCATGGAAACAGCAGCAAAGAATGCAGCCACGTTACAGGGGACAGGAGCTGGAGAGGAGGGCGGAGGATTAACTGTCCATCAAGTGCAGACAAAGGCAGCCTCCAATGTGTCCACTCGATCCCTTGCTTCTCCAGTCTCTGGATTGTGCTACCGGTGTGTAGGGAACATGTGGCCATAAAGTGTGGCCACAGGGATACCAAATGTTTCCGCTGTGGAAAGATTGGATATTGCTCGACTGTGTAGAAGCAAGGACAAGGGTAACGGCTGGAAGCAACAGCCTCTAAATGTGGTAAGGCAGTCTGAACAGTGTAGTCAGTTACCTACGGCTGTAGAGGAAGGGCTGAATGATGAGTATAACATGTATTACATGTCGCCTGCTTCCACGGGCAAAAGCAATCCCATACAGGTGTTCCTTAAGATGGATGGGCAAACCGTCTCCATGGAAGTTGACACTGGAGCTTCTGTTTCCATCATCTCAGAAACAGAGCACAGGCGACGTTGGGCGGGGGCACCACTATGTCGCTCAGCGCACTTATACTGGAAAGCCACTGAAGGTGGTAGGGCGGCTATGGTAGATGTAATCTATGGATAACAGAAAGCTTGGTTACCCCTGGTCGTAGTTGCAGGAGAGGGACCCTGCCTCATGGGAAAAAAACTGGCTTCAGCAATTGCGGTTAGATTGGCCAACAATTTGCACCGTACAGTTTTCTCCACTGCATGTTTTCCGGGATGAGCTGGGTACGCTGAAGGATTACAAGGCTGTGATTAGAGTAGACCCCTCAGTACTGCCAAAGTTTTGCAAGGCGCGCTCCTTGCCCTATGCTCTGCAAGCCAAGGTGGACCAGGAGCTGGACCGGCTAGTAGCCGAGGGGATTCTGGAGCCCGTGCAGTATGCGGAGTGGGCAGCACCTATTGTGCCGGTATTGAAGAGTGATCGATCAGTCCGTATCTGCAGGGATTTTAAGCAGACGGTTAACAAAGCTACGCAGAAGGGATTGTTCCGATCGATAGACACGGCTTCCTTTTGGGGTGTCTTCCACTCTGGGAATTTTTCAATGAGTGATGGAGGAAGTTTTGCAAGGAATTCCCAAGGTGGTTGTTTATCTGGATGACATTTTGGCTGCCAGTGACTCCGAGGAAGAGCATGAGAATCTCCTTGACACAATCCTAAGCTGGATTGAAGCAGCGGGATTACGGCTCCGTAAGTCTAAATGCTATTTGGGGTTTCCTCTGTCACCTACTTGGGACATAAAATTGATGCTGAAGGCGTACATACAATGCCTGAGAAGGTGCAGGCTGTGCATGATGCTCCCTCACCTACCGATGTAGCTCAGCTCAGATCCTACCTGGGGTTGCTTTCCTCCTATAGCAGGCTCCTTCCCCAGTTGTCTACAGTGACTACAGTGACAGCGCCGCTCAATCAACTGCTGCGGGCCTCACAGCCCTGGAAGTGGACGAGAACGGAAGAGCAAGCTTTCCAGGCCTCCAAGAGATTGCTATTGTCCTCTCAAGTATTAATGCATTTTAATCTGGATCTAGACGTGGTTTTGTCCTGTGATGCCTCCGCCTATGGCATTGGGGCGGTCTTGCCAGATGGGACTGAGTGACCCATTGCATTGCCTCTCCCTCCCTTACTTCCACTGAAAGGAAGTACGCACAAATGGAAAGGGAGAGGGGCTGTGTATTCGGTGTGAAAAGATTTCACAACTACCTGTATCACAAGCCATTGGTGAGTCTCTTCAATGAGCAGAGGGCTATTCCTGCTCATGCGTCAGCCCGCATTCAGCGGTGAGCTTTGACTTTGGCTGCCTACCAGTATGTTCTCAGATTCCGTACCACTGCCCAGAATAGCAATGCAGATGCCATGATCCGACTTCCCTTACTGGGTCCCACGGGAGAGCCACCTGTACCAGCGGAGACTTTATTGCTCCTAGATCAACTCAACGCTTCTCCTGTGACAGCTGCTCAAATTAGGAAATGGACCAGTCATGACCCCAGACTGGCATGAGTGTTGAGATTGATTCAGGAGGGGTAGCCAAGTGAATGTGAGAAGGAGCTACAACCATTCAGGTCACGTCATACAGAGTTGTCAGTGTGCAGGATGGATGTATCCATCTACAATCTTAATGTCCCTAATATAATAATAACCTGGAGCCCATGCTTGTCATACACACACACACACACACACATGTATATATACACCCAAGCATTCAGACATACCCGTGCCCTGGTAAATGAAGTCTGCCTTCATCATTCATCACACAACTTCTGCCAGAGAATACCACATATATCAATCCTACAATAGGACCAAGATAAATGCACACATGCATGCATTTTCACCTTTGATAAACACAATAGTTTTGGGAAATTCTGTGACAGAGGTCAATGCTGACATCGTGCATGAAATGTCCTCAGCAACAATCTCAACATTCTTCTTGGCACAAATGCTGTAAACTATATTGGGTGACTGTCGGGGTTGTCAGCAATGACTACCAGCCTATGCAGGGAAAGCACTCCAGAAACTTTCTTGAAGACTGCTACTGTTGCTGTAGCCGTGTATGCCATCACATTGACACTTGAAGGTAGAAAACTTCTCAGAACTCCAAGATGGCAAAATGATCTCCTGAAATGTCCCCTATTGCAAAGATATCATCCATGTCATGACTTCATGGGAATGGCAAAATGGCAAAAATAAGAGATGTGCCATACCCAGTTGGTAACGTTGTTTCCTTTCAAAAAGGCACCAATGGCACCCAGTGGCTTAGGCTTCAGGCTTCAGGCTTCAGACTTAAGTAGCCCATTGAGGCCAATACCTTTTGTCAGAGCAGCAACAGCTAGTTCTGACAGCAATAACTCAGTCAATTTCTCCATCGTTCACACTTGTGGAGATGTGTAAATTGCTTAAACGTGATGTACATGAGTTGGTGTGGTGTGGGTATCACGATTCAGTGATTAACACATTTTCATCGATGGCACTTGCCGCAAATCGTCTTAAAATGGTGCTTCATTGCTACACGCATCCTACATGTCTTCATATCAAATTGTTTGCTGCTTCAATTTACTCCCTGCCATATTTCTCCAGGCAGAGCATTGAAAGGTGCGAGACTTGTATATAATAATTATATTCATGGCCATTACATCATCATTTATCATTCATCAGCCATCCAAGAATGCTTTGGCAGTGCACAGAATGGCATATAGGTTATGTGCCAGACCCTTCCTTCCGACCAATGACGTCAGTCTGTAAAAATGGAGGGAGGAAGCAGTCTAGCTATGCAAGACAAATTTACTTATGTTTTCACTGTATACTAGGTTTTCCTACGTGAAATACAGCTTGCTAATCTTAGAATAGAAGTTTAGCTCCCTGATCAAGCTTGTTGTTACTCCTGTTCATTACTCTCAGCAATGCTATGAGGGCTGTAAGTCGGGAACCAACAAACTAGACACGCTGCAAACAATATGACACATTTCCCAAAGTTAGTGTCGCTCCTGTCCCTTGTCCGAGGCAGTAGTGCAGACCACGCTGATGCTATTGAGTTATATGACAGTTACATATCTAATGCATGCTGCAATCTATATAACTATAGATTGTTTGAAAACCACTGTTGCATTTACCACCGTCTATTTAGTTTGCTTACTCAGCTCGCTCCTCCCCAGAATGGCCTGGTTCAACCCTCCAATGACTCGTGATGCACACTCAACCCTTGCTTCTACTTCTCGTTGGATACTGCCATCACCACTGATCATAATCCCTAGGTACTTCATAGTGTCTCCTGTTCATTTCCAATCCTTACCTGGCACTCCTCTCTTTTCCTTGGTACTCTCATCACTTTAGACTACTTCCAATTTACAAACATATGCAGGTTACAAAATTTAGGCCTGTAGAAAACTCTCTATCAATAACCACTTTCTCTAGGGTGAGACCCTGAGATTTGTGGATAGTAATTGCCCATGCCAGCTTGAGGGGCACCTGCAGTCGTTAGCAGTGGCCGTGTGATGAGGACCAGCAGCGGTGAAGAGGAGCAATAAGTACTCTGTTGTCAGGAAAGGTGGGACAAAAGTATTTGTTGCCTGATGAAGCCATACATCAAAGCAAGCAACCATGGGTAAACCTGGGATAACACGTACTGAGGGTTAGTTAACAACCTGGGGTGTAATTTATCACCCTGCAGCGTTAGTTATCACCCTGTGGGGTTAGTTATCACCCTGTGGGGTTAGTTATCGACCTGAGGGGTCAGTTATAGACTGCTGCTTCAAAGTGAGGTCTTAAATGTTTGCACCAATCATTCATTAGTAATACAACAATGTGTATACGTGGGCACATTCAGTTTCATATTAATAAGTAAATTAATAGAATGTAAACGTAATAATGTTAGAAGTTAAGGAATTCACTTATGTCAATATTAGAGTAGTCTTCTTGTTGCTGAGGCTGAGGCTGTTGAGTACTGATGTTGATGGTACAGTTGCTGAGCGTACGGCCACTGAACTGTGGTATTGGTGCTGGGTGTGGCAACAGAGGATGCTGAATGTAACATGGTTGCCATGGTGGCTGCAGCATTGGACTGGGTTGCATGACTGGCAGTACCACTTGAGGTGTTGGAGGAATAGCAGCGCCTTGCTTCTCCTGCGTAGGTTTTGTACCTCTAGGACACGGCAGACATCCATCACTCGCTCCTCTGCTATGCGCTCATATTTCCTCAATGCTTCCAATGATCTGAGCCCTGTTCTCCGTTGCACTAGCTTTTCTGGGACATTGCTGTGAAACAACTCTGTTGCTTCATAAGGCTGTGATTTGTCACACCCTTTCCCAAACCTCCATCACTGAACATTGTCTTCATCATGCTTTGCAATGTGGTCTTTCCAACAGGAATGCTGTAAAACCATGGAGCAAGGGAGTCCTTAGGGGCAACACTCTTGGGTTTCATGTAGAAAAGGTCCTTTTGTTTTGCTTCAGCAGGCAGCTTCTGAATGTACTTGTCTAGTCAGAGGACATGACACCTATCAGTATTCTCGCTCTCATACTGCCGAACAGTCTTATTTTCCATCTTCAGTTGCTTCAGCCCACCACTTCTGTTCTTTGAACCTCACTCAGTATAGGTGTAGCACACCCTCATGGATCCTTGCAGAGACACAACTTCTCTCTTTAATTGGCTGAGCTTCAGTTCATGATGTTCTTGCCCACCACGCAGACAGAAGTTCTTCCTGTTATGGAAAAATACACAGTTAAGCAACCCTTGGGCGTATCAGGGTTCAGCACTCTTGACCGCCAGAACTTCTCTACATCTTCTCTGGTGAGAAGTTCAGTGCTTTTACTGGAACAGCCAACACCCTCCTGATGCAGTTTCCTGTAATAGGAGTCTAGTATCTTTCGCAAATCATGAAATTCATGGTCACACATGAAGTTCACCTCAGTGCTAAGTGCTGAATTGAGATGGCGCTGCAACCCAAAGAGTAAAAGTTGCAATGTTTTTGGTGGGTAGTGCTTTCCATCCTGCCATCACACTTGTACTACAAAGCGCCCCAGCCAATTGCTCAAACTGCTCGAATCCTTCCCTTCCAAAAGGTCTGTTGGAACTCTCTCAGAAAAAGCGCTGTTTCTGTCTTCAACCCAGCTGTTAAACACCTTTATGGATCATACCGTATTGCAAATGGTTGTCTTCGACTGATATCCTGCCTGAAGGTCCTCAAAATCGTTGTTCGTTATGTGGAAGTCAAACCTGAAGACTTTGCAGAAGCCGAACAGTCGTTCTTCGCTGCGCACTTTGCCATTTCACTTCTCTACGAAACAGAATAAAGCATTCACAAATTGCTATAGTAACATTCGGGTAGTTCATTCGATAACTCGATTCGATGGATGAGCGTTTGAGCTACACTCTAGCCTGTTCGAATTCGGTCGCTTGGCTGATTTATCACCCTCAGGCGCTTTGCGCCGTCGGGTGATAAAGCAGCCAGCGCCCTCGTGACCATGTTATAACTATTACTTGCCACAACCTGCTATAACAACAATGGGCAGGGCAGGTGAGTCTTAAGTCATGTAGCAGATAGCTCGTACAGTTCCCATTGCTCTGTTGTCGGGGCCAACATAAACCCCGATAATGCTAGTAAGCATCACACGTGCTGACTGGACCAGGCAGATAACTGCTTCCAATTCTTCTGCATAATTAGCTGAAGCTGAGGTTGCATTTGGTCTAGTGTGGACAGCCTTGGACAGCCTTGATAGTGACAGTGAGCTTGCCACTGGCCTAGAAGTGAGCCACATGGTATTTGGCCACAGGTTCAACAGTTGGAATGAGTTGGAGGGCAGTGGAGAAGGGAGAGATGTTCTGAATTGGGATTGCGGGTCATGACACATTTCCAGTCACTGACTGCGACTTTGGCATCTCTCATTCAGAGCAGGATGTCTCAGAACTAAACCTCCTTTTGATTTTGGCCAGCTTGGTGCATTCCCTGATCCAGAATCGCAGCTGGCTGGAAGGTCTAGTAGGCTGCTCTTCTCTGGTGTGATATTTCTGATTGAGAGTTCGTGGTGTAGAGAGGAAGTCCATAACTGGAGGATACTGGGCAGAATCTCTAATCAGTAACAGGAGCAACCTCAAAAAAGTTCCTAAGAGTGGTGAGGGAAGGCCTGGTGAAGACGTCTGTAATTCATGTATTTGCTTGGACAAATTGTGATGTGATCAGATCACCACAGCCTCACCCAATGGGGTTACCAATGCAATCCGCGCCAATAGTGAGGCCTCCACCACCTATGCCAAGGCTGGGGCCATCACCTGTGCAGGGCCCATATAGAAGTATTTGCAACTTTCCTCAGAGTCGTGATGAAGATGACAGATGATTAGATGACTCGGATTGACCAACATACATGCATATGCACACGTTACTACTTACAACATTGTTTTGCATTATTACCTCCAGTTGATCAGTATACAATTACATACAATACATGAAAATATGTTACAATGTTCAGTCAAAGTAATCTCCGAGTCCACTTCTGATAATCTCTGCTGTAGCTGACACACCTGCGGTTACAGTAGCATTGGCTACATCTTCTGATGTTTCATCTTCGCATGACTAGTCGTAGTCTAAGTTATCACCTGTACTACACAGAGATTGTGCAGAATGCAGCATGCAGAAACCAGAGTGGGCATCAAGCTGACATCTGTGTCTTATATCTTCATCAGGGACCTCCAGGGTCCCTTCAAATGACTAAATGCACATTCCATGACTACTCGAGCCCTGCTCAGCTGGTAATTAATTGCCTTTGTTCTCAAGTTAACGGACCAGTGGCTGTGTTAGGTTTCATTGGCAAGGGAAGCAAAGGGTATGCAGGGTCTCTAAGGATAACGATAGGCACATCCACCCCATCAATGCACTGCTTACTGTCTGGTATAAGATGACCAACCTCGTCTTTAGCAAAAGCAGTGAAACTTGCTAAAATACAGTCATCATAACAACTCACTGGTCATCCAACAAAAATTCTCACTAACTTGTATTCGTGATCCACTAGTGTGCTTCCAACAGAATGGAATGATGTCCTTTTCTACTGTAGTAGTCTAGTGGGTCTTACTTTAGGGTTAGGATAAGAATATGGTGTCCATTGATCGTGCCAAACCATTGTTGATATCTCCATGTATGTAAAAGTGTCACATATGGATTTGTTGCAAACATTCTAACCCGCATACCTTGTCTTTATACATTATACGGCATTCAGTATGTATCATTCATTGGAGAAATTTTACATATACTACCCAGATATTTTCTCATACATAGATCACCATCTAACTGAAAGAGCTTCTAACAGTGCGTTTAAATGCCTAGGCAGGGTGCTTGATCCACAATGCTGCAACTGGGAGCAGTTAGTCTTGTGTAGTCAGAGCACCATTTTTAAGGCTTGGAGCTGTAAACATGGCGGTCTGGAATCTGACCATGATCCCAGTCGCCGATAATAGCTGTTCAGTTCCACATTGTTGCCTAAGCTACGCCCTGCTGGCTAACTTGGCAGACTACTGTGGATCTATTAGCTTCGCGCCGTCCATCTATCAGCTTCAGCATAGGGTCAAACAGGGTCCATGCATGGTTCCTGGCTCTGAGATTGAGACCATTCATACTTCGACAAATTAGTTAGTGACTATCCTTTGCCAAGTACATATGGCTGAAAGGTACAGCAGGAATGGTATTAAAAATGATGAAACATCAGTAAAAGGAAAATGAAAGCAGTGTGTGTGCATGTGCATGCACATGTGTATGTACCATGTACGCATGTATGTGTTTGTATGTGTGTTTGTGTGCATGCTAGCTATATAGGCCTTATCTTTGTGGGAGTATGTTTTTATGCTCCCAGAGTGCAGCTCAGCTAGCAATATGTGCTGCATGGAGTACACTGCACTGATTAGCCCCAGCAAGGGTGAATCTGACACTTTGTGTGGCTGTCTGTAGTTCCCGAGCATATTATTTGTGTGTGTGATGTGTTCCATTCTAACCGAGGTTGATACTCGGTTCTTAGGTCTGGTTGGTGGATCTTTTGTTGTTTGATGGCTTTTATAAAAGTCATGTTCTGATTCTTCAGAAACACCATGTACTCTTAGCACTTCCTTCTGGTCTCCAGTGCACTTACTTGCACACAGTGTGACTACACTTCAGATACTCCCAGCAGAAACTGTAGGGGGGACTGCATCCCTGCAAAGTTTGGGTGTCCAGGTCCTCTAACTTGCATTAGTCTTGGTACCTGCATATTTGTGGCAGGTTGTCTGGCTTCGACGCCTCGTTTCATGGGAGCACTCGCTGAAGGTACATTTGCAATGGTCACGTTTCTGCAGTTCTTGATGTACGTCGCTATATCATTGAGCTTGCAGGTTGGCAAGGGAGTAGAGGAGGTTGGCTAGTAGAGGAGGATGGTTAGGGAGTAGAGGAGATGGGCCAGGGAGTAGAGGAGGTGGGCCAGGGAGTAGAGGAGGTGGGCAAGGGAGTAGAGGAGGTGGGCCAGGGAGTAGAGGGGGCTGGGTTGGGGTTGGTGGGCTCCTTACACTCTCTCTTGTGCATTTTGCTGCTGATGTAGGAAAGTGAGGGTCCAAGTTGCTGTCTGTGCAGCTGGCCCTTGCCTTTCTTGAAACATTGCAGGGCTGCCACCAAGGTTAAGTACAGGAGCCTGTTTTGGTGTAGTGAAACCATAATTATGTCTCCACATGTGAGACATGGCTAAATCAACAATGTTGTTTACAGAAAGCGTGAACCCTGCGGTTTTAGCACATTCTTTTGCATTACTATGCCTATGCATGTGACAACGTGTGATTTGCGAGTGACTCAGGTCGTCAAAAAGCAGTTTCATCATGCAACGTCACATCCCTTTAGTAAGCCAAGGCTTCAGTAGCCAAGTAATGTTTTGTGTTCTCATTTGAGTCCTCCTTTGTTGCATTGTTGGGTAGTATACTGTGTCTATTTTGCCACGAGCACTGTGATAGCGCCACAATGCCAGCGCTCACCTGTGTTGTAGTGTGTCTGCGCAGGCATGTGTGTTTCATGTGGCTCCTTCCTTGGTAGTGTGTTCGCACTATATAGATCATGAAATGAGTAATGAATTAATGCAAACTGTGATGCTGATATAAATGAGGAATACAAGTGAGTAATGTTGATAAGTAAGTATACATGTTACGAGGGGCGGTACACAAACCTGCCACCTCTAAGCAGCACTATGGTGCCATATTCAGATGGTGGCAGTTGGCTCCTCCATCAGTTTACTCGAAAACTGTAGTTTCGGAAGTTGCATCTTGGGCATACCCATGACTGCTGCCCAGCATGCTCTGGTCCACACCTGTGGCCGCTATCTTCATGCCCCCATGCCCCTCACGAGGTCTAATTCCACTATGAACTCCAACTTCATGAACTCTCAGTCCGCGTTCTGCTGCTCTCTATCCTCTACCACGCACAGCAGCACCTTGTTGCACATGCTGGGCTATGTATTGTTTGAACCCCAGTAGCCCTGCTCCGCGTCTCTCCTGTTCCTCCTGTTGAACTAGCTAAGGAGCCAATGTCGCAGTATATTTGGACCCCCTATTTTTGGATCCCCCGGTCCAACTATCCTAGGATAAACGGACCAGGGGTCCGTATATACAGACCCCCGGTCCATACATACTAGGAAAGATGGACCTGGGCGTCCAAATCATCCTAGCATAGGAGGACCCATGGATCATTGGCCCCCCCTGTAAAGGATTCTCCTGGCCAGCTTTGAAAGGGATTAGAGATCCCCGCTGTGGGCTGTGGACGAACTGTGTGAGGTATCGTAAATAGTGCCTAGAAGGCCACGTAGTTAACTGTTACGCGATTGAGAGCCTGACAACGTACGACTAGGCACCCGAAAAGGACCTCCCTTTGCAGCGTTTCTTGCAATGTGTTCATATGATATTACAATTGTGCAGTTACCTCCCCCTGGCTGTCTGAGGGCCACCTACTCCATTATGGTGTACTCGGATGGACTGCTTGGATGTTTTCCGAGCAGGCGATTCAACAAATTCCAGGGGGAGTCCTTCTATCCTAGGATGATATAGTTGGACAGGGGGTTGAAATATCTGGAAGGTCCAAATATCCAAGGCACTAGCCATCCTGCTCTTTCTCGCATGATCCTTGCCCCTTAGTGCTCCTGCCTATGTTGGAGGATGTTTGGACCCAGTTCAAATGTATTCAGGCGTATGCATGGACCCCCAGGGATAAATGCCCCCCCCCCCTTCCCCTCCTATTTAACTGGTTTAGAGTTATGGAACCACCCTACTGATGGCTAACCGTTTTACACCACTTAGCAGTTAGCAACTAGGAGATGCTTCTGCAATTTTGTACACCTCAGCGCAAGAGGTTCCTCTCAGCTGAAGGATGGAAGAGAATAGTTGGACAGGGCCGGGGGTCAAAAAATTAGGGGGTTCAACTATCCTGAACACCAGACATGCCAGTGTTAATGCAAACCTACTAGAGTACCATGTATAAATTTTGCTATGCAGAGTGCGAGAATGGCAGAGGAGAGGGCTAAGGCTGGGACGAGAGCACTAGGTGACTGGCTCAGAAGGTGCAGGGCCGCAGTGGAGGAGGGTAAAGGGTCTACCTTTATGAAGCTAATGGAGATGCTAGTGGAATCGGTATTAGTCTATGGGGCAGAAGTATGGGGGTGTGGAGGGCAGCTGAGGCCAGTGGAAAATGTGCAAATGAGGGCAGCAAGAATCTTTTTAGGACTGGGGAGACTGCATCCACTGGTCTCCCTACAGTTTGGGATGAACATG
>MKWU01006845.1_pt1 | contig 11286 bp, 8 predicted proteins | sample 809101 | NCBI WGS metagenome assembly MKWU01 (sample SAMN05860141, study PRJNA318959) | sponge metagenome | host: Aplysina aerophoba | place: Slovenia: Piran, Adriatic Sea, Gulf of Piran | collected 2013-05-07
CCCCCGGAGAATCGAGCTCCGCCCGGGCGTACGGGTCGAAAGCCGGGCGTGGCGCCGCGCCCGCCGGCGCCGTCGGAACGGATTCGGGCGGCCGGTCCGCCGGGCCATCCTCGGGGCCGCCGCCCGCCGCCGCCCCGCGCTCCGCGCGCCGCACCCAGTCGTGAAGCGTCCCCGCCGAGCAGTCGAGCCTCGACGCCACGGAGACGACGGCCGCCCACCTGGAAGCATGCGCGTCCCGGTCTTCCAGCACCAGCCGCACGGCCCGGTCCCCAAGCTCCTGGGAGTACCCTTCAGAGAAGTTCATCGCTCCAGTGTGTCAGAAGTCGGAGCCCCCGGGAGACCCGGGGCGATTCGGCAGACGCAACCGCGGTCTCTCTCGCCCACGCGCTCGCCCCGGACCCACACTCGGTGTACAGGCGCGATCCGCACTCGTGGGACGGGTCAGAACTGACGCACGAAGCGAAGCTCGGCGGAGTTCCTGCGGTAGTCGTGGAGCTGCGCGTTGGTGTCCCGGGCCTCGCTCGTCACCGCGAGCTCGGGGCTGAAGCCGTAAAGGGTGAAGCGGCGGTGGTGGACCGAGGCGCTGAGGGTCCTCGTCCGGTCCTCGCGAAACTCTCCCGGGGGGGTGTGGGGGATCCACTCCCCCTCGTAGTCCGTCCAGCGAAGCTGCGCGCTCGCCCCGAGGGAGAATCCCTTCGGCAGTGACTTCCGGACGCCTACTCGCACCCAGCGGCTCGTGTTGCGGTTGCGCACGAACGCGGGTCGCTCGGCGCCGTACCCGAGCGCCCCGTCGACGCGCACGGTCGGGGTCGCCACCCAGTTCCCGCTCAGCGAGAGGTCACGGACCGGACCGTCGAGGTTCCGGTTCACCCGGTACCGGCGGTCGTGCCACGAGGCATGGCCGGTGACGGACAACCGACGGGTGAGACGCCGGCGCGCCTCGAAGCGGCCCCCAAGAGCGTCGTAGTCCGCGCTCCCGTGAACGAGGCTTCGACGCGCGCTCCCGAGCACGCTCAAGTCCGTCCGCGCCCCCACGAGCCAGCGCGGGCCCGCGTGCAAGCCGAGGTTGGTCTGGTCGTACCGAGCCGCCGCGTACTCGCGCCGCGAGAGATCCCCACCGGCGCGGAGCCGGACCCGCTCCCCCAACGGATGCTGGTACTCGCCGCCCGTCCAGAGCGAAAGCCCCAACCCCGAGGTGGTGAGCTCCTCCTGATCGCGACGGAACGAGAGTGGGACGCCACCGACGTGGATCTGGATGAACCGCTCGTCCGACGCGGCCCCGATGTTGCTGTCCGGGGCAAGCGCCGCCCCGAAGTAGACGCTCCAGCGCTTGCGGGCGCGGATCCGGATGAGGAAGCGTTGCACGTTCGCGACCACGGCCGGGGGAAGGTCCCCGGCGAGGACCTGTTCGAAGTGCCGGCGGGCGAGCGAGTCCTTGCCCTTGAGAAAGAAGGCCCGCGCCATCTCCAGGCGGGCGCGAACCAGGCTGGGGTCCTGCACCAGCATGGCATGCAGGGCTTCGATGGCCGCGTCCAGCAGCGCGTCCCGCACCTCGTCGGACACGCCGGGTTGCCCGGATGCTTCGATTCCCGCAAGACCGACGAGGAAGAGCGCGTCGGGTTGGTGCGGGTGGCGCTCGACGACCGGCCGCAGGACCTTCAACGCCTCCAGAAACCGACCCTCCCTTATCAGCGAGCGCGCCCGGTCAACCCCGGCTGGACCAGTCTGCCCGGCCGCGGCGGGCGTTTGCGAGGACGGTGGCTGCTGCCCCTTCGCCGGTCCGGCCAGCACCAGGGCGGCGGCAACCGCCAGGACACCGGGGATGACGAGACGCCTCTTTCGGCAATGTTGACCACTCATTCGTGCTGGCTTCCTCAAATCGCAACATCCGCAATCGGATCATTCACAGCAGGGCTCGGAAGCGGGTGCATGACAACGCAAGCCCAACTCCGGCGGTACCCGCCGCCCGCATGCCGCCCGGCCCGCGCCTTCGGCGTGGACCCGCTCTAAACCCCCGTCCGTTTCCGGCCCGAAACGGCCGGCTACTTGCCGGCGCCGAAGGCGCCCGCGACATGCGCGCCGGGGAAGTGAACGTCGAACCGGCCGGTGACATGGCTCGGCCGCGCGTTGGTCTCGGCTCCGTCCGTGCCGTGAAACCGCCCCTCCCAGGTGCCTTCCCCACGGCTGCCGGGGCCGACCTCTCCTCGGGTCTCTCCCGCGAAGGACGGCTCCCCGGTCGTCAAACCGGCCGACCCGAGCGTCACGCGCCAGCCCTCCATCGACCTTCCCGCCCCGTCCCGGAACGACTCGACCTCGCCCGTCACCTCCCCCGCGTCCAGGGCGCCGAAGAAGTTGGCCGTCAGCACCGCCTCCGCCGTGAACTCGCCCGCGCTCCCCGCCGTGACCCGGCCCCCGGAGACGTCCACCGTCACCCAGACCCCCGCCGCCGCGCCGTGGTAGGTCGCCGACCCTTCCATTGCCGCGCCGACGTTTCCCGCACCCGCAGGGAACCCCGCGCCACCCGAAAAGCTCTGGAAGCCGTACGAGCCGTCGTCCTCGTTCAGCCACCAGCCGAAGTACGCGTGCTCGTAGTCCGGGATCTGCACCATCGCGGTGCTGTCCGGTCCGAACACCCAGGCTCCGTCCATCGCCGTCGGCGCGCCACGGTCGTCGAGCGTCACCGAGCAGACCTCACCCGAGCAGCGGTATCTTCCCGACCCGCCCGCGAACGTGCCGGTGAACTCGAGTCCCGCATTCGCGCCGGTTCCTTCCGCCGGGTAGGTGATCGAGCCATCCGGGGGCGCGAATGCGAGAGAGGTCGACCGGACGACCGGGAACCAGCTCGTCTCAATGGCCAACCCGGGCGCTAGAACCGTCTCCCCGGTCAACCCGCTCACCTCACGCAGACGGTTGAGGTTGTCCGGGGTGAAGGCCGCCGCTTCCGGCTCGGCGACGTCGGTATACACGACCAGGTGCTCCGTCTCCTCGCCACGCCGGAACCGAACCCCGGTCCAGCCGGCGATTGCCGCGGGCCCTTCGTCCTGCTCCGCGAACCCGCCGGAGCGGGCAATCCCGTCCCGGGGCGTCCCGGACTCCGTCACCCCGACGGTGACCGTCGTGCCGTCGTGGCTCGCCATCACCGTGGGGGCGACCGCATATTCCGCATCATCGAACGCGCCGTGACCGTCCGTTGCTCTGGCCGCCTCGAGCGCCGCCGACAGGGCGACCGATCTCTCCGTCGCCGCCGTGTCCTGCTCCGGATCCGGGTTTGGCTCTGGCTCCGGGACCGCTCCACCCCCACCGCCGTCGCCGCCGCAGGCCACAAGGCCAAGCGTGAGCGCTGCCGCACCAACGGCCGCAGTCAGGTTCCTGAACAAAGGCATGTCACCGACCCCCTCAAGAAGACGTCCGCTACCGGGCTCGGGTTTCGCGCACCCGGAATCGTACCGTTCCATGGGCACAAACGCACCGACCGCGAGAGGACCAACGCTGGCTCCGGACGACCAATCAAGACCGCCGCGCCGAGCACGCGAAACGCAGGATGCCGGACCCGTTCAATTCGCCCGGCAAGCTCCGTGATGTCGTCGCGGGTCTGCATAGTCTCCTCGAGCCATGCCAGCCGCTCGCAGGTCGGATCCTAACACCGCGGCCCCAGTTGGCCATGGACTTCCCGAAGGTTTGCCCGATCGCCCGTTCGGGCAGGCCACGTACCCGGTACGTGGACAACGGCTCGAGCTTTGCGCCACGAATCCCTCCGGAAGCGCCTCCGTCGCAACGGCGTTTTCGTTCTTCCGAACTTTCGCCGCCGTCGGGATGAAAAGGGACTTGCCCTCCAAGCCTTCGATCAGGCTATACACACATGAAGAGGGCGGCGACCGATGCGGGGTCGCCGCCCGAAAAAAAAGGAAGGGCGGCACGGGGCCGCCCTTCCTACGAATGGGGCGTTCACCCCAGTTGGGAGGGACTACTCAATCCCGGGTGGCGTAGGCACCCGCGGCATGCCCATCAGTGAAGTGGGCTTCAAAGTTGCCGAAGAAGCCCGTCGGACGCTGGTTCTGAAGAGCGGTGTTGGGATCGTCATCGTGATCGATCGGTGCCGGACCAAAGCCCTGTGTTGACCAGTCGCCGGCTTGGCCAGATCCCTTCGCCACACCCAAAGTGCTCCCATCAACGTCAGTAAAGGTGGCGGTGGCAGCGAGCGCCCTCTCCCGAAGTGCTACCGACCAGTCGGGGTCGGTATTCATACTGCTCGCACTCTGGAAGTTCGAGACCGTCCCCTTCAGCGTGGGTGACGCCCCGAACCTCGCCGTGAGAGAGACGTCCGCTGTGAACGCGCCGGAGTAGATCGTCACCTGCTTGCCATCGTCATCGAAGGTCTTGTGTATGGACATGCCTGCAGCATCGCCAGAGTAGGTCGCCGTCTCGAACTCGGTCTCGCTGGCTGTTGCCACACCAAGCGCAAGGCTAGCCGTGTTGGCAGCGCTGGTAGCGTAGGTGTGGATGGTGACATCTCCCGTGCCATCGGGATTCGCCGTGGTAAGCCAGTGGCCCCAGCTGACGAAGCCGGTGTCTTGCACATACCCCGTCCCGTCCGCGTCCGCGATGTAGACGTTGGTCGTCGAAGTCGGACTGAAGTACCAACCACCGACCAGATCTCCGTCAGCATTCACCGAGCAACCGTCCGTGCCCCCTAGGCAGAACACCCTGCCCGGAATGCCCTTGTAGTTGATGTCGGTCTCGCCGTCGGGCGTTGCGTAAGCATCTGAGTACGCTCCGTCAGTCCCGCCTGTGGCACTCAGAGCAGACCCATCAGTGTCAAAGTCCATCGCCTCGCCACTGATTGGCGCCACCAGTCGGACCGCGTCGTCAGTACCGATCCTCTCCCTCGCGACGTTGGCTTCGCCGACGATCATGGACCAGGTCATGCCGCTGCTGTCGTTGTCATAGAAGGTGCGCTCCATGAGGGCGGGGGCGTCGGCAGGCAGTTCGCTTACGGCGTCGTAGTGAGTCACCCTCCGCGCGGTGCCGTCGTGGTCAGCCACTGCGGTGTCGGGAACCGTGGGAAGCAGCGCCCCGCCGACGGCCATGGCTACACCCTCGCCGACATCAGTGGCGGTTTTCAGGTCATCCTTGTCCGTACCGGTGACCATCTCCACGTCCGCCTTCAGATTCACACCATCTTGGTTGACGGTGTCGTCGGCGTTCTTGGCGGTATCGATGGCCTTGGTGGCAGCGATTTGAACTTCCGCCGCTGCAATGGCCGCATCAAGCGCCGCGACCACTTCGGTCTTCCCAGTGGTTCCGTCCGCGATGGCCTCGGCTTCGGTCTTGGCGGTCTCCGCGTCAGTCTTCGCCTTCTCGGCGTTCATGACGGCCTGGTCCACGGCGTCGTCGGCATCCAGCACCTTCTGCGCGTTCATCTGGGCGTCGTAGGAATCGCCCTTGACACTCGCGACATCAAGCATGTCCGAGTACTTGGCCGCGTCCTTCACGGCCTGCGCCGCATCCGCGCCCGCGTCCGTGGCGGCCTTGGTCGCGTCGCTTGCGTCCTGATGCAGGTTGACGATCTGCTGGGAAGTTTCTCCCGCCTTGCGAATGGCAACCTGTTCCTTGACGCTTCCGAGGTCCACCTCGGCCGCCGCGATCTTGCCGTTCAGCTCCAACACTTCATCGGCGGTCAGCGTCGTTCCATCCATGACCGCCATCTTCGCCGCTGCGACCTTGTTCTCCGCGTCGGTGACTTCCGCATCGGTCGAGTTGATGTCCAGAGCGGCAATTGCCATCTCCGCCGCGGTAACCGCGCTGTTGGCTTCCGCAAGCTGATCCCTGTGCGTCCGGTAGCCGGTAATCGCCAACTCGATGGTACCGAGGTCCACCTTTGCGATTGCGATCTTGCCGTTCAGATCGGCAATCTCGGCCGACGTCAGCATCAACCCCGCAGCAACCATCGCCTCCGCAGTCGCAATTGCGGTCTTCGCCGCGGCGACCTCGTCGTCGGTGGACATGGCCGTCAGCGCGTCAACCGCATCCGTCGCCATGCCGACAGCTCCAGTGGCAGCCATGAGTTGGCCGGCATGCGTCCGGAAGTTCATGGCGGTCGTCGTCGCGGTAGCGAGGTCCATTTTGGCGGTCGCGATGTCGCCATTCAGCATGGCCACCTCGTCAGTCGTCAGCATGGTCCCAGCCGTAACTGCCATCTCCGCCGCATCGATCGCGTCCTGCGCCGCCTGGAGGTCCGCATCGGTGGACATGGCGGTCAGGCCGCCAACCGCCATTTCCGCGTCGTCGACGGCGTCGTTGGCAGCCATGAGCTGCGCGGAATGCGTACGGTAGTTGGAGATGGTCATATTGGCCGTGTCGAGGGACATCTGGACGGTCGCGATTTCGCCTCTGAGCTCGAGCACTTCACTTCCCGACAGCAGCAGCACGCCGGAAAGGGCCGTGTTCGCAGCCGTGATTGCCATCTCCGCGGCGGCGACATCTTCGTCCGTGGACATGCCGGTCAATCCGCCGACAGCCGTTTCCGCGGCTTCAATGGCACTGGCGACCATCATGCGCTCTTCTTCGGCCGTTGGGGGTGGGGGGTCCACCGGGCCGGCCGTTCCGCCACCTCCGCAGCCTGCCATGGCCAGAGCCAAGAACAAGACGGAGGCGGTCTTACCCAATTTGACTAGGTCAAAGTTCATTTTCGAGGCTCTCCTCAAGTTGCTGCCGAAGAGGCCCCGCACAGAGGCCCCGACGGCGGGTACGATACCACCTGCCAAACGGAATGCAACCCCGCGCCAGGCACTTTTTCCAGTGATCAGTGGCCCGCCCACCCCGTGTCGGAGGGGCGTGACACGAACGGGAAACGTCCTTTTCGGCGAGGGGGTGCGGGCCGGTTCCGGCTCCGCGAGTCAAGCAGAAACAACGCGCAAGTGCTCGGTGTTCGGATTGTCACGCGCATGAGCCGGATCATTGCCCGAGTGCATACTCCGGGTCAACCCTTTCGCGTGCCGCACCGGGTTTTTTCGGGAGTCATGGCCCCCGCGGGCGCTCGGCGCGGGGTTGAGGGGACGGATTCAGCGGGCTGTCCCGACCCCGGGTCCAGGCATCGTCATAAGGGAAGCGCGTGCCGGCGTTCCTCCCACCTTGTGCCTCCGGGCTGGCGAACGGCAACGCACCGGCCTGCATTCGCCGACGGGTGCGCTCCGGCCCGTCCCGAGACGCGAGGCCTGCCGAGCCCGTGCATCCGGTCGAGCCGAACCCGCCATCAGGGCGGGCGGCGAGCCGGCTCCGCTCGGGGTCGTCGAATAGGTGCACCTGGCGCTTGCCGCCGCCGCGCTCGGTGAAGAACACCCACCCGGCACGGCAGGGGTTTCCGACGGTGTCGATCGACATGGTCGCGACGCTCTCGTACACCGGTTGGCGCGGCAGCCACACCAACCGGTGGTGGTTTCGGTAGTGGTGCTCGGTGACGAGGAGCACGGCCGGGGCCGCGGTGCCGGCACACGCGCTTGCCCCGGCCGAGACCGGGAGCGCGAGACCGACGGGAACGAGAATTCGAACGAGGGTTGCCAAACTCGACGTCGGCGGGATGCTCCTTCCTTTATGACTGAACGGGGAAGAAGACCTGGTCGAGATGGCGGGAGAGGCCAAGGTCGTCATCGAGACGCCGGAGGCGAGCCCGCATCCTCCGGGCGGGCGGTACCCGCGACCTCGGCCGCGGACCCGAGACTAGCCAGGAGACCCCCGGACGCGGCGGAGGAAGTCGGCCTCGCCGGTGCACGCGAGCGCCGCCGCCATCAGCGCCTCGGCCGGCGGCGCGCCGGCGCGGGCCAGCGCCTCCTCGAACGTCGGGCTCACGTCGATTCCCCGCGCACCGAGCGCCGCGCGCACCATCGCGGCGCACCCCTCGCGCCGGCCTTCCGTGCGCCCCTCCTGACGGCCTTCGGCACGGCCCTCGCGGATGAGTGAACGCGAGAGGGGGTCGTCCTCCGGGCCGGTGCCTTCGCGCGCGCCCATCGCCCGCGCCACCCGTTCCACCGCACGCCGCGTAGAGGCCGTCCACGGGTTCTCGGTCAGCGCGCCGAAGATCTCCTCCGCCCGCCACCCCGGCAGCGCGGCGCTCTCCGGCGACACCCGGTACGCCCCGCCGTCGAGCACGTGGACGGTCACCCGCGGCCAGCCCGCGCGCGACTGCGGCGTCACCAGCACCCACACCTCCGGAAAGCCCCCCTCCTCGTAGAGCGACAGTTTGCGACGGCGCACGTCCGTCGAGTGGTCCACCTCCAGCACCACGTCCGGCAACGGGCTCGCGCCGACCACGATCGCGCGCCCGTGCGGACGCGACCGCCCCGGGTGCAGATACAGAACCTGGTCCGCCTGCATCAGCCAGCGCTTGCGCCCCCCGACGTCCACGCGCACCAGGTCCGAAGCGCCCAGGCATTCGATGGGCGAGCCGCGCAATGCCGCGAGCTCCCGCGCCACCTGGGCCAGCACGTGCACCGGCCGCTCGTGGTGGATGGTGGTCGGCTCGCACACCTTCCACGCGGTCCCGGTGCGCCCGTCCCAGAATTCGAGACGCCCTTCGTAGCGGTCGAGCTCGCTCTCCGGGAGGTGGAACGACTCGCAGCCGGGGAAGTCCGCCGGGCCGTAGGGTGCGCTCGTGGCGGAAGAGCCCGCCGAGCGGGAGCGGCGCCGGGAAGGGGTCGCGGACGAGGGCGAATGCGCCATGAGCTTCTCCCTTTGCTCGGGGCGAGGCGAGGACGGCGGTGGCCGCCGTCCGTCCATTGCGGACCGCCCGGACCGCGAACGGTCCGCCGCGCGGCGAAGGGTGCCACGGTCGAATGATCTCGATCAAGCTCGGACGGACCGGACCGGACCGGACCACTTCCCGGGCCGGGCCGGATCGCTTGATCCTTCACAAGGGGCGGCCCTGTCGGGACCTGGGGATCGTCCGGCGGGAACGAGCCCGCCCGGCGACGCGGCTCTCGGGGCGGGCGGCGCCCGGGTCCGCCGGGCTTGGATCAGCGAGGTCCAGGCGGTTCGAGCAATTCCTCCAGCGCATACAGCGTCTTGTGCGGGAGTCTTTCCCGCGGGTAGTAGCGCGTGACGACCTCGAGCGCCTTGCGATGGTCGGTGAGGTTGAGGTAGCGCAGGAGAAAACGTACGTCGTCCTCGTCATGGAATTCCGCGCCGAGGCGCATTGCGAGGCACTTCATCGCAAGCAGGTACTCCGGGCTTGCGGTCAACACTCGCAGGTTGGAGAACTCCAGGAACGGATGGAAATCCTCCTTGTCGCTCAAGTACCCCTTGACCGCGTCATTGAGCCAGTCGCCCGGCAGCCCGGACGCGGCGGCCACCGCCCGTGCGGCCGCGCGCACCTCGTTCGCAGGACGAAAGTACGCGTCGATGTCACGGGTCGAAGGACGTGCGTCGAAGACGAGGCACATGACCGCACCGCCCACCACGTACACCTCCCCGGTGATTGATCGGCGGGCGATCTCGTCGTTCAATCGCTCGAACAGGCGTTCGATGTCGTGCTTGGAGAATTCCACTACACCCGCTGGCCGACGCTGCTGTCGATGAACAGGTTTCGGCGCCGGAACGGCGGCGGCGAGTGCGTGAGGAGATACAGTCGCAGGCTCTTCAGGGACGAAGCGAACCAGGGCCAATCGAGCGCCTCGACGTCGATCGTCCACCGGGGCGGTCGCACTCCCTTGATCGCGGCCGCCTGCTCGACCATCGCGGCCAGGTAGTTCGCCTCGAACGCGGGGAGTCGAGCTTCCGGAGCGTAGCGCACCGCCCGCACGAACTCGCTTCCGGTCAACCGGTGGAACCGGTCCTGAAGCTCGGCGAACGTGAACCGCCGCGCCTCCGGGCGCGACGCCAGCTCCCGGCACAGCGCCTGAAACTCGCGCTCGACAGGCGCAAGCACCTGATGCAGCACCCACTTGGATACGTCCATTCCCGCACTTTCCGCTCGCGCTCCAATGAGCGCCTTGTCCTCCGCACTGATGCGGATCTGAAGCTGACGGGACTTGCTCACGCGAACCACCATAGCCGCCTGGCGCCGTTTGTCAATACGTTGTACTGACAATCATCGGCCCTCGGTCGACTCACGGCCACACCGGGCCGTCGCGCCACGCGGCGGACGCATGTCGTGCCGAAGCTTCGCGAACCGGCGGGGGGCGCGGGCGGGTGGGCAGGAGGGCAGGTGGGGGCGCCAGGTGCGGGCCGGACTACTCCTCGGCGGCGCTCTCCGGATCGAGCCGTTCGAGGATCCCGTCGAGCTCGTCGAGGCTGTGGTAGCGGATCACCAGGCGGCCCGAGCCGCGCTTGCCGTGCCGGATGCTCACCTCGGTGCCGATGGCGTCGCCGAGGCGGGTCTCGAGGCGGCCGATGTCCGGGTCGCGCGCCGCGTCCTCGTCCGCCCCGGCCTCCGGCGCGCTCTGCATGCGGCGCACCAGCGCCTCGGTCTGCCGCACCGAGAGGCCCCGGTCGCCCACGATCCGGGCCGCTTCGCTCTGCACCGCGCCGGCCAGGGCGAGGAGCGCCCGCGCGTGCCCCATCTCGAGCTCGCCCGACTCGAGCCGCGCGCGAACGTCGTCGTTCAGGTCGAGCAGCCGGATCAGGTTCGAGACGGCGGGCCGCGACCGGCCCACCGCCTCCGCGACCGCGCCGTGCGTCATGCCGAACTCGTCGACGAGGCGGGCGACCCCCCGGGCCTCCTCGAGCGGGGTCAGGTCCTCGCGCTGGATGTTCTCGATGATCGCGATGCTGAGCGCGGCCTCGTCCCCGACCTCGCGCACCACCGCGGGCACGGTCGCGAGCCCGGCGGCCTGGGCGGCCCGCCAGCGCCGTTCCCCGGCCATGAGCTCGTACCGGTCGTCGCCGACCGGACGGACGACGATCGGCTGGAGCACCCCGTGCGCGCGTATCGAGCGGGTCAGGTCCTCGAGGGCCTCGGGATCGAGGGTGCGGCGCGGCTGCCAGGGACTGCGCGCGATCAGCTCCACCGGGATCTCGCGCCCCGGGGCGGTCGCCCCGCCCTCGGCCGGGCCGGGACCGAGCAGGGCGTCGAGCCCGCGCCCGAGGCCCTTGCTGCGCGGGCTAGCCACCGGCCGGCCCCGGGTCGGGGATCGGATTCGGGCTCGGGCCGGGGGCCCGGCGCAGGCTCGGTTCCGGGCTCGGGCTGCGGTTGCGGCTCGAGCGCGGGCTCCCGTTGGGGGCGGAGCGGGTGTCGCGGGACAGGATCTCGGTGGCGAGCGCCACGTAGGCGCGGGCCCCCTTCGAGCTGCGGTC